>Ga0160457_1000108_pt1 | contig 107648 bp, 89 predicted proteins | sample HID1972M_E6MG_FD_108242 | JGI IMG/M metagenome (GOLD analysis project Ga0160457, IMG submission 108242) | Enriched pill bug-associated microbial communities from UW Madison campus, WI, USA - HID1972M_E6 MG | ecosystem: Host-associated > Arthropoda: Insects > Digestive system > Unclassified ...
GATCGTGCGGGACATCGCAAACCTCGTCAAAGTAACCTCTAATGCCATGAACTCTATCTGGGCTTTTAACCCAAGACTATCAGTGGCTATTAATAGTCGACATGCCTGTCATTGATTCCGCAGTATGGGCGGCATTGGCACAATCCAGCAAAAAATCACTGCCACCGGCTCGGTAAAGCTGAATTTTCCGGTGCAGAGTACCAGCCTTTCCCCGTAAGATTCATGCCGGCCATTGTTCTCATATGGCCGCTCTCGTCAAGCTTGATGACTCTGCCAGGACTCCAGATGAATCGTAATGACCTGCGTCGTGTCGACCTGAACCTGTTGATCGTATTCGAAACATTGATGCACGAACGCAGCGTGACCCGGGCGGCGGAAAAGCTGTTTCTCGGTCAGCCGGCGATCAGTGCGGCGCTCTCGCGCCTGCGTAGCCTGTTCGACGACCCGTTATTTGTACGCACCGGGCGCAGCATGGAGCCGTCTGCCCGCGCGGTGGAAATCTTCGCCCTGCTCTCGCCGGCCCTCGATTCGATTTCCACGGCCGTCAGCCGCGCGGCAGAATTCGATCCGGCGACCAGCACCTCGGTGTTCCGCATCGGTTTATCCGATGACGTCGAGTTCGCCCTGCTGCCAATGCTGCTTAAACGCCTGCGCGCTGAAGCGCCAGGCATCGTGCTGGTGATTCGTCGCGTCAACTACATATTGATGCCGGGCCTGTTGGCTTCCGGCGAGATATCCATTGGCGTCAGCTACACCACCGACCTGCCGGCCAACGCCAAACGCAAGGTTTTGCGTCGCAGCGCGCCTAAATTGCTGCGCGCCGATACCGTGCCAGGGCCGTTGAGTCTGGATGATTACTGTGCGCGGCCGCATGCGCTGGTGTCATTTGCCGGCGACCTCAGTGGCTTTATTGATGAAGAACTGGAAAAGCTTGGCCGCAAACGGCATGTGGTGCTGGCCGTGCCGCAGTTCAACGGGCTCAGCACGTTGCTCGCGGGCACTGACATCGTCGCGACCGTGCCGGATTACACCGCGGAAGCGCTGACGGCGGCTGGCGGGGTTCGAGCGGAAGATCCGCCGTTGCCGACGCGCACGTTTGAATTGCACATGGCTTGGCGTGGGTCGCAGGATAATGATCCGGGCGAGCGTTGGTTGAGGTCGCGGATTCAGATGTTCTTTGGTGATCCGGACAGTCTGTAGAACCCACCGTCGATGGTGACGTCGTCGCTGACACCTCAGCGACGTTAGCCTCTTTGCGCCAACCCTCCTGCGAAAATTCCTACGCACACTTCTTGCCGCCACACCCAGCCGATATATATGATAAGGATTATCATTTGTACCATCCTTATCCGGCGCCCTCCTACGATGCTTCCATCTCCACAAACCAGTTTCTGCGATGTCGCTGTGCTCTATCGCCAGCAACACGGTTGGTTACAGAACTGGCTAAGGCGTCGGCTCAATTGCTCGCAGAGTGCGGCTGATCTGGCGCAAGACACGTTCATGCGCCTGCTGGCCAAGGAACAAGTGCCGGAACTACACGCCCCGCGCACGTTTCTGGCGAAGGTGGCGCAGAGTGTTCTGTGCAATCACTACCGCCGACAAAAACTCGAACGCGCCTACCTTGAAGCACTGGCAGCGATGCCCGAGCAGGTCGCGCCGAGCCTGGAAACTCAGGCCATTCTGCTGGAAACCCTGATCGCCCTCGACGCTGCGCTCGAAGGTCTTGAGCGCCCGGTGCGCGAGGCGTTTCTGCTGTCGCAAATGGACGGTTTGAGTCACGGTGAAATTGCCGCGCGGCTCGACGTTTCAATCACCACGGTCAAGCGCTACATCATCAAGGCCGGGGCGATGTGCATCATGCTCGACGACAGCCTCGACCTGCCATGAACCGCGAAGATACTTTGGCGATTTCCGGCGACGTCGCCGAGCAGGCCATGCACTGGCACCTTGAGTTGCAGGAGCCCGAGGTCAGCGAAGCGACGCTCGCGGCGTGGAGGCGCTGGCGTCAGGCGCACCCGGTGCACGAGCACGCCTGGCAACGGGCGGAAGTGTTTGCACGACGCATGCGCGACCTGCGCAGCCCCGACCAGCGTCCCCTCGCCCACGCCGCCCTGCGACCCACGCTGTCACGGCGTTCGGCGCTCAAGCAGTTGAGCGTTTTGTTTGCGGCCGGTGCCGGTGCCTGGGCCATGAAAGACACGGCGTTGGTGCAAGACTGGCGCGCGGATTACTACAGCCAGGTTGGCGAGCAAAAGAGCTTTACGCTGGCCGATAACACGCAAATCCAGCTCAACACCGACAGCGCAATCAACGTGGTTTTTGAACGGGAATTGCGGCGCATCAAGTTGCTGCGCGGCGAGCTGCTGGTCACCCGCGCCGATGGCCGATTGTTGTCGGTGGACACCGCTCAGGGTCGACTGGAATCCGCACTGGCGCGCTTCAGCGTCAGACAGCGCGCCGGTTTCACCCAGGTCAGCGTTTATCAGGGCACGTTGGTGATCAACCCTTCCCGTCTGCCGCATCAGCCCATCGCGTTGAAGGCCGGCGAGCAAATCAGTTTCAGCGCCGGGGAGATTTTCAGCAGGCAAACCATTGCACTCACCGCGCCGGCCTGGAGTCAGGGCATGCTGGTCGCGCAGGGCCAGCGTCTGGCCGACTTCCTCGAAGACCTGAGCCGTTATCGCCAAGGCCATCTGGCCTGCGATCCGCGTTTGGCCGACCTGCGGGTTTCCGGCACCTTCCCCCTCGGCAACACCGAGAAAATCATCTACGCCGTCGCCGACACTCTGCAGCTCGACGTGCAGCAATTCACTCGCTACTGGGTGACGTTGAAACCGCGCACCGCCTGATACTGAAAAATATTCGCATTTGGGTGGTCTGATTTCGATTCTCGCGAGACTTAAACCCCAGACATTCAATTCAATGGGGAAGCAACTCGTGAATCTCACCGCACGCAAACGCCAGGGCTGGCAATTCTCGATCAAACAGAAACTGGCCGGCGCCGTGGTTCAAGGCATCGCTTGCATGACTGTGACCGCACCACTGCTGATCGCGCCGAACTGGGCCGCCGCCGAGCAAACTCAAGAAGATTTCGATATCCCCGCTGGCGCGCTCGCACCGGCGTTGACGCGTTTTGGCCAGACTGCGCACATCCTGTTGTCCTACTCCACATCGCTGACCGAGGGGCGCAGCACGCCCGGCCTTAAAGGTCGTTACGACGTCGACCAAGGCCTGGCGATTCTGCTGGCCGGTTCCGGGCTTGAAGCCAGTCGCGGCGCCAACGGCAATTATTCGCTGCAGGCCAGCACCGGTGATGCGCTGGAGCTGGGCGCGGTGTCGATTTCCGGCAAGGCGCCGGGTTCGACCACTGAAGGCACCGGGCTCTACACCACGTATTCCTCCAGCAGCTCGACGCGGCTGAACCTGACCCCGCGTGAGACCCCGCAATCGATGACGGTGATGACCCGTCAGCGTCTCGATGACCAGCGCCTGACCAACCTGACCGATGCCCTCGAAGCCACGCCGGGCATCACCGTGGTGCGCGACGGTCTCGGTTCGGAAAGCGATTCCTATTGGTCGCGCGGTTTCGCGATTCAGAACTACGAGGTCGACGGCGTTCCCACCAACACGCGCCTCGACAACTATTCGCAAAGCATGGCGATGTACGACCGCATCGAAGTCGTGCGCGGTGCCACCGGTTTGATCAGCGGCATGGGCAACCCGTCCGCGACGATCAACCTGATCCGCAAGCGCCCGACTGCCGAAGCGCAGGCCAGCATCACCGGTGAAGCCGGCAACTGGGATCGCTACGGCACCGGTTTTGACGTCTCGGGGCCGCTGACGGAAACCGGCAATGTGCGCGGACGCTTTGTCGCCGATTACAAAACCGAGAAAGCCTGGATCGACCGTTACAATCAGCAGTCGCAGCTGATCTACGGCATCACCGAGTTTGATCTGACGGAAGACACCCTGCTGACCATGGGCTTCAGTTATCTGCGCAGCGATATCGACTCGCCGCTGCGCTCCGGCCTGCCGACGCGTTTCAGCACTGGCCAGCGCACCGACCTGCAACGCTCACTGAATGCTGCGCCAGACTGGTCGTACAACGATCATGAACAGACCAGTTTCTTCACTTCCATCGAGCAGCAACTGGGCAACGGCTGGAGCGGCAAGATCGAACTGACCCACGCCGAAAACAAGTTCGACGAACTGTTCAACTTCGCCATGGGTGAGCTGAATACCGACGGCAGCGGTCTGTCGCAACTGCCGGTGCGTTTCTCGGGCACGCCGCGTCAGGACAACCTCGATGTGTACCTCACCGGCCCATTCAGCCTGTTCGGGCGCGAACACCAGTTGATTACCGGCATGACCCTCTCACAGTACAAAGAAAGCACGCCGAGCTGGGGCGGTTGGCGTTACGACTACAACGGCTCGCCGGCGGGCGCTATCGACAACCTGTTCACCTGGGACGGCAACTCGGTTAAACCGGACTTCGCCGTCAGTGGCAAATCGTCGATCGACGAAGATCAATACGCGGCGTACCTGACCTCGCGTTTCAGCGTCAGCGATGACTTGAGCCTGATTCTCGGCAGCCGCGTGATCAACTGGAAACGCGACACCTCGGATCGCCCGTATGGCGGCGAAGAAAGCGAAGTCAATCGCGAAGAAAACGGCGTGTTCATTCCGTACGCCGGCGTCGTTTACGACCTCAACGACACCTGGTCGCTGTACGCCAGCTACACCAAGATCTTCAACCCGCAAGCCTCGTGGGTCACCGACGAAGACAACAAACCGCTCGACCCGATGGAAGGCAAAGGCTACGAGATCGGCATCAAGGGCACGCACCTCGATGGCAAGCTCAACTCCAGCCTGGCCGTGTTCAAACTGGAGCAGGACAACCTGGCGATCTGGCAACACGACAACGTCTACAGCTCCGAGCAGGACACCACCTCCAAAGGCATCGAGATGGAGTTGAACGGTGAACTGGCCGAAGGCTGGCAGGCCTCCGCCGGCTACGCGTATTCAGTGACCACCAACGCCGACGACGAGCGCATCAACACCAACCTGCCGCGCAACAGTTTCAAGACCTTCACCAGCTATCGCCTGCACGGCCCGCTGGACAAAGTCACGATTGGCGGCGGCGTGAATTGGCAGAGCAAAGTCGGCGCCGACCTGCATACGTTCAGCCAGGGCAGCTACGCGGTGACCAACCTGATGGCCAAGTACGACATCAGCCACAACCTCAGCGCTTCGGTGAATCTGAACAACGTGTTTGATCGCGAGTACTACAGCCAGTCCGGTCTGTACGGGGTTTACGGCGCACCGCGCAATATCATGACGAGCTTCAAGTACAACTTCTGATCCGCTCTGAAGTGGCGCGCCCTCTTTATGGGTGCGCCATGCGCCGGCAGCGCCTCGCATGAAACTTTCATTAAGGATATTGATAGCACCCTAACGAAAGGTGCATGCTAGAGGGCTCGCTACGTTCTTATATCATTCCGAATGATAGTTACCTTTGCTTCATTCGATTCGTGCCATCACAGCCTGCCGAGCATCATCCGCCCATCTTCAATACATTGGCGGATGCATCCATGGAACAGTCACTCAAACATTTGCGCTTCCCGTTGGCCATGCTGGCCATCCTGGTGATGAGCGCCTGCGGCAAGACTCCGGAGACTGCCGCCACCCAGCCTGCTGCCAAAGTCAGCGTGGCCAAGGTGATCGAACAACCGGTCAACGAATGGGACGAATTTACCGGCCGCCTCGAAGCACCGGAAACCGTTGAAATCCGTCCACGGGTCTCCGGCCAGATCGACGACGTCGCTTTCACTGAAGGCGCCCTGGTCAAGAAAGGCGACCTGCTGTTCCAGATCGATCCGCGTCCGTTCCAGGCCGAGGTTCGCCGCCTCGAAGCCCTTGTCGCCCAATCCCGCGCCAACGCCACCCGCAGTGAAAACGAAGCTGGCCGTGGTGAACGTCTGCGTGCCAGCAACGCGATTTCCGCCGAACTGGCTGACTCGCGCACTAGCGCTGCTCAAGAAGCCCGCGCCGCCGTCGGTGCCCTGCAAGCGCAACTGGATCTGGCCAAACTCAACCTCAGCTTTACCCGCGTGACCGCGCCGATCACTGGCCGCGTCAGCCGTGCCGAGATCACCGCCGGTAACCTGGTGACCGCCGACACCACGCCGCTGACCAGCGTGGTTTCCACTGATCGCGTCTACGCCTACTTCGATGCTGACGAGCGTGTGTTCCTCAAATACACCCAACTTGCCCGCAACGGTCAGCGCGGCGCGACCACCCCGGTGTACATGGGCCTGTCCAATGAAGACGGCAACCCGCACCTCGGTCAGATGAACTTCGTCGACAACCAGGTCAACCCGAAAACCGGCACCATCCGTGGTCGCGCAGTGTTCGACAACAGCGACGGCACCTACACCCCGGGCCTTTACGCACGACTGAAACTGGTCGGCAGCGGCACCTACAACGCCATGTTGATCAACGACGAAGCGGTCGGCACCGACCTCGGCAAGAAGTTCGTGCTGGTGATGGATGCGGACAACAACACCGTGTACCGCGCCGTCGAACTCGGTCCGAAAATCGAAGGCCTGCGCATCGTCCGCACCGGCCTGAACAAGGACGACACGATCATCGTCAAGGGTCTGCAACGGGTTCGCCCTGGCTCGCCGGTCACCCCGGAAGTGGTGCCGATGGCCAGCGAACAGACCATCGCGGCACTCGCTCAACAACGTCAAGCGCTGGAAGCCAGCAACCTGCCCAAAGTCGCCCCTGCCAAGGGTGCGTCCGGTGCGGTTGTGAAGCTGGCCGCCACGACCCCACGCGGTTAAGGGACGACAACTCCGATGAATTTTTCCCAATTCTTCATTTCACGGCCGATCTTTGCAGCGGTGCTGTCGCTGCTGATCCTGATCGCCGGTGCGATCTCGCTGTTCCAGCTGCCGATCAGCGAATACCCGGAAGTCGTGCCACCGACCGTGGTGGTGCGTGCGAACTTCCCGGGCGCCAACCCCAAAGTCATCGGTGAAACCGTGGCGGCTCCATTGGAGCAAGCCATCACCGGCGTCGAGAACATGCTGTACATGTCCTCGCAGTCAACCGCCGACGGCAAGATCACCCTGACCATCACCTTCGCCCTGGGCACTGACCTCGACAACGCGCAGGTGCAGGTGCAAAACCGGGTGACCCGTACCGAGCCGAAGCTTCCCGAGGAAGTGACGCGCATCGGTATCACCGTCGACAAGGCCTCGCCCGACCTGACCATGGTTGTGCACTTGACCTCGCCGGACAAACGCTACGACATGCTCTACCTGTCGAACTACGCGATCCTCAATATCAAGGATGAGCTGGCGCGTCTGAATGGCGTCGGTGACGTGCAACTGTTCGGTATGGGCGACTACTCGCTGCGAGTCTGGCTCGACCCGAACAAAACCGCTTCGCGCAATCTGACCGCGACCGATGTGGTTACCGCGATTCGTGAACAGAACCGTCAAGTGGCTGCCGGTCAATTGGGCGCGCCCCCTGCCCCGAATGCCCAGAGCTTTCAGCTGTCGGTCAACACTCAGGGCCGTCTGGTCACTGAGGAAGAGTTCGAGAACATCATCATTCGCGCTGGCGACAATGGTGAAATCACGCGCCTCAAAGACATCGCTCGCGTCGAACTGGGTTCCAGCCAATACGCCCTGCGCTCGTTGCTGAACAACCAGCCGGCCGTGGCGATCCCGATCTTCCAGCGCCCAGGTTCCAACGCCATCGATATCTCGAACGAAGTTCGCGGCAAGATGGACGAGTTGAAGAAAAGCTTCCCGCAAGGCATGGACTACAGCATCGTCTATGACCCGACGATCTTCGTGCGCGGCTCGATCGAGGCGGTGGTTCACACCCTCTTCGAAGCACTGATCCTCGTGGTTCTGGTGGTGATTCTGTTCCTGCAAACCTGGCGCGCCTCGATCATTCCGTTGGTGGCGGTGCCGGTATCGTTGATCGGTACGTTTGCGGTGATGCACCTGTTTGGCTTCTCGCTGAATGCGCTGTCGCTGTTCGGTCTGGTACTGGCCATCGGTATCGTGGTGGACGACGCCATCGTGGTGGTGGAGAACGTCGAGCGGAACATCGGACTCGGCCTGACGCCGGTCGAAGCGACCAAACGGGCGATGCGTGAAGTGACCGGCCCGATCATTGCCACGGCGCTGGTGCTGTGTGCGGTGTTCATTCCGGCGGCGTTTATCTCCGGCCTTACCGGGCAGTTCTACAAACAGTTCGCACTGACCATTGCCATCTCGACCGTGATCTCGGCGTTCAACTCGCTGACCCTGTCGCCAGCGCTGGCCGCTGTGTTGCTGAAAAGCCACGACGCACCGAAAGACCGCTTCTCGAAAGTGCTCGACAAGATCTTCGGTGGCTGGCTGTTCCGTCCGTTCAACCGCTTCTTTGACCGCGCCAGCCATGGCTACGTCGGCACAGTGGGCCGGGTCATCCGCAGCAGCGGCATCGCCCTTCTGCTGTACGCAGGCCTGATGGTGTTGACCTTCTTCGGCTTCTCCAGCACCCCGACCGGGTTCGTACCCGGCCAGGACAAGCAATACCTCGTCGCTTTCGCGCAACTGCCGGACGCTTCGAGCCTGGATCGCACCGAAGACGTGATCAAACGCATGTCCGACCTCGCGCTGAAACAACCAGGCGTGGAAAGCGCTGTAGCGTTCCCGGGCCTGTCGATCAACGGCTTCACCAACAGTCCGAACGCCGGCATCGTCTTCGTGACTCTGAAACCGTTCGACGAGCGTAAAGACGCGAGCATGTCCGCCGGTGCGATCGCCGGGGCCTTGAACGGCCAGTTCGCCAACATTCAAGAAGCCTACATGGCGATCTTCCCGCCACCGCCGGTACAAGGTCTGGGCACCATTGGTGGTTTCCGTCTGCAAATCGAAGACCGGGGCAACCTGGGCTACGACGAGCTGTACAAAGAAACCATGAACATCATCAACAAGAGCCATAACGTGCCGGAACTGGCAGGCCTGTTCACCAGCTACACCGTGAACGTGCCGCAGGTCGATGCCGCTATCGACCGTGAAAAAGCCAAGACCCACGGCGTGGCTGTCAGCGACATCTTCGACACCCTGCAGATTTACCTGGGTTCGCTGTATGCCAACGACTTCAACCGCTTCGGGCGCACCTATCAGGTCAACGTTCAGGCTGAGCAGCAGTTCCGCCTCGAATCCGATCAGATCGGTCAGTTGAAAGTGCGTAACAACAAAGGCGAAATGATCCCGCTGGCGACCTTCATCAAGGTCAGCGACACCTCGGGCCCCGATCGCGTGATGCACTACAACGGCTTCATTACCGCAGAAATCAACGGTGCCGCAGCCCCAGGCTACAGCTCCGGCCAGGCCGAAAAAGCCATCGAAAAACTGCTCAAGGAAGAACTTCCGAACGGCATGACCTACGAGTGGACCGACCTGACCTACCAGCAGATTCTGTCTGGCAACACCGCGCTGTTCGTGTTCCCGCTCTGCGTATTGCTGGCGTTCCTCGTACTCGCCGCTCAATACGAAAGCTGGAGCCTGCCGCTGGCGGTGATCCTGATCGTACCGATGACCCTGCTGTCGGCCATCACCGGCGTGATCATCTCGGGCGGTGACAACAACATCTTCACCCAGATCGGTTTGATCGTACTGGTTGGATTGGCGTGTAAGAACGCGATTCTGATCGTCGAGTTCGCCAAGGATAAACAGGAAGAAGGCCTCAACCCGCTCGCCGCAGTACTGGAAGCTTGCCGTCTGCGTCTGCGGCCGATCCTGATGACCTCCTTCGCGTTCATCATGGGTGTGGTGCCACTGGTGTTCTCCAGCGGTGCCGGTGCCGAGATGCGTCATGCCATGGGCGTGGCGGTGTTCTCCGGGATGCTTGGGGTGACCTTCTTCGGTCTGTTGCTGACGCCAGTGTTCTACGTGCTGATCCGTAACTTTGTTGAGCGCGGCGAAGCCCGCAAAGCGGCCAAGGCCCTCAAACTGGAGGCGCAACAATGAGTCTGAAAGTCTTCCTGCCGAGCCTGCTGGTGCTGGCCCTCAGCGCCTGCGCCGTCGGCCCCGACTACAAGACCCCAGCCACGGAGGCGGCCAACATCACGGCCGTCACCGACGGCGCCGCCGGGCAAAAGAACTTCGACCGTTCGAAATTCGAAGGCATCTGGTGGCAGCAATTCGACGATCCGACCCTCAACCAGTTGGTGACCCAATCGCTGCAAGGCAACCGTGAACTGCGCGTGGCGTTCGCCCGCTGGAAAGCCGCTCGGGCAATCCGCGACGATGCCAGCAACGATGCAATGCCGACCATCACCAGCCGCGTCAGCAGTGACTTGGCCAAGGGGCAAATCCCCGGCCAGACCAACGACCGGGTCAACAGCGAACGCTATGACCTCGGTCTGGACATGGCCTGGGAGCTTGATCTGTTCGGGCGCATCCAGCGCAATCTGGAAGCCAGCGACGCCGATCAAGAGGCCGCCAAAGCCGATCTGTACCAACTGCAAGTCACCATGATTGCCGAACTGGTCGACGCTTACGGTCAACTGCGAGGCGCTCAGTTGCGGGAAAAGATCGCCGTGGCCAACCTGAACAACCAGCAGGAGTCGCGCAAGATCACCATCAGCCTGCGTGACGCCGGCGTTGGCGATCAGCTCGACGTCGAACGGGCCGATGCGCGTCTGGCTTCGGTAGAAGCCAGCGTGCCGCAATTGCAGGCCGAACAGGTTCGGCAGAAAAACCGCATCGCCACCCTGTTGGGTGAGCGTCCGGACAAGCTGACCGTCGACCTCAGTCCGAAAGACTTGCCGGCGATTGCCAAGGCCCTGCCAATCGGCGATCCGGGTGAACTGCTGCAACGTCGCCCGGACATCCTCAGCGCAGAACGCAACCTGGCTTCGGCCACAGCGCGCATCGGCGTGGCGAAAGCCGATCTGTTCCCACGGGTCAGCCTCAGCGGTTTCCTTGGCTGGACGGCCGGGCGTGGTTCGCAAATCGGTTCCTCGGCGGCCAACGCCTGGGCACTCGGCCCGAGCATCACCTGGGCTGCGTTCGACCTTGGCAGCGTGCGAGCGCGTTTGCGCGGCGCCGATGCCGAAGCTGAAGGCGCACTGGCGACTTACGAGCAGCAAGTGCTGCTGGCCCTGGAAGAATCGGAAAACGCCTTCAGCGATTACGGCAAACGTCAGCAACGGCTGATCTCGCTGATTCGTCAGAGTGAGTCGAGCCGCAAGGCTGCTGACCTCGCCGAGATCCGCTATCGCGAAGGCACTACCGACTTCCTCGTGCTGCTTGATGCTCAGCGTGAACGTCTGAACGCCGAGGACACCCAGGCGCAGGCCGAAGTCGATCTGTATCGCGGCATTGTCGCGATCTACAAAGCCCTCGGCGGCGGCTGGCAACCGGAGACTGTTGCCAGCAAGTAATCGATTGTTAAAGAGCTCCTTTGGTTGGCCGCAACCAACCAAATTTTTTGCCCCGCGTATCATTCGGTCGCGGGGCTTTTTTGTGCCTGCCGAATCAACATGTAGGAGCTGCCGAAGGCTGCGATCTTTTGATGTAGCTTTTGGATGGGCAAGATCAAAAGATCGCAGCCTTCGGCAGCTCCTACAGGGGTTAGTGTGATTCCAGGATGGTTACGGTGGCTGTGGTGCCCGCTCGCAAGCGGTTCTTGCCAGCGTAATCCGCGTCAATCTCGATCCGCACCGGCACCCGTTGCGCGAGTTTTACCCAGGTGTAACTCGGATTGATGTTGGCCAGCAGTCGACTGCCCGGGGCGTTTTCGCGGTCGGCAATGGCGTAGGCGATGCTCTGCACCGTGCCGCCGAAGGTTTCGCCACTCATCAGCTGCACTTTGACCCGATCGCCCTCTTCGATCCTCGGCAGTTTGGTTTCTTCGAAATAACCGCTGATGTAGAAAGAATCACTGTCGACCAGCGCCAACAGCGCGCCACCGGCCACGGCGTAATCACCCTGGCGGGTCAGTAGATTGGTGACGAAACCGCTGACCGGGGATTCGACACGGGTGCGCTGCAAATCCAGTTCCGCTTGGCTCAGTGCAGCAATCGCCAATTGCACATTGGCCTCGGCCAGCCCGAGATTGGCCTGATTGCGCAACAGGTCGGCCTGGGCCACCGCGACGTCGGTGCTGGACTTCTCCCACTCCTCACCGGAAATGGCAAAACCCTGTTTCAACGTGCGCCGCCGACGTTCTTCGCTTTGACGCTGTTTGAGCAGCGCCTCACTGGCAACAATCGAGGCTTTCGATTGGCCCAGCGTGGCTTTGGACACCTCGACCTCACGTCGCGCATGTTCCACCGCCAGTTTGTAGCGTGCCGGATCAATCTCCATCAGCAATTGGCCTTTATCAACGTGCTGGTTGTCCTGCACCGCCAGACTGACGATGCGCCCGGACACATCGGCCGACAATGTCACCACATCCGCCCTCACCCGGGCATCCCGTGTCCACGGCGCGCGGGTGTAATACTCCCAAGCGAACCAGCCGAGAACGATCGCCAATATCACCACCGCCACGGTCATCAGTCTTGCCAACAACATTTTCAAGGGTTCAGGCTCCCATCAACAGAATCAGCGTGGCACAGACACAGGCATTTAAGGCGCCTTCGAACAGGGCTTCATGCCAGACCAGGCGCAACACGCCCAGACGACGCAGCACCCAATCCAGCAGCAGGAATATCGGAATCGCCAGTAACAGCGCCTGGGCAATGGGCGGCAGGTAGACGCCGCCAACTTCGAAATCAATGGGCAAGGATCGGTTCTCCCTCAACGGTACCTGCTTGCAGATATTCGCCATGACGTTGCAGGAATGACACGACGATCAGCAACGCCACGCGCATACGGAACACCGAGCCTAGATGTTCGTGACTGGCGACGTGCAATTCGTCCAGCTCATCGCCTAATGCGTGAAGTCGTTCCAGCAATGGCGCCAGTTGCACATCATCACGCGCGGCGACAAACCGCCCGGTGTGGCGCAACGCTGAAGACAAATGCTGGCTGAACGCAGGCGTCACCAGCGTGTTGTTCTGTGCTTGCAGCCGTAGTTGCTGCATCGCCACCCCCAACGCCAGACACGCCAGCGTCACCTCGTAGAGTTGCGGCATCGCTCGGTCATTCACCGCTGGCAAAAGACCTTGCATGCTGGTCAGGCGATCGACCATGCGGCTTTCGAAAGCGAATTGCTGTTCATCGGTGGCCGGCAGCTTGGTCAGTTGATAGACCTGCTCGAGTGCTTCGTTATAGAGGCGACGCAGGCGCCACGCCGGACGAAACGGGAAAATCCACGCGTAGACAATCAGCGCCAGCATCGCCGCGCTGACGTAAGCGCCGGCGAATTCAAACCATTGAATTGCGGTGTTCTGCCCGGTGCCAGCGTTCTGCGGGCCGAGCATCAGAAAACTCGACAAACCCAACCCCATCGCGATGCCCGCCGTGGCCGGACTGGATAACCCCACCGCGATCACATAGAGCAACGGCGCGAGCACCAACGCCAGCATCTCGAAGTTGCTGATCGCCGGCACGATCATGAATTGATAGAGCGCCGAGACCAGCAACGCCACGCCCAAGCCACGCGCATAACTTTGCGCGGCCATCAGCGGCCGCGGGAACGTCGCCATCAGTGAACACAGGATGCCGACCAGAATCATCCCGCCGCGCGCACCATCCCACGCCGTTTCGATCCAGATCAGCCCGGCCGCCAGCAATGCTGTAAATGCCCGAATCGCGTTCATCGAGGCCAGGGTGAAATCCAGATGCAGCGGGCTCTGCTGACCGCGAAACATGCAACTGGCCTCGCGCCCTTCCTGGATCGCATCGCTGAGTTCAAGAATCTGCTCCAGTTGTTGCATCAACCGCGCTTGCTCCCAGCGCAGCGCCCACGCCAGTGAACGCAGAGTGGCGCTCATGTCCTCGGTCAATTGCTCGGCCTTGTAGGCCATTGCATCGAACTGTTGCTGCAGCGTGACGAAGTGGTGCCGGGCCTCCTCAGGCATTGCACGGCCCTGCTGCGCCAACTGATCGAGAAACGCCAGTTCATCGGCGCGTAATCGCTGGATATCCAGCGGTAGATCACCTTCCCAACGCTCGGTGAGCAATTGCCGCTGGTGACGCAGTGCGGTCAGCCGCGACGTCAGCAACATCAGTTGATTGCCCAATAACAGCACCAGATTGTTAGCGCTGCGCAGGCGCGGTGCATCGAAGTACAAATGCCGACGCAGGCCTTCCAGCGCACTGATTTCAGCGAGCACCTGCATTTGCCGACGCTGAAAATCGGCTTCGCTTTCTTCCGTGCGAATCACGGCAGCGGCATGGCCGGCGACCAGTTTGATCACTTGATCAACCTTGGCGAAATAACCCTTGGCCACCGCTTCGGGCCTCGCCGTCAGCAGGCTGACCACACAGACGCAGGCTACCGCCAATAACGTTTCAGTGACTCGGGTGACGGCCAGCAGAAACGTCCCGTCCGGTTCGGGAATCGCCAACAACGCCACCACCACCGCTGTATACCCGCTGAGCACGAATGCCTGCGAACTGGTGTAACGCAACAACGTGCCGCCCGCCGTACACAGTGCCAACCACAACGCGAGCGTTGTAATAAATGGCAGCGGTGCCTGAGGGAAGATCGCCATGGTCAGCACTGCCACCGCCGCACCCAGCGTGGTGCCAATCACCTGGCCAAAACTGCGTGCCAATGCCATCCCCGCCAGCGGCTGACTGACAATCACCACCGCCATGATCGACCACTTCGGCTGGTCAAGATCGAACAAAAACGCCAGATACAACGTCAGCAACCCGGCGGCGATGGTGCGCAGGCCAAACAACAGCACAGCCTGACCCGGATGGATCACCGCTTTGAAATAATTGAACAGGGCTTGCATGGGCACACTCATTAAAAGCAACTCCTGCAAGCGTAGACACTGCATCGCAAGCCGGACGAGTAATGCATTCGACGCGTGTTGTAGGACGTTTCACAAGGACAAGGTTTGACTCCCGCGCCGAGCTGACCGAAGCTTGCCGCTCTGCTCAAGTCAGCACGTTTCCGGATACCTGCATGCCCCAGTCCCGCCGCTACCTGCTCATCAGCCTTGGCCTCGCATTGATTGTGATCGTCGCCTGGTTGTCACTGCGCAGCACCACTCCGGTTGTCCCCGAAGCGATCAAGCATGGCTACAGCGAAGCTTTGTCGGCGGCGCGTGCCGGTCAGCCGGGGGCGGCGCGGCAGTTGTATCAGCAATTGGGGCGTCCTGATCTGTCGGTGAAACGCCGCGTGTGGCTGCATGCGGAATTGCCCAATTATCCAAGCCCGCAGGCATTGAAACTGGCCGATGCTGATTTGCAGAGCGAAGCGGCCGATGTTCGCCTGGCGGCGATCAAAAGTGTCGTGGGCCTGGTACCCGGCGGCCAGCGCAGCCTATTGCTCGGGCCGCTGCTGGAAGACGAGGATCAAACCGTTCGCTTTGCCGCAATCAACGCCCTGCTCGGTTTGACCCCGGATGAGCTGGGGTTGTACTTCGCGCCGCTGGAGCAAGCGATCGACGGCTGGGAGCAAGTCCTCAAGGAGCAACCACCGAGCGCTGCGACCTACGCGCAACTGGCGCGCCTGCACTTGCACAATGCCGAACTCAAGCAAGCGCAGGACGCGCTGGAAAACACTTTGCGCCTGGAGCCGGGCAACTTGCCGGCGCTGGTCATGCAGATTGATGTGCTCGACCGTCAGGGCCAGAGCGACGCTGCCCGACAATTGCTTGCGCAGCAGCTCAAAGCCCAGCCCGATTCGGCGTATCTGCAACATGCTCTGGGCCTATGGTTGCTGCACCATGATCAGCTCGAATTTGCTTTGCTCGGCTTATCCAAAGCCGTCGAACTTGAACCCGATAACAAGGATTATCGCTACGACCTCGCGACCACCCTGCACAGCGCCGAAGAACTGGAAGCCGCGCAGAATCAGTTGCAGGAAATCGTTCAGCGCCATCCTGCCGACCGCAAGGCGCGGGTGTTGCTGATCAATTACTGGAAAGAAAGCGGTCAATTGCAGAACGTGCAGGTTTTGCTGGCTCAGCTGGAACAACTCAATCCGGATGATCCTGCTTTGCAACAGGGCCTCTAAACCTCAAGCACACTGACCGAATTCACCACTGCCTGTGGCGAGGGGATTTATCCCCGTTGGGTCGCGCAGCGGCCCCTCTTCACCAAAAGCAGGGCCTGCTGCGCACGCCAACGGGGATAAATCCCCTCGCCACAAAATCCTGCCTCAGCTTTTTGTGTTCGCCGTAAACTTTCAAGAAGAAAGAGCGGAACTGCCATCACGGCCCAAGGTCAAGTAATCAGGCAGCTCAATCGAGTCAGCTGCCTCGCTTCCCCTAGTCATGAGAGGGCATTTTTTGTCTACATCTAACGAGTTGATCAGTGCAAAAGCCGCCACCGGCATTGTGGGCCTGGATGACATCCTGGCCGGTGGCTTATCGCGCGGGCATGTTTTCCTGCTGGAAGGAGAACCCGGAACCGGTAAAACCACGGTCGCTTTGCATTTTCTAATGGCCGGCGCGAAAGCCGGCGAACGCTCGTTGTACATCACGCTGTCGGAAACCGAGAATGAATTGCGCCAGGGTGCGCTCTCCCACGGCTGGGAGCTGGATGAGAACATCAAGATTTTTGAGCTGACGCCACCGGAAAGCCTGCTCAATGCCGAGCATCAGCAGAGCTTGCTGTACTCCTCCGATTTGGAGTTGGGCGAAGCAACCAAGCAGATTTTCGAAGCGGTCGAACGCTTCAAACCGACCCGCGTCGTGCTCGATAGCCTGTCGGAGATCCGTTTGCTGGCGCAAAGCTCTTTGCGCTATCGCCGGCAGATTCTGGCAATCAAACATTACTTCGTGCGCTACAACGCTACCGTACTGTTGCTCGACGACTTGACCACCGAGTCCCTCGACAAAACCGTGCACAGCGTGGCCCACGGCGTGATTCGTCTGGAAGAACTGACCCCAAACTATGGCGCCGAGCGCCGCCGCGTGCGGGTGGTCAAATACCGCGGTCAGAAGTATCGCGGAGGCTTCCACGACTTCACCATCATGGGTGACGGCGTTCACGTATTCCCAAGGCTGGTCGCCGCCGAACACCGTGGAGAATATGCACGCCTGCAGCTCACCAGCGGCATCAAAGAGCTGGACGCCCTGCTCGGCGGTGGCATCGAAACCGGTTCCAGTACATTGATTCTGGGCCCGGCCGGTACCGGTAAATCGCTTATCTCGATGATCTTCGCCGCTGCGGCAGTGACGCGTGGCGAGAAAGCTGCGTTGTTCATTTTCGATGAAGAACTGGGTTTGCTGTTCGAGCGCATGAGAAATATCGGCATCGACCTCAAGGCCCTGCAAGCGACCGGCAATCTGTTGATCGAACAGGTAGACGCCGCCGAACTGTCGCCGGGCGAGTTTTCCCACCGCGTGCGACGCTGCGTCGATGAAGGCGAAATCAAGACCGTGGTGATCGACAGCATCAACGGCTATCAAGCCGCGATGCCGGAAGAAAATGCCCTGGTGCTGCACATGCACGAGTTGCTGCTGTACCTTAACCGCAAAGGCGCGGCGACGTTTATGACCGTCGCCCAACATGGTCTGGTCGGCGATATGCAAGCGCCGGTCGACATCACTTACCTGGCCGACACGGTGATTCTGTTGCGTTACTTCGAAGCCCTCGGCAAAGTCCGGCGGGCGATTTCCATCATCAAGAAACGCACCGGCAGCCACGAATCGACCATTCGCGAATACCGCATTTCCACGCAAGGCATGACCATTGGTGAACCGCTGGAAGCCTTCCAGGGCGTGCTTCGTGGCGTACCGACTTACCTCGGCGCGAGCAAACCGCTGCTGCAGGAAGATAACTTGTGACGGTGACTACGCCGCTGGCCGAACGGGCGCTGATTCTGGCGCCCGTGGGTCGCGACAGCCAAATTGCGCTGATGATCCTTAATGAAGCTGGATTTGGTGGTTTGATCACGCCGGATCTGGCGACACTGTGTTCGCAACTGGAACCTGGCGCCGGGTTGTTGTTGATTGCCGCGGAAGCGTTGCGTGGCCCGGAGCTGGAGGTGTTGTTCCAGCTTCTGGAGCAACAACCGGCCTGGTCGGATCTACCGATCGTGCTGCTCACCCATCACGGCGGACAGGAACAAGGTCCCTCCTCACGCCTGAGCACTTTACTGGGCAATGTGAGCTTCCTTGAGCGCCCTTTCCACCCGGCCACGTTGGTCAGTATGGTCTCCGCCGCCCTGCGCGGTCGACGACGACAATATGAAGCCCGCGACCGCTTGATCGATCTGAGTGAAAGCGAACGGCGTCTGCAATCGACACGGGAAACCCTCGAACAACAGGTCGAGGAACGCACCGCGCAACTTCGCCACAACGAAGAAGCGTTGCGCCAGTCGCAGAAGATGGAAGCGGTCGGCCAGCTTACTGGCGGCATCGCTCACGACTTCAACAATATGCTCACCGGGATCATCGGTAGCCTTGAGTTGCTGCGCCGGCGACTTGCGCGTGGACGTCTGGATGATCTCGACAGCCTGATCGATCTTGGCGTGACCTCTGCCAACCGCGCCGCTGGCCTGACCCATCGGCTGCTGGCGTTCTCTCGTCGGCAGTCGCTTGATTCCAAAGCCGTACAGATGAATACCCTTGTGCTGTCGATGGGCGAGCTGCTGCAACGCAGTCTCAACGAGAGCATCCAGCTGGACATGCGCCTGAACGACAAATTGTGGGTCGCCGAGGCCGATCCGAATCAACTGGAAAGCGCCCTGCTCAACTTGGTGATCAACGCCCGCGACGCCATGCCCGAGGGTGGCAAATTGATCGTCGAAACCAGCAATCAGGTGCTGCATCGCGAATTCACCGAGGCCTACAGCAACCTTGAGCCCGGCGATTACGTGATGCTCAGCGTCACCGACAATGGCAGCGGCATGCCGCAAAGCGTGATCAACCGCGCGTTCGATCCGTTCTTCACCACCAAACCAATCGGCCAGGGCACCGGGCTCGGTCTGTCGATGATTTACGGCTTCAGCAAACAGTCACGCGGGCATGTTTCGATCGACAGTGAAATCGATCAAGGCACCACCGTCAGACTGTATCTGCCGCGCTTCCGTGGCGAAGAACTTGAGCAACCCGACACCGATATCCAGCAAGCGCCGGATGCAATCAACGGTGAGACAGTGTTGATCGTCGAAGATGACCCAGCCGTTCGCGTGCTGGTCAGCGCGGTTTTAAGCGAGTTGGGTTATGCCTTCGTCGAGGCCGGGGATGCCGATGGTGCTGTGCCGATTCTGAATTCGGCGCAGCGTATTGATCTGCTCATCAGCGATGTTGGCCTGCCGGGCATGAATGGCCGGCAGTTGGCCGAGATTGGTCGTCAATATCGGCCGGGGTTGAAGGTGCTGTTTATCACTGGATATGCCGAACACGCGGCCGTACGCGGCGGGTTCCTCGATCCGGGAATGCAGATGATCACCAAGCCGTTCACCTTTGACCTTCTGACGGCGAAGGTCAGGGAGATGATTCGGCAGTGACGTTTTATCTACCTATCAGACCCTGGAACTCCTCAAAGGCACCCTTTCAGCAGAGTTGCGGCGCACGGAAGTTCGTTGACGAGTTTGCCTGTCAGCAGCAGCCTTTATGTTCTTTTCTGAATCCGCGCTGGGTGTCGTGACAGTCGAAACGGCACTCACGCCAGTCCAGCCAATACCCTTCAAGACATACTCACCGCCCAATGCATTGGCCTCACTGACGACTTGAAGATTGTAAAGACCGGCCTTTATAGCACTCGGTAAATTTTCACTTCCGAGCTTGATAAGTCCTTCGTTGATAAGGGCGTTACCCTCATTGGTTATGACACCCACGGCGAGGTCGTGACCAATTGCTTTCAAACCGTTAGGAAGATCCTTCCAGTGTGCGACGAGGTCTCCATGTTTGCTTCCGTAATAACTGGCTGGAACTATCGACGAAGCGAGCACGCTCGTAGTGATGACGCCTTTGATCGCGCCATTGACCATGGGAAACACCCCTTCCGGCAAACTGTCGGCCAAAACATTCTCTAACACGCCCTCGACTACATTGTTGATCACACTGCCGCCGCTATCGACGAGTTGCGATACAACCGTGGCGTCTCCGTTATATTGAATCTTGGGACCAATGGGGCTGAACAACCTTGTGCCGAGCTCGCCGGAAAAATCTTTGGAAACACCAACCAATACGGCTAACGGGTCGGAAAATATAGCGGTTGTATAACCAATTGCGAAGCCAGGTAGGGCACCTGACGCGAACGCTACGGCTCGACCGAGACTCGAACCAGAATCGGGATAATAAGAATCATACGCCAGCTTCGCGAGTGAACCTCCCGAGTAAGCCCAAGCCACGCCGTTTAGATTCGCTGAGAGAGGCATCAAGACGCTTTTCGAAGCGCCACTTAATACAGCGCCTGCTGCCTTGCCGGCACCGTACCTTATTAGCCCTTTTACCGCCCCGCGCGCGCCCGCAGTCAACGCGGCCTTACCATATTCAAACCGGGTAACCGGGTGGGTGACAGGCGTTTCCTCCAGCCCTTGAGCGTCGACGAAGCCGATCGGATTCCCCCCCACCATCCGATACAGATTCAACCCGTCGTGCGTACCTCCCGGATCCACACTTAGCCACCGCTGGCGCCAGGGCATGTAATAGCGAAACCCGTAGTAATACAGTCCGGTTGCATCCCGCTCCTGCCCGGAATAACGCACCGTCCGGTAACTCGCTTCGACTTTGTCGCGCCCGGCGTACCAGGCGGTACCGCCGTAAGGATAGTAACTTTCCTGGCTGATTAGCCGAGCGTCGGCATCAAGCTCCAGACTGTTGGAGTTGAGATGATTCGTCAGGGTGTAGCGAGCTTGATCGTCGGGAATGCCCACCGGTCGACCTTTTTCCCAATGCAGAATCTGCACGGTGCAGCGCCCGGCCGCGACGCTGATGACGTGCAAAATTTCTTCCGGCGTTGTACGAATTTCCACCCCGGACAAGTAGCGGGTTTCATGGGTACGGGTTCGGCGGGAGCTGTAAGCCGTGCGAATTTTTCGCACGCGCTGCCCCTCGCCATCATAGATATAGCGCTCCGCGTCGTTCGGTTCTGCATTGCGAATCACTTGATCGACCTGGCGTAACTGGTCACGTCCGTTCCACAACAGGTTCTGACCTTTTTGCAGGACATTGAGATTGCCATTGCCGTCGTATCCTGCGGCGATATCACCCTCTCCCGGACGCACATCGGCCGCGGTATACGGCAAACTGCGGTTGCTATAGGCGGCGACAGCGGTGCGCTCTGTGCGTTGACCACTGTCAGCAATGTGCTGCAGCGTCAGCAGATTGCCGCCGCTGTCGTAATCGAACGTCTGCTGATAATTTTCCAGTTGAGTGGAATCCGGTGGCGATATGAACTCCGGCAACTGTGGCCCACCCAACCCGTTGACACATTGCCGGCCAGTGGCCGCGATCAATTCATAAAGCGTGTTATAGCGGTAGGTATTGAGAGGAGCGACACGCTGATTGCGGAAATAACGGATCGGCTGGGCAGCATCGCTGATGCTGAGAAGGTTACCCACTGCATCATAGGCGTAGGTCAGTTGCTGTAGCGGCGGCTTGCTGGCAACTTGCGCAATCAAACTGATGATCTGTCCACTTTGAGCGTCAAAAGCACTGCGCGTTACCACCCCGTTTCCCGCGGTTTGCTGTTCGATCTGGCCGGTGGCGCTGTAGCAAATGTCGCTCACCAATGAGGTATACCCGCCAGCGCCAGACAACCTCAAACAAGTTTCAAATAACTCCCCTGCCCGGGTCTGACGCAGTAATTGTTCATTGCCCAACGCATCAATATGGCGAATCTGCTCACCCGCCGCGTTATAACTGTTACGCGTGGTCGCGCGTTCAACTTCCAACAGGACGTCGCGCCCGGCGGGATCTTCCGGCCAGTCGGGCAACTCCAGCGCGTCGAGAAACCGCCGCGTCTGCGCAAGTGGCGAACCGAAGACACTGCACTCATCGAGAGAGCTTGTACCCGCCCCGTCATCCTGACGAATCAATTGCCCGCTAACGTTGTGCAGGGCGGATTCGGCGCTGGCGTCGGCCCAGCCATAACATTCGCTGCGCCGGATCTCCTCACCCGCCTCCTGCTCAAAAAGGAACGCTGGCCGCAGCAACTCATCGTAAGCTACGCGGCGGTGATTAAGCTTCTGACCCCAGCTTTCCAGCGCTTGGCCGCTGGCGCCGGCCAGGCTCAGACGCCAACCGGCGTCAGCGTTGACCGACAGCAACGAGGTGCCGGACAAGCTGGACAAGGTGGTCTGGTTAGCAGGCTGCGTGGAGTCATTTTGAAACAGCGTAAACAGTCGGGGATCGCGGCTATGGCAGGCACGGGTTTGCCGTTCATAAATGTTTTGGGTGATACGGGCCTGAGGCGCATCCGTCTCCGATTGCCGGCAATAGGCAACCGAGCGAACGGCCATACCGCTGGAGTCGATCACAGCGAGTGCGGGTGTGCAACGATCCATGTTCGCCATCCCTCAGGTTTGGTTCGCCCGCGTGACACGTGGCAGGCACGAAGATTTGTGCATCCTTTATTCGCCGTTACATCGTCCACGTCAACTGTCAGAACTGTCAGGTACCGACGCAAAACACCTGTGCCTGGATTATTGGCAGCAGCTAAACCTGGATCATCAGGCAAAGGTTCCATAGCTTACCGGCGCCCTTTCGCTCCGTGCAGATCGTTTCAGTAATTTTTGCAGACCCGAGTTAATGTTGCCTTTGTAGGCCATGCGCGCGACTAGAGGCACGGCCTTTGCGACAAAACTGATAACGCCCTGTGCTAGCGTGCCTAGCCCACTACTTGGCAGTAGCCGATCCGCAACTCGAGACAGGAAATCAACAAAAGTACGTGTAGCCGTATCCCCGATCAATTTAACAGGGGTTAATTGAAGTGCTCCTCCCTTGGCAGGTTTATAGGTGGAGTCCTGATAAAAATAGCTGCGCGTCAGACTATTCGCGACGCCAATTGCTCCCCTTGTGGCCGCTGAAAAAGGTACGTTTTGAATAGCACCATTCACGCTTAATAACGCTGGATTATTGAACAGTTGGGCATCCAGGAGCCTGAAGCTTCCCAACGTCAAGACAGTTGCCGCTCTTTCGGAGTATCTCGCCCTTATTGGAGGTGTCCCTTTCCAGGCGTTGCCTGGAAGTAGCCCGTCAAACATTTGAGAAGAGAATTCAAGACTGAAGTTACCCGCCAGTTTGGGAATCTCCAGGAGCGCATCCACATTTACAACGGGATTCAAGAAGTGTCCCGCTAAAACAGGCAGAACCGAGGCTCCAGCACCCACAATCACGCCAGCCGTTCGCCCCAAATACTTCTTTAGCGAACTGGTTTCTTCTGTTTCCTGATCCTTGGCCGCCGCCATCCCGACTATCGCACCATTAACCAATGCGGAGGCTGCGCCGACCCCGGTTATCAGCCATTGGTACGGAGGTAGGGTGCCAAACGCGACAGTAAGCCCATACTCCACAGTTGCCCCAATAAACTGGGAAGTGAAATTAAGCGCCCCGGCGCCTGCCGCGGCTTTGACCGTATCCCAACGTGACAAGCCCTTTACATCGACATACCTCACAGGATTACCCGCGACCATGCCGTACAGATTCAAACCATCCTCGATACCCACCGGATCCGCACTGGCCCAACGTTGTCGCCAGGGAATATAGTAACGCCGACCAAAGTAATAAAGCCCCGTTGCGTCACGCTCCTGGCCTGAGTAACGAAGGGTTCTATAGCTGGCCTGTATTCTGTTCGCTCCCGCCCACCACGCCGTTGCGCCGTAAGGGTAATAGCTCTCCTGACTGATCAGCCCTCCGTCACCGTCCAGCTCCAGAGTGCTGGAACTCAAATGATCCAACAGGTTGTAGCGATGTTGATCCGGCGGATTGTCTGCGCTTCGTACCTGCTCCCAATGCAAAACCTGAACTCGGCAACGTCCAGCCTGGACACTGATTACGTGCAGCGTTTCTTTGGGGCTTGTGCGGATTTCCAGTCCAGGCAGATAACGCGTTTCATGAGTCAGGGTGCGCTTGGACGTCACTGTGCTACGGATCTTTCGTACGCGCTGCCCGGTACCGTCATAGACATAGATTTCGGCATCATTCGCGGCCTCCTCCCGGATGACCTGATCCACTCGACGCAATTGGTTTTGCGTCCCCCAAAACAACGTTTGCCCACGTTGCAATGCCTTGAGGTTGCCATTGCGGTCGTAGCCCTGACCGATAACCTCTTCAGTCGGTGGCAAATCATTTACAAAAGGCAGGCTGCGGTTATTAAGTGCGGCCACAGCGGTACGCTCGGTACGGCTACCGCTGTTGGCGTGGTGCAACAAAGTGTGCAAGTTGCCGCCCGCGTCGTAGTGGAAATCCTGTGTGTAGTTTTCCATTTGGTTCGCATCAGGCGGTGAAACAAACTGAGGGAGCTGAGGGCCACTGAGAGCACTGATTTTTTGTCGCCCGGTTGCGCTGATCAATTGACCCAAGGTGTCATACCCATAGGTGCTGGTAGCGGCGACGCGCTGGTTGCGAAAGTACTGAACGCCAAAGGCTGCATCGGTGATTCTGACGGGGTTACCAACAGGATCGTAGAGGTAATGAAGATCCTGCAAGGGCGTGGTATTCGCAGCGTGCGTCCTCAGCCTGATCAAGCCGCCGTCCGCCGGTTCGTAACAACAGATGGTCACCAAAGCATTGGCGTTGGTCTGCTGTTCGATTTGACCGGCGGCGTTGTATTGAATATCGCGAAGCAGCGTAAGTGGATTGCCCGAGCCCGCCATTTTCAAGCAGGTTTCATACAACTCGCCGGCCTTCGTCTGACGCAGGATTTGCTCATTGCCCTTGGCATCCGTAAGGCAAATCGGCTCGCCGACAGCATTCAGCGCTGATTTCGAAGTGGCGCTTTGCGGTTCGAGCAAAAGATCCCGTGCGTTTTCTTCACTTGGCCAGTCAGGCCGTTCCGGTGAATTGAGAAAACGCCGCGACTGCTCAAGCACTGTTCCGGACACGCCAAATTCACGGAAATGCAACGTTCCAGCCTCGTCATCGTGACGAATCACCTTGCCGCAACAATTTCTGGCAGCAGATGCCGGACTGGCATCCGCGTAACTGAACCAAGCGGTTCGGCACTCTGCCTCGGAATGAGCCTGATCAAAAATTTGCTCGGGACGCAAAAAATCGTCGTAAACCAGACGCCTTTGGTGACCTTCCTGATCCCATTGAAGGACGGCGTGTCCGGCTTCGGCAAGCAAATTCAGTCGGCAGCCGGCATCGTTATTGTCAGATAACAACGGGGTGCCCGAGAGGCTGTACAGCATGCGCTGACTGGCGACTTCAGAATGACGCCCCGCCATCAAGAAAAGGCGCGGATCACGTATTCGCGTCACACGCCCGGCAGGGTCAAACATTTGATGGGTAATGCGCGGCTCGGCCGGATCCGTCGGAGCGCGCCGATGATAAGCGACCTTGCGCAGCAACCGACCGCAAGGGTCAATGGCGCTGAGCACTGGTGTCTCTCGATGCATAAAGCACGACCCCGACGTAGATATCGAGGTCGTTATTGAGCAATGGCGTCAGTCAAGTCAACTGTCAGAAATTACAGGTACGCCGCCAACCACCCTGTTTTCAGGCCAATAGCTCCTGAATTTTCTCCTGCAAGACATCCAGATCAAACGGTTTTTCCAGAATCGGCGCCTTGCGCGTGATCGGGCTGCCGGTTTCGCGGATCTCCTGCGGGTAACCGCTGATAAAGATCACTTTTAGATCCGGTCGCAATTTGACGGCTGGTTCGGCGATCTGCACGCCGGAAATACCGCCAGGCAGACGGAAATCAGTGATCAGGACATCCAGATGCGGCTTGCTCGCCAGAATCTCGAACGCCTGCTCGCCGCTTTCCGCTTGCAACACGCGGTAACCCTGACCCGACAGGTAATCGGTCAGAACCATCAAGATAACCGGTTCGTCCTCGACGACGAGTACTACATCTTGTGCATCTACGCTCATGGGAAGCCTTTGTTCGGTCAATAGCTGCTGATACGACCGTGCGGTCAATCAGAGGTTGCGTCAGATTTGCCGTTTTCCTCGATCGGCAGACAAACGCGAAACAGGGCGCCCTCGTTGATTTCACTCTCGACGACGATGGAGCCGCCATGGGCGGCGACGATCTGCTCGGAAATGAACAGACCCAGCCCGAGCCCGGCGACTACCGTCTTGGCGGACACCCGTTCGAACTGTTGGAAAATTCGCTTCTGATTCTCGGCGCTGATGCCGATGCCATTGTCCTCGACCTCGATGCGCGCCTCATCGCCTTCGCGGTAAACACGCACCTTGACCGGGCTGCGACCGCCGTAGCGCAGGGCGTTGGTGATCAGGTTCGACACCACTTGCTCGATGCGGAACTCGTCCCAGTGACCTTCGACCGGCTCTGGCGCCGTGAACGATACTTCGGTTTCCGCCGCGTCAATCTGTTGCGCAAAGTTCTGCAACAGATTGCTGACTAACTGCACCAGATCGAAACGGTTCGGCCGAATCGACAGCTTGCCGGTGCGGATGCGCGAAACATCGAGCATGTCTTCGATCAAGCGGATCAGGCTTTTGATCTGCCGCTCGTCGCGATCGACCATGGCGTGCATCTTGTCGAGGGTGAACGCCGACGCGTTGTCCCGTGCCAGGTGCATCTTGCGCAGCTGCGTTTCGAGTATCAGGCCATTGAGCGGCGTACGCACTTCGTGGGCGACGATTGACATGAAGTCATCGCGCATCCGCACCGCCTGCTCCAGCTCCGACTGAGTGCTCTGCAACTGTTGCAACAGCGCTTCCTGCTCCCGACGGGCCTGCTCCAGCGCTTCGACCTGCTGTTTCATCGCCTTGCTCTGGCGGTACAGATCGACGAAAACGTTGACCTTGCTTTTCACCGCATGGATATCCAGCGGCTTGTGCAGGAAGTCGACCGCGCCGCTCTCGTAACCCTTGAACGCGTAGTTCAATTCACGACCGGCGGCGCTGACGAAGATAATCGGGATGTTCTTGGTTTTCTCGGTGCCGCGCATCAACTCGGCGAGTTCGAAGCCGTTCATCCCCGGCATCTGCACGTCGAGGATGGCCATGGCGAATTCGTGCTGCAGCAGCAACGACAACGCTTCGTCCGCCGACAACGCCTTGTAGACGGTGCGGTCTTCGCGTTTGATCAAGGCTTCGAGCGCCAGCAGGTTTTCCGGCAGATCGTCGACGATCAGCAATTTGGCTTGAATATTACTCAGCATGCGATTCGTTCCAGCTCGACAAGCAGACGGCCGATGCCGTTAAGGGTTAGGACATGATCGGGCTGCTGAATGTTCAGCGCAGCCTGAGGCATGGTGGCGACTTGCGCCTCTTGCGGATCCTGGACAATGGTCAGGCCTCCGCGACGTTTGACTTGTGCCAGCCCGCGCGCACCGTCGTGATTGGCGCCGGTCAGCAATACAGCGGCCAGCTTCGAGCCGTAGGCATCAGCGGCGGACTCGAACAGGTAATCAATCGAAGGCCGCGAGTAATGCACACGATCCTCAAGGCTCAACGACAGGCTGCGATCCTGCTCCACCGACAGGTGATAGCCCGGCGTGGCGAAATACACGGTACCAGCGGCAATGTCCTGCTTGTCGATCGCCTCGTGCACCGGCATGTCCAGACGCCGCGCGAAGACTTCGGCCAATTGGCTGCGACGCTCTTCGGGCAAGTGCAGCACAACGATAATCGGCAGCACAAACCCGCTGCGCAGTGGGCCTAGCACGCTCAGCAACGCCTCAACGCCACCGGCGGAAGCACCGACCACAATCGCCTCGACGCGAGGTAAAGCCACGGCCTCGTTCATGTTTTGCGGTAAATCCGTTCTTGTTTGACCAACGGCTCGAACTGATTGGCATAGCTGGAAAAATCCAGCGTCTCTTTACTGCCGAGCACCAGAAAACCACGATGGCATAGCGATTCATGGAACAGCCCGAAGGCGCGATCCTGCAACTTCTTGTTGAAATAGATCAGCACATTGCGGCAAGAAATCAGCTGGGTTTCGGAGAACACGCTGTCGGTCGCCAGGCTGTGGTCGGCAAACGTCACGTTCTCGCACAGCGTTTTGTCGAATATCGCGTAGCCATACGCGGCAGTGTAGTACTCGGCAAATGAACGCTGACCGCCGGCCTGCTGGTAGTTGGCGGTATAGGCACGGACGTTCTCCATCGAGAAAATGCCCTGCTTGGCCTTGTCCAGCGAGCGCGGATTGATGTCCGTGGCGTAAATGATCGTGCGATCGAGCAGGCCTTCTTCGCGCAGCAGTATCGCCATCGAATAGACCTCCTCACCCGTGCTGCAGCCGGCGATCCAGATTTTGATCGACGGATAGGTGCGCAGCAACGGCACTACTTCCTTGCGAATCGCGAGGAAGTGCGAAGGATCACGAAACATCTCGCTGACCGGGATCGTCAGCAGTTGCAGCAACTGCATGAACGCGGTCGGGTCGTGCAGAACCTTTTCCTGCAACGCCGAAATGGTCGCGCACTCGAACTGGCTCAACGCGTGCTGCACCCGGCGCTTGATCGAAGCGCCCGAGTAATCGCGAAAATCGTAGCTGTACTTGAGGTAGATCGCCTCAATCAGCAAACGTAATTCGATTTCGCTGTTTCGTTCGGCTGGACTGCTGCCTTCCACTAAATACGTTCCATCTTCGGTAACCACACACGAATCAGCGAGAACAGGCGATCCAGGTCAATGGGCTTGGCCAGATAATCGTTGGAACCCGCTTGCAGGCAGCGCTCCTGATCGTCCTTCATGGCCTTGGCCGTCACCGCAATGATTGGCAGCTTGCGCCAGCGCGGATCCTTGCGGATTTCAATGGTGGCTTCGAAACCATCCATTTCCGGCATCATCACGTCCATCAACACCAGATCGATGTCCTCGACTTCATTCAGTTTTTCAATCGCTTCGCGGCCATTACGGCCGATCACCACGACTGCGCCTTTTGTTTCCAGAGCACTGGTCAGGGCGAAAATGTTACGCACATCGTCGTCCACCAGCAGGATCTTGCGGCCCTCGAAGACCTTGTCGCGGCTGCGCGCGGTCTTGAGCATCTTCTGCCGTTCATGGGACAACTGCGATTCGACTTTGTGCAAAAAGAGTGTGACCTCGTCGAGCAAACGCTCAGGCGAACGCGCACCCTTGATGATGATCGAGCGCGAATACTTGCGCAGATCGGCCTCTTCATCGCGGGTCAGGTTGCGCCCGGTGTAAACGATCACCGGCGGGAACGAGCAGATATCCTCAGTGGCCATGCGTTTGAGCAGATCGTTGCCAAGCATGTCTGGCAGCTTCAAGTCGATGATCATGCAGTCGTAAACCGTCTCGCGCAGCCGCTCCAGGGCGTCTTGCGCCAGACCGACGGCGGTGATTTCGATGTCCTCGTCGCCAATCAATCGCGCGATGCTTTCGCGCTGCAAATCGTCGTCTTCAACCAACAGCACGCGTTTGACCTTTTGCGTCAGCTTCGCTTCGAGACGCGCGAACACGTCTTTCAGCTCTTCGCGGGTGGTCGGTTTGACCGCGTAACCGATGGCGCCCATGTGCATCGCGGCTTCAACGCGGTCTTCGACCGAAATCACGTGCACCGGGATGTGGCGGGTTTCGGCGCGTTCTTTCAGACGCTGCAGGACAGTGAGACCCGAGTGATCGGGCAGGCGCATGTCGAGCAGGATGGCGTCCGGAATAAACTCTTTCGCCAGGTCATAGCCTTCATCCGCGCCGTGAGCAACCAGGCACTGATAGCCCAACTCGTGGGCCAGGTCATAAAGGATATGGGCGAAATTCGGCTCGTCTTCCACCACCAGAATGCAGCGTGTGGCGAACGGAGCTTTATCGCGGTCATCGGCAAAACGCGGAATATGCACCGGGGCCAATGGCGAGACGATCGGCGCCAAAGGTACAGGCGCGGTCGGCGCTGGCGGCGTAAACGTTAAAGGTGCAGTCGAGATTTCGCCCGACTCGCTGTACTGCAGCGGCAGCAACAGGGTGAACACGCTGCCCTGCCCCGGCGTGCTGCTGACGCTGATCGAACCGCCGAGCAACGTTGCCAGATCGCGGGAAATCGACAGGCCCAACCCGGTGCCGCCGTACTTGCGGTTAGTGGTGCCGTCGGCCTGACGGAACGCTTCGAAAATGCTTTCCTGCTGATCCGCCGCGATGCCGATCCCCGAATCACGCACAACAAACGCGATCTGGTCATTCGGCTGGCCGGCAATGGTCAGGCTGACCGCGCCTTTCTCGGTGAACTTGACGGCGTTGGACAGCAGGTTTTTGATCACCTGTTCCAGACGCTGCCGGTCGGTGAACATCATGCCTGGCGTGCCCGGCTGCAAATCGACGGTGAAGGTCAGCTGTTTGTCTTTGGCCATCGGTTCGAACACGCCACGCAGGCCATCGGCCAGACGCGCAACACTGGTGTTCTCCGGGATCACTTCAAGCTTGCCGGCCTCGACCTTGGAAATGTCCAGAATGTCGTTGATCAGGTTGAGCAGATCGTTGCCAGCCGAATAGATCGACTCGGCGAACTTGACCTGTTCGGCGCTGAGATTGTCCTGCGGGTTTTCCGCCAGCAGTTTGGCCAGGATCAACGAACTGTTCAGCGGCGTGCGCAGTTCGTGGGACATGTTGGCGAGGAATTCGGATTTGTATTTGCTTGAACGCTGCAACTCTTCGGCGCGCTCTTCGAGCTGTACCTGCGCCTGATTGAGGGCGGTGTTCTTCTCATCCATGGCGTCACGCTGCTCGGCCAGGGTCTGCGCCTGTTCGGCGAGCTGCTCGTTGGTCTGCTCCAGCTCGACTTGCTGGGTTTCCAGATGCGCCTGGGATTCCTTGAGAATCCGCGATTGTTCTTCCAGCTCTTCGTTGGCGGTTTTCAGCTCTTCCTGCTGCACCTGCAACTCTTCGTTGAGCTGCTGGGTCTCGGCCAGCACTTCCTGCAAACGCTGACGGTAACGCGCGGCCTCGATGGAGGTACCAATGTTGCCGGCGATCAACTCCAGTAATTCGATGTCGCGGTCATTGAGCGGGCGCAGGAAACCGAGTTCGATCACGCCATTGACCCGATCATCATCGCTGGTCGGCACCACCAGCACACTGTGCGGCAAACCCTCACCCAGCCCGGAGCTGACTTTGAAATAGTCGACCGGTACAGAATCCAGACGGATCAGACGCGACGTTTGTGCCACTTGGCCGACGATGCCTTCGCCGCTGTAAATCGATTGATCCTGTTCTTCCTGCTCGCGGGAGAAGCCGTAAGTGGCCACGCGTTTGAGCCCGCCGTGTTCTTCACGGACATAAAGAGCGGCTACGGCGGTACCGAGGTATTGCGCGCAGAACTGCAGAATGTTGCGGCCCAGCAGATTGAGCGTCAGTTGCCCCAGCACCTGCTCGGCCAGTTCGGTTTGACCGTTGCGCAGCCATGCCTGCTGCTCCAGACGTTCGGCACTGGCCTGTTGTGCGGCGAGATTGGCGCTGTAGTTTCCCGACAACGTCATCAGGTCACGACGGCCAATGTAGGCCAGCAAACCACTGATACCGGCGATAAACAGCAGGTACAGGCTGATGCTCCAGATCGTCGTACGGCGCACGTCCTCATTACGCGTAGTGCGCAGGACTTGCTCGGTTTCAATCACGTCTTCGAATTGCTTACGGATTTCGTCGGTCAGGCGCTTGCCCCGCCCAGCCTTCACCGCGCCCCGATAATCGCCGCTGGATCGCTGCAGATCGATCATCGATTGCGCGTAATTGGCCCATTCGGTCTGCAAGGCCTCCAGCCTGCGCAAACGATCGGTTTGCACCGGGTTGTCGATGGTCAGTTCGGTCAGGGTTTTCAGCGCTACGGCAATGCGCGGCTTGGCCGTCTCGTACGGATCAAGGAAATGCTCGTCACCGCTAAGCAGGAAGCCGCGCATGCCGGTTTCCAGGTCAACGGTGAGTTTCACCGCTTCGTTGGCGTTATTGATCACCCGGTCGGTGTGCTCTACCCACTGGATGACCGACAGCAAATAAGTGATCAGCGACACGAAAAACACGGCACTGAGCACACCGACGCCCAGCGGCAGACCGATGTTGCGGCTCAGAAGTTTGCGAAACCGTTGCTCATCAACCGAAGACGGAGTGGACATGGGGCAGCCTTGTCGAACTGTTGAAAACCCGAGAGTTTGCCCCAAAACCCCAGCATGGATCCATTTTTCTCATCGTTTTTGGCGCATTTTTCTACATTTGCCAGCGCTATCACAGCGACCAACCGGTATCCTTGCCGCTATTCTTTTTTGTATCCGCTCGGGAACTTGTGGCTATGCGCCACTTACTCATGCAAGAGCCCGGCACTTTTGATCGACCGGCGCCCCCGAATTCACCCCTTGAGAGCCTTTATTATGCCCGCCACCTCCGCCACCATCCTTGTCGTAGAAGACGACGACATCGTGCGCATGCTCATCGTCGATGTGTTGGAGGAACTGGAATTCAGTGTGCTTGAGGCGGACGGCAGCGAGCAGGCGCTGGAGAAACTCGCGGATAGCGGTCAGCACATTGATCTGATGATGACCGACGTTGGTTTGCCCGGCATGGACGGCAAGCAACTGGCCACTGAAGCGCGCAAACTGCGCCCTGCTCTACCGATCCTGTTCGCCAGCGGCTACGCCGAAACCATCGAGGTCCCTGCGGACATGCACGTGATCGGCAAACCCTTCTCCATCGATCAACTGCGCGACAAGGTCAAGGCTGTCCTTAACCCGGGCAACTAAGACCCTGGCTGGCTGTGGTTTAATTGCACCCCGTTTTTGGCCACAGCCCGCCTCAAGGAAATACCCGCATGCACCAGCCCCACCCCACCAAAGTCCTGGTTATTGGCTACGTCTGGCCGGAACCACGCTCTTCGGCTGCCAGTGGGCACGTCATGCAAATCCTTGAAACGTTTTTGCAGCAAGGTTGGGAGATCACCTTCAGCAGCCCTGCCGGCCCTGGCGAGCACAAGGCTGATCTGGCCGAACTGGGCATTCGCGAAGTGCCTATCGAGCTAAACAGCAGCACATTCGATACCTTTATTACTGAGCTCGCGCCGGATATTGTCCTGTTTGACCAGTTCATGATGGAAGAACAGTTCGGCTGGCGTGTTGAAAAGCACTGCCCTGATGCTCTGCGTGTGCTGGAAACCTCCGACCTGCAAAGCCTGCGGCATGCCCGTCATCAGCGTCTTAAAGATCGCCTGAAGGCCAGCGCCGACGAAAACGACTTCAGCGAACTGTTCGCGCCGGCGCTGCGCGAAGAGTTTGATCTGATGGCCAACACCGATCTGGCCAAACGGGAAATCGCCTCGCTGTATCGCTGCGACCTGAACCTGATGATCTCCGAAGTGGAGATCCAGCTGCTGCAAGACCAGTTCGGCTTGCCGGCAGATTTGCTGCACTGGTGTCCGCTGATGATCGATCCGCCGACTGCCACACCTCGGACTTTCGATGATCGCGAACACTTCCTGAGCATTGGCAACTTCCGTCACGCGCCCAACTGGGACGCGGTGCTCTGGATGAAGTCGACCGTCTGGCCCTTGATCCGCGCGCAATTGCCCAAGGCGCAACTACACCTTTATGGTGCCTACACGCCGCCGAAAGCCACGGCGCTGCACAATCCTGCGCAAGGCTTTCATGTGATGAACTGGGCAGAGGATGCGCTGCAAGTAATGTCCGAGGCCCGCGTATGCCTGGCGCCGCTGCGTTTCGGCGCCGGGATCAAGGGCAAACTGGTCGATGCAATGCTCTGTGGTACGCCAAGCGTAACCACGCCGATTGGAGCGGAAGCCATGCACGGCGATCATTCGTGGCCAGGGGCGGTCAGTGTTTCGGCGCAAGCACTGGCGGAGGAAGCGGTTCGGCTATACCGCGATGAGGCGCACTGGCAAAAGGCGCAATCGGCGGGATACTTATTATTAGCGGATCGTTACAAACACGCTGTTCACGGCCCGGCGCTGATCAACAAATTACTGCATTGCAAAAACAACTTATCGCAACTTAGAACCAACAACTTCACTGGCAGTATGTTGCGCCACCATTTGCTCAAGAGCACTCAATACATGTCGCAGTGGATTGAAGCAAAGAACTCAAAATAGCCGCAACTCACACACTTCGCATTAATCCGGTGCTTGGCGCAGCCTGCACCAGGCCTTATAAAAACCCTGCACTTTTCGCACTAATGCAACCAGCATTAATGTGCGACTTAAATAACCCACCGATGCAGGGACGCAAACACATGGACAATTACCCAAACAAAAACTGGATGACTGCAACACGAGAAGTTGATCGACTCACGCTTAGCGAGTTGACGCTACCCGGTACTCACAACGCCGGTTGTGACTGGCAAGCATCCTATGCACTGATACCGGGAAAACACTGGCTTGCCTGTCAGCACCAGTCTTTCGCCAGCCAGCTGAATCACGGTTCCCGGGCGCTGGATGTGCGCTTGTGTTACGACGCCGGGGCCAAGGAGGGATTTGATCGTTTTCGCTTTCACCATAACGAATATCTGTCGTCGCGCACCCTGGAAAACCTCGTCGTAGAAGTCCGGGACTTTCTGTCCGTCAATCCTGACGAGTTTATTATTCTAGACTTCAAAAACTTCAAAAATGGCAAAGGCGCGTTTGATTTCGCCTTGTTCAACAGACTGATCGTGCAAGCGCTGGGGCCGCGCATGATTCCTGCCCGTAACAAGCACCTCACGCTTGGCGATCTGAAGAGAATCAGCCCGCTGCAACGTGTGCTGGTCTGCGCGCCTCGATACAGCGAGCTCGACGCCAGCCTGTTTCATGACGAAGTGCAAAGTAAATGGTCTGGGCTGTCCACCCCGAATGTCAGTGACCTACGCAACTTCATCACTGACGTGATGAGTAATCCGCCTGGTAATTACAATAACTGGACACTTTCCGCCACCTGTTACAGCGGTACGGGCGGCCCTGTTGATATACACAAAGACCTGGATTTAATGTTTGACCCGCAGACAAGTGACTGGGTGCGAAAGTGCAACATCATTAATGTCGACTTCATTGAAGAATCACAGATCGTTAACTTCTGCCGAGTCGTCAATCTGCTCAAGGGACGTTGAGCGCTATCCGAGCAATATTAAATCGCTATATTTGTGCAGATATGTCAAAAGCTGGCAAAAGTGCTGACAGGCTCTACGCTGGTTCATGAAATCCGGTAAACATCGGGAAACAGCGGATGTGCAACACCGTCACATCCGCATCATGTATGTATTGCGCCATGGAATGGTGTGATAACAACGACAAGGATGGCTCATGAACAGCATTGCAACAGGCGTACTCGACAAAAACACCTGGATGGGCAACGTACTGGATATCGGGCGGCTGAGGTTGACCGATATCGTCTGGCCCGGCACACATAATAGCGGCATGGATCGCAAAGCCCCCGATTACGACAGCGTATTCGGCAACTGGACAACCTGCCAGAACGATTCCTTTGCCTGGCAATTGGCCAATGGCGCGAGAGCGTTTGACCTTCGCCTTGGCTACACCGCTCACTGGCAACAGCCGCAGTTCTGCTGCCACCACAACGGCTATTCATCCGGTCGCACCCTCGATGAACTGATGACGGCGCTCACCACGTTCCTTGATCGGAATCGCGATGAATTCATCGTGCTCGATTTTCATGAGTTGGGCGACGCTGAAAAGCCGTTCGATTTCCAGCGCTTCAATGACCTGATCATGGCGCGCCTCGGCTCGCGCGCCATATCGCCCTCGGACAGCCTGCTAACCATTGACCAGTTGAAACGCAACAGCACGCAACGCCGCATCATCATGGCGGCACCCGCCAATCGTGAACTGGACGAGGACTACTTCTGGTTCCGGATCAAACACAAATGGAGCGGCAAACGCTTCACCGATACCACGGATCTGCAAACCCACATCCGCACGTCGCTGGAAGGCGCACCCTACCCCCTGTCACTCTGGTCGCTATCGGCGACCAGCTATTCGGTGCTCGGTGGCCCGCAGCGCATCAAGAACCACATCAACGACTGGTTTGACACCACGCGAGACTGGGTCACCCGTTGCAGCATCATCAGCACTGATTTTTTCGAGGAGTCAGACATCGTCCGCCTGTGCTGGAGCGCCACCAGCATGAAAGCGGTTTACGGCGAGGCACTGCATTCCAGAATCCAGGCAAATCCATGACACGGGTAGTAGAACCCGGGCAGAAAGGGGCATGATTGGCGTGCGATAACAAAAAAAGCGCCCAGCCATGTCCCGAACAGCCCGAGTGACCGACCCCTCTTACGAGTTGATGGATGACCACAACGGGTTGTCCATCATTTACCGCCAGCACGGCTTCCCCTGCCCATTGGTGCGTTGGCATTTTCACAAGGAATACGAACTGCACCTGATTGTTGCCAGTTCCGGCAAGGTGTTCATCGGCGACTACATCGGTAACTTTTACCCGGAAACGCTGTTTCTCACCGGCCCGAATCTGCCGCACAACTGGATCAGCCAGGTCGCGGAGGATGAAGTCGTGGAGAAGCGCGACATGCTGGTCAACTTCACAGACGATCTGTTCGAAAGCGGCAATCAGATTTTCGCCGAGCTGAAAACTCTGGCGCCGTTGCTGGAGCGTGCGCAGTACGGCATCGAATTCCGCTGCAAACGCACCATTCGTCAAGCCATGACATTGATGCAACGAATCGCTGACACCAAAGGCATCACGCGGCTCGGGCATTTTTTCATTCTGATGGAGCTGCTGGCAGCCAGTGATGACTTTCAGTTGCTGTCCGGCGCGACGACCCCGCAACTGGCTGACGAACACAACATCGATCGCACCAACCGCGCGGTCGATTATATCTTCACGCACTACGCCCGCGAGATAACACTGGAAGAAGTCGCCGAGCATCTGAACATGAAGCCGACCTACTTCAGCCGGGTGTTCAAACAGGCGACGGGGCGTAATTTCATCGAATTCGTCAATCGACTGCGCATCAGTAAATCGTGCGAGTTGCTGGCCGATGGCGATAAACCGGTGACGGAGGTGTGTTTCGAGTCGGGGTTCAGCAATATCTCCAACTTCAATCGGCGTTTTCAGCAACTCAAAGGCATGACGCCGTCGCACTATCGCCGCCTGGCGGTGCAGCGCCTGACCGAGCAAAACCACGGCTGACACCAACATTCCCTTGTAGGAGTGAGCCTGCTCGCGATTACGGATTGTCAGCAAAGATATAAGTGACTGACACACCGCTATCGCGAGCAGGCTCACTCCTACAGTTCCGGGTTAAACCTGTACACATCCGATCGCCCCGCACCGCTGAAAACCCCTTCCCTGCGTTTACCCCTTCAAACCCCAGTGCAAAAAAGTATTGATTCCAGTGCTAGGGATGATTTGTCAGCCCGGCCATTGAAGGCTGTAATCAGTGCACATTCTTCCTGCAGTCGGAAGACACAAAAACAATAACTGTCCTTCTGCCCCCGCCGGGCGCAGAAAAGGAGTGCACGATGCAACCCACTGCAAAAGCTCTGCTTGCCCTCACCTGCATGACCCTCAGCAGCGTCAGCCTTGGCGCCCAAACCCTGACCATCGCCACCGTCAACAACAGCGACATGATCCGCATGCAAAAACTCTCGAAGACCTTCGAGACCGAGCATCCGGACATCAAGCTCAATTGGGTGGTGCTCGAAGAAAACGTCTTGCGTCAACGCCTGACCACCGACATCGCCACCCAGGGCGGCCAGTTCGACGTGCTCACCATCGGCATGTACGAAGCTGCACTGTGGGGCGCAAAAGGCTGGCTGGAGCCGATGAAAGATCTGCCGGCCAGTTACGCCCTCGACGATGTGTTCCCGTCGGTGCGTGAAGGTTTGTCGGTCAAGGGTTCGCTGTACGCCCTGCCGTTCTACGCCGAAAGCTCGATCACCTACTACCGCACCGACCTGTTCAAGGACGCCGGGCTGACCATGCCGGAGCGGCCGACCTGGGAAGAGATCGCCGGCTTCGCGGAAAAACTCACCAACAAAGATAAAGAGCAGTACGGCATCTGCCTGCGCGGCAAGGCCGGTTGGGGCGAGAACATGGCGCTGATCAGCACCGTCGCCAACGCTTACGGCGCGCGCTGGTTCGATGAGAAGTGGCAGCCGGAATTCAACGGCCCCGAATGGAAAAACGCGCTGAACTTCTACGTCGACACTATGAAGAAGTCCGGCCCGCCGGGCGCTACAAGTAATGGTTTCAACGAAAACCTCGCCCTGTTCAACAGCGGCAAGTGCGCGATCTGGGTTGATGCCAGCGTCGCTGGCTCGTTCGTGACCGACAAGACTCAAAGCAAAGTGGCTGATCACGTCGGTTTCACTTTCGCCCCGCATCAGGTCACCGACAAAGGCTCGGCGTGGCTGTATTCGTGGGCACTGGCAATTCCGACCAGTTCCAAGGCGAAAGACGCCGCGAAAGAATTCAGCGCCTGGGCGACGTCCAAAGAGTACGGCGAACTGGTCGCCAAGACCGATGGCATCGCCAACGTTCCACCGGGTACTCGCGCCTCGACCTACAGCGATGCGTACATGAACGCCGCGCCGTTCGCCAAGATCACGCTGGAGTCGCTGAAGGCTGTCGATCCGAGCAAACCGACGCTGAAACCGGTGCCGTACATCGGCATTCAACTGGTGACCATTCCTGAGTTCCAGGCGGTGGGCACCCAGGTCGGCAAGCTGTTCTCGGCAGCGCTGATCGGCCAGACCACGGTGGATCAAGCCCTCGCTGCCGCGCAGCAATCCACTGAACGCGAGATGAAGCGCGCCGGTTATCCAAAGTAACCCGCACCGTTCGCTCCTGCCTTTTGTAGGAGTGAGCCTGCTCGCGATAGCGGTGTATCAGTCACCGACTGCGTTAGATGGAAAACCGCCATCGCGAGCAGGCTCACTCCTACATTAGATCTCCATAGGTCTGTATGACTCGGTTGTGATCGCCATGAATACTTCAACTGCCAAAGCCCACATCGACTTGTCCCAGCCGCAGCGCAAAGTCCGCGTACGCAATCCCGGCTGGTTTCTGGTCAGCCCTTCGGTGGCCCTGTTGCTGCTGTGGATGATCGTGCCGCTGGGCATGACCATTTACTTCTCGCTGATCCGCTACAACCTGCTCTACCCCGGTGAAAACGAATTTGTCGGGCTGGAGAATTTCACTTACTTCCTGACGGATTCGGGGTTCATGCCCGGTGCGACCAACACCTTATTGCTGGTCGGCAGTGTGTTGTTGATCAGCGTGGTGCTCGGTGTGCTCATCAGTGCGCTGCTCGAAGCGAGCGAATTTCTCGGTCGCGGCATCGTGCGCGTCATGCTGATTTCGCCGTTCTTCATCATGCCCACGGTCGGTGCGCTGATCTGGAAGAACCTGATTTTCCATCCGGTCTCGGGGATCCTCGCCTACATCTGGAAACTGTTCGGCGCGCAACCGGTGGACTGGCTCGCCCACTACCCGCTGCTGTCGATCATCATCATTGTCTCGTGGCAATGGCTGCCCTTCGCGATCCTGATTCTGATGACCGCCATGCAGTCCCTTGACCAGGAACAGAAAGAAGCCGCGCGCCTCGACGGTGCCGGGCCGATCGCGATCTTCTGGCACCTCACGCTGCCGCATCTGGCACGACCGATTGCCGTGGTGGTGATGATCGAAACGATCTTCCTGCTGTCGGTGTTCGCCGAGATTTTCACCACCACCAACGGCGGCCCCGGCTATGCCTCGACCAACCTCGCTTACCTCATTTACAACCAGGCGCTGGTGCAGTTCGACGTCGGTATGGCCTCGGCGGGCGGCTTGATTGCCGTGGTCATCGCCAACATCGCCGCGATCATTCTGGTGCGTATGATCGGCAAAAACCTGACTGACAAAGCCTGAGGCCCGCCATGACTCTTCAACAATCCCGCCGGCTGCAAAGCCTGCTGCTCGGCACCTTGGCCTGGGCCATCGCGATCGTGATTTTCTTCCCGATCTTCTGGATGGTGATGACCAGTTTCAAAACCGAAATCGACGCGTTCGCGACGCCGCCGCAGTTCATCTTCACGCCGACGCTGGAGAATTACCTGCACATCAACGAACGCAGCGACTACTTCAGTTTCGCCTGGAACTCAGTGGTGATTTCCTTTAGCGCCACCGCGCTGTGCCTGTTGATTGCGGTGCCGGCGGCGTACTCGATGGCGTTCTACGAAACCCAGCGCACCAAAGGTACGTTGCTGTGGATGCTCTCGACAAAAATGCTGCCGCCGGTGGGCGTGCTGATGCCGATTTACCTGTTGGCCAAGACGTTCGGCCTGCTCGACACGCGCATCGCACTGATCGTGATCTACACGCTGATCAACCTGCCGATCGTGGTCTGGATGGTTTACACCTACTTCAAGGACATCCCCAAAGACATCCTCGAAGCCGCCCGTCTCGACGGCGCCACGTTATGGCAGGAAATGGTGCGTGTGCTGCTGCCGATCGCCAAGGGTGGCCTCGCCTCCACTGTGTTGCTGTCGCTGATTCTGTGCTGGAACGAGGCGTTCTGGTCGCTGAACCTGACCTCGTCGAAAGCCGCGCCACTGACCGCGTTGATCGCCTCGTACTCGAGCCCCGAAGGCTTGTTCTGGGCCAAGTTGTCGGCAGTGTCGACGCTGGCCTGTGCGCCGATTCTGATCTTCGGCTGGATCAGCCAGAAACAACTGGTGCGCGGCCTCTCCTTCGGCGCCGTGAAATGAATATTGAAAAGCAAAAGATCGCAGCCTTCGGCAGCTCCTACATAAAGCATGCAGCCCCCCCTCTGTAGGAGCTGCCGCAGGCTGCGATCTTTTGATCTTAAAAAAACAACAACGCGGAGGCCCATCATCATGGCCAACCTGAAAATCAAGAATCTGCAAAAAGGCTTCGAAGGTTTTTCCATCATCAAAGGCATCGACCTTGAGGTGAACGACAAGGAATTCGTGGTCTTCGTCGGCCCGTCCGGTTGTGGCAAGTCCACCCTGCTGCGCCTGATCGCCGGGCTGGAAGAAGTCAGCGGCGGCACCATCGAACTCGATGGCCGCGACATCACCGAAGTCAGCCCGGCCAAGCGCGATCTGGCGATGGTGTTCCAAACCTACGCGCTGTACCCGCACATGACCGTGAAAAAGAACATGTCGTTCGCCCTCGATCTGGCCGGCGTGCCGAAAGCCGAAGTCGAGAAGAAAGTCGGCGAAGCCGCGCGCATCCTCGAACTCGGGCCGATGCTTGAGCGCAAACCGAAACAGCTCTCCGGCGGCCAGCGTCAACGTGTCGCGATTGGCCGCGCTATCGTGCGCAACCCGAAAATCTTCCTCTTCGACGAACCGCTGTCCAACCTCGACGCCGCCCTGCGCGTGCAAATGCGCCTGGAACTGCTGCGTCTGCACAAAGACCTGCAAGCGACGATGATTTACGTGACCCACGATCAGGTGGAAGCGATGACCATGGCCGACAAAGTCGTGGTACTCAATGGCGGCAAGATCGAGCAGGTCGGCTCGCCGCTGGATCTTTATCACCAACCGGCCAACCTGTTCGTCGCGGGCTTCCTCGGCACGCCGAAAATGGGTTTCCTCAAAGGCAAGATTGCCCGCGTCGATGCGCAGAGCTGCGAAGTCTCGCTGGACGCCGGCACCCGCGTCACCTTGCCGTTCAACGCCGCCAACCTCAGCGTCGGCAGCGCGGTGACCCTCGGCATTCGCCCGGAACATCTGGAACTGGCACAACCGGGCGACTGCACCCTGCAAGTCACCGCCGACGTCAGCGAACGCTTGGGCAGCGACACCTTCTGCCACGTCACCACCAGCGCCGGCGAAGCCCTGACCATGCGCGTGCGCGGTGATCTGGCCAGCCGTTACGGCGAGCAACTGAGCCTGCACCTCGACGCCGCCCACTGCCATTTATTCGATGCCGAAGGCGTGGCGCTGACCCGTCCCCTGCGTGCCGCAGCCTGATTTTCAAGAGACTTGCCCAATGAAGCTCAACCAACAGAATCTCCATGGCCTGGCGCGCGAAGTAAGACTGCCGGCCTACAACCTCAGCGACACCCGCCAAGGCATCGCCCACATTGGCGTCGGCGGCTTCCATCGCGCGCATCAGGCGTACTACACCGATGCGCTGATGAACACCGGCGAGGCCCTCGACTGGGCCATCTGCGGCGTCGGCCTGCGCGGTGAAGACCAGCGTGCCCGCGACGATCTCAAAGAGCAGGATTACCTGTTCACCCTGTTCGAACTGGGTGACAGCGACGACACCGAAGTGCGGGTGATCGGCTCGATCCGCGACATGTTGCTGGCCCAAGACAGTGCTCAGGCACTGATCAACAAGCTCGCCGATCCAGCGATTCGTATCGTCTCGTTGACCATCACCGAGGGCGGTTACTGCATCGACGACAGCAACGGCGAATTCATGGCACATCTGCCGCAGATTCAGCACGATCTGGCGAATCCGCAATCGCCGAAAACCGTGTTCGGTTTCCTCTGCGCGGCGCTGTCCAAACGCCGAGGAGCGGGCACTGCGGCGTTTACCGTGATGTCTTGCGATAACCTGCCGCACAACGGCGCGGTGACGCGCAAGGCGCTGCTGGCCTTCGCGTCCTTACTCGACGCTAATCTGTGTGACTGGATTGATCAAAACGTCAGTTTCCCCAACGCCATGGTCGACCGCATCACGCCGATGACCAGTACCGCGCATCGCCTGCAACTGGCCGACAAACACGGCGTGGACGATGCCTGGCCGGTGGTTTGCGAACCGTTTGTGCAGTGGGTGCTGGAGGACAAATTCGTTAACGGTCGGCCGGCGTGGGAAAAGGTGGGCGTGCAGTTCACCGACGACGTTTCGCCGTACGAAGAGATGAAGATCAAGCTGCTCAACGGCAGTCATCTGGCGCTGACGTATCTGGGGTTTTTGAAGGGTTATCGGTTTGTCCACGAGACCATGAACGACCCGCTGTTTGTGCGTTACGTGCGCGCTTATATGGATCTGGACGTCACCCCGCAACTGGCGCCGGTGCCGGGCATTGATCTGAGTGAATACAAGGACACGCTGGTCGCGCGGTTTTCCAATCAAGCGATTGCCGATCAGCTTGAGCGAGTGTGTTCGGATGGCTCGTCGAAGTTTCCCAAGTTCACCATTCCGACGATTAACCGGTTGATTGCCGATGATCGCGAGACCAAACGTGCGGCGCTGGTGGTGGCGGCCTGGGCGCTGTATTTGAAGGGGGTCGATGAGAATGGGGATACCTATTCGATTCCTGATCCACGGGCGACGTTTTGTCAGGCGTTGGTGGCGGATGATGGGTTGATGACTGAGCGGTTGTTGGCGGTGGAGGAGATTTTTGGCACGGCGATACCGCGTTCGACGGAGTTTGTGGCGGCGTTTGAGTGGTGCTGTGAGAGTTTGCGGGAAGTGGGCGTGACGCGGACTTTGCAGCGGATTCTGGACTGAAAAGCCCCTCACCCTAACCCTCTCCCGGAGGGAGAGGGGACTGACCGAGTGGTTTGTAAAAGCTCCGTCGACCTGAAAGTCCGGAGTCGAACTCAGTATCCGAACAGCCCCCAATCTGCTCCCTTTCCCCCTCGCCCCCTTGGGGGAGAGGGCTGGGGTGAGGGGGTAAGCTCTTGATCTTCACCACACCCCGAGTGGTCCACACATGACAACCCAAAACCTCTTCCTCGGCATCGACTGCGGCACCCAAGGCAGCAAAGCCATCATCCTCGACGCCGCCAGCGGTCAAGTCCTCGGCCAGGGCGCCGCCAATCACACGATGATCAGTGGCGCCAACGGCCGCCGCGAGCAGCACACAGATCAATGGCTGGAAGCCTTCGCCCTCGCCACCCGCCGCGCACTCCTCGCGGCAAACGTCGACGGCCAATCCATCCTCGGTATCGGCGTCTCCGGCCAACAACACGGTCTGGTACTGCTCGACGACCAAGGCCAGGTTCTGCGCCCGGCCAAGCTCTGGTGCGACACCGAAACCAGCGCAGAAAACGATCGCCTGCTCAAACATCTGGGCAATGAACAAGGTTCGCTGGAACGCCTCGGCGTAGTCATCGCGCCGGGCTACACCGTTTCCAAGTTGTTGTGGACCAAGGAACAGCATCCCGACGTGTTCGCCCGCATCGCGCGCATCCTGCTGCCCCACGATTACCTCAACTTCTGGCTCACCGGCCGCGCGTGCAGCGAATACGGCGACGCGTCCGGTACCGGCTATTTCAACGTGCGCACCCGTCAGTGGGATTTGCAGTTGCTGCGCGACATCGACTCCAGCGGCCGCTTGCAAGCAGCGTTGCCCGAACTGATTGACGCCCACCAAGCCGTCGGCACCATCCTGCCGTCAATTGCGGAGCACTTGGGCATCAACCCCGCTGCATTGGTCGCAAGCGGCGGCGGCGACAACATGATGGGCGCCATCGGCACCGGCAATATTCAGCCCGGCGCGATCACCATGAGCCTCGGTTCCTCCGGCACGGTGTACGCCTATTCCGACGTACCGAAAGTCAGCCCCGACGCCTCCGTCGCCACCTTCTGTTCCTCCAGCGGCGGCTGGTTGCCGCTGATCTGCACCATGAACCTGACCAACGCTACCGGCGCGATACGCGAGCTGTTCGACCTCGACCTCGAACGCTTCAACGACCTCGTCGCCCAAGCCCCGATTGGCGCCGACGGGGTGAGCATGCTGCCGTTCCTCAACGGCGAACGCGTCCCCGCCCTGCCCCACGCCACCGGCAGCCTGCACGGTTTGACCATGGACAACCTGACCCAGGCCAATCTGTGCCGCGCCGCCGTCGAAGGCACGACCTTCGGTTTGCGTTACGGGCTGGATTTGCTACGGCAGAATGGTTTACAAAGCCGCAGCATTTGCCTGATTGGCGGCGGCTCGAAAAGCGCGGTGTGGCGACAGATCGTCGCCGACATCATGAACACCCCGGTGATCTGCACCGAACACAGCGAAGCCGCTGCCCTCGGCGCTGCGATACAAGCGTCGTGGTGCAAATCCTGGTCGAACGGCCACGAAGAAACGTTGGCCGATCTGTGTCAGCGTTGCGTCAAACTCGATCCAAGCAGTGAAACCCTGCCGATCGCCGCCAATGTCGCGGCGTTCCAGCAGGTCTATGAACGCTATCAACAGCATGTCGCAACCCTATAAAGAGCAAACAATTATGTATTTGGTGTGTGGCGAAGCCCTGTTTGATTTCTTCAGCGAAGACGATGCCAGCGGTCTGGCTTCGAAAGTGAATTTCAAGGCGATTGCCGGCGGCTCGCCGTTCAACGTCGCCGTGGGTTTGCGCCGTTTGGGCGTGGACTCGGCGCTGTTCGGCGGTCTGTCCACCGACTACCTTGGCCGCCGCTTGCAGCAAGTGTTGCAGGACGAAGGCGTGCGCCCGGATTACCTGGTGGATTTCGCCGCGCCAACCACCCTGGCGATGGTCGCCGTCGGTGCCAACGGTTCGCCGCATTACAGCTTCCGTGGCGAAGGTTGCGCGGATCGACAACTGAGCCTCGCGCATCTGCCGACGCTGGGCCCGGAAGTGCGCGGCCTGCACATCGGCTCGTTCTCCTTGGTGGTGCAGCCGATTGGCGACACCCTGCTGGCACTCGTCCAACGTGAAAGCGGTAAACGCCTGATCAGCCTCGACCCGAACGTGCGCCTCAATCCAGAACCGAACATCGAGTTGTGGCGCGAACGCATTGCCACGCTGGTGCAACTGGCCGATCTGATCAAAGTCAGCGACGAAGATTTGCGCCTGCTCTACCCCGAGCAGGATCCGCAGCGGGTGATCGAGAGCTGGCTGGAGCACCGCTGCCAAATCGTCTTTCTCACCCGTGGCGGTGAAGGCGCAACGGTGTTCAGTCGCGCGCATGGTTCGTGGTCAGTACCGGCCTGTTCGGTGAAAATCGCCGACACCGTTGGCGCTGGCGACACTTTCCAGGCCGCGCTGATTACCTGGCTGACTGAGAACGGTCTGGACTCTGTAGAAGGCGTGCAGCAACTGACGCGCGAGCAGATCGACGCGATGCTGAAATTCGCCGTGCAAGCCGCCGCGCTGACGTGTAGCAAAACCGGTCCAGACTTGCCTTATCGTCATCAACTGTCCTGAACGCGTAGACTGTCGCCTTTTTTGCGCATGACGGGATAACGGCTTTTGAATTACGGAAAGACGCTTGGACTACTGACACTCGCAGGGTTATTGACCGGTTGCGGCACTTCACCGCCGCGTTCGCCGGAAAATCTCTGCGATATCTTTCGTGAAAAAAGCGACTGGTACGACGCGGCGCAAGTCACGCAAAAACGCTGGGGGGTGCCGATTCAGGTGCCCTTCGCGATCATGTACCAAGAGTCCGGCTACCGTTACGACGCCAAAACCCCGCGCAAATATCTGCTTTGGGTGATTCCGTGGGGCCGCGTAACCACCGCCTCGGGTTATGCGCAGGCGAAAGATGAAGTCTGGTCGGACTACCAGAAAAGCACCGGCCGCAACTGGGCCGATCGTGAAGACTTCGACGACGCCATCGACTTCATCGGCTGGTACATGGACAAGACCACCACGATCAATGGCGTCTACAAGTACGACGCTTACAACCAGTACCTCAACTACCACGAGGGCTGGGGTGGTTTCCGCAACAAGACTTATGCGAGCAAAGCCTGGCTACTGCCGACGGCGCGCAAGGTGCAGGCCCGCTCGAATATGTATGCCCAGCAATATGCCGGGTGTAAGGAAGAGCTGAATCGCGGGTTCTGGAGCCGGTTCTGGCATTGGCTCTGAATCCCCCTGTAGGAGCTGCCGAAGGCTGCGATCTTTTGATCTTTAAAAAAGCAAGATCAAAAGATCGCAGCCTTCGGCAGCTCCTACAAAGTACGCGGCAAGCTCAGTTTTTGTGTACGGCAGAAGTCCAATGTGGGAGCGGGCTTGCTCGCGAAAGCGCCCGATCAGGCACTACAAATCCAAGCCCTACAACACCGAAAAGCTATAACTCACAATCACCCGAGTCTCATCCACATCCCGCGCAAACTGCTCGTAGTTAGTGCGATACGTCGCATTCCTCAACCGCACGCTGACATCCTTGAACGTCCCTTCCTGAATCACATACTTCAACTCGCTGTCACGTTCCCACTCTTTGCCTTCCTGATCACTGCCCAGCACTTTGATGTGATCACCGTTGACGTAACGGGTCAGGAAGCTCAAACCATTAATGCCAATTGCCTTGAAGTCATAGTCATAACGCAACTGCCACGAACGCTCCTGCGCCGCGGCGAAGTCGTTGACCTGCACATAGTTGACCAGATATGGATTACTGCCATCGAGGTACGGCATCGAGTTATCACCGTTCATACGCTGCCAACCCGCGCTGAACGTATGACCGCTGTGTGCGAAAGACAGCAAACCGCTCAACGCACGGTTATCGATGGAACCGGCCTTCGCATCGCCGCTGTCAGCACTCTTGAGCAAGCGCAGATCAGCCTTTAATACACCGCCCGCCAACGGCTGATTGGCCAACAACCCGACAAAGTGCTGACGGTAGATGTCTTCCAGTTCCGCGTAGTGATATTGGCCGGTCAGACGATCATTGATCTTGTAATCGAAGCCGTACATGTCGAAATGATCGGCCGTGGTGTTACATGCGTAACGCTTGTTCTTGCAGTGCACGCGGATGTCTTGCGAATCGGTGGAATCGCGGGCGGTGTACTTGTCCAGACGCGCCGCCATAAAGGTCAGATCCTTCACCTCTTTCGAGGTCAACATCGCGCCGTTGAACATCGTCGGCAGCAATCGCCCGTCGTTGTACTTGAGCAGCGGTAGATCCGGCCGCAACGCGCCGTACTTCAACACCGAATCAGAAACGCGCACTTTGGCGGTCAGGCCCATCTTCGCGTACTGATCTTTCGAACCGCGCGGATCCTCACCGCTCGATGGCAGCAAACCACTGTTGCTGCTGTCAGCACTGGAATCGAGTTTGAAACCGAGCATGCCCAGCGCATCAATACCAAAGCCCACCGTACCCTCGGTGTAACCCGATTGCAGATCGAGAATAAAACCCTGAGCCGACTCTTCACGCTTCGACGCGCCCTGCTCGGTGGAAGTGTGCCCATCACGGAAGTCGCGGTTGAAGTACACCGTGCGCGATTCGATTTTCGCCGTGGTGTCTTCGAGAAAACCGCTGGCCTGAACCGGCGCGGTAAAACCGGCGCACAGCACAAAGGCTCCGAAGCCAAACGACTGGCGCGGGGTGATGAGGGGAAATGGGGGACGCATGAAAAACTCCAACACTGCAGCGTTTGCGCAAGCGCGCAATAAGCCAGAAATAGCTCCCGATCCGAGTCAGAAAATTGAGCCGGACAGAAGTGGAAACACGGGGGTGAACGACAATGATGGCAGATGGCTTTGACGCGCCAAAGACGACTTTAGTCTGAATCTGAGCGACGATTTCCTGTGCGCCCGGTCGGATAGATGCCCTCGCCGCACGCGCTTTTCAGTGCAGCGAAGCGCCCGGTTTTATTGAGCGAAAGTCCCCAACTAAGGGTTTCCCCTATACCGACAAGGGCCAACGTCTACGGCATTTGCGCCTTGAACGAGGCGGTTGAATGCTGCACCATCCGGGCTCTGCTTATTCAAGGACGGAATTCAAGGCATGTTGGACGCCAACGCAACCCACATTACCCTCACGCTCGAAGGCGCCTCCGCTGACCTGCAAGTACTCAGCTTCACCGGTCGCGAAGCCCTCAATCAGCCCTTCCGTTTTGACCTCGAACTGGTCAGCGCCCGCCCTGACCTGAAACTCGAAGAGCTGCTGCACAAACCCGGCGTTCTGACCTTCGGCGCCACCGGCGAAGGCATCATCCACGGCCTGGTCTATCGCATCGAGCAAGGCGATTCCGGCAAGACGCTGACCCGCTACAGCATCAGCCTGGTGCCGCAACTCGCCTACCTGCGCCACAACCACGATCAGCAAATCTTTCAGAACCTGACCGTGCCGAAAATCATCGGTCAGGTGCTCGAAGCACGCGGCATTCTCGCCGACGCTTATAGCTTCCAGCTCGGCGCCGAATACCCGCAACGCGAATACTGCGTGCAGTACGACGAGTCCGACCTGCACTTTATTCAGCGTCTGTGCGAAGAAGAAGGCATCCACTTCCACTTCCAGCACAGCAGCAGCGGCCACAAACTGGTGTTTGGCGACGACCAGACGGTGTTTCGCAAACTGAAAGCCGTCAGCTACCAGCAAGACTCCGGCATGGCCGCGGAAAAACCAGTGATCAAGCGCTTCAACCTGCGCCTGGAAACCCGCACCACCCGCGTCAGCCGCCGCGATTACGACTTCGAGAAACCGAAGATCCTCCCCGAGGCCGCGAACAAAACCGAGTTCAGCCCGGATCTCGAAGACTACGATTACCCCGGTCGCTTCACCACCCGCGAACGCGGCAAGTTCCTCACCACCCGTGCCCTCGAGCGCCATCGCAGCGACTACAAACTCGCCGACGGCAAAGGTGACGAGCCGACCCTCACCAGCGGCCATTTCCTGACCCTCGCCGAACACCCGCGCGCCGAATGGAACGACCTGTGGCTGCTGCTGGAAGTCTTCCACGAAGGCAAACAACCGCAAGTGCTCGGCGAAAACGTCACCAGCGACGTCACCGACCACAAAAGCGATTTCCATCAGGGCTACCGCAACAGCTTCCTCGCGACCCCGTGGGACGCGCACTACCGCCCTGCCCTCGAACACCCGAAACCGAAAGTCCTCGGCAGCCAGACCGCCGTCGTCACCGGCCCCAAAGGTGAAGAAATCCACTGCGACCAATACGGCCGCATCAAAGTGCAATTTCACTGGGATCGCGAAGGCCAGTCCGACGACAACACCTCCTGCTGGATGCGCGTCGCCAGGGGCTGGGCCGGCGCAGCCTACGGCGGCATCGCCATCCCGCGCATCGGCATGGAAGTCCTCGTCACCTTCCTCGAAGGCGACCCCGACCAGCCACTGGTCACCGGCTGCCTGTACCACAAGGAAAACGTCGTCCCCTACGACCTGCCGGCGAACAAAACCCGCAGCACCTTCAAAACCCTCAGCTCCCCGGGCGGCAAGGGCTACAACGAATTCCGCATCGAAGACAAAAAAGGTGCCGAACAGATCTACCTGCACGCCCAGCGCGACTGGGACGAAAACATCGAACACGACCAGAAAATCCGCGTCGGCAACGAACGCCACGACACCGTCGAAGCCAACACCTACAGCGAATTCAAAGTCGAAGAACACCGCATCACCCACCTCGACCGCAAAAGCGAAATGCGCGCGAACGACCACCTGACGGTTGCGGTGACTCAGCACGTCAAGGTTGGCACAGCGCAGTTTGTTGAGGCCGGGACGGAGATTCACTACAACGCTGGCGAGAAAGTTGTGATGGAAGGCGGCATGGAACTCACGGCCAAGGCTGGCGGGAGTTTTGTGAAGGTGGATGCCGGGGGTGTGACCATCAGCGGAGCCGAGGTGAAGGTGAACTCTGGCGGTGGGCCGGGTGCGGGTACGCCGGCGGCGCCGTTGTTGCCGGGGCCGATGAAAGTGGCGGATGCGGATAAGGCGGGGAAAGTCCTCGTGCCGCTACCGAAACGCTTGAGCGAGTCCGGTATCACACCGTTGTGCGGCAAACAAAACAACGGCGCTTGCAGCCGTAAGGATTGCACATGCATGTAAAAGCGCTGAGCGCCCTCCTCGAAGCCCCGCGCCATTCGTTCGAGCAATTGCCACGTGAAAGCTCCGGCCAGAGTCTGTGCTTCATCATCGACCGCGCCCGTCAACCTGAGGCCATGAGCCGCCTCTACCGCATCGGCGAACCGATGAACTCGCAAGGCCTGTTCATCGGCACCGACTTCGCGGAAATGGCCGCTGACGGCCCGCTGTGGCTGACCGCACCATGGGGCAGCCGCCTCGCCCATGAAGCGGCAAAACTCTGCGAAGAAAACTACGCCGGCATCGCGCTCACCACCGCCGCCCCGGACAAAGCACTGGGCCACGCCCGCTGGCTGCTGCGCGCCAATGACGGTTCCGGCGGCCAAAGCCTGCTGAGCTACCACAAACCGAGCCTGTGGGCCGCGCTGGCTTACACCGCCGTGGAAAACTCACAGCAACTGTTCGGCCCGTGGCAACACGTCTACACCCCAGCGCCAGTCCACTTCGGCCGTAACCGTGGTCACTGGCTGAGCTGGCGCTCCGTCTCGGAACTCGAATGGCTCGGCGACGTCTCAGCGTTCAACCTGCCATCGGACGCGCCGAAGGTTCAGGAACATTTGGGTTGGATCTACTGGACGGACGCGCAATACGCCGCCTATGGCGAACCGACCGATGAAGAACTGCCCAACCTCGTGGCAAACCTCAACGTGCTGGTGGCCCACTACATTTACGAAGGTCGTCATTTACTGAAACTGGGGCCGATCACTAACGGCCCGCTGCTCGAAACGCAGCCTCAGGCAATGGCTATCCTGCAATCCAGGGAAGAGTCGTTCATCAAGGTTCAGCAGCTGCAGCAACTGGCTACCAGCGCCGCTTGATGACCCCGTCCGCGTAAAGAATGAATGGAATCGAAATGGAAACTGATCTCTCAGAAGCACCCAAGGTAGAACTCAACGGCCCAGCTGCCACCGCATCGACCCCTGCCGCACCGGTCGAGACCAAACCGACTCTGGAACTTGATCCCCAACCTGAAGCGCCTGCCAGTTGCTCCAACGCGTTCGACAAAGTCAAAACAGCTTGCTCGACGTCCTACGGCGAAGTGATCTACGCCACCAAAGAAAAGATGTTCTATCTGTTGCCTGAGCGCGCGGCCAGCTCGATCAAAGAAGCAATGAGCGAGCTTGAGCAACACATCAGCGCAAGCAAGTCACCAGAAGAACGCCTCAAGGGCATGAACAGCGCAGGACTGCTGGAGTATTTCCTGGAGCCCAAGCTCTCTAACTTCCTGCAAGGCGAACAAAAAAGCCGAATGCTCGAAATCGAGGCTCAAGAACCTGATATCGCTCAACCGACAATGGCCATGCGCCTTAAAGCTGTTGGTAGAGAAGCCCGAAACAGTGCTGCGCTGGACAAATTGCCGGATCAAAGCGAGTACGCGCGCAATCGGGAATTGGCCAACCAACAACAAGCTAGCTTGCTTGAAGCCAACTCCGAAGGGCAAAAGCTGCAGCGGCTCTACAGCGAGTGGAAGAAGCTGAAGACCGTCGCCATCGCTCAGGCCAAGATCGCCGGTTACACCTACGAAAGCGGTAATCTGTTTTCCCCCGGTGCACTTGAAGCAAGAAGTCGCGTACAGACTTACTTGAAGGCGCGTGCAGCACTTACAGCCAGCGGCAAGCTCACCACGCTGAAAGAGGAAGACTTCCAGAAAAACAAGAAGGCCTATCTCGACGCCACAAACTGCGTCATCGACGGCAAAGCCCGGATGTGTGGTTATTTGGCGGATGTCGCCAGTGAGCGCAAAAAAGTCGAAAAAGACTTCGCCGCCTATATCGAGTCGATCTTGAAGGTCGCCGATTACGGTCTCGCTGTCCCGGAATTCGCACTCATTCCAGACACTGGCAACATCAGCGCCGGGGTTGAGAAGTTCAAGGCCTACCTTGAAATGGAGCAACGGCAGATCACGCTCAGTGAGCAGATCCGCACAAAATACAAAGCATGGATTGATGCCAGCGGACAAAACGTCGCGGCGCCGGCCGGTATCGTCGAGGTCGAGCGAGCCGAATGGCATCGCATTCAACAAGACCGCATCAAGCTGCGCGATGATGCGGAGGCCGCCGTAGCCGCCGCTCTACCACTGCGGCACCTGCTCTGGGAACCTGAACAGTTCCAGCCAAAACCCGAAGAGCGCCTGGTCAAAGCAGGATTTCCGCTGCGTGAAGTCGCGCTTTTCAACAGCCCCAACAGCCCCGTCAAACACCTGAGCATGCTCAATCTCGAGGGCATCACCAAAGTATTGAAAAAAGACGCCAGTGAAATCGGCGCCTCGATGGCCAAAGATGCGCAGAAGCTCCCCGGCAACAGCAGTGGTCAGGCCGCGACGGACACAGACGACAACCCTTTCCATGAGTGGTTACGGCGCGAAGGCGCCATCGCCATCAAAGACCAGCAAAGTGACTGGTTTGATGAGAAAGGCTGGTTTGACGTAGAACTCTTTCACGCTTATCTGAAATCGAAAAATTACAAAGTCGACACTTTTGAGGATGCCGGTGCCCGCAAAGATTGGGGCCTTCGCTTGCGTCAGTTGCTGTTCAAAGAAGAAGTCAGAAGCTCGCTGCGCCTGTTCGACAACAGCCCGCAAGCACAACTCGTTCGTGCACTGACACCGCCGCAATCATCGATTCACACCGGCACGAAAGTGACCGGACCGGCATTCAGCGTGACCGACAACTTCAAAGCTTCCGCCAAAGCCGAGGTCAGCTTGGGTATCGACCTCGCCCGTGGCGAAGTTGAACTGATGAAAATGGATCTGCCGGGTAGAGATCAGGCGAAAGACATCCTTATTCCCTACCTCGATTACGAGAAAAACCGCAAAAACCTCAACCTCGGTCGATTCTCGATCCATTTGGGCGCACGCGCCTGGGGTTATACCGGCGCCACCCTCCTCCTTTCATCCAGCGTTCAATTGGGTCGCGCAAACGTGCAGGGCGGACTAAACCTTCCGGAAATCACCGATGCAAAACGTCCGGACACGACTAATGCAACCGCTGCAACCGTAAGAAGCGAACCGGTACTGGAAGGCAACGCCGCCAAGGTTCGGGTAGAAGATGGTGCCAAAGCCCAATTCAACCTCTTTGCGGGAGTGCAGGCAGGTATTCTGCTGACAGGCGCCTTGAATTGGGCGCCACCAAAGGAGATCGCCGCGTTACGCACCGCGCCAACACCGGGGATGGGCAACAGCGTCAACAGTACAAAAGCCAGCGAATGGTCGAGCTTGGCCAGACTTACCGCAGGCTTTACCGCCGCGTACGGCCTCGGTACCAGCGCCGACATCGGCATTTCACTGCATGAAGGTCGCTTCATCATGCGGTTCAAAGCATCCGTAATTGTCGGAGCAGGCGCTGGTGGCGAATTCCAGTTTGAAGTGGGGTATGACGGGGTGACTGACCTGATTAACCTGTTGCGTCGCGAAATGCATAAAAATCAGGACAAGTCGCTGATGTTTGTGACTGACGATGCCGCTGACTATATCGACAAGCTGAACTTCCTCGGGGCTGCAGGTATGGAAGTGGCGATGGCGTATATGCAGGGCATAGATGTGGTGATGTCTTTGTATGAAGCGCTGACTGGAGGGGGTAGAGGGGCGACTATTGCTCACACGATCATCAACTATCGCGACCAAAATGAATTGGAGCAGTGGTTTCTCAGTGCCACTCCTAATGCACTAGGCCCAATGTTCATGACATTAATTTCCGAGGCAAAAGACTTCACCATCACGGATGTCTCCACAGATAGCGCTTCGAGAGAGAAAAAATTTACTTACGACAAGCAACAAATGCACTTACTACAACAGCAAGCGCTAGAAAAAATACTAGGCTGGATTGTAACAAACGCAAAAAATACAGGCACCCTAACACAAGCTCAAGCACAGTTCGAAGAAGCATGCGCAAGCATGAATAAATTCGGAACAGAAGATCCCGACAGAGGTCAAGCTTATTGCGAACAGCGATTAGCAATGGATAATTTTATGTCTGAGGCCGTACTCCGGCTGGTTGACGAGCGTAACAACCTAATGAGATCTCGATATAAAAAGCATGTCGCTGAACTTGGCGCAAGACAAGATGGCTTCTGCCAGAGATTTACACATTATGGTCGGACATATTTGCCGGCAGGGCGAGCCACCTATATGGGTCCGGCGAAATGACAGGAGCAAGCACTATTAATCCCTCCATATACAAAATTATGACGGCATTGATTTTTTTCATACTGCCTACGTTCGCACTTGCTGCGCTCGACTCGAGTCAGCAATATGCAAAAGATCGAGGAATAATATTATTCAAACAAAACAAAACAGCAAAACCTGAGTTAACAATTGCTGCTGAAGCAGGCGATCACGAAGCACAATATTATTTGGCCGAGGAAATTCAACTGCAAAACCAGTATATTACTCCTGAAGCCTTAAAATGGTATGAAGCAGCGGCCAATCAAGGCGACCTGTATGCAATGATCCGAATTGGTAGAAGCACCAACGACCTGTGCGCAGCGATGGCAAACTGCCCAAAAGGTACCAAGACTCCAAAGGAATGGATGGCGGAAGCGACTAAATTAGCTCAAGAAAAGTCTGAAACTGGCGACGACAATGCTCTTTACATCATGTACGAATTGACAGCTGAACGAGATTGGCTTCAAAAGTCGGCGCTAGCTGGAAATTCAACTGCACAGTATCGAATGGCAATAGGAGACCGCCAAGGAGAGGGCTTTTTGCTCCCTTGGAAGCGTCAAAACTCTGTTGAAAAATGGTTTCTGCTTTCTGCAAAAGGTGGCAATCCAAAAGCGATGATGCAGCTATTCGGCATTTATCGAGAAAAGGGTGACCTTGAGCAAGCCCGGTACTGGGTAGAGAAAGCCGCTTCGATTAGTTACGAAGCCGGTATCTATAATCTTGGCTATTTTTTAGCTCTAGATCCGAGCGCACTTGGCTTCAAGGAAGATAAAATTAAGGGTTACGCTTTAATTTCTCTTTTAAAAGAGTTAGATGGCGGAGGAACGGCACAAACTGATGTGGCGGAAACGCTACCGCTAATCTCAGAAAAAATGACGACCGCAGAGATCGAAGAAGCAAGAAAATATGCAATTGAATGGAAAGCTTCGCACCCTCCACTTTCTTTTTTCCCTGATAAAATGAAATTTTAATCTTGTATTGGCCGCTACGATTGAAAACGAGGTTAAATGTGAAGTCGAGCTATTTAAATCCATTCAAAATCTCGACCCTGTTTATGGCTTTCTCCTGTGCGCCGCTTAGTAATTATGCATGCGCCGGACTTTCTGCTAAACAACAAGAATCAAAAACCCAAGGAATAACCCTTTACAATCAGTATAAGCCAGCAGAATCCGAATTACGTATCGCTGCAGAAGCAGGCGATACAGAGGCTCAGTTTTACTTGGCAGAAGAACTTCGCGAGCAAAAACGATACATCACTAAAGAGTCACAGAAATGGTATGAAGCCGCCGCTACACAAGGCGATCTCTACGCAATATTGCGACTCGCCACTTCAAATAGCGATTTATGCAGCCTATTGAACAGCTGCACCGATGGATCGAAGAAACCTGCCGAGTGGCTTGAGTTGCTCAACAAAGAGGCGGGACTTCAGGCTAAAGATGGCGATGGTGAAGCCATGTACATCCTGTATTTAGCAACAGGAAAACTGGAGTGGCTGGAAAAATCCGCGATCGCTGGCTTTGCTAGGGGACAATGGCTTCTGGCAAACCGTTACAAGGAAGGTGAAAGATTCTTCTTCCCTTGGAAACGTAATGAAGAGGTGGGTCGGTGGTTAAAAGCTTCAGCGGAAAATGGCTTTCCTGAGGGAATGCTTGAATACGGAGGATTCTTGTATGAAACAAGTGGTGATGTAAGCGTTGCACGACATTGGATCGAGGAAGCAGCAAAAACCGGAAATGTATCCGGCGTAAGCAGCTATGGCGCCTACGTGGCACATGCCCCAGCACTTTATGACTTCCCCCTGGACTTAGTGAAGGGCTATGCACTGACATCACTCCTAACGGAATTAGATGGTGGCGGTAACATAAAGCCGTATGTAGATGAAGCTCTTCCAGAAATAGGCAAAAAAATGAGCCCTGCGCAAATTTCAGAAGCCAAGGCACTTGCTAAACAATGGAAAGAAACGCATCCACCACTCTCATTTTTTCCAGGAAAATTCGGGTTCTGATATTTGAACCTCGCCAGTCGGCAGTAGTGAATCAGCCTTCATTTCCCAGCCATTCACTCCTGCCAAATTCCCTACCCCATCAAACCGGCGCCTTCCAGCTCACCATCTGTTGCTGCGCGACCTGCAGCAAATCATTGCCATCCTGCGCCAGCAGATACAGCGCATGGGTAATGTGCGGAATGTCTTCCACGTCGGCTTGCTTGAAGCACAGACAGTGCAATGTTTCGAGCAGGTCGCTGCACGCGCGGATGCGCTGGACAGCGGCTTCAAGGATGTCTTTAGGGTTGGCTTCGGTGTCGATGAGCAGCGTCGGGCTTTCAGTGACGTTGCTGTTTAAGGGGTGGTAGCGGTTTGGAAGCGGATTCAATTTTGGCATTTTGATTACTCAACTGTTTCGTAGGTAACCGCCAAAACCGTGACCAAACGGTGGGAGGCGGCCGTGTGCAGGCTTGGTCAACCGAGAACAGTTCAAACTCAGCTCGCCCGAAGGCGTCCTGCACACAGCCGCCACAGCAGTGCACCTCACGAACATAGAAGTTCGCCGTGCAAATGATGGCACATATGCAATGAACTCTTCTCAGGTGACCAAACCCGAGCCGCTGATTTTGCAGCGACACCCGACAATACCCGCCCCGCTCCAGCCCCCGAAAGCAGACAAAGCAGCAGCTTCTGTAGGAATTCGCCAAACCGCGCGAAGAAAACCGCCTCACTCCCTGACAGCCGGCGTTCAGCCGGGTTAACCATCGCTTAACGCCGTGGTCGAAAACTGTACTGAACCGCACGCCCTCAGCCCTTGGCTGACGCCCAGTGCGGCAGGTTCGGTTTGTATTGCACCGAACTCTCTTTGCGTCGCACGGGAGTCCTTTCATGAACATTCGTCCGTTTCTGCTCACCACCGCCCTCGCCTGCACCGCTTTTGCCGGGTTGGCCCAGGCCAATGACACGTCAGCCACGTCGAAAGCGGTGCCTTATGAGTACGGCATGCCGCTGCATGTGGCGAAGGTGATTTCGTTGACTGAGCCGGCCACTCAGCAATGCAAGGTGATTACAGCTGATATGAAGTACATCGATAATGCCGGCAAGCCTGAGGAGATCAGTTATCGGAAAATGTCTGACGCATGCAGTTTCCAAAACTGACAGAACGTTCTGATTTTTCGCGTTGCGGTAGGCGTGGGGTGTTTCGGGGGTTATGCTCGGGGCCCTCCTCACTGCCGCAAGGATTAGCCATGCAGTTGTCGTTTCGCGCGTTGTCGGGCATTACCTCTTCGTTGTGTTTTTTACTGGCGCTGGCCTGGGGCTTTTTCCCCGAGGTGTTGCTGGCGATCTGGAGCATTGAGTATTCGACCGCAGTCGGGTTTGTCGCGCGGCGCAGCGCGGTGTTGTTTGCGGCGTTGGGGGTGATGTTTTTTCTGGTGCGCCATGCACCGCCGTCGGTGGCTCGCAGTGCGCTGAGCAACGGCTTTATCGTCGGTTGTTTTGGCTTGGCTGTGCTGGGTTTTGGCGAATGGCTGAACGGCCATGCCGGCCCCGGCATTTTGCTGGCGGTGCTGGTCGAGCTCGCGCTGGGCCTTGGTTTTGTGCAGGCCCGGCGCGTGACGGTCGAACTGGCTGAAACAGTGGGTTAAACGGCTCTGGATCGCGGACTGTAGTGGTGCGGTGTACTTTGCTTATTCAGATCCGAACGCAGCCCTGCGATCAGTTCATTGATCTCGCGACAGCCGTTGAGGTGGCTGGCGTCGATGTCACGAACCATTAGATCGACCTGATCGGTCTGGTGATCGCCAAACACTTTGACGGTCATCAACAAGTCCGGCGACAGCGTGCACTGGCAGCGCTTTGGCAGGAAACTGCTTTCAACGATGTTACGAAGTTCCAAGGCAGACAGAAACATGGCGAACCCTCTCCTTACTGTGAGATTGCCAATCAAGTATTCACGCTGACCTTTGCGGCGCCTGCACGGGTGTGTCCCCGCTGTTTCCCTGGTGCGGCAAACGGTGGTACGGCGAAATGCCCATTGGAGTGTAGGCGCCCAAACCCGGTGCGCCGCCCTGAAAAGACGCATAAAGCGTGCCTTTCATCGGGTCATTCTGACCCACATAAAAATCAATCACTTGGCGCAAAGGCCAGTATTTCGCTACGTGCAAAATGCCGGTTGAGCCCTTTTGCGCGTTGCATTTTGCAATCTGTTGCGGGTTTGCATTCATCACCCATGACGGTAAGAATGCTTGTCAAACCACCCTACACCCGCAAGGAGGCATCCATGGGTTCTTTACGCGCTTACGCGACCACCGGGCTGATTATCGCCAGTCTGTCCACCCTCGCCCACGCGGCCAAACTTGAAGACGTCGCGCCGTATCCGAAGGCTGAGGCGGGCTTTACCCGTCAGGTCATTCATTTGCCCAAGCAGGAGAATGAAGAAAACTTCCAGGTCGAGATTCTTGCCGGCAAGACCCTTGAGGTGGACTGCAATCGTCCGAAGCTCGGCGGCGTGCTCGACGAGAAAAATCTGCAAGGCTGGGGCTATCCGTATTATCGCCTCGAGAAAGTCATTGGCCCGATGAGCACGCTGATGGCCTGCCCGCCCGGCAGCAAGAAGAAGCGCGCGTTCGTGCCGGTCGTCGGTGATGGTTTCACCGTGCGTTACAACAGCAAATTGCCGATCGTGGTCTATGCCCCAACGGACGTCGAAGTGCGCTACCGCATCTGGTCGGCCTCGGACAAGGTCAACACAGCCATTCAGGAATAACCGGGCAAGGAGCACGTGCAGTGATTACTTGCCACGTCAGATACGTGATCGACCCGTACCAACTGACCGAGTTCGAGGCTTACGCCAAGGCCTGGCTCGGTATCGTTGAACGCTTGGGCGGCAGCCATCATGGCTATTTTTTGCCATCGGAGGGTGCGAGCAACATTGCGTATTGTCTGTTCAGTTTTCCGTCACTGGCGGATTACGAAAGCTATCGGCATATCGCGATGACCGACCCAGAGAGCACCGCGCTGGTGGCCTCTTTGGTCGAGAAGAAGTTCATCGTCAGCTACGAGCGCACGTTCCTGCGCCCGCTGCTGCCCTGAACACCGTTACGCCGGGACGCCGCACGCAGCGGCGCGCTCGGCGACGTGACGCAGGCTGTCGAAGTTGATGTTGGCGCCTGAGTCGATCGCCACGAAGGTTTGACCGCGCACGCCGCTTCGCGCCACGTATTGCTTGATGCCCGCGACGGCCAGGGCGCCGGAGGGTTCGGTGATTGAGCGCGTGTCGTCGTAGATGTTTTTGATCGCGGAACAGAGGTCGTCGTTGCTGACGGTGATCACCTCGTCCACGCAGAAACGACACACTTCAAAACCGTATTCACCGATCTGCGCCACGGCCACACCGTCGGCGAAGGTACCGACGCTGGGCAACACGACACGTTCGCCTGCGTGCAGAGCGGCTTTCAGGCACGCGGAATGTTCGGATTCAACGCCGATGATCCGCACTTCCGGGTGCAGGTATTTGATGTACGCGGCGATGCCGGCGATCAAGCCGCCACCGCCTACCGGGATGAAAATGGCATCCAGCACGCCTTGGTGTTGCTGAAGGATTTCCATGGCCACGGTGCCTTGTCCGGCGATCACGTCCGGGTCATCGAAGGGGGACACGAAGGTGCGGCCGGTTTCTTCGGCCAATTGCAGGGCATAGGCCAACGCGAAGGGAAAGCTTTCACCGTGCAGCCGCGCTTCCGCGCCTCGACTGCGTACGCCCAGCACCTTCAGTTCAGGGGTGGTGCACGGCATGACGATGGTCGCGGCGATGCCCAGTTCGCGCGCCGCCAGTGCCACGCCTTGCGCGTGGTTGCCGGCCGATGCGGTGATGACGCCTTGTGCCTTCTGCGCATCGCTCAGTTGCACCAGTTTGTTGTAGGCGCCACGGATCTTGAAAGAGAACGTCGGTTGCAGGTCTTCGCGCTTGAGCAGGATGCGATTACCCAGCGCTTCGGACAACGCCGGGGCTGCCTGCAATGGCGTACGCACAGCCAGGTCGTACACGGGAGCGGCGAGAATCCTTTTCACGTAGTGCTCAAGCAGGGCTTGCTGGTCGTTGGTGTAACTCATGCTGATCTCCTTGATAGCGATTTCACACACCCTGCGTAGGAGCTGCCGAAGGCTGCGATCTTTTGATCCTGAAGATCGCAGCCTACGGCAGCTCCCACATGAGCGGTGTTTCGAACCCTGGAGACAGAAAGTAAAAACCCGCCTCTAGGGCGGGTTGGGTGCTGCAGTCGTGAGCTAGCCCGCCAAGTGAGGAATGGCGGTAATAATAATGCTTGGCTGGCAGCGCAATACGTAGGTAGTCATGGCCTGAAAATTAGCCTGAACGCTGCTGGCACGTCAATGGCCAATTTTGCGTGGCGCGGGTAATCTGGCGATTCTGCTCATCAGTTCAAGGAAGGAATGCATGATGTCTGTCGCCCTGCCCCTCACGGCTTTGCTGGCTTTTTCCGGTTACACCGTTTCGGTGATGCTCCAGGCTGAACAGTCGTTGATTGATTTTGGGATCAGCTTGATGTCGCGGCCGGATACGGCACAGGTGGTGATTGATTTGTACCTGCTGGCGACGTTGGCCGGGGTTTGGATGGTCAAGGATGCCAAGGCTCGTGGGCAGTCGGTTTGGTCGGTGGTTCCGTATCTGTTGCTGACGGCGGTGTTTGTGTCGGTGGGGCCGTTGTTATATCTGGTGGTTCGTGGGGTTCGGGAGCGTAGGAAAGTCAGCAATTCCGCGGCTGTGGGCTGATCTGAAATCACCTGTTTATTTTGAGATCCTCATCGCGAGCAGGCTCACTCCTACAGGGGATCTTCGCTACACCAAAGATCCATTGTAGGAGTGAGCCTGCTCGCGATGGGGCCGGGCCAGACAACACAAATCACCTGGCCAAGCGCCTCAGCCCAAACAACATCCCCCCCGCCCCCATCAACATCACCAGCAAAAACACCGGATAAGACACCCACCACGGCGTCCCCGCCGTCATCATGCTGAACTCCGACATCCCGCCAATACTCGCGATCAGGTTCAGCGGCAAAAACACCACGTTGATCAACGTCAGTTTGCGCAGCAGGTTGTTCATGCTGTTGTTCATCAGGTTACCGCGCGCGTCGATCAGCCCGGAGAACACCGTGGAGTAGATTTCAGCCTGTTTGTAGCACTGGTTGTTTTCGATGATCAGGTCGTCGATCAGGCCGAGCGCCTCGCTGGAAAAATGCTGTTTCTCGGCATGATTACGCAGCCGTGTCAGCACCGCGCCGTTGCTGTGCAGGGCGTTGATGTAATAGATCAGGCTCTCGCTGAGGTTGAACATCTGCACCAGATGCTGGTTCTGCATCGAGGCGTTGAATTTTTGCTGCAACTCGCGGGCGACCAGTTTGATCACCTTCAGGTTACCGAGGTAGTGATGGATGTTGTTGAACAGCAGATCAAGTAGCACATCCAGCGGCGTGTTTAATGGCTGGCGAGTGCCGAGGCCATGCAGCGGCGTGTCGTCGGTGGCGATCACCAGCAATTGCCCCGGCGAGAACAGCAAGCCGCAGGACGACACCTCAAAGGCCAGGCTACCGCCACCGGAATAGTTTTCCGGGCGCTTCCAGATCAGGAACAAATGGTCGGGGTGAAACTCGATGCGCGAGACTTCATCCGGGTCGAGCGCCGAGGCCAACGCATGCTCATCGACCTTGAAATGACTGTGCAGCAAATCGCGCTCGGCGGCGTCGGGATTGCTGAACAGCATCACCTCGGCGTCCAATCGTTCAACCCGCTGTAACGCGCCGTGGCTCAGTGAGAAACTGCTGATCATCGGCAGATCACCACGCTTGCCCGCGACGTTTGAGTTCCAGCCGCCGCACAAACTCTTCCAGCACCAGCGAATACAAATCGTCCTGTAAATACGCGTCTTCGATGCCTGCATCGAGGTTCGGGTTGTCGTTGACTTCGATCACCACCACTTTGTCGCCGGCCTGTTTCAGGTCGACGCCGTAGAGGCCATCGCCGATCAGGTTGGCAGTTTTCACCGCAAGGTCGACGACCGCGCGCGGCGCTTCATGGATCGCCATGGTTCGGCATTCGCCGTTGACGTCCTGGCCTTTGGCTTTGTGGTTGTAGATCTGCCAGTGGCCCTTGGACATGAAGTACTGGCAGGCGAAGATCGGTTTGCGATTGAGCACGCCGATGCGCCAGTCGTATTCGGTGTAGAAGAATTCCTGGGCCAGCAACAACACCGAGTGCTCGAACAATTCCGCGGTGGCTTCGAGCAGCGCTTGTTGGCTTTCGACCTTGATCACTCCGCGTGAAAAACAGCCGTCGGGGATCTTCAACACCAAGGGGAAACCGAGGCGTTCGCCGACCCGTTCGAAGTCTTCGGGTCGCTCTTTGTAGAGGATTTCGGTGGCGGGCATGCCCAGTTGATGGCTGTTGAGCAGATCAGTCAGGTAGACCTTGTTGGTGCAGCGCAGGATCGACGTCGGATCGTCCATCACCACCAGCCCTTCGCTCTCGGCCTTCTTGGCGAATCGGTAGGTGTGGTTGTCGACGCTGGTGGTTTCGCGAATCAGCAGCCCGTCGTACTCGGCCAATCGCGCGTAATCCTTGCGCTCGATCAACTCGACATCGATGCCCATGGTTTTGCCGACCCGGACGAAGTTTTCCAGTGCTTTGGGATTCGACGGCGGCAAGGCTTCCTGTGGGTCGTGAAGAATAGCCAGGTCATAACGCGCAACTTGCGGCGAGCGCGGCACACGCCAGACTTTACGGCTGAAACCGTCCAGCGCATTGGCAAACTGATCTTCCTGATCATCGCGTAACTTGTGCAACGCGCCGGACTTAACGCCCTCGATGTGCCAACCGTTAGTTCGGCGAAACTCAACTAACAGAATTGGACAAGGAAACACTTCAAACAACTGCCGCGCCAGATCCTGCAAGGGCTCGATATGAGTCCTGCCGAAATACAGTGTCAGGGTAAACCCTTCGGTATCGCTGTAGAGGTGGTGACTAAGGGCTTTTTCCAGGGTTTTATCCAGGTCATCCAGTGCCAGGCCATAAAGTGATTTTTTCGTCAGTTCGCTGATGGTGCGCACCGACGGAATCACCTTGTGCCCACGGGCTTCCGCCAGCAGCGAGCAGTAATAGCCATGGCCCAAGTACTTGTAGCTGCGGCACAGGTTGATCACCTGAACCCGTTTGCCGGGCTCGCTTTCGCGTGTTTGCTCGAGGTATTCCTGAGCGGTGACGATGTCTTCGCTGGGAAAATAAGAGGCCCAATCTTCCTTGCGCTCGACAATGATCAACACTTGACTGGAGGTTCTGACCGCTGGTTTTAAATAAGTTGCCGTCGGCAAACTTTGCTCGGATACTTCGCGCCAATGACCCTGTACCGCTGACATAGAGATTGATCCGTTGGAGAACAAGACCTTTTCTATTAAGCACGAAGTTTTACGAAAGTCTCGTTTCGTTACGCAACTTTTACGGTGGTCATATGAGTACTGTTTTTCGCCTGGCCGTAGTTGAAGACTTGCCGGCGTTGCTGGCATTGGAAATGCAATGTTTCACTACGGATCGGCTCACCAATCGCAGTTTTCACTGGATGATTACGCGCGCCCATGCGCAGTTGCTGGTCGCAGAACGCGATGAACATCTGCTCGGTTACGCGCTGGTGCTGTTTCATCGCAGCACCTCGTTGGCGCGGCTGTATTCGATAGCCTTGGCTGCCGAGGCTCGCGGCACAGGGCTGAGCAAGCAATTGCTGCAGAAAATCGAGGCCTGCGCGCTGGAACATGATTGCGCGTATCTGCGTTTGGAAGTGCGTACCGACAACCCCACCGCCATTGCCCTTTATGAGCGCAACGGTTACCGACGTTTTGCGCTGATCCACGATTACTACGAAGACCACGCCGATGCGTTGCGCTTGGAGAAACGCATTCTCCAGCACCGCGACTCACGTAGCATCACGGTGCCTTACTACGCGCAGACCACCGACTTCACCTGCGGCCCGGCCTGTCTGTTGATGGCCATGGGCGCCTTGCAGGCAGGACGCTTGCTGGAGCGTCGTGAGGAATTACAGATCTGGCGCGAGGCGACGACCGTGTTCATGACCTCCGGCCATGGCGGCTGCAGCCCTCAAGGTTTGGCACTGGCGGCGTGGCGTAGAGGTTTTCGCGTGCGTTTGGAGCTGAGCCTGGAGGGGCCGCTGTTCCTTGATGGTGTACGCGATACGCATAAAAAAGACGTCATGCGTTTGGTGCATGAAGAGTTCACTGCGCAACTGGCAGAAACCGATGTGGAACGTGTGATCGGCGCAACAGTGGATTTGCCGCGATTGCTCGACGCCGGTGGCCAGCCTTTGGTGCTGATCAGCAGCTATCGCCTGACCCGCTCAAAATCACCGCACTGGGTTGTAGTGACCGATTGCGATGAGGACTTCGTTTACCTGCATGATCCCGATGTCGATCACAGCCAGCACCGACAACCGATGGACTGCCAGCACGTGCCAGTCAGTCATGGCGAGTTTGAAAAAATGTGCCGATTTGGCCGAGGAAAACTACGCGCCGCAGTGGTGCTATTCCCCCAAAACCTATAGCCACCAAAACCCCTGTGGCGAGGGGATTCATCCCCGATGGGCAGCGAAGCAGCCCTCTCTTTCTGGAGAAGCTGCACAATCCATCGGGGATAAATCCCCTCACCACAGGTATAGAGCGCTCTCAGCGCCTTACTTCAAGCCAAGCTTGTACAACGAACCATTCGACTCATCCGTAAGCACATACAAATAACCATCCGGCCCTTGGCGCACGTCCCGAATCCGCTCTTTAAGCTCGCCGAGCAAACGTTCCTCATGCACTACCTTATCGCCATCAAACTGCAACCGGATCAACTCCTGCGTCACCAATGCACCAATAAACGCGTTGTGCTGCCACGGTTTAAACCGGTCAGCATCGTAAAACGCCATGCCAGACACACCCGGTGATTTCTCCCAGACATGGTGCGGTGCAACCGTGCCTTCAGCCGTTTTACCCTGCGCTTCAGGGATCGGCTGCATCGAATAGTTGATGCCGTGAGTCGCCAGCGGCCAGCCGTAATTCTTCCCACGTTCGATGATGTTCACCTCATCGCCACCGCGTGGGCCGTGCTCGTTTTCCCAGAGCGTGCCGTTCCACGGGTTGAGCGCCGCACCCTGCGGGTTGCGCTGACCATAAGACCAGATTTCTGGACGCACACCGGATTGCCCGACAAAGGGGTTATCGTCCGGCACTCGGCCATCGGGATAAATGCGCACGACCTTGCCTTGCAGCTTGTCGAGATCCTGAGCGGTTGATCGATCATTGTTTTCACCCAAGGTGATAAACAGATAGCCGTCGCGATCAAACACCAGCCGTGAGCCGAAGTGATTGCCAACCGAGAGCTTCGGCTCCTGGCGGAAGATCACTTTGAAATCCTTCAGCGTTTTCAAATCATCCGACAGGCGCCCCCGCCCGACCGCTGTGCCGGCCTTGTCGCCCTTGCCACCACCTTCGGCGTAAGACAGGTACACCATGCGATCCTGTTTAAAGTCCGGCGACAGCGCTACATCAAGCAAACCGCCCTGCCCCTTGGCCCAGACTTGCGGTACGCCACTGATTGGCTCGGACAACTTGCCGTCCGTGCCCACTACACGCAGATTGCCCGGCCGCTCGGTTACCAACATGCCTTGGCGATCCGGCAAAAAAGCCAGTGCCCAAGGATGGTCTAGTCCTTGAGTAATCGTGGTGACTTCGAGGATGCCCTGCTCGCTTTTCAGCTCTTTGGGCGCTGCGGCGAATACCGGAGCACTGATCAGAACGCCGGCACACAGGCTGGCCAGTAGGGTTTTACGCAACATGCACGATTCCTTATGTTCGCTTGAAAGGCTGACAGAACCTCAGTCCTGCCGTTCAACGGTTGCTGTCGGTACCCCGTGAGGGTGGATTGGGAATAAACGTCGGCGGTGTACTTGGCACCGAACGAATCGGCTGGCCGTTGCCGATACCACGGTTTTCCACGGTGGGCGTACGCGGCGTTGGCGCAGTGCTCGGCCCACGAATCGGCGGGCTGCTCGGCTGAGTGCCTTGCATGCTGTTGGGGTTGGCCCGGCGGATCGGGCTGTTGTAGGGATTATTACTGTTGCCGGTCGGACTTTGCGCCAGCAACAGCGTCGAGGCTGGCACCGAGACGCCCGCATGAGCCCAACCCACGCTCAAGCCGAGGACGGCGATGCCAAGCAGAATTCGGTTCATGGGGCAGCCTCTCGATGCAAGTGGATTAGAGCCTTCGAGTCCACGCTACGCCCAGGGTTCGCATTTGTTAAGTCACAGGCTTTAAACAACATGTAACCAGACACGACCGCTGGCCCCAGAGCCCGCGCAATCACTGGAAACTTTCACGCTGGGCCACAGGTCACCTGATCATCACTTGGGAGATCATCACCATGGCTCGGGCAATCTGGAAAGGCGCGATCAGTTTTGGACTGGTTCATATCCCCGTCGCGCTGGTTTCAGCGACATCGTCCCAAGGCGTGGACTTTGACTGGCTCGACAGCCGCAGCATGGATCCGGTGGGCTACAAACGGGTCAACAAGGTCACCGGTAAAGAGGTCACCAAAGAAAATATCGTCAAAGGTGTGGCCTATGAAAAAGGTCGTTACGTAGTGCTCAGCGAAGAGGAAATCCGTTCGGCACACCCGGTCTCTACGCAAACCATTGATATCTTTTCTTTTGTTGATGCCGAGCAGATTCCACTGCAAAACATCGACACACCTTACTACTTGGCGCCCGACAAACGAGGCGGCAAGGTGTATGCGCTGCTTCGGGAGACGCTGAGCAAAACCAACAAGGTCGCCCTTGCCCGCGTCGTTTTACATACTCGTCAGTACCTGGCGGCGCTGATGCCACTGGAGTCGGCACTGGTGTTGGTGAAGCTGCGCTGGCCGCAGGAGGTGCGCAGCCTCGATACGTTAGAGCTTGGGAGTGAAGTGACCAAGCCGCAACTGGCCAAGGGTGAACTGGACATGGCCAAACGGCTGGTGCAGGACATGAGCGCGGACTGGAAGCCTGAAGATTACAACGACGAGTTTGAAGACAAGATCATGGCGCTGGTGGAGAAGAAAGCCCATGAAGGGAAGATCGAGGATGTCGAAACGGTGGGTGGCGAGGAAGAGCGTAAGACGGCCGATGTGATCGATTTGACGGAGCTGCTGAAACGCAGTCTGGGCGGGAAAGCGGCGACGAAACCAAAGGCAAAAGCTGCGCCAGCGAAGAAAACGAAGAAAGCGTCAGCCAACTGACAGGTTGCGTTTGCGAGAGTCATGTAACCCAGCCAGACAAACGGCATGTAGGAGCTGCGGCACGCTGCGATCTTTTGACTTTGAAGTGTGTAAAAAACAAGATCAAAAGATCGCAGCCTCGTTGCACTCGACAGCTCCTACAGGAGGATCAGATCAGGATAAAGATCGCCAACAAGCTACCGAAGATCGCCCACTTTTCCATGTAGTACAGCTTGCGATTACGTTTTTTCAGCTCTTTACCACGCAAACGAATCTTGTAGATCCTGGCAAACAGACGGTTGATGCCGCCAGTACGGTCACCGGCATCGTTCGGCGCACCCGCCGCGGACATCACGTTACGGCTGAACCAGCCGTTGAACGCCGCCGCCCAGCGATATTTCATCGGACGCTCGATGTCGCAGAACAGGATGATGCGGTTCTTATCAGTGGTGTTTTCCGCGTAGTGAATGAACGTTTCATCGAACATCACCGCTTCACCGTCACGCCAGTGGTAGTTTTCGCCATCGACGTTGATGTAGCAACCTGCATCATTCGGCGTATCGAGACCCAAGTGATAACGGTAAGAGCCGGCGTACGGATCACGGTGGCGCACCAGTTTCGAGCCCGGTGGCAGTTCGGCAAACATCGCCGCCTTGATCGAGCCGATGCTTTGCACCAGTTCGGTGGTACGCGGGCACAGTTTCATCGCCGACGGATGGCTGTCGCCGTACCACTTCAGGTAGAAGCGCTTCCAGCCGGTCTTGAAGAACGAATTGAAGCCGACATCGTTGTACTGATCCGAGCGTTTGATCTCGCCGGCACGCAGCAGATTCTGGCCTTCTTCGCGGATTTCCTGCCAATGTTCCTGCAATGGACTCAGATCGGGAAACTCCGACGGATCCAGATAAGGCTTGTTCGGTTTTTTCGAAAACAGATAGAGGAAGCAGTTGATCGGCGCGAGAAACGACGAATGATCGCTCAGTTGGCGACCCAATTTGTGCCGCACCCGTCCACGAAGATGAACGTATGCAATGGAAATGACATAAATAGCAGCAATGATGAGTTTCACGGAAATCGTCACATGTCAGTAGTGAACAAACTGCGCGCCTGAAGGCCTCTGGCCCGGCGTCTGATGCAGTGGTCGGATTACAAATGGCACGTCCCTGAGCCCGCGCCGTTGAAGGCCGCTGGGTGAATGGATGGCATTTTAGCCACACTTTGTATCCGATAGTGAACCTGTAAGTGTTAAAAACTGTCCCGGGTGTGCGCCAATCAGCGGTCATGGCGTGTTCGCCCTATCGTTAAGAGCGCCAGACCAGTACAATTGCCGCCAAACTTTACGCGCCCCCCTTGGTTGATGCCGGGACTTTCCCGCCTCAGCGCACTTTGACTCGGGCCAAGCGCTCCGGCCGCACCCTCGCTACTCAGAATGCTTCGCAGGAATAACTCTTGATCTCTACAGCTAACATCACGATGCAGTTCGGCGCCAAGCCGCTGTTCGAAAACGTTTCGGTTAAATTCGGCGCGGGTAACCGCTACGGCCTGATCGGCGCCAACGGTTGCGGCAAGTCGACCTTTATGAAAATCCTCGGCGGTGATCTCGATCCGTCCGGTGGTCAGGTCATGCTTGAGCCGAACGTACGCCTGGGTAAGTTGCGTCAGGATCAGTTCGCCTACGAAGAATTCACCGTGATCGACACCGTGATCATGGGTCACGAAGAGCTGTGGAAGGTCAAGGCCTAGCGCGACCGCATCTACTCGCTGCCGGAAATGAGCGAAGAAGACGGCATGGCCGTGGCCGAGCTGGAAACCGAATTCGCCGAGATGGACGGTTACACCGCCGAATCCCGTGCCGGTGAACTGCTGCTGGGTCTGGGTATCGGCATCGAGCAGCACTTCGGCCCGATGAGCGAAGTGTCGCCAGGCTGGAAGTTGCGTGTGTTGCTGGCTCAGGCACTGTTTTCCGATCCGGAAGTGCTGTTGCTCGACGAACCGACCAACCACCTGGACATCAACACCATTCGCTGGCTGGAAAACATCCTGACCCAGCGTAACAGCCTGATGATCATCATCTCTCACGACCGTCACTTCCTGAACAGCGTGTGCACGCACATGGCTGACCTGGATTACGGCGAGCTGCGCCTGTTCCCGGGCAACTACGACGAATACATGACCGTGGCGACCCAGTCTCGCGAGCAACTGCTGTCGGACAACGCCAAGAAGAAAGCACAGATTTCCGAGCTGCAATCGTTCGTTAGCCGCTTCTCGGCCAACGCCTCGAAAGCCAAGCAGGCGACTTCCCGCGCCAAGGCGATCGACAAGATCCAACTGGCCGAGGTCAAGCCTTCGAGCCGTGTAAGCCCGTTCATCCGTTTCGATCAGAACAAGAAGCTGCACCGCCAGGCGGTCATCGTCGAGAAGATGGCCAAAGGCTTCGACGGCAAACCCCTGTTCAAAGATTTCAGCTTCCAGGTTGAAGCCGGCGAGCGCGTGGCGATCATCGGCCCGAACGGTATCGGTAAAACCACCCTGCTGCGCACTCTGGTCAACGAACTGACCCCGGATGCCGGTAGCGTCAAATGGACCGACGCCGCTGAGCTGGGCTACTACGCTCAGGATCACGCGCACGACTTCGAAGACGATGTCACCCTGTTCGACTGGATGGGTCAGTGGACTCAAGGCGAGCAGATGATTCGCGGTACTTTGGGCCGCATGCTGTTCTCCAACGACGAGATCCTCAAGTCGGTCAAAGTGATTTCCGGTGGTGAGCAAGGTCGCATGCTGTTCGGCAAGCTGATATTGCAGAAGCCGAACGTGCTGATCATGGACGAACCGACCAACCACTTGGACATGGAATCGATCGAGGCGCTGAACCTGGCGCTGGAAAACTACCCGGGCACGCTGGTTTTCGTCAGCCACGACCGTGAGTTCGTATCGTCCCTGGCCACGCGCATTATCGAGCTGAGCCCGGATGGCGTGACTGACTTCAGCGGCACCTACGATGACTACCTGCGTAGCCAGGGTGTGGTGTTCTAAAAGCAGCTTCGAGGTTTGAGCTGCTAGCTGCAAGTTAAAGGCCCTGTCCATGTGACGGGGCTTTTTGTATTTCGATGGCAAGTCATTTGTTGGTACGGAAACCATCGCGAGCAGGCTCACTCCTACAGGGGAACGCATTTCAAATGTAGGAGTGAGCCTGCTCGCGAAGGGGCCGTCAGCAGCGCCATCAATCCAAGGATAAATAGTTAGCCTGCTTCCTTTTATCCCTCACCCACGCCATCATGCGAACTCTCCCACCGCCGCCCGCGAACGAGTCCTCATGTCTGCGCAGCAACTGCCACCGCAAAGCTCCATGGCGATCACCTTGCAGATCGTTTCCATCGTTTTCTATACCTTTATTGCCTTCCTCTGCATCGGTCTGCCGATCGCGGTGTTGCCCGGTTACGTCCACGAGCAACTGGGTTTCAGCGCAATCATTGCCGGGCTGGTCATTGGTTCACAGTACTTGGCCACCCTGCTCAGCCGCCCGATGGCCGGGCGCATGTCGGACACCATTGGCACCAAACGGGCGATCGTGTATGGCTTGCTGGGGATTGTGCTGAGTGGCGTGCTCACCCTGATTTCGACGCTGTTGCAAAGTTTTCCACTGACCAGCCTGCTGATTCTGATTCTCGGGCGTTTGCTGCTGGGCGTCGCGCAGGGCCTCATTGGTGTCGGCACGATCAGTTGGTGCATGGGCCAGGTCGGCGTCGAACACACGGCAAAATCGATTGGCTGGAACGGCATCGCCTCGTATGGCGCGATTGCGATTGGCGCGCCGCTGGGCGTGGTGATGGTCGCTGAATACGGCTTCGTCAGCCTCGGGATTGCGCTATCGGTATTGGCCGCCGGCGCGTTGCTGTTGATCCACAACAAACCTTCGGTACCGGTGATTCGTGGCGAACGCCTGCCGTTCTGGGCAGTGTTCGGGCGCATTGCCCCGTTCGGCGCGAGCCTGACCTTGGCGTCGATCGGTTACGGCACACTCACCACGTTTATCACGCTTTATTACCTCAACCGTGGTTGGAGTGGCGCGGCGTACTGCCTGACGGTGTTTGGCGTGTGCTTCATTCTGTCGCGACTGCTGTTTATCTCGGCGATCAGTCGTTTCGGCGGTTTTACCTCGGCGATTGCCTGCATGACCATCGAGACTGTGGGACTGGTGATGTTGTGGCTGGCGCCTTCCACGGCATTCGCTTTGATCGGTGCGGGGCTGGCGGGATTTGGTCTGTCGCTGGTGTATCCAGCGCTGGGGGTTGAGGCGATCAAGCGCGTGCCGAGTTCCAGCCGAGGTTCGGGGCTGGGGGCTTATGCAGTGTTCTTCGATCTGGCGCTGGCGATTGCCGGGCCGTTGATGGGCGCGGTGGCGTTGAATTTGGGCTATTCGTGGATTTTCTTCAGTGCGGCGCTACTGTCGGTGATCGGGTTGGGGCTGACCCTACTGCTTAAACGCCGAGCAATGGGTTGAATCAAGATCAAAAGATCGCAGCCTTCGGCAGCTCCTACAAGGAATACCCTCTCATGTAGGAGCTGCCGAAGGCTGCGATCTTTTGATCTATCGGGTTATTGATCCGCGGTCTGCATCCCCGCCCGCGTCGGTTTACCCAGCGCATGCGAGAAAAACCGGCCAGCCTCGGAGATCAGGTTGCGGTGAATATCCTCTCGATCCACGCCATCAGCGTCGGTACACAACGCCGGCATCGCCATGAGCTGCTCTTCCGTGCACGGCGCCATAAACACAAAGTGTCCTGCCCCGGCCAGCAACTTGAAGTCCGGCGCGGTCGGCAGTTTGCGCGCCAGCGCGGCGGCGTTTTTGTCGAAAGCCACCAGTTTGTCGCCATCACCGCTATAAAGAAGCACCGGCACATGCACGTCGGCCAAGGTATGACGGCCGAATTTAAGACTCAGCGGCGCCATTAACAGCAAGGCATGTACGCGCGGATCGGCGACAGGCTGTAAATCATCGCGATCCACAATCAACTCGCCCTTTGTATTGCAGGCATCGCGATCGTCAGGACGCTCTTGGCAGTAGCGACGCAAGCGATCCAGATCCGGCTGCGCCCCCGAAAGGATCAGCGCGGTCTCACCGCCTGCCGAATAGCCGATCACCCCGACTTGGTCAGCGTTGACGAATGGCGCAAGCATTGGGTCGCCAAGCGTGGCGGTAATCGCTTCGGATATCTGGATCGGCCGCCCGTAAAGATTGCTCAGGGTACCGAGTCGGCTGTGATCTTTGGAGTTATCGCCGGGGTGAATAACCGCGACGACGACGAAGCCTTTGCGCGCCAGTGAGGTCGCGAGGTCGTGCAGTGCCAGCGGTGTGCCGGTGTTGCCATGGGACAACATCAGCATCGGAAAGCGGCCCATGGCAACTTTGGTGTCTTCGCCAGCCTCGACCGTGTAACCCTCAAGCAACGCGGTGTGCTCGCGGTCAGTCGATGGATAGAACGCAATGGCGCGCATCGGTTGCAGATCCAGCGGATCAAGGAACGTCATTTCGTGATAGCCGACGCTCCAGCGAGGGTGCAACCCGGGGGCGGCGTGCACTGAATTCAGGCTGCCTAGCAGGCAAATCAGTAACGTTGCACAAAGACGCATCATGGGATGCCCCACCCTGTTGTTACTCAATCGAAAAGTCCTTTTGCTGTGCAAGGGCGAAACGTCGTGAGTTCGACGCTGCGCAATGGCGACACAGTCAGACACTGATTGTTTGACTGCATAACCCGGGCCAGATTATGTAACAGTCAGAAACAAAAAACTCCGTATTTGGCCCTTGCAGAACCAGAATACAGAGTTTTTTTGGGTGTTACCTGAACAACAGCTGTTCTTTACGCAAGCCTTACGCAGCGGCGAACAGTTGCTCGCTGATTTTCGCTTGAGCGGCGGTCATCGCGTTGTTGCGCACTTCGTCGCCGTACGCCAGACCTTCAGCGCGAACGATTTCGATGTCGGTGATGCCGAGGAAGCCCAGCACCAGCTTCAAGTAGTCTTCGTGAGCAATGCCGCTCGCTTGACCGGCGTGGATGCCGCCAGCGGTCGACACGATCACGACTTTCTTGCCACCGCACAGGCCTTCAGGGCCGGCTTCGGTGTAACGGAAAGTCTGGCCGGCAACGGCGATGCGGTCGATCCAGGCTTTGAGTTGGGTTGGCACGGTGAAGTTGTACATCGGTGCGGCGATAACGATCGCGTCAGCAGCGATGAATTCGGCCAGGGTGGTCGCGCTCAGGTCGGCTTCATGCTGTTGTGCGGCGTTGCGCAGTTCAGCGGTGGTGCCGGCGGCAACCAGGGTGGTCGACGAGAAGTGGCTGATGGCGTCAGCGGCCAGGTCGCGGTAAGTGACCACGGCGCTCGGCTCGGCGGCTTGCCAGGCTTTGGTGACTTGGCTGCTCAACTGACGGGAAGCCGAGTTGTCGCCCAGAATGCTCGAATCGATATGCAGCAGTTTCATGCGGAATCTCCTGGAATGAATCGCCTGTGGCGACTGAATGGAGACAATCCTACGCAAGAAACCAATGGATGATTAGCCGCCGACAATGCGATAGTTTGTCCCACTGATAGAACAGTTGGATTTCCCTGATGCAAGATCTCAACGATCTCTACTATTTCGCCAAAGTCGTCGAGGCCGGTGGCTTTGCGGCGGCGGGCCGTTTGCTGGGCATTCCCAAGTCACGACTGTCGCGGCGAATTGCCGAACTCGAAGAGCGACTCGGCGCGCGTCTGCTGCAGCGCACCACGCGCCAGCTCAATCTCACTGCGGTCGGCGAGCGTTATCTGCGCCACTGTCAGGCGATGTTGCTGGAAGCGGAAATGGCTGACGAGGCCGTGGCGAGCATGTCCAGCGAACCGCGCGGGCGATTGCGCGTGTCGTGCCCTACCGGGTTGGCCCATGAAATGTTGCCGATGGTCATCAGCGACTTTCTCGGCAAATTTCCGCAGGTACAACTGGAAGTGGTGCTGCTCAATCGCCGGGTGGATCTGGTCACCGAAGGGATTGATGTCGCGTTGCGCGTCAGAGAACTGGGTGACGAAGATCCATTGCTGGTGACTCGACGATTGCGTCAGGCGCAAATGGTGGTGATCGCCAGCCCGGCTTTTCTTGAAGGCAAGACAATCGAACATCCGCAAGACCTGAAAAATCTGCCGGTGCTCGGCGCGCTGGAAGCTGATCGCATGGTGCATGTGCGCTTGCTCGATCAACACGGCAAGAGCTTCGAGCTAAGCATGGAAGCACGTTTGGGAATCGACGATTTTGTGGTGCGCAAGGCCTGCGTACTGGCCGGTCAGGGCTTTACGCTGTTGCCGATGATGTATTGCGAAACCGAACTGGAAAACGGCACGCTGGTGCAGATGCTGCCGGAGTGGTCGCTGCCCGGCGGCTGGCTGCAAGCGGTGTACCCGCATCGCCGCGGGGTGATGCCGGCGGTGCGCGCGTGGATCGATCATCTGGTCGAGTCGTTCAATGCCTGTGGGGAGCGGTTGTTATGACGAAAGGAAAAATGAGCGAAGCGGACGTCGCCGCGTTTTGCCTGGGCCTGCCCGGTGCGCGGGAAGATTATAAATGGGGCGGCGTGCGCGTGTTCTCGATTGCCGGCAACAAGATGTTTGCCTTGCAGGGACTGCGCGGTGATTCGCTGGCGTTCAAGGTCGACAAGGATTTGTTCCTCGGCCATTGCGACCGCCCGGGAATTCACCCGGCGCCGTATTTGGCGCGGGCGCAGTGGATCATCATGCACCCGCCCTACCCGCTGGGCGCTGAGGAACTGCGCGGATTGTTGCAGCGTTCGCACCAGTTGGTAGTAAGCAAACTGCCCAAGAAAACCCAGATCGGCCTACTGCTGTAAACCCAACCCCCTGTAGGAGCTGCCGAAGGCTGCGATCTTTTGATTTTGATGTTTAAAAAGAAAAATCAAAAGATCGCAGCCTTCGGCAGCTCCTACAGGGGGAGTCGGTATTTGTTTAGAACAGGGCCAGCAGGTTCGAGCCGAGGAAGATCTGGTCGATCCAGAACACCTGGTGCAGCGCAACGATCATCCAGAACAGCACCTGAAACGACACCTTGCGCGTCTTGTGCCGAAACACTTGCTGGGCGATCAACGCACCCGGCCAGCCGCCCGCCAGTTCCACGGCGTGAAGGATGTTCTCCGGCGTGCGCCAGGCATCGGCGCGGGCCTTGCGTTTGTCCGCCCAGTACAGAAAGAACGCCAGCACGCTGACGATGCCGTATGCCGCCAAAGGCACCAGCGAGATCCCGCGCAGCCACATCGACAGCGAGCCGAACAGCGGCAGCGCGAGAACGATCAGCAGCACCATCAGCTTCAATTTCGGGTGCTGAATGCTGCCGCCAGAAGGTCGCCCTTCCGGCCGGCGTGCGCGGGAATCACTCATGGCTTGGCTGCCGACCAGTCCACCCAGCCAAACTGCCAGGTCGCCAGAATCACCAGACCGAAGACGATCCGGTACCAGGCGAACGCCGCATAGCTGTGGCTGGCGATGAACTTCAGCAAGCCTTTCACCGCGATCATGGCAAAGATGAAGGCGGTGACAAAACCAATGGCGAACACCGGAAAGTCCGCCGGCACAAACAAGTGGCGGTACTTGTAGCCCGAGTAAACCGCTGCACCGACCATGGTTGGCATGGCGAGGAAGAACGAGAACTCGGTTGCGGTTTTGCGCGACAGACCGAAGAGCAAACCACCGATGATCGTCGAGCCGGAGCGCGAAGTCCCTGGAATCATTGCCAGACACTGGGCGAAACCGATTTTCAACGCGTCCGTCCAGCGAATCTCATCGACCGTTTCGGCATGCACTTCATGCTGACGCTTTTCCGCCCACAACATGATGATGCCGCCAATGACCAGAGCCGCTGCAACGGTGATCGGGTTGAACAGGTATTCGTGGATCAGGTCGGCGAAAATCACCCCCAACACCACTGCCGGCATAAATGCGATCAGCAGGTTAGCGGTAAAACGTCGCGCGCTCGGCTGGGTCGGTAAACCGATGACCACGTCGAGAATCTTGCGGCGAAACTCCCAGACCACCGCGAGGATCGCGCCGAGCTGGATGATGATATTGAACGCCATGGCCCGTTCGCCGCCGAAGTTGAGCAAGTCGGCAACGATGATCTGGTGTCCGGTACTGGAAATGGGCAAAAACTCCGTCAGCCCCTCTACAACTCCAAGTATCAGTGCCTGCAAGGCGGTCCAAAGATCCATCAATCCCCCAAAGAGCGATGCACGACGGCATGCCCCGATAGTATTTTTCTTACGTTCCCTGCGATCAGCGTAGCTGTTTATGGCTGTACCGATTCCGCGCGCACAGGATCCACACGAAATGGTCAAAATTCCGTGAAATATCAACTTGGATTCAGGTTTTTACGCGCGGGGCCGAAATGCTATCAGACAAGCCGTAAAAGCGCTGCCGCGTTATACGACTTGGCTCGCGTAGGCCGCATCACCGAATCGTGGTTGGATGCTGGCGATGGTTTATGACAATAAAAAGAACCCGGAGTGACAGCGTTATGAACAGCTTGCGCAGTGTGTCGATCAGCCGACGCTTGTGGCTCATTTTGGTGGTAGCGGTGGTGATGTTGCTGACCTTGGGTGCGTTGATGCTCAAGCAGATCCACGCCGACCTCTATCACGCCAAAGCCCAGAAAACCCAGCATGTGGTGCAAACCGCCAGCGGTCTGCTGACCTATTACCACGACCTGGAAACCGCCGGCACCCTGAGCAAAGAGGCCGCGCAGAAGCAGGCGCTGACTGCGATCCGCGGCCTGCGCTATGACCAGAACGACTATTTCTGGATAAATGACCTCACGCCCGTGATGGTCATGCACCCGACCAACCCCAAACTTGAAGGCCAGAACCTTTCGGCGATCCGCGATCCGGACGGTTTTGCGGTGTTTAACGAGATGGTCGCCATCGCCAAAGCCAAGGGCGCCGGCATGGTGGATTACCGTTGGCCAAAACCCGGTGCCAGCGAACCTGTGGCCAAGACTTCCTACGTCAAACTGTTCGAGCCGTGGGGCTGGGTGCTTGGCTCCGGCGTCTATATCGACGACGTACAGGCCGAATTTCAGGGCCAGGTAATCAAAGCCTCGGCGATTGGTCTGGCGATTGCCGTGATCATGGCGCTGCTGGTGATTCTGATCGCGCGCAGCATCGTTCGGCCGTTGCAGGAAACCGTGAACGCCATGGCCAACATCGCCAGCGGCGAAAGCGATTTGACCCGCAGTCTCGATACCCACGGTCAGGACGAAGTCACTGAGCTGGCGCACCACTTCAATGCCTTCACGGCCAAGCTGCGTGGGGTGATCGACGACTTGCAGGTCTCGGCCAGCGCGCTCGGGGTGTCGTCCAGCGAACTGGGCAACGATGCCTCGCAGGCGCAGCAACGCAGTCAGCAGCAATCGCAGCAAATGGAGTTGGTGGCCACCGCGATCAACGAGGTGACCTACGGCGTGCAGGACGTGGCGAAAAACGCCGAGCACGCGGCCGCCGAAATGCGCGACGCCGAAGCGCAGGCACAACAGGGACAGATCAATATCGATGGCAGCTTGCAGCAAATCGACAAACTGTCGGGGACGATTGATCAGGCGGTTGAAGTGATTCGCACATTAGCTGCTGAGAGCACGCAGATTGGCAGTGTGCTGGAAGTGATTCGTTCGATTGCCGAGCAGACCAATCTACTCGCGCTCAACGCTGCTATCGAAGCGGCACGTGCTGGAGAACAGGGTCGCGGTTTTGCGGTGGTGGCGGATGAGGTTCGATTGCTCGCGCAACGGACGCAGAAGTCGACGGCGGAGATTCAGACGATGATTGAGCGTTTGCAAAATCATTCTGAAGCGGCCGTTAAAGTGATTGGCGACAGCAGCAAGGCTTCGCAGCTGACCATTGAGCAAGCAGGACTGGCCGGGGCCAGTTTGAGTGCGATTGGCCAGGCACTGCGCAATCTGAATGGCTTGAACGCTTCGATTGCAAGCGCCACGCTACAACAGGCGCATGTGGTTGAGGACATCAACCAGAACGTGACGCAAGCGGCCGGGCTATCGCACAGCACGGCGTTGGCGGCGGAACAGTCGAGTGTGGCCAGCGTACGGCTTGCGCAACTCAGCGAACAGCTGAACAGCTTGCTGCGCCAATTCCGTGTCTAACCCCCCAATTGCCTGTGGAACACTAATCCTGTGGTGAGGGAATTTATCCCCGTTGGAGTGCGCAGCGCTCCCAAACCCGGCAACCGCGGTCTTCCAGGTAGAACGCGTTCTGCGGTTTTGCGACGGCTGCGCCGCCGAACGGGGATAAATCCCCTCGCCACAGGGAAATTTGTTGCCAACAGTGAGTGTGCGGTAGCTAACGCCCCTTAGCCGTCTCTGGGTACAATCCGCCCCCCTTCAACTCCCCCAAGGAAGACTCATGTCCGGGCTCGAACTGTTTGCCGCCGCTCTCGGTGTGATTGCCGTGTGGCTGACGGTTAAACAGAATCCGCTGTGCTGGCCGATCGGGCTGGTCATGGTGTTGCTCTACAGCTGGATCTTCTTTGAGGTGAAGCTGTATTCGGACATGTTGCTGCAAGTGATCTATGCCGCCCTGCAAGTCTACGGCTGGTGGCAGTGGACGCGGGCCGGGACGATGCATGACGGGCGTCAGGTCACCCGCCTCGATCAGCGTTCGATTCTGTTGGGGCTGGGTGTCGGCGCGGTTGGCAGTTTGTTGCTGGGCGCGGCGATGGCGCACTGGACGGATGCTGCGCAACCTTGGCTCGACGCTGCGCTCACCGGTTTTAGCCTGGTCGCGCAGTTGTGGATGGCGCAGAAACGTCTGCAATGCTGGGCGCTGTGGTTTGTGCTGGATGTGATCTTCGTCGGGTTGTTCATCTATAAAGGCCTGTACCTCACCGCTGCGCTGTACGCCTTGTTCACCCTGATTGCGGTGCAAGGCTGGCGTGAATGGCGGGCGGATCCGGCGTTGCGCACATGAAAGTCGTGGTGCTGACCGGCCCTGAATCGACGGGCAAGAGCTGGCTCGCTGCCGGCCTGCAAAAGCAGTTTGGCGGGGTTCGGGTGGATGAGTACGTGCGCCGGTTCATCGAAGAAAATCCGCGCGACACTTGTCTGGCCGATATTCCCGCGATCGCCCGTGGCCAGTTGCAATGGGAAGACGAGGCGCGCGCGCAGCGGCCAGCGCTGCTGATTCTCGACACCCACCTGTTGAGCAATATCCTCTGGAGTCAGACGCTGTTCGGTGATTGTCCGGACTGGCTGGAGCCCGAGTTGTTGGCGCGGCATTACGATCTGCACCTGTTGCTGTCCCCTGAGCAGATCGACTGGACGGATGACGGTCAGCGCTGCCAACCGGATCTGCAGGAACGTCTGATGTTCTTTCGAGCCACACAAAACTGGCTGGAAAAACACCGGCAGCCCTTTCAAATCATTCAAGGCAATTGGGCCGAGCGACAGGCGCAAGCCGTAGCCGCGGTCGCAGATCTATTGGCTGACTGATCATCGACGTGGGGCTTTTGCCCCACCATTTCACCCTGTTTTGGGGCAATTGTGTCCGTTTCTGAAACACTCGCCCGAGCGCAAAGTGGCCGTTTCAACGCCCTTCATCGTTTTGTCATGCCGCTTGTTACGTTGATGAAACACATCCCCGCAAACCCTTGTTCCAGAGCTTTGTTCAGCGAACAGACAGGTCTTCTGGCCAAGCGCTGTTTCAGCGATGAAACATCACGTGTTTCAGCCCTGCGAACTTTTCCGATAACCCATTGAAAAACCGTCTTTTTTAAAAAGCGGCACAGCTTTCGCTCTCTCCTTCCCAACGCTGACTAGGGCCAGCCCACTGAAGAAGGAATTGCCGCCGTGGGGAATATCAAAAAAGGCTTCACCTGCCTGGTGCTGATCGGATCTGCAGCAAGCACATTCATCAGTTTTTACGCTCAGGCCGAAGGCAACGGCGTGATTGTGCTCAATCGCGATGTGCAGGTTCATTCGATCGGCCGCGAGAGGGGCAAAGACCCCTACCCAACCACCGTCAACGCCAACCCTTCGGCACGCGTCAATCAGGCCGTGAACAGCGGTGAACTCAGCGATGGCGAGTTTGCCAGCGTCGCCAGCGGTTCCTCCATCAGCGGCACCATCATGAATCAGAACGGTGCGCTGCCCGGTACCAACGTCATCACCAACCCCAACGGGTTGCCCGGCATGAGTGCCGGTCACGGTGGCGGCAGCGGCGGCAGCATTTCCAACACCATCAATCGCTCTCTGAGCACCGGTCTCGCCCCGCTAACCCGCATGGCTGGAGGCCAATGAGATGAATCGCACTCTACTCATTCTGGCCCTGCTCAGTTGCACCAGCGCCATGGCCGACTCCAGCAACAACAACGCAGACATTCAGAACACCGGCATCCAATACAAAGGTAACTACAACGTTAACCAGGCCGCCGGCGACCAGATGCAACAAACCAACACCAAAGCAATCGCCATCGGCACCAGTGCCAGCGCATCGACCAGCGTGATTCAGCGCATCGACACCCCGGCCGAACGCTCGGCCAATGCCAGCGCGAACATCGGCGGCAACTCTTTCAGTAATGGTAACGGGATTCTGGGCGTGAACCAGGGTGCCGGGGCCAACAACCAAATGGCCAACGTGACGCGCGTCAGCATCAGTGCTGCCCCGCAGAGCGTTGACGATAGCGCCCTTTCGCAACAGAACGTGGCGTTGTTACCGAGCTCAGGAGCAACTGGTACCTCAATCGGCAGTCGCCAGGTCACGACGAGTGATCAGGCCTTCACCGGCAGCCGCGGGGTAATCCAGGTGAACCAGAGTGCTGGGGTGGGGAACCGAATGGCTAACACCCTGAGCATCCGGGTCGCAGACTGACCCAAACAATAAAAGCTGTGCAATTAGAAAGTACCAACACTTAACCAACTAATAAGCACGATGGAGAAACACCATGAAACCTACAATGGCTCTCAAACCACTGGTTTTCGCACTTGCAGCAGTGATGGCAATCGCAGCACAGGCAGGCGGTCGTGATGACGATCACGGTCATGGTAACGGCGGCCACAATAACGGTGGTCATAACAATCAACCAAAAGGCCCTACTCTCGAAGAGCTTCTGCAAATCGGGGCCGGCGCTGGGGCTGCTGTACTCGACTCGCAAAACAGCGATAGCAACATCGTTGGCAACCAGGGCACTAAAAACAATGCCACTGTCGATAACTCGGCGAACGGTTCCAACGGCAACCTGGGCATGAACAACACCGCCGGCGACGGCAACCAGCAAGACAACGCTGCTGCACTGGCCACCGCTGACGAAAGCTTCATCTTCGGCACCGCCGTTGCTGTTTCCAGCGCTACCCAGGTTAACAACAACAACGCTGTGGCTAACGCCTCGACGACCAACAATGCAAGCTTGAACAATGTGGGTAACGGCGGTTCCGGCAACATTGGTATCAACAACAGTGCCGGCAACTTCAACCAACAGAAAAACAACCTGGCAATTGCTGTATCGGGTGGCCGTGTAGCGAATGCTGCCGCTGCAGCCAACCAAAGCTCCACCGGTCTGACTGTGGCCAACTCCGCCACTCAAACCTACAAAACCACTACCCTCACCGGTACTGTCGCCGCTCTTGGCGCGTTCGGTGCAGTTGGCGAAGCAACCATCAAAGGCGATAGCGGTCACGGCGGTGGCGGCTATGACGATCGTGGCCACGGTGGCAACGGTGGTAGCAAAGATCAGAAAGCTACCTTCGAAGCTGTGGGTGTCTTCGGTCTGGCTGGCGTAACCACTCAACAAGTGATGACTCCAGATGGCTGGAAAAACCCTGTAACCAACAATGCCACCCTGAGCAACGTTGGCAACAACTTCTCCGGCAACGCTGGTTTCAACAACGCCGCCGGTGTTGGCAACCAACAGAGCAACTCGCTGTCCATCGCCGCAGGTTGCAAAGCCTGCATGTAATCGCGATCGAACTGAAAGCCCCGGCAACGGGGCTTTTCCTTCAGTCCGCCAAGGCGTATCGATCATGCGTAAAACTGCCCTTATCGCTTTGCTTTGCCTGTCTGGCTTGAGCCAGGCCGCGCAAATGCCAGTGGCCGCCCTCCCCGGTGGCGTACTCATTTACAAGGATGTGCAGAGCATTCGTGAGCGCAAGTTTGCCGACATCGTCGAACAGAAAACCGACTTCAGCTGCGGCGCTGCTGCACTGGCGACGGTGTTACGCCAGGCCTATTGGCTCGACGTCGATGAGGAGCACATCATCAAAGGCATGCTGGTCAACGCTGACCAGGACCTTGTCCGTACTCAAGGTTTTTCCATGCTCGACATGAAGCGCTACATAGAAAGCATCGGCATGCGCGCCAGGGGCTACAAGATTCCACCGGAGAAGCTCGACGCAGTAACAATCCCGGTGGTGGTACTGATGGAAATTCGCGGCTACAAGCATTTCGTCGTGCTACAGCGTTCGGATAAGGATTGGGTTTACATCGGAGACCCGGTGCTGGGACACAAACGCTATAAACATGATGATTTTGTCAAAGGTTGGAACGGCATCGTCTTCGCCATTGTGGGCCCCGGTTATGACAAGGCAAACGCACTACGCAGCCCACCGGTACCGCTGACCGCGAAGAACAAGCTGGATGGCTTCAACCCTGTCAAAGATGCTGAATTGATGGACTTCGGATTCATTCAGAGCGACTTCTTTTAATCGCCGCTTATAAAAAAATGGGACTGGATGTCCCGGGAGCAGCAGATGAAAACCTCATACTGGCTGGCCGCCGCCTGCCTGGCCGCGAGTGCGTCAGGCTATGCCAATGCAGGATTTAAACCCATCGAAATAAAAGATCAGGAGCTCTCTGAGCTGCGTGGTCGGTATGTCATGCCGGGGCGGATTATCAGCTTCGGCATTGTTATGAGCAGTACCTGGCGCAACGCCAGTGGCGATCTGATCGGTGCAGCCGCCTCGATGCAGATCCAGCAATCCACGATCAAACCCGAATTCTATGTTTCGACCATCAAAGAGGCCGGCAATATCGTCAATTCGGCGCAGAACGCCGTCGCCAGCGCCAACAATGGCGGCGCCGCCCCAACGACCCAACCGGCCCAACAACAAGGCACCGGCACCATCATTGGTGGCGCAGCCTTGAATACCAGCCAGGGCGTAACGCAAAGCGTGCGCGCAGCCGGTGATGACAATACCGCTTACAACAACGTTGCGATCAACGTCAAAGAAGCCAGCCAAGCCCCCGCCATTACGCCTTCCCAGGGACAAGCTCTGGTCGCAGGCCAGACCATCACCGGCAGCAACGCCGCCGGCAATGTCGCGGTTTCCGCCACCGGCGGTGGCGTGCAAATGGCAATTCAGGCCAGCGGCAACCAGGGCGCCGCTCTGCAACAGGTTGCCCAGAGCGGGCTGCTGCAGAACACCCGTTTGCTGGGCAGTTCGAACGTGGTCAATAACATGACTCAACTCAACGTTGTGTTGAACAATAACGGCATGAGTGCCGGCGCACTGGATTGCAACCTGACTCAACTCAGGGCCCTACGCAACATAGGATATTGAACTACGCTGAGTCTCGATCATTGGGCTTAAAGGGACGGCTTTTTCATGTATCGATCAGTATCACTGCGTGCTGCTGTATGTCTGAGTACGCTTCTCCCGGCGGCAATGTTGCAAGCTGCACCTGACGCCGATGTAGAAGCGCTAAAACAAGAACTGATGGAACTCAAGCAACGATACGAAGTGCAACAAAAAGCCCTGGCGGTCCTTGAACAACGTGTCCGCCAGGTCGAAGACCAACCCGCTGCGCCGCAACCCAAACGCCTGGTCAAATCGCCGGCCGACCTCAGAACTCAAAAAGTGGCGGCCGCAACAGGGACTGGTGCAGCAGCCGCGTCGGGGGGCGCAGCCGGAGGGGGCACGGGCAGTTCTTATGGCCAATCACTGGCCGATGATTCGCAACCCGCGCAATCGGTATCCAACCTTTACGACGAGGCCAGCGGCTTCTTCGGTGGCGGTCGTTTCAGCGTTGAAACCGGTATCACCTATTCGCGTTACGACACTCGTCAACTGGCGCTCAATGGCTTCCTGGCGCTGGATTCGATCTTTCTCGGCAGCATCAACCTTGACCGGATCAAGGCGGATACCTGGACCCTCGACCTGACGGCACGCTACAACTACAACAACCGTTGGCAGTTCGATATCAACGCTCCAGTCATTTACCGCGACTCGACTTACCAGTCCGGCGGTGCGCAAGGCGGCGCATCGGGCGCCCTCAGTGAACAGGATGTCACTCAGGATCCGACCCTTGGCGATGTCAACGTCGGCGTGGCGTACAAATTCCTCGACGAATCGCCAAACCTGCCGGATGCGGTGGTCACGTTGCGTGTCAAGGCGCCAACCGGCAAGGATCCTTTCGGGATCAAGCTGAAACAGGCTCCGGGCGACAACACCAACCTCTTCGTGCCTGACAGCCTACCGACCGGTAACGGTGTCTGGTCGATCACGCCGGGCATCTCGCTGGTGAAAACCTTCGACCCTGCTGTGCTCTTTGGTAGCTTGTCCTACACCCACAACTTCGAAGATTCGTTTGACGACATCAGTCCACGGGTCAACGAAAAAATCGGCGGTAAAGTGCAACTGGGCGACAGCTTCCAGATCGGCGCCGGTGTAGCGTTCGCATTGAACGAGAAGATGAGTATGTCGTTCTCGGTCTCTGATCTGGTGCAACGCAAGAGCAAGATCAAACAGGATGGCGGCGATTGGGAGTCGGTTGTATCCAGTGACGCCAACGCCGGTTACTTCAACATCGGTATGACCATTGCGGCCACCGACAACTTGACGATCGTGCCTAACCTGTCCATCGGCATGACCGAAGATGCGCCGGACTTTTCCTTCAGCCTGAAATTCCCGTATTACTTCTAAACGCAAAAGATCGCAGCCTGCGCAGCTCCTACAGGTTTATCCCAATGTAGGAGCTGCCGCAGGCTGCGATCTTTTGATTTAACGAATCTGATGTTTGTGCAGTAACCGGTAGAACGTAGGTCGCGAAACGCCCAGCACTTTTGCCGCCACACTCAAGTTGTCGCTGTGCCGATTCAATACATCGCACAAGGCCTGGCGCTCGGCGCGGGTTTTATAGTCTTCCAGGGTGCCCATCGGCGTGGCAATCGATTGCTGACTGATCAAGCCCAGATCTCGCGCTTCAATCTGTCGCCCTTCGGCCAACACCAAACCGCGACGAACGCGGTTGGCCAGTTCGCGCACATTGCCCGGCCAGTCGTGTTTGCCCATCGCAATCAGCGCGTCTTCACTGAAACTGCGCGGTCGCCGACCGGTTTCGTGGCTGTAGAAATGCGAGAAGTGGTTGGCCAGCATCGACAGATCGCCATGGCGCTCGCGCAATGGCGCTGTGACTACTTGCAACACATTCAGCCGGTAATACAAATCCTCACGGAAACGCTTTTTCTCGATCGCCGACTCCAGATCAACGTGCGTCGCGGCCAATACCCGAACATCGACGGGGATCGGCTGACTGCCGCCGACCCGTTCAATGTGTTTTTCCTGGAGAAAACGCAGCAGATTGGCTTGCAGTTCCAGCGGCAGATCGCCGATTTCATCAAGAAACAGCGTGCCACCGTTGGCCGCTTCGATGCGCCCCACCTTGCGTTGATGAGCGCCGGTAAACGCGCCCTTCTCATGGCCAAACAATTCCGACTGGATCAAATGTTCAGGGATCGCCCCGCAGTTGATCGCTACAAAAGGTTTGCTGTGACGCTGCGATTGGCGATGCAGGGTGCGCGCCACCAGCTCTTTGCCCGTGCCGCTTTCGCCACGGATCAGTACGGGCGACTCGGTCGGCGCCAGTTTGCTGAGCAATTTGCGCAATTCGCGAATCGGTCGACTGTCACCGAGCAACTCATGCTCCGGCTGATCCACATGGATCGTGCCCTGCCCGCGCAGGCGCGCCATGCCGAACGCGCGACCGAGGGTGACCTGCACCCGCGAGACGTCGAACGGCAAGGTATGAAAATCGAAAAACCATTCGCAAACGAAGTCGCCAACGTTCTGTAAACGCAGGACTTCCTGATTCAGCACGGCGATCCATTCAGTACCGCTGCGACTGATCAGTTCTTTAACGGCTTCGGGGCGCTCGAGGTGAAACGGCTGCAATCGCAGCAACCCAACATCACAACTTCGGTCGGCGGCGTTTTCCAAAGTACAGCTGTCGACATCCCAGCCTATCGCGCGTAAACCGGGCAACAGGCGATGACAATCGTCGCAAGGATCGACGACCAATAAACGTCTTAATGCAGGCGCTTCGCTCATGACTGTTCCTTGGCGCCAAATTATAAGAAATGATTGTAAAAACAGTCATTTGGCAGACCTGGCTGTAACATTAGCAAGATTTTGACAGCGCCTTGTATCGATTGCTTATAGGGATACAAGCGAACCAGTTATAAGAAGGGAAGTTGTTAGTCAGCTATCGACTTTAAATCTTTCAGCCAGCTTTCAATAGCTCCCGTAAAACTGAGTATATGAAAGAAAGTTGAAATTTCTTTGTTTCAGGTGTGACCTGTCACCGGGTTGCGTGCATCAGTACAAGTAACCAGCCGAACGGTAAGCCCAACCGACGGCACATCACTTGATTGGGCACGACAGAGAGAAGACCCCATGACCGCCCCGCTCCGTATCAACGAAGCTCTTTTGATTGCCAACCACGCGTTCAAACCGTTCCAGTGCGTGGCTTGGGCCCCACAAGACGGCAATGGCGAAGTCAGCCTGACCGTCATCGACCGCACCAACAATCACATTGGTCGCAAACAGATTTCCAGCAGTGACTATTCGGATCCGGCACAACTTGAATTGGTCTTGCAGCAAGCTCGCGCACAATTGAGCGAAGAAGGTTACGAGCTGCAATCGTGGTCGATGCCGCACTGAGCAGAGGGCATTGCGGATGACTTCATTGTCATCCGCCCTCTTCTTTGTTAGTTGCCCTGTTGTTTTAACCCCGCGCACTTTTTTACATCGCTCAGCAACGAAACCAGGCACAACTGCTTGGCAGGCTTGCATTTGGTTCAAAAAGACACTGTTTCGGCACAGTGCGACCCTCCGCCTGTTAGTTCTCACCGTTGTACTTATTGGTTATCAGGGATTGAATGTTCCGCTCATGCAGTTACCCACCCGGTTCCCGGGTTATGGTCAACTCGCAAGGAGATGCGTGCATGTTCAGCTCGAATGCTTTTGCGCTGGCAACCCCCATAAATAAAGTCGGACATCTTGATCAGACATTCGCTGCGACCGGCGTGGCGCAGGTTTATTTCGCCGGCAGCCTGTCGAGCATGACGCAAGGCGTCGCACTTGATCAGCAAGGTCGAGTGCTGGTCGCCGCAAAAATCGGCAGCGCTGAAGGCAGCCGTTTCGGTTTGGCGCGATTGCTGGCCGATGGTTCTGCCGATCTTGGGTTCGGCCATCAGGGCAGCGTCATCGGCGAGTTCGCCGCCGGCTTAGAGGCCGCTGCCAGCAAGGTGCTGGCGCTGCCGGACGGCCGAATCCTGCTCGCCGGCCTGCATTATGAAAGCGCCCATCAAACCCTTCCCGCCTTTGCCTGCTTCGATGCCCACGGTCAGCCAGACCCGACCTTCGGCGACAATGGCCGGCAAGTCGTGCGCCTGCCGGGCAATCTGTCCATGGGCTCGCGCGATACCTGGCTACCGCCGGGCGTGCCCGGGGCCGAAGCCTGCGACTTCGCTGTGCAGGATGACGGGCACATCCTGCTGATCGCCAACCACCATTTCGAACTGGCCGACCACGCCGGCATGCTGATTCGCCTCAAACCCGACGGCAGTCTCGACGACACGTTCAACGGCCGTGGCTTTGTGATGATCCGTCACCTATTGCTCAATACCTGGCTCAGCAGCCTGCTGTTGCAGGAGGACGGGCGGATCGTGGTGGCCGGTTCGATCGACTTTCCGCAGGAAGGCCTGCTCGCGCGCTATCTGCCCGACGGCAGTCTGGATGAACGTTTTGCGGTGGACGGCTTTATGGCGTTCAAGGCTCAGGGGCGAAGCGCGCAGGTCAGCCAGGTGATTGAATCGGCGGAACACCTGCATTGTTTCGGCAGCAGCCGTGATCCGATTCGCTGCGTGGCATTGTCGCTGCACCATAACGGCCGCCCGGATCTGCACAGCCATGACGGTTTGGCGCAGCTGCTGGAAATCGGCCCGAGCGGCTGCCAGTGGAGCGCTGCGCAACGCATGGCGGACGGTCGCATGATCGCAGTCGGCGCGACCATCGGCGGCGTTGAAGCGGATTTTATCGTCGCGCGCTATTTGGCTGACGGCAACCTCGACCCAAGTTTCGGCGATGGCTGCGGCTGGCTGCGCACACGCCTGGGACGCAGCCTCGACACCGCCAACTCACTGGCCCTGCAAGCCGATGGCGGGATTCTGGTCGGCGGTTATTCACTGGATGGCAACTACCGGGCAATGGTCGCGCGCTACCTCAACCCATAACGGGCTGCAGGACGGTCGACCTGTAGGAGCTGTCGAGTGAAACGAGGCTGCGATCTTTAAAGTCAAAAGATCGCAGCCTCGTTTCACTCGACAGCTCCTACAAAGGAAGGCCGGGCCAAGTCATTAACAACTTGAACTTGCTCGACACATGCGGCAACTTGCGCGCTTCTTAAGACAAGGAGCAACCGATGTCCGGTTCAATGGCCCAGGCGTTCGCGCAAAATTTTCTCGGGCATTCGCCACGTTGGTATAAGGCGACCATCGTCGGATTCCTGATCCTCAATGCTGTAGTTCTGTTCACCGCAGGCCCGGTCGCTGCCGGTTGGTTGCTGGTGATCGAGTTCATTTTCACCCTGGCCATGGCGCTCAAGTGCTACCCACTGATGCCGGGCGGCCTGCTGCTGATCGAAGCGCTGCTGCTGAAGATGACCACGCCACAGGCTCTCTACGATGAGCTGGTGCACAACTTCCCGGTGATCCTGCTGCTGATGTTTATGGTGGCTGGCATCTACTTCATGAAGGATCTGTTGCTGTATTTGTTCTCGCGGCTGTTGCTGGGGGTTCGCTCGAAAGCGGCGCTGGCGTTGATGTTCTGCTTTCTCTCGGCGTTCCTGTCGGCGTTTCTTGATGCCTTGACCGTTACGGCCGTGATCATCAGTGCGGCGGTCGGTTTCTATTCGGTGTATCACCGCGTTGCCTCGGGCAATGATCCGCGTCAGGACAGCGAGTTTGCCGACGATCAGCACCTACCCAAACTGCATCACGACGATCTCGAACAATTCCGCGCGTTTTTGCGCAGCCTGTTGATGCACGGCGCGGTCGGCACGGCGCTGGGCGGTGTCTGCACGCTGGTCGGTGAGCCGCAAAACCTGTTGATCGGCCATGAGATGGGTTGGCACTTTGGCGAGTTTTTCAGCAAGGTCGCGCCGGTGTCGTTGCCGGTATTGGCGGCCGGTCTGGTGACCTGCGTATTGCTGGAGAAACTGCGCTGGTTCGGCTACGGCACGCTGCTGCCGGACAACGTGCGCGCTGTGCTGGCCGATTACGCCGCCGAAGACGATGCCGAGCGTACCCCGCGTCAACGCGCCGCTTTGCTGGTGCAGGGTGCGGCGGCACTGATTTTGATTGGTTGCCTGGCGTTTCACGTCGCCGAAGTCGGCCTGATTGGTCTGATGGTGATCGTGCTGATCACGGCGTTTACCGGGATCACCGATGAGCACCGTCTCGGTAGCGCGTTCAAGGACGCGATGCCGTTTACGGCATTGCTGGTGGTGTTTTTTGCGGTGGTGGCGGTGATTCATGATCAGCAATTGTTTGCGCCGCTGATTCAGTGGGTGCTGGCACTGCCGGTCGAGCAACAACCGGGGATGCTGTTTATCGCCAACGGCGTGCTGTCAGCGATCAGTGACAACGTGTTTGTCGCGACCATTTACATCACCGAAGTGAAACAGGCCTTCCTCGCCGGACACATGAGCCGCGAGCACTTCGAGACCTTGGCGATTGCGATCAACACCGGCACCAACCTGCCGAGCGTGGCGACGCCAAATGGCCAAGCGGCGTTTCTGTTCCTGCTGACCTCGGCGATTGCCCCGCTGGTGCGCTTGTCGTACGGGCGGATGGTGTGGATGGCGCTGCCGTACACCTGCGTGATGGGCCTGCTGGGCTGGTACGCCGTGAGCTACTGGCTCTAACCACCGTGCACGTTGTAGGAGCTGTCGAGTGCAACGAGGCTGCGATCCGTTGATCTTGTTTTTGAAGCAAGATCAAAAGATCGCAGCCTTCGGCAGCTCCTACAGTCAAAACGCCGCATAACAATTGTGGGAGTGGGCTTGCTCGCGAAAGCGGTGTGTCATTCGACAAATGCGTTGTCTGACACAGCCCCTTCGCGAGCAAGCTCGGCTCCTACAGGTTTTGGGTTGGGAGGATGTATTTTTCGATGGCTTGGGCGACGCCGTCTTCGGTGTTGGCGGCGGTGACTACGTCGGCTTGGCGCTTTACCGCGTCCTCAGCCTGGCCCATGGCAATCGATAATCCGGCGCAATGGAACATCGCCGGGTCGTTGCCGCCGTCACCGATCGCGGCGGTCTGTTCCAACGGGATGCCCAGGTGCTCGGCAATCGTCGTCAGTGCGGTGCCTTTGTTGGCTTCCAGTGCGGTCACGTCGAGGTACACCGGTTGTGAGCGCGAGACTTGCGCCATGCCGTTGACCTTCGGTATCAAGCGCGCTTCCAGTTCGATCAGCAGTTCAGTGTTGTTGCTGGTCGCGACGATCTTATCGATGCGCTCCAGATACGGCTCGAAACTCTCAACCACCACCGGCGGATAGCCGAGGCCATGCTGCTCGCGCGGCACCATCGGCCCGTGCGGATCCTTCAGCAGCCAGTCGCCGCCGCTGAACACCCAGATTTCCACGTCCGGCTGATCGGCGAACGTCGCCAGTGCAATCAGCGCGGTGGTGGCCGGCAAATAATGCGCGGCCAGCAAACTACCGTCCGGATTGACGATGGTGCCGCCATTGAATGCCGCCGTCGGCAGATCAACGCCCAAAGCTTCGATCTGCTGCAACATGGCTTTCGGTGGACGCCCGGTGGCGAGGCTGAACAACACGCCCGCCTCACGCAAGGCACGAACCGCATCAATGGTGCGCTGGCTCAGCGTGTGATCGGGCAGCAACAGCGTGCCGTCCATGTCACTGAGCAGAAAACGGATGGGTTGTTTCGGCAGCTCACTCATCCGAGGCCATGCCAGACGCGACCATCGCGAGTCAGCAGGTCTTCGGCGGCCTGCGGGCCATCGTCACCGGCAGCATAAGTCTGCACGCTCGCGTCCTGCTGCCAGGCATCGAGGAACGGTTGCACGGCGCGCCAGCCGTTCTCGATGTTGTCGGCGCGCTGGAACAGCGTCTGATCGCCCGTCAGGCAGTCGTAGATCAGGGTTTCGTAACCCGTCGACGGCTGCATCTCGAAGAAATCCTTGTAGGCAAACCCCAGTTCGATATTGGCCATGTTCAGCGCCGGCCCCGGCCGTTTCGCCAGCAGGTCGAACCACATGCCTTCGTTAGGCTGGATCTGGATGCGCAGGTAAGTCGGCTGCAACTCGTCGACTTCGGTGTCACGGAACTGCGCATAAGGCGCCGGTTTGAAGCAGATGACGATTTCGGTGTCGCGCACGCTCATGCGCTTGCCGGTGCGCAGATAGAACGGCACGCCGACCCAGCGCCAGTTATCGATCATGACTTTCAGCGCCACGTAGGTTTCCGTGGTGCTGTCTGGCGAAACGTTGGGCTCTTGGCGATAGCCGTTCAAGGCTTTGCCGTCGACTTCACCGGCGCTGTACTGGCCGCGAACCGAGTTGGCGCGCGCCTCTTCAGTCGTCCACGGACGAATCGCGCCGACTACCTTGGCCTTTTCGCCACGCACCGCATCGGCGCCGAACGCGGCCGGCGGTTCCATGGCGACCATGGCCAGCAACTGGAACAGGTGATTGGGCACCATGTCACGCAGCGCACCGGTGTGTTCGTAAAAACTGCCACGGGTTTCAACGCCGACGGTTTCCGCCGCGGTGATCTGCACGTGGTCGATGTAATGGTTGTTCCAGAACGCTTCGAACAGGCTGTTGGAGAACCGGCTGACCAGAATGTTCTGCACGGTTTCCTTGCCCAGGTAATGGTCGATCCGATAGATCTGCTTCTCGGACATCACCTTGAGCAAACAGGCGTTGAGCGCTTCGGCGGTGTGCAGATCGGAGCCGAACGGCTTCTCGATCACCACCCTTCTGAACGCTTCAGGCGTTTCTTCCAGCAGTTTCGCGGCGCCCAGTCGGCGCACCACTTCACTGAAGAAACGTGGCGCGGTGGCCAGGTAGAACACCGCATTGCCAGTGCCGCTGTCGGCGATTTTCGCCGCCAGCGCGGAATAGGTGCTGTCGTCCAGGAAGTCGCCCTGGACGTAGCTGATACCTTTAGCGAGCTTGGCCCACAAGGCCGGATCAAGCATCTGATCGCCCTTGCCGACCTTCGCCGCCACTTCGGTACGGATGAAGTCTTCGAGCTTTTGCGCGAAGGCCTCATCGGTAATGGCGTTGTGGTCAACGCCGACGATCCGCAGGTTTTCGTCAAGCAGGCCGTCGCGACTGAGGTTGTACAGCGCCGGCATCAGCAAGCGCTTGACCAGGTCGCCGTGGGCACCGAACAGGAACAGCGTGGTCGGTGGAGCGGGTTCTGCCTTGGATTTCTTGCGGATCGTATGACTCATTTCTTCGGTGTCTCCACATGGCCGCCGAAGCCGAAGCGTTGGGCCGAAAGAATCTTGTCGCCAAAGGTGCCCTGACCGCGTGAGCGGTAGCGCGAGAACAGCGAGTTAGACAGCACCGGAACCGGCACCGCTTGCTCCATGGCCGCTTCGATGGTCCATTGACCTTCGCCGCTGTCCGCTACCGAACCGGAGAAGCCGTCGAGTTTCGGATCGCTGGCCAGCGCATCAGCCGTCAGGTCGAGCAACCACGAGGACACCACGCTGCCACGACGCCAGACTTCGGCGATGTCAGCCACGTTCAGATCAAAACGCTGATCTTCCGGCAGACGCTCGCTGGACTTGGTCTTGAGGATGTCGAAGCCCTCAGCGAACGCGGCCATCATGCCGTACTCGATGCCGTTGTGAATCATCTTCACGAAGTGCCCGGCACCGGCAGGACCGGCATGGATGTAGCCGTGTTCGGCACGATGATCATCGGACTTGCGATCCTTGGTGCGCGGGATGTCACCCATGCCCGGCGCCAGTGCAGCGAACAGTGGGTCGAGGCGCTGCACGGTTTCAGCGTCGCCGCCGATCATCATGCAATAGCCGCGCTCCAGGCCCCAGACGCCGCCCGAGGTACCGACGTCGATGTAGTGCAGGCCCTTCTCGTTCAGGGCCTTGGCCCGGCGAATGTCATCCTTATAGTTGGTGTTGCCGCCGTCGATGATGGTGTCGCCGGCCTCCAGCAGTGTGCTCAGGGTGTTGATGGTGTCTTCGGTCGGCGCGCCGGCCGGCAGCATGACCCAGACCGCACGCGGTTTGGCCAGACCGGCAACCAGTGCCGGCAAGTCGGCGACGCCCGTGGAGCCCTCGGCGACCAGGTTGTCGATGAAAGCGGTATTGCGGTCGTAAACAACGGTGGTGTGACCGTTGAGCATCAGACGCCGCGCAATATTGCCGCCCATGCGGCCCAGTCCAATAATCCCGAGTTGCATGTGCTGATGCTCCTTACTACAAATAAATGTGTGTCATTGGTTATAGCCCAACGCGACTGATAGGAGGTTAGTCCAGAGCGTTGCGATGAAGTTTCCGGGCATTGTGCCCGATCCAGACTGATAACGCCCCGAAACGTGGCGAAGACACACCGACCATGAAAAATAAAAAAGTTCCATTCACAGGCAAAAGAAATCAAAATTGGCGCCGATAGTAAGTCACTGCCCCAAAACGGGGGTGGTTTACAGTTGAGACACGCCATTTGCGAGGTGAGCAATGGGCACAGTACACACAGCAATGCCGCCACAAACCCTGTACGTGACAATCCGTCGCGATGAATTGCGCCAGTTGAAAGACGAGCGCGACCAATTGAAACAGGAGCTGGCGCAGCTGCGCGCGCTGACTCAGGGCCCCGCGTCCAAGCCGCTGCCGGTTGTCCTTCGCGCGCCCAACGCTTGATCCCCGCCTCTTTCGGGAACGGCCTGTGTCGTTCCCGACATGATTCACCTCCTGTTGTAACTCGCAACTAACAAAGTTTTCACATTGCCTTGCCCATACTCCGGCGCATTCTGGCCGGGCGTTCGCGTTCGGCCTCCGTTCGTCGGTTTCATGCTCTCGTTTCATGAAGCGTTCCGGCGGTGGTTGTGAAACAGAGCTGGAGTGCTGAATGGCATTGTTCAAACGCAGCAAAACGACTGCGACAGGATTTGACTGGGCCGGTTTTCTCTGGCTGTTCGTTTTCTTCTGGTACTTCTCGGGTATTACCCAGCTGCTGATCCAGTTGACCGGCACCTCCGGTTTCACCGGTTTCCGTCAGGCGTTTGTGATGAGCGCCATCTGGCTGGCGCCGATGCTGCTGTTCCCCAAGCGCACGAAACTGATTGCCGCCGTGATCGGCGTGGTGCTGTGGGCCTGCTCGATGGCCAGCCTCGGTTACTTCTTCATCTATCAGCAAGAATTCTCGCAAAGCGTCATCTTCATCATGTTCGAGTCGAACATTTCTGAAGCGGGCGAGTACATGACCCAGTACTTTGCCTGGTGGATGGTGCCGGCGTTCCTCGCCCATACCCTGTTCGCCTACTTCCTGTGGACGCGTCTACGCCCGGTGTACATGCCGCGTGGCCGTGCCTACGTGGCTGCCGCCGCGATCGTGATTGCAGTGGCTGGCTACCCGCTGATCAAGCAAACCATGCGCACCGGCAGCTTTACTGAAGGCTTCGAAAAGTTCGAAACGCGCATCGAGCCGGCCGTGCCGTGGCAGATGGCGGTGGCCTATCACCGCTACGTCAACACCCTGGCCGACATGCAGGACATGCTGCACAGCGCGAGCAAGATTCCGCCGCTGAAAAACCTCCAGGACGCTTCTGCCAATCAGCCTGCAACCCTGGTGTTGGTGATCGGTGAGTCGACCAACCGTCAGCGCATGAGCCTTTACGGCTACCCGCGCAAGACCACCCCGGAACTGGACAAGCTCAAAGATCAGCTCGCGGTGTTCGACAACGTCATCACCCCGCGCCCTTACACCATCGAAGCCTTGCAGCAAGTGCTGACCTTCGCTGATGAAGAGAATCCGGATCTGTACCTGTCGACGCCGTCGCTGGTCAGCATGATGAAACAGGCCGGTTACAAGACCTTCTGGATCACCAACCAGCAGACCATGACCAAGCGCAACACCATGCTCACGACCTTTTCCGAACAGGCCGACGAGCAGGTGTACCTGAACAACAACCGCAACCAGAACGCCGCGCAGTACGACGGCGACGTGATCGAGCCGTTCAACAAGGCCCTGACCGATCCGGCACCGCGCAAGTTGATCGTCGTGCATTTGCTCGGCACGCACATGAGCTACCAGTACCGTTATCCACCGAGCTTCGACAAGTTCCAGGATCGTACCGGCGTACCGGCCGGCGTGCGTGACGATCAGGTGCCGACTTACAACAGCTACGACAACGCCGTGTTGTACAACGACTTTGTGGTGTCGAGCCTGATCAAGGACTACGCCAAGTCCGATCCGAACGGCTTTTTGCTGTACCTCTCCGACCACGGTGAAGACGTGTTCGACTCGGTCGGTCACACCACGCTGGGCCGTAACGAGAACAAACCGACAGCGCCGATGTACACCATTCCGTTCATGGCGTGGGCATCGCCAAAGTGGCGTGAAAACCATGACTGGAACTTCGCCGCTGATCTCGATCGCCCTTACAGCAGCTCGCACCTGATCCATACCTGGGCGGATCTGGCCGGCTTGAGTTCCGATGAACTGGATCGCAGCAAGAGCCTGGTCAGTGACAGCTTCAAGCCGCGTCCTTTATTGATCGGCAACCCGTATGAGAAGCAGCAACGTGCCTTGATCGACTTCAGTCTGATGAAGCCGAAAAAACCTGCAGAGGCACCACCCGAAGTGGCGCAACAGCATTAACGAAAAGGGGCCAAAAAGGCCCCTTTTTCATGCCCACCATTCCCTGTAGGAGCTGCCGAAGTCTGCGATCTTTTGGCTTTTTTTTAAAAGACAAGATCAACAGATTGCAGCCTTCGGCAGCTCCTACGGGGTTTTGAAACATCTTCAAATAACAATATTTCTTGTTTGTCACTAAATCGCATCCGCCCTCTTCGTCTTTGAACCAAAGGATATTTCCCCTCGAAGACAAGGAGTCGGCTGCGATGTTCGCGCCTATCACCCGTTCCATGACCCTCACCCTCGGCCTCTGCGGTGCTGCACTGAGCCCTGACTTGCTGGCCGAAACAGACGTTGAAAAACAGCCAGAGCCTGCCTCTACAGCGCTCGAACTGGCGTCGACCAACGTTACCGCCCAAGGTTTGGGCACCACCACCGAAAACACCGATGCCTACACCACCGGCGCCATGAGTACCGCGACCCGGCTGAACCTGTCGATCAAGGAAACCCCGCAATCTGTGTCCGTGGTCACCCGTCAGCAAATGGACGATTTCAAACTCGGTACCTTGTCCGAAGCCATGAGCCAGACCACGGGTATCGTCGTGCAGCACAACGATTCGGATCGGGTCGGTTATTCGTCGCGCGGCTACTCGATCAACAATTTCCAGATCGACGGGATGCTCAACACCTTCGACCGGATGAAGACCGATGCCGACACCATCATCTACGACCGCATCGAAGTGGTACGCGGCGCTACCGGCCTAACCACGGGCGCTGGCGACCCTTCGGCGACGATCAACATGGTACGCAAACGCCCGACGGCTCAATGGCAGGCGCTGGCCGGGGTCAGCGGCGGCAGTTATGACGATTACTACAGCTACGTCGACGTTGGTGGGCCGCTGGCGTTCGATGGTCGTTTGCGCGGGCGCACGGTGCTGGCGTATCGCGACAGCCAGTCGTTCCGCGACAGCTACGCCCTGCAACGTGAAGTCGGCTACGGCATTCTCGAGGCGGATCTGACTGACTCCACCGTGTTGGCGGTGGGTTATGACTATCAGGACAAACAGGTTCAGGGCACCTCGTGGGGCACCCTGCCGTACTGGAATGCCGATGGCACCAAGGCCGGGCTCGGTCGTTCGACCAACATGGCGACGTCGTGGAGTTCGTGGCCGCTGCGCGATAAAACCGCGTTCGCCACGCTGGATCAGCATCTGGCCGGTGGCTGGCACCTGAAAGCCGCCTATACCCACCGCGACAGCGATGTCGACGGCAAGGTTTATTACGGCGGCACCGGGTTCCCGGAAGCCGATCGCAGCGGCATGTACGCCTACCGGGGCCATATGCTCGGCAACCAGAAAATGAATGTGTACGACTTCAATCTGTCCGGCCCGTACAGCCTGCTCGGCCGTGAGCACGAAATGATGCTCGGTTACGGCGAGGCGAATCACCGTTCGTATTCCCCGTCCATCGTCGCGGGCGCGGTGCCTGCGGGTTATGACAGCATTCGTGACTGGAAATACATGGGCGATATCGCCAAGTTCTCCGACACCGTTACCGGCCGCACCGGCTCGCGCAGCAGCACACGGCAGAAGGCCGGCTACATCGCCACACGCCTGAGCCTGACCGATGAACTGCACGCGGTGATCGGCAGCCGCTATGGCAGTTGGGAAGGCAAAAAGGACGATCGTTACTATGACGAGAACCTGCAACTGACCAGCGTCGACAACACCACTCAGCGCCAGAACGACATCTGGACGCCGTACGCCGGTCTGCTCTACGACCTGACGCCGGAATACACCGTCTACGCCAGTTACACCGATATTTTCAAACCGCAGAGTTACCGCGACAGCAGCCGCAACTACCTGGATCCGGTGGTGGGGAGCAACTACGAAGTCGGTCTCAAGGGCAGTCTGCTGGAAGAACGCCTCAACGTCGCGACAGCGGTGTTCTGGAGCAAGCAGGACAACGTGGCCGAACTCGACGATTCGGTACCACCGGATCCGGCTAGCGGCGAAGAGTTTTATAAGTCTGGCGGCAAGGGCAACAAGGTCAACGGTTTCGAAGCGGAAGTGTCTGGCGAAGTGATGACGGGCTGGAACATGACGGCCGGTTACACCTATACCCATTCGGTCAATGGCGATAAACAGCGCACCAATACCAGTTCGCCGTTGAACATGCTGCGCGTGTCGACGGCGTACCGATTGCCGGGGGATTGGCAGGCGCTGACGGTCGGCGGTGCGGTGAATTGGCAGAGTGCGATGTTCGACTACGCTGATCGACCGGTGGGGCGTGAGGCGAATGGTGATTTCATCACTGAGAACACCAAGATTCATCAAGGTGCTTACACCGTGGTCAAGCTGATGTCGCGTTATCAATTCGACGAGCACGTGTCGGCGTCGCTGAACGTCGACAACCTGTTTGACGAGAAGTATTACGACAATGTCGGCTTCTACAACGGCGTGTTCTGGGGTGATCCGCGCACGGTGACGCTGAGTCTGGACTGGAAGCTTTAGTCCCTCCCCTGTCTGAGTAGTGCAGGGTTTATCTGTGGTGAGGGGATTTATCTGTGGCGAGGGGATTTATCCCCGATGGCCTGCGCAGCAGGCCCCCTTCTCTTTCAGATCAAAAGAGGGGCCGCTGCGCGCCCCATCGGGGATAAATCCCCTCGCCACAGATAAATCCCCTCGCCACAAGTATTAGGGTGTTAACCCCGAGTTAATTCCTGAAGAACACACTCGCTTTCGAGTTCTGCTTCATGGACGAACGGCTCCGACTTGTTCAGTAGGAGGCACCATGAAAACCACGACTGTAATGCTTGCCGGGCTGCTAGCCCTTGGCTCTGCCAGCGCTTTTGCCGAAGGGGGCGCCGAACGCATGCGCTACTACTTCAACAACTTTCCCGTTCACCACGCGCAAAGCGAACAGGTGAGCGACGCCAAGACCAAAGAACTGCGGGTTCCCGACGACCAGACGGCCCAAGTGACCGAGTCTTATCGCAACTGAATCACCGATGGACCTGCGAGGACTGTGCTCCGGTCACCGCAGATGACAGTTGGGCGCCCTGTTGGGGCGCCTTTTTTTATGCCTGCAAATCCTTGATCCAGAACAGCATGCGGCCGTGCTCCGGGTTAAACATCCCCGGGGCAAAACCGAATTTGCGGTAAGAGCCCTGGGCGATATCGTTGCCTTCGAGCACTTCAAGGGTGATCTTGCAGCAGCCACGCTGGCGGGCGATGTCCTCGACCTTGCGCAGCATCTTCTGGCTTAAGCCGAGACCGCGAAACTTGTTCACCACCGCCACATCGTGAACGTTGACCAGCGGTCGGCAGGCGAACGTCGAAAAGCCTTCAAAGCAGTTCACCAAACCGGCCGGCTCACCGCCAACGAACGCCAGCACGCTGAACGCATGCGGTCGCCGGGCCAGTTCTTCCGGCAGGCGTTGCAGCAGCTCGGGGGCAATCGGATGACCGCCGCCCATGGGATCTTCTGCATAGTTGTTGAGTACCACGCCGATGGCCTCGGCATGCACTGGATTGGTGTAACTGGCCTGAAGTACAAGAATTTCTGCGGAATCCATTTCCATCCCCAAACACACAACCCCGGCGCGCAAAGTGCGCACTGATAGGCTGCCTGACCTTAGCGCGAGCACGGTGTTGTCGACAAGATCAAAAGATCGCAGCCTTCGGCAGCTCCTACATTGATCCCATTCCCCTGTAGGAGCTGCCGAAGGCTGCGATCTTTTGCTTTCGAAAAATCAATGCCCCCAAATCAGCTCTTCCGTCCAGCCGAGTTCGGCGAAGTCTTCAGCCCGCAACCTGGCCTCTCCCGCGCAGAAAAACTCGTCCAGTTGCGGCGGCTTCACCGAGGTGTCACTGAGCATTGCGTGCACCTGCCCACGATGATGAATCTGATGTTCAAACAGATGCGAAAGCATGCGCAAGCGGCTGTCATGTTGCAGCGTGTCGCGGGCGATGGTGACGATTCGGCCCAGATCGGCATCGCGCATCTGCTCGCAATAGGCGATCAGCCGGCGATCCACATGCGCCTGTTCCTCGCGCAGGGACGCAGCCTCGGTAAACGGCTCGTCCTGAATGAAAAACACGTAACAATCCGGGTGCGGCTCGGCCCCGCGCAACTCGCGTTCCAGCGCGTCGACATAGAACCAGTCGCAAGTGAGGATGTGATTGAGGGTCAGACGAATACTGGGGAAAAAACTGATGCGCGGCGCGGCGAGATCCGCGCCATCAAGCTGCGTCCAGGCCTTGGCGAGACGATGGTTGGCCCAGGCATTTTGATAGGCCATGGTCAGCAAATGATGGGACAGCGGCTGGGTCATGTTGGCGCCCTCTTCACTCACGCTTCGGCAAAGCGCTGCAATTGCATCTCCTGCAAACGGCTGAGGGTGCGACGGAACGGGAATTCCAGATAACCCTCGGTGTACAGCGCATCCATTGGCACTTGCGCCTCAATGTACAGCGGCACCTTGCGGTCGTAGCACTCGTCGACCAGGGCGATGAAGCGCCGTACACCGTCGTCATGCACCGACAACTGCGGCAACTCGCGATCCCCCGCCGCCACGCGCTCGGCGTTGTCCTCGGTGCCACGGGCAATGCGCCCTTCGCGTTTCTGCGCGCTGAGGTTGGGCACCTCGCTCAACAGAATAGACTGATAGGCATCACACAGCGCGATGAAATCCATGGCGGCGAACGGTTGCTCGCAGAGATCGGCGTAGCGACACCAGAGCACCGTCGCACTGGCCTGCACCACGTTCAGCACGCGGTGGCCGACCGACACAGGCTCAGCGCTGGCGGGTTGCCCGGCGTTCAGCGTTTGAAACACCTCATCCAGCGCGCTGCCCTGCTCCGGCGTGGCGACGAAGTAACGCTGCAGCCCGGTGCCGGGGTGCAGACGATGGTCTTCGGCGCCGTTCACCGGCACCACCTGCATGTGCGCCTTGATCGAAGCGATTGCCGGCGTGAAGCGGTCACGGTTGAAGCCATCGGCGTACAGATCGTCCGGCGGCAGATTGGACGTGCAGACCACCACCACGCCCTCATCGAACATCACCTGAAACAGCCGACCAAGAATGATCGCGTCACCGATGTCGTTGACGAACAGTTCATCGAAACACAGCACCCGCACTTCGGCTGCCAGTTCTTTGGCCAGCGCACGTAGCGGATCGGCGATGCCGCTCAACTGGAACGAACGCTGATGCACCCAGCCCATGAAGTGATGGAAATGCTGTCGCCGCGCCGGCACGCGCAGGCTTTGATAGAACTGATCCATCAGCCACGTTTTGCCCCGCCCGACCGGGCCCCACAGGTACACGCCGGTGACCGACTTGGCCCCGGCGTGCAAAGCTTCGTGGCATTTCTGCAACGCCCAGACGGCGTGCTCCTGAGCTTCATCCTGGATGAAGCCCTTGTGCTCGATGGCGTGTTGCCAGGCGCTGAGGGGGGAGTCGAAAGTCATGCGCGGGAGTATGCCACGACCGCCTTAAAAACGGACTCATCGCCGTTACTCAACCAGGCTTGAGAGCACCGCAAAACCCTGTAGGAGCCGAGCTTGCTCGCGAAGGCGGCGTATCAGTCGACGCATGAATTGACTGATCCACCGTCTTCGCGAGCAAGCTCGGCTCCTACAAATACGAGGGTACCGTTCAGCGGAGTGTGTCTTGACAGAGGAATATTACCAGTATCATATTGGCGCCATATTTCAACTGTAATCTTACTGGATCGGATCGGGAGCATTGCCATGCACTACAAGGTTTTTGGCCGTAAAACCGGCTTGCGCGTATCGGAACTGGCGCTGGGCGCCGGCAACTTTGGCACCGGTTGGGGGCATGGCGCAGAGCGTGACGAAGCCAAACGCATTTTCGACGGTTACCTCGAGGCCGGCGGCAATTTCATCGACACCGCCAATGGTTATCAGGGCGGGCAATCGGAGTCGATGCTCAGCGAGTTCATCGCCCCGGAACGCGATCGACTGGTCATCGCCACCAAATACAGCATGGGCACCACGCCGGCGGCCGGTATTTCCCACACCGGCAACAGCCGCAAAAACATGGTGCGTGCCGTCGAAGAAAGCCTGAAACGCTTGAAGACCGATCACATCGATCTGTTCTGGGCGCACATCAGCGATGGCGTCACGCCGATGGAAGAGATCCTGCGCGGCTTCGACGACCTGGTGCGCGCCGGCAAGATTCACTACGCCGGTTTGTCGAACTTCCCGGCCTGGCGCATCGCTCGCGCCGACGTGCTGGCAGAGGTGCGCGGGTTCGCGCCGATTACTGCGATTCAAATCGAGTACAGCCTCGCCGAACGCACCGCTGAGCGCGAGTTGCTGCCGATGGCCGAAGCCCTCGGACTGGCCGCAACACTCTGGTCGCCGTTGGGTGGCGGCTTCCTCACCGGCAAGTATCGCGGCAACGATGACAACAACCGCGCGGCCAAACTCGGCATGCTGGTGCATGCGGAAAAAAGCGCACGGGAAACGGCTTTGCTCGATGCCTTGCTTGCGGTTGCCAGTGAGATCGGCGTTAGCCCCACTCACGTCGCGATTGCCTGGCTGCGCGAAAAAGCCAAGCGCTCGACCACAGCGCTGATCCCGATTCTGGGTTCGCGTACCCGTGAACAACTGGATGCGACGTTGGGTGCGCTTGCGGTGCAACTGAGCGATGAACAACTGGCGAGGCTGGAGGGTGTGAGTAGCGTGCCGGCGGGCGTGCCGTTCGAGACGATTGCCAGTTCAGCACCCCGCTACACCGGGCCGGAGACGCTGGATCGGCCGATCATCCCAGTGGCCTGACACCCTCAACGCCACACACCCTTGTAGGAGCAGAGCTTGCTCGCGAAGGCGGTGGTTCAGTCAACTCATGCATCGACTGATATGCCGCTTTCGCGAGCAAGCTCTGCTCCTACACAGGCAATTGCGGTTATAGGTCGACTTTGTGCTTGGCGGCGTAGAGGCAAAGCATTTCCATGGCCAATGTGGCGGCGGCCAGTGAAGTGACTTCGGCGTGATCGTAGGCCGGGGCCACTTCGACGACGTCCATGCCCACCAGATTGATCCCGCGCAAACCGCCGAGAATCTCCAGCGCCTGCACCGTGCTCAAACCGCCGCACACCGGCGTACCTGTGCCAGGCGCAAATGCCGGGTCGAGGCAGTCGATGTCGAACGTCAAATACACCGGGTTATCGCCCACCCTTGCGCGGATCGCTTCGACAATCGCCTCGCAACCGCGCCGATGCACTTGCCGCGCATCAAGCACCTGAAACCCCATGTTGTCGTCGTTGGTGGTACGCAAACCGATCTGCACCGAACGCGCCGGATTCACCAGACCTTCCTTCGCGGCGTGCCAGAACATGGTGCCGTGATCGACGCGTTTGCCCTCCTCGTCCGGCCAGGTGTCGCTGTGCGCATCGAAGTGGATCAGCGACAGCGTGCCGTGCTTGCGCGCATGGGCCTTGAGCAGCGGATAGCTGACGAAATGGTCGCCGCCGAACGTCAGCATGGCCGCACCGGATTCAAGAATCTGCTCGGCGTGGGCTTCGATGCTTTCCGGGATGCTGTGAGGCGAGCCGTAATCGAAATCGCAGTCACCGTAATCGACCACTGCCAGATGATCGAACGGGTCGAACGTCCACGGCCAGTGGCGTTCCCAGGCAATCCCGGTCGACGCCGCACGAATCCCGCGCGGCCCGAAACGTGCGCCCGGGCGGTTGCTGGTGGCGGTGTCGAACGGCACACCGCTGACCGCCACATCAACACCGCGCAGATCACGGCTGTAACGCCGGCGCATGAAACTGGTGATACCGGCGTAAGTGCTTTCGGCAGAGGTGCCATACAGGCTGTCGCGCGTCAGGGCTTGGTCGTTGAGCATCGGCACGTCCATTGGAGTGCTCCTTGTTTTTTTGTGGTTACTGGTGGCTACGGAAAGTGGTCCACAGACGCGTGCGCTGACGCATGTCTTTGAGGCTCATGCTGCGGTCGGCGTAGAGCAGCTCGCGCACATTGGCCGGCGGATAGATGTCCGGATCGTTGCGTACCGCTTCATCCACCAGCGGCGTCGCAGCCTGGTTGGCGGTGGCGAAAAACAGCGTGTTGGTCAGCTCGGCGACCGAGTCAGGCCGCAGCATGAATTCGATGAACGCCCGCGCAGCTTCAGGGTGTGGCGCGTCCTTGGGGATGGCCAGGTTGTCCTGCCAGATCAGCGTGCCCTCCTTGGGAATGCGGTAAGCGACTTCGAACGGCTTGTTGGCCTTGTGCGCCTGATCCGCCGCCATGCTCGCATCACCGTTGTAGGTCAGCGCGAGGCAGACTGTGCCGTTGGCCAGATCGCTGATCTGCCGACCCGTGGCGACATACAGCACCGACGGTTGCAGTTTTTGCAGCAGCGCTTCGGCGGCGGCCAGATCAGTTTTGTCGGTGCTGTACGGATCTTTGCCGAGGTAGTGCAGCGCGAGGCCGATGACTTCCTGCGGCGAATCAAGAATCGCGATGCCGCAGTCTTTGAGCTTGGCGGCGTACTCCGGTTTGAACAGTAGATCGAGGCTATTCAGCGGCACGTCCGGCAAGCGTTTTTTCACTGCTTCGACGTTCATGCCCAACCCGAGCGTGCCCCAGGTGTACGGCACGGCGTAACGATTGCCGGGGTCGACCGCCGCCAGTTTCGTCAACAAATCCGGATCGAGGTTGGCGTATCCCTTGAGCCCTTCGTGAGGAATTTCCTTCAGCGCCCCCGCGGCCAATCCACGGGCCAGCACGCTGGACGACGGCACCACCACGTCATAACCGCTGCCGCCGGTGAGCAGTTTGGTCTCGAGCACTTCGGAGGTATCGAACGTGTCGTAACGCACGTGAATACCGGTCTCTTTCTCGAAACGCTGCAGCGTCTGCGGCGGCACGTAATCGGCCCAACTGTAGAGGTTGAGGGTCTTGTCCTCGGCTTGAGCCATGCTGACAACGGTAAACAGCAACGCGGGGAAACACAGCTTGAACATGGGAGCCATGACGCACACCTGACCGAGGGAAGTGGTTGCAGCCTGCGCCGTCGGATACATTAGAAAAATACCTGAATAGTTATCCTGACTTTATTGCGGAGTAATGTGATGCTCGGTCAGCTCCACGATGTCGATTTGCAGCTGTTGCGCCTGTTTGTCAGCGTGGTCGAGTGCGGCGGTTTCAGTGCGGCGCAGGGTGAGTTGGGCCTCAGCCAGTCGAGCATCAGCCAGCAAATGGCCAAGCTCGAAACCCGCCTCGGTTATCGTCTGTGCAGCCGCGGCAAGGGCGGCTTCAGCGTGACGCCCAAGGGCGAGCAACTGCTGATCGCCGCGCGCACGCTGTTTGAATCTATCGAGACGTTTCGCCATCAATCCAACGGCGTCGCCGGGCGTTTGATCGGTGAGGTGCGGCTGGGCATTTCTGAAGCGGTCGATCAATCGGTGCTGCAACGGGTGGCGCAAGCGATTCGGCGCTTTCGCGAGCGTGATGAATCGGTGCGCATCGAAGTGATCAGTGCGATGCCCGGCGAGATGGAGCGCTTGTTGTTGCGGCAGCGGCTGGATCTGGCGATCGGTTATTTTTCGCAGGTGCAAAGTGCGTTCGACTATCACGAGTTGTTCAGCGAAACCCAGCATTTGTATTGCGCGGCGGGTCATCCGCTGTTCACCGACGATGCGCCCAGCGATGCGGCACTGGCGGCGTGCGATCGGGTCGATCATCCGTACCGGTTTCTGCGCAGTGACGAGCCGTTTCAGGGCAAGGTGTGTTCGGCGCGATCTGAGCAGGTTGAAGGCACATTGGCGTTTATTTTGTCGGGCAAGCATGTGGGGTATTTGCCGGATCACTATGCGCGGGGGTTGCAGGACAAGGGTTTACTGCGACCGGTGCGTGAAGGTGAGTTGAGTTTTGATGTGGCGTTTCACCTGGCACGGCACCGGGCGCAGGTACCGGGGGATGCGCAGAAAGCCTTCGAAGAAGACCTATTGGCTGCCTTCAACCCCCTGTAGATACTCTGTTTACGGTCAAGCTTTTGCGAGGTCTTTTGCGCTAAAAAGCTTGGCCGTATCGAAATCTTCTCCGGCTTGCATGCAAGCCCACAGGCCGGTCAGGTATTTGCGCA
>Ga0160457_1000113_pt1 | contig 102925 bp, 97 predicted proteins | sample HID1972M_E6MG_FD_108242 | JGI IMG/M metagenome (GOLD analysis project Ga0160457, IMG submission 108242) | Enriched pill bug-associated microbial communities from UW Madison campus, WI, USA - HID1972M_E6 MG | ecosystem: Host-associated > Arthropoda: Insects > Digestive system > Unclassified ...
GATCCGCCCTCACGAGGCGATCGCCTGGAACCGGCCAACAGAGGTGCACCTGGGCCTGGCCGACCCCACCATCCCCAACTTCGAACGAGAAGAAATCCTGCCAACTCCTTGACGCGGGACAGCCGTAACCCCGTGGGAACCCACCCGTCCTTACGAATCACCCCTCCCAACGGCGCCAAGATGCCATGGACCGTGCCCAGCCCGATATCGAGCTCGAGGCGGATCTGCTCCATCGACGCACCCCTAGCCGCCGCCCGGATCACCTGCTGACGAACCTCCGGCGGCAACCGCCTGCCCTGATACCTACCCACACCGGCCTCCTCAAGCCACCAAACCGCGATGACTCAACCAGACCCATTGCACCGACCACTTGAGATCGCCGCCCCGTCAGGGCACCAAGGCTTCACGATCCTTGGTGTGTCGGGGTGGGAGGCGAGCGGGTCAGAGCCGGCCGGCGGCCTTGAGGGCGATGTAGGTGTCGGCGAGACGTGGGGCGAGGTCTTCGGGCAGGGCGTCGACCACCTCGGCGCCGCGCTGGCGCAGCCGCATCGTCACGGCGTCGCGCTCGAGCTCGGCGCGCTCGGCCGCGGCGGCGTCGAACACCTCGTGCGCGTCGGCACGCCCGGCCCGCAGCAGGTCGACCTCGGGGTCGCGCACCGAGGCGACCACGACCTGGTGGTCGAGCCGCGCGACCGCGTCGAGCAGCCCGGACTCGGCCGCCGAGGGCTCGATGGCCGTCAGCAGCACCACGAGCGCGCGCCGCGAGAGCCGCTCCTGCACCACGGTGACGGCGCCCGACCAGTCCATCTCGGTGAGCTCGGGATCCACGGTGGCGAGCGCCTCGGCCATCGCGGGCATGAGGCGCGGCCCGTTCATCCCCGCCACGCGCGCCCGGGTGCGGCGGTCGAAGGCGACGAGCTCGACGCGGTCCCCGGCGTGCGAGGCGAGCGCCGCGAGCAGCAGCGCGGCCTCGATCGACGCGTCGATCCGGGGAGCCTCGCCCACGCGCAGCGCGGAGGTGCGGGCCGTGTCGAGCACGAGGAGCACCCGCCGGTCGCGCTCGGGCCGCCACGTGCGCACCACGACCTCGGAGCGCCGGGCCGTCGCGCGCCAGTCGATCGAGCGCACGTCGTCGCCGATGACGTACTCGCGCAGCGAGTCGAACTCCGTGCCCTGGCCGCGCACCTGGACGGCCGCCCGCCCGTCGAGCTCGCGCAACCGGGCGAGCCGGCTCGGCAGGTGCTTGCGGGAGGCGAACTCGGGCAGCACGCGCAACCGGCCGGGCACCTCGATCGACGCCTGCCGGGCGGCGAGCCCCGCGGGACCGAACGAGCGGATCGTGACCCGGTCGGCCTCGCGGTCGCCCCGGCGCGTCGCACGCAACGCCGTGCGCAGCCGCACGGACTCGCCGTCGGGCAGGTCGACGCCGTGCCGGTTGTCCACCGCCCCCGCCGAGGGCTGCCACGCGTCGCGCACGATCGCCCGCAGCCGCCGCCCGGAGGAGTTGGTCAGCGTGAGCTCGCTCGTCGCGGGTTCGGTGAGTCGCACGGCAGCAGGAACGCGACGACGCACGACGACGCCCCGGGGGTTCGCCGCGAGCCGGGCGTCGACGATGCACGCGCCGAGGACGAGCGCGAGCCACCCGAGCCACGTCGCGTGCAGCGGCACGAGCGCCACGACCGGCACACCGAGCGCCACGAGGAGTGCGGCGCGACCCGTAGGGATCATGTCAGCGCGGGACAGGGACCGAGGCGAGCACCGTGTCGAGCACGGTCTCCGCGTTCACACCCTCCAGCTCGGCCTCCGGGCGCAGCTGCACGCGGTGACGCAGCGTCGGGTGGGCGAGCGCCTTGACGTCGTCGGGCGTGACGTACGTGCGTCCCGAGAGCCACGCCCATGCGCGCGACGTCGCGAGCAGGGCCGTGGCACCACGCGGGGACACCCCGAGCGACAACGACGGCGAGAGCCGGGTCGCGCGGCACACGTCCACGATGTAGCCGAGCACCTCGGGCGAGACGGCCACCGTGGCGACCTCCGCGCGCGCGGCCTCGAGCACGACCCGGTCCGCGACGGGGCTCACACCTGCAGCCTTGAGGTCACGCGGGTCGAAGCCCGCCGAGTGCCGGGCGATGACCTCGATCTCGTCCGCCCGCTCCGGCAGCGGCAGGAGCAGCTTGAGCAGGAAGCGGTCGAGCTGGGCCTCGGGGAGCGGGTAGGTGCCCTCGTACTCCACGGGGTTCTGCGTCGCGATGACGAGGAACGGGTCGGGCAGCGGCCGCGGTGTGCCGTCCACGGAGACCTGGCGCTCCTCCATGGCCTCGAGGAGCGAGGCCTGCGTCTTGGGAGGCGTGCGGTTGATCTCGTCGGCGAGCAGCAGGTTCGTGAACACGGGGCCCTCGCGGAACGAGAACTCCGCCGTCCGCGCGTCGTACACGAGCGAGCCCGTGACGTCGCCCGGCATGAGGTCGGGCGTGAACTGCACGCGCTTGGTGCCGAGGTCGAGGGCGCCCGACAGCGAGCGCACGAGCAGGGTCTTCGCGACGCCGGGCACGCCCTCGAGGAGCACGTGGCCGCGGCACAGCAGCGCGATGACGAGTCCCGTGACGGCGGCATCCTGCCCGACGACGGCCTTCGCCACCTCGGTGCGCACCGCGGCGAGGCGCTGGCGCAGCTCGACCGAGGCCGCCGACTGCGGCGGAGGCCCCGGGGGAGCCGGGGGCGGTGCGTGGGGCTCGTGCGGGGTCAGGGTGCCGGGCACCGGGGGCTCGGTGCGCACGGCGGGCTCTGCGGGAACCGGCGGGCCTGTGGGTTCCTCGGTCGCCGGTCGCGGGGCCGCCGGCGGGCCAGCGAGCTCCTCGGGGGCCGGTGCATCCGACGGCTGCTCGCTCGCGGGATCTGCTGCCGCCGCCGCGACCACGGGTTCCTCGGCCGCGGGCGCGCCGGTCGGCACCTCGGGCGGCAAGGGCTGCGGCGTGAACTGCGGCTCGGGCAGGCCGGAGACCTGGTCGGGCTCGGGCTGGTGGGGCTCCGTCACGGTCGGTGGACCTCGCTTTCCAGGCGGTCGAGTTCTCTGGCCAAGTCTGTCAGCCCCGCATCGTTGCCGGGCGGGGGGCCGTAGAGCAGCAGCGAGACCTCGTCCCGCGGTCGTCCCGAAGCGTAGGCCACCTCGTCGATGACCGCCTGGGCGCCCGCGGACCGAGGCAGGCCGAGCCGCTGCGAGCACCGGCTTGCCGTCGCGGCGCGCAGTGCGGCGGCGGCGTGCCCGTAGGAGCGGGAGCGCCGGTACAGCCGCCCGCGCCCGCGCGTCACCTCGGAGGACTGCACGACGACGGGCAGCGGCTCGGCGACGAGCGGCCCGAGCCGTCGCCCCCGCCACAGCGCGACGAACACGACGAGGACGAGGAGCTGGACGGCGGCGAAGCCGACCCACCGTGGCACGAGGTCCCCGAAGCCGACGTCGGACGAGCCGGCGTCCACGTCGCGCAGGTCCGCGGCGTCGGGGGTGTACCAGACGAGGTCGGGGTTGCGGCCGAGGAGGCGCAGCGCGAGCGCCGCGTTGCCGTCGGTGTCGAGCGCGTCGTTCGTCAGGGGCAGCGACGTGGCGAGGGCGGTCACCCGTCGCCCGTCCACCGTGGCCACGGCGAGCCCCGCTGCGCCGTCGGCGTTGCGGAAGCACAGCGTCACGTCGTCGCTCGTGGCACCGAAGCCGGAGCTGGACCAGACGAGCGACCCCGCGGCCGTGGCGTCCGGGTCCGTGCAGTCCGCCGCGAACGACTCCGGCGAGCTGCCCCACGAGTAGTCGGAGTAGATGTCCGGGGCGTACTCGAAGACGAGGTAGCCGGGATCGACGACCACGAGGTCCGCAGCGGTGCCCGCGAGCCGGGCGACGTGCTCCTCGTAGAGCAGGTTGTGGCTCGTGACGAGCAGCGTGGACCCCGGTCCCGCGAGCTCCGCGGCGTCGGCCAGTCGCGACACGTGGTGCACGCGCACCCCCTGGCGACCGAGGATCTGGGCGACGGCCCGCGAGCCGTTCCCCGCCGTGCTGTCGGGTGCGAGGGGGTCCGTCGACGTGCGGGGCTCGGGGAGCACCGCGGTCAGCGAGACCAACGCGAGGAGGACGACGCCGCCCACGACGCGACGCACGATCCGCCGACGGCGGGACGCGGGGGCCGAGCGCTCGGCGCGCACGTCCTCGGCAGCCCCCGGAACAGGTGCGTGCGGGGGCGGACCGACCGGAGCGGGCGCCGTCGTCGTCATCGGCCTGCCTCCGCGGGCGCCCGCGGCCGGCTCGCCTGGACCGCCTCGTCGAGCGTGGTGAGCGAGAGGTACGCGGCCTCGGAGCCCTCGGCGTCGCCGTAGCAGACCTCGTCGAACAGCGCGCTCGCGGCGGCGAGGTCCTCGCGCAGGGCGGGGAGCACGCCGCCGGCGTCGACGGCGACCTCGTGGGCGGTGCGCCCGGCCCGCTCCTCGAGCAGGGCGCGTTCCTCGAGACCGCGGACGAGCCCGCGGAAGCGCTCGAGCACGGCGGCGTGCCAGTCGCCCGCGCGCGCCGCGGCCTCGGAGGCGGTGCGCATCTGGGCGGCGGTGCGGGCGTCCTCGGTGTCGAACACGAGCCGTTCGGCGGCGCTGCGCCGCGAGCGTCGCACGGGTCCGGCGATCCACAGGGCGATGAGGGCGACGACGACGATCACCGCGAGGAGTGCGATCCCGACGAGGCGCGGGTCGATCGCCGCGGCCTGGCCCTGCCCGAAGATCTGCGCGATGAGGTTCTGGATCCACTCGAGGATGCGGTCGAGCAGGCTCTGGCCCTGGTGGTAGGCGGGGTCGGCGAGCTCCTCGCGTGCCCAGCGACGCGCGGTCTCGGCGTCGGGCACGACGGGAACCTCGCCGGGCAACCCAACGATCACGGGGCCTCCGCGGCCGCGCGGGCGAGGGCGACGTCGAGCCCCTCACGCCGCATGCGCACGTCGATGTACTGCAGGGCGATGACGGCGGCGAGGAACACGGTCGACAACGTCTGGGCGATGACGAGCACGCCCGCGTTGACGAGGAGGGGTGCGAGGTCGGTGGGGCTCGCCGTCGGGAGCAGGAGCGCCACGATGAGCGAACCCGGCACGGCGACGACGCTCGTGACGACCGTGACGATGATGGCGGCGAGCAAGAACACGCCGAGCAGCCGCCAGAAGCTCCCTCGGCTCAGCCGCCACCCGCGCGCGATGCCCGCCCACAGCCGTTGGTTCTCCAGGACGAGGACGGCGGGCACGAGGAGGGTGCGGACGAGCAGCCACACCGCGAGCACGAAGAGGGCGGCGAGCCCCACGAAGACCGTGAGGACGACGAGGCCGATCTGGTCGTTGGCGGCGAACACGACCACGAGACCCACGATGAGCAGCGTCGCGACGATGAACACGAGGTTGAGCAGGAGCGAGAAGCCGATGAGCGCGAACGCGTGCGGGCGCACCCGGGACCAGACCTCGCCCGCGGCGACCCGCTGGCCGATCACGGACCGGCTCACGGAGACGATGAGGAGCCCGGTGAGGACGGAGATCGCGATGCCGAGCGTCGGCGTCGTCGTGAGGATCTGGGCGAGGCTCGCGGCGAGGGACTCGCTGAGGTAGTCCTCCACGCCGCCGAAGTCGTCGAACGCCCCGACGAAGGAGCCTGCGAGGAGTCCCTGGACGTACCACTGCAGGACCGACTGGACCGCGACCGTGATGGTCACGACGGCGGCTGTCAGTCCGAACATGACTCCGGGGTTGGCGCGCACCGAGCGGAACGCGCCGTCGAGCACCTCACCGACACCGAGCGGCCGCAACGGGACGATCCCGGGGCGCAGCGCCGTCCGCATCGCCGCGTAGCCCGCGGGGGGCGGTCCCTGCGGGGCGGGCGCCGTGGGTGGTGGGGGCGCGGCGGGCGGGCCGTATCCCGGCGTCGGCCCGTACCCGGGTGCCTCGTGCGCCGGACCCCACCCGGCACCGGTGCCGTAGCCGGCGCCCGGGTCCTGGGGCTGGGACGGCTGCGTCCAGGGGGATCCGCTGCCCTCGGGAGTGCTCGTCATGTCGTCATCGTGCCACGCGCGCCGGGGAGAAATGACGTCTCGCCCCGCGCGAGATGCCACGATAGGGGCATGAAGGGTCGTGTTCTGGTTGTCGACGACGACGTGGCGCTCGCCGAGATGATCGGCATCGTGCTGCGCTCCGAGGGTTTCGAGCCGACGTTCTGCGCCCACGGGGACGAGGCGCTCGACGCGTTCCGGGCCGCCAGCCCGGACCTCGTGCTGCTCGACCTCATGCTGCCCGGCAAGGACGGCATCGAGGTGTGTCGCCTCATCCGCGCCGAGTCGGGCGTGCCGATCGTGATGCTCACGGCGAAGAGCGACACCGTCGACGTCGTGCTCGGTCTCGAGTCCGGCGCGGACGACTACATCTCCAAGCCGTTCAAGCCCAAGGAGCTCATCGCCCGCGTGCGCGCACGGCTGCGGCGCACGGGCGACCCCGCCCCGGAGCACCTCCTCATCGGTGACCTCGAGATCGACGTCACGGGCCACCGTGTGCTGCGCGACGGCGTCCCCATCTCGCTGACCCCCCTCGAGTTCGACCTGCTCGTCGCGCTCGCCCGCAAGCCCACGCACGTGTTCACCCGTGAGGTGCTGCTCGAGAAGGTGTGGGGCTACCGGCACGCCGCGGACACCCGGCTCGTCAACGTGCACGTGCAGCGGCTGCGCTCCAAGATCGAGCCCGACCCCGAGAACCCCGTCATCGTGCTGACCGTGCGCGGTGTCGGCTACAAGGCGGGACCGCCGGACGGGTGAGATGAACCGTCTGAGCTCTCGCGCCTGGCGGGCGTACCGGACGGTGACCCGGTGGCCCGTGCGGGCGGTGCGCCGGTGGCGCTCCTCGCTGCAGCTGCGCGTCCTGACCACGACGATGCTCCTGGGCCTCGTGGCCGTCGCCCTCATCGGCACGGTGCTGTCCCAGCGCATCAGCGCGGACCTCTTCGAGCGGCGCACCACCGAGGTGCTGCAGGAGGCCGCCCGCGCGACGGTCCAGATGCGGTCCAACTTCGACGCCTCCGCGACCCGCACCGGCCCGGAGATCACCGAGATGTTCCTGTACTCCGGGCGGCAGTCCCTGCTGACCGGCTCCGCGGACCGCTCCGTCTTCCTGCTGCGCTCGCCCGGGCCGCTGCCGCCCGTGCTCGTCAACGACTTCGTGTCGAACGAGGCGCTGCGCTCGCTCATCACGCCCGAGCTGCGCGCGGCCACGGCGGACGCCGAGGGCGGGCAGCGCTGGCAGTCCGTCGCGATCCCGCGCGACCAGTCGGATCCCACCGCGGTGACGCCGGGGATCATCGTCGGCTCGACCGTGCAGGTCAACATCGCCGGCCAGTACGAGCTCTACTTCCTGTTCCCGCTCGCCGCCGAGCAGGAGGTGCTCGGCTTCGTGCAGCGCACCATGGCGATCGGCGGTGTGCTCCTCGTGGCGCTCCTCGTGGCGATGACGTGGCTCGTGACGACCCAGACGGTGCGGCCCGTGCGCACGGCGGCCCGCGTCGCCGAGAGGCTCGCGGACGGCCACCTCACCGAGCGCATGCACGTGCGGGGGCAGGACGAGATGGCCACGCTCGCGCGGTCCTTCAACGAGATGGCCGAGTCGCTGCAGGACCAGATCGAGCGCATGGAACAGCTCGGTGCCCTGCAGCGCACGTTCGTCTCCGACGTCTCGCACGAGCTGCGCACGCCGATGACGACGGTGCGCATCGCGGCCGAGGTCCTCTACGCCGCACGCGAGGAGTTCCCCCCCGCGCTGCACCGTTCCGCCGAGCTCCTGTCGACCCAGCTCGACCGCTTCGAGGAGCTCCTCGCGGACCTGCTCGAGATCTCCCGCTTCGACGCCGGCGCCGCCGTGCTCGACGCGGAGCGGCGTGACGTGCGCGACGTCGTCGCCTCGGCCGTCGACACCGTCTCGGCGCTCGCGGAGCGGCGGGGCTCGTGGCTGAGCGTCGAGTTCCCCGAGCGTGCGACGTACGTCGACCTCGACCCGCGGCGTGTCGAGCGCATCCTGCGCAACCTCCTCGTCAACGCGATCGAGCACGCCGACGGGACGGACGTCGAGGTCACGGTGGGGGTCGACGAGCGGGCCGTGGCCATCTGCGTGCGCGACTACGGCGTGGGACTCAGCCAGGAGGCCGCCGAGCACGTGTTCGACCGGTTCTGGCGTGCCGACAAGGCTCGCGCGCGCACGACGGGTGGCACGGGGCTCGGCCTCGCCATCTCGCGCGAGGACGCGCACCTGCACGGTGGCTGGCTCGAGGCCTGGGGCCGTTCCGGGCTCGGCGCGAACTTCCGGCTCACGCTGCCGCGGCGGGCCGGCATCCAGCTCACGGGTTCGCCGCTCCCGCTCGTGCCCGACAACCCGATGCCCGCGGCGCCCGCGCTGCCCACGCAGACGGACGAGTCGGCCGTGGGGCGCGGCCTCGACCCCGCCGCGATCCCCGATCTCGACCGGTTGGAGGCGCGATGACCCGGGTGCGCAGGAGCTGGGCCGGGCTCGCCGTCGTCGTCGCGCTCGTGGCGGGGTGCTCGGCGATCCCGACCGCGGGCGAGGTCCACGAGGGCGACGGCAACGTCGGCGAGCCGGGCCAGATCATCCCGCAGGGCGCGCTGCCGGGCATCGACGCCACCCCCGAGGAGATCCTGCGCGGCTTCCTCGCCGCGAGCCCCGCGGGCGTCAACAGCGCGCACCAGATCACGCGCGAGTACCTCACGCTCGCCGGGCGGCTCGCGTGGGAGCCGTGGCGCGGCGTCACGGTCTACCGGTCCGACCCGCGCTTCTCCATCGTCTCGGCGACGACGGACCGCGTCACCTACACCGTGACGATGCCCGTCGCGGCGACCGTCGACGAGCAGGGATTGCTCACGGAGGCGGGCGCGGCCACGGAGCGGTCCTTCGAGTTCGAGCTCGAGAGCGACGCGTCCGGCCAGTGGCGCATCGACACGCTGCCCGACGCCGTCCTGCTCAACCTGTCCAACTTCGACAACCTCTACCGGTCCACCACGCTCTACTTCCCCACGCCCGAGCGCGAGTTCCTCGTGCCGGACGTGCGGTGGTTCCCGCGCGACAGCGCACCGACGTTCGCCGTGCAGACGCTGCTCGAGTCCGGACCCGCGCCGTGGCTGCGCGACGCCGTGCTCACGGGCCAGCTCGGCGGCACGCGGCTCGAGGGCGAGAGCGTGCTCGTCGACGCCACGGGGACCGCCGTCGTCGACCTCAACGCGGCCTTCATGGACCTGCCGCGCGACGACCAGGCGCTCGTCATCGCCCAGCTCGAGGCGGTGCTGCTGCGTGGCGGCGTCGGCGGCGTGAGCGAGGTCCGCGTGCAGGTGCAGGGGGTGGAGGTGCCCGTGCCGGCTGACGGCACGCTCCAGCGGGACCCGGCGCCCGACGGCGCACCGGTCGCGCTCGACGGGGAGGGACAGCTCGTGATCCTCACCGCGACCGGCCCGGTCCGGCTCGAGGACGCCGCGCCCCTCGACGACGTCTCCGCGCGCTCGCCCGCGCAGGGCAGCGGCGGGTTCCCGCTCGTGCTGCTCTCCGGCTCGCGGCAGCTCGTCAACGCGCGGGGCGCAGAGATCTCCGAGCCGTGGGTCGAGGGCCGTCGCCTCGTGGCGCCGAGCGTCGACCGCTTCGGGTGGGTGTGGACGACGCCGGAGGTCAGCGACGGGACGCTCGTGGCCGCCCGCTCGGTGGTCGAGCAGGTCAGTGTGCAGGCCGAGTGGCTCGAGGGTCGCGAGGTGCGCTCGGTGCGCGTCTCCCGGGACGGCGCGCGCGTCGTCATCGTCTCCGCGGCGGGTGACGAGGGGGCGACCGTGGACGTCGCCGCCGTCACGCGCGACCGGCTGGGGCGCCCGCAACGCGTCGGCGTGCCGCACCTCGTCGGGGCCGTGCTCGCGGATGCGACCCAGGCGACATGGGTCGACGAGTCGACGCTCGCCGTGCTCGGCACGATGGCGGGCGCGGCCGGCCCCACCGTGGCGCTCGTGCCCGTGGACGGCCTCACGACCTTGCGCGGCACCCCGAGCGGCGGCTCGCCCGCGGTCTCGATCGCGACGGGCAAGGGAGAGCGGGCGGTCTTCGTGACGACCGAGGACGGCGGCCTGTGGCAGTGGCGCGCCTCGAGCTGGGAGAAGGTGGCGGACGGCGTGTACAGCCCGGCGTTCCCGGGCTAGACCCTCGACGTCGGGCTAGACCCTCGACGTCGGGCGAGATCCTAGACGTCGAGCGAGAACCCGAGGTCGATCTCGGAGGCCGGCTGCCCGCCGCGGATGCCCCAGTTCTCCAGGGGCGGCTCGTGGAGCACGACGAGCACGTCCGCGGGGTCGATGCCGAGCTCGCCGAAGCCGCTCACGACCAGCCGGTAGAGCGTGCGCTTTGCCTCGAGCGAGCGGCCCGGCAGGAGCGTGATCTCGACGATCGTGTAGTCGTCGGTCCGGTCCGGCGGCGTGGCGAACCGCTCGGGCGGGTACTCGAGGTAGCGGATGTTGCGGTCGCCCTCGGGGACCTTGAGCGCCGCACGCAGCGCCTCGTACACCGTGGTGATGAGTGCTTGTACCTCGTGCTCCGGCCGGGGGCGGCGCACCTCGATCCTCGCGAGCGGCATCGGGGCAGCGTAGCAGCGGGCTTCGCCCGAGGGGGAGGAGATTTCGGGGGTCGACGGCGCGGCGCGATCCACAGGTTCTCCCTGACCGGCCCGGTCGCTCATGGGCGGGGCGGCATCCTGGCGCGATGGCAGGTGGGGCGGTGACGCGTGGGGCGGTCGGTGGGTGGCTGAGCGAGCTGGGGCGCGTCGTCGTCCCCGTCGCGTGCGCGGGGTGCGGGGCGCTCGACATCGTGCTGTGCGAGCGGTGCCGCGCGGCCCTCGACCCGCCCATGGTGCGCTGCGAGACCGACGCGCCTCGCCTCGACCGGCTCGATGGCGTCCCGCTGCTGCCCGTCTGGGCCTGCGCGCCCTACACGGACACCGTTCGGGAGACGGTGCTCGCGTGGAAGGACCACGGCCGGGCGGACCTGACGAGCGCCGTCCGGGGCGCGCTCGCCCAGGGAGTGCCCGACCTCGCGCCGAGCTTCGCGGCGGCCGCCCGGGCGGCGGGAGTCCCCGGGCTGCGTGTCTCCGAACTGCTCGTCGTCGGCGCGCCTTCCTCACGCGCGGCCGTGCGGCGCCGGGGGAGCGACCTCGTCGCGGGACTCGCCCAGGAGTGCGCGGCGGCTCTGGCGAGTCACGGGGTGCCCGCGAGGGCGGCACGGGTGCTCGAGCAGCGCCGCGGAGTGCGCGACCAGGTGGGGCTCGGCGCCCGGGCGCGGGGGCGCAACCTGACAGGTCGGGTGCGCATCCGGTCGGGGGTGCGGCTGGGTGGGGTGTGCGCCGTCGTCGTCGACGATGTCCTGACGACCGGTGCGACCCTCGCCGGTGCCGTCGACGCCCTCGAAGGCGCCGGCGCGCGGGTCCTCGCGGGTCTCGTGCTCGCCGCCACACCGAGCCCTGCCAGGCGTAGTCCGGACATACCGGAGGCGACGCGGGCGAAGTAGGGACGATGGGCTGGTGGGCTCTCGCGCGGCGGGATACGGTGAAGGTCCACGGAGACGAGATCCCCGGATCGTTCGGGGACGCGTCGCCGGTGCGGAGGGAGGTGGTGATCCCGGAGGCTCTTCGGAGCCGTACAGGCAGGCCCACTCCCGGGGCGCGAGCCCCGCTTTCCGCTCGGAGGATGTCATGGAGATCATCGTCGTCGGTCGACACACCCAGGTTCCCGACAGGTTCCGTACCCACGTCGAGGCCAAGCTCGCCAAGGCCGAACAGCTCGCCCCGCGTACCCAGCGGATCGACGTCGAGATCGCCCACGAGTCCAATCCGCGACAGTCCGACCAGAGCGAGGTGGTCGAGATCACTGTCCGCGGCAAGGGCCCGGTGATCCGGGCCGAGGCTGCAGCAGACGACCGGTACGCGGCGCTCGACCTCGCGACCGCGAAGCTCTTCGAGCGGCTGCGTCGCCACCGCGACCGGATCAAGTCACGACGGACCTCTGCGCCGCCCACGCTCGTGCCCGTGGACGTGCGCCCCCCCGAGGACATCCCCGCGCCCCCGAGCGCGGACGGTGAGCGCACGATCACCGAGGACGGTGCCGTCGAGCACACGCTCGGTGACTCGCCCGTGCTCATCCGCGAGAAGGTGCACGAGGCGCAGCCCATGACCCTCGACGACGCGCTCTACGAGATGGAGCTCGTGGGCCACGACTTCTTCCTGTTCGTCGACGCGGAGACGGCCCAGCCGTCGGTCGCCTACCGGCGCAAGGGCTGGAGCTACGGGGTCATCCGCCTCGACAGCCCCGTGGTGGGCGCGGGGTTCGTGGACCACGCGGTCGCCCGCGGGTAGCCGCAGCTCGCCGGCCGGGCCCGCCGCCACGCCGGTCAGCATCAACGTGAAGCGTTTGCTCTCCCACAGGGAGCAAACGCTTCACGTTGATGCTGACCGGCGTGTGGGTGGGTGGGTGCAGGATGTGCGAGTGACACAGCGAGGAAGCACCCAGGTACTGAGTCTGTCGCAGGCGCGGCGCGTGGCGATCGCGGCCCAAGGGCTCGACCGCCCCCGGCGTGAGGGGCCGGTGACGATGCGCGGCGTGCAGCGGGTCGTGGACCGGGTCGGGCTGCTGCAGATCGACTCCGTCAACGTGCTCGCGCGGGCGCATCTCATGCCGCTCTACGCGCGGCTCGGCCCCTACGACCCGGCGCTCCTCGACCGGGCCACGCGGGGTCGCCCGCGCCGCCTCGTCGAGACGTGGGCGCACGAGGCGTCCTTCGTGCCGCCCGAGACGTACCGGCTGCTCGAGTTCCGACGCACGGCCTGGTCCGTCAAGTGGTTCGCCGACGACGACGAGATCCTGGTCAAGCACGCCGCCGAGGCGGCCGAGATCCGTGAGATCCTCCGCGCGGAAGGGCCCGTGACCGCGGCCGAGATGCAGGTGCGGTTCGAGGACCGCCACCCCCGCGCAGGCAAGGGCTGGTGGGAGTGGTCCGTGGCCAAGCGGCTCCTCGAGCGGCTCTTCTACCTCGGCGAGATCGCGAGCGCCGGCCGCACTCCCGCGTTCGAACGGCGCTACGACCTGCCCGAACGCGTGATCCCAGCCGAGGTGCTCTCTCTCCCTGCCCTCTCGCGGCCCGACGCCGTGCGGGAGCTCATCGAGCTGTCCGCGCGTGCCCACGGCATCGGCACGATGCGCTGCCTCGCGGACTACTACCGCCTCAAGACTCCGGACGTGAAGCTCGCGATCGACGAGCTCGTCGAGGACGGCGTGCTCGAGCCGGTCGAGGTGTCGCAGTGGCGCGGCCCCGCCTACCTGCACCGCGACGCCGCCCGGGTCCGCCGGGCGACCGGCCGCACGCTGCTCAGCCCCTTCGACCCGCTCGTGTGGGAGCGCCGGCGACTCCTCGACTTGTTCGGCATGCACTACCGGATCGAGATCTACACACCCGCCCACAAGCGCCAGTACGGCTACTACACGCTCCCGTTCCTCCTGGGGGAGCACGTCGTGGGGCGCGTGGACCTCAAGGCGGACCGGCCGGCCCGGCGGCTGCTCGTCCAGTCCGCCTGGTCCGAGGATCACGCGCCCGCCGAGACCGCGGCCGAACTCGCCGCCGAGCTCGCGGTCCTGGCCCGCTGGCTCGACCTCGACTCGGTGGCCGTGGCCGAGCGCGGAGACCTCGCCTCCGCCGTTCGCGTCGAGCTCGCTGCGGCCGGCGCGCTCGACCTCACGGCCACGTGACTGGGAGCCCCGTGAGTGCGCGTCGCGGCCTGGCGCTCGTTGTCGTCGGCGCCCTGTGCTGGGGCACCGGCGGACTCAGCGGCGCGCTGCTGGGCGGGGAGGCGCAGCTCGGCGCGGGCGCGGTCGCGGCGTACCGGCTGATCGGCGGAGGCCTCGCCGTCCTGCTCGGGCTCGTCGTCGTCGAGGCGGTCCGCCCGCGAGGCCGGCTGCGGGTCGCCTCCCGCGCCGCATGGGGCCGGGTGGGGGCGGTCGCCGGGCTCATCGCCGTCTTCCAGGCCGCGTACTTCCAGGCCGTCTACCTCGTGGGGGTGGCGGTCGCGACGCTCGTCACGCTCGGCATGGCCCCCGTGCTCGTGGCCGGGGCGCAAGCGGTCCGCCGACGGCGGTTCCCGGGCACCCGCGTCCTGGTGGCCATCGGGTGTGCCGTCGTCGGCCTCGCGCTGCTCGTCGTGGTCGGTAGGCCCGCTTCGAGCTCGGACGGCACCGGAGGAGCTGACCCGTCGGCCGGCTGGGTCGCAGCGGGCAGCGGGGCCGCCGTCGTCGTCCCCGGCGTGGCGTTCGCGCTCCTCGCCGCGCTGGCGTTCGCGTCGCTCGTGATCGTCAACCGCCGCCCCGTGCACGGCATGGGACCGCTCGTGATGACGGGCGTCGCCTTCGCCGCCGGTGGCGTCCTGCTGCTCCCTCTCGCGGCGCTCGCGGGTGGGCTCGCCGTGCCCGGGACCGCGGCGGGCTGGGGGTGGCTCGTGTTCCTCGCGATCGTCCCGACGGCGCTCGCTTACGCGCTGTACTTCACGGGTCTGCCGGGGGCTGGCGCGACACCCGCGGCCCTCGCGGCACTGCTCGAACCGCTCGCCGCCGCGGTGCTCGCCGTCGTCGTCCTGCACGAGCGGTTGGGGGTCGCGGGGTGGCTCGGCGCGGCACTGCTCGTCGTCGCCGTGGTCCTTGCGCGCCAGCCCACAGGTCACTCGCCTACGATGGTCCTCGGCCCGCGCGCAGCGCGTGGGCGCAACCACGCCCCGACGCGCGTCGGGGACGAACACTGGGAGTAGTGCGTGCCCGCGATCCTCGACAGAGTTCTGCGCATCGGCGAAGGCCGCATCCTGCGCAAGTTGGATGCCGTCGCCCAGCAGGTCGACGCCCTCGAGTCCAGCTTCGAGGCGCTCACCGACGCCGAGCTGCGAGAGGAGACCGACCGGTTCCGAGCGCGCTACGCCGACGGCGAGTCGCTCGACGACCTGCTCCCCGAGGCCTTCGCCACGGTGCGCGAGGCCGCCAAGCGCACCCTCGGCCAGCGGCACTTCCACGTGCAGATGATGGGTGGCGCCGCGCTCCACCAGGGGAACATCGCCGAGATGAAGACCGGTGAGGGCAAGACCCTCGTCGCGACGGCGCCCGCCTACCTGAACGCGATCGCGGGCAAGGGCGTGCACATCATCACGGTCAACGACTACCTCGCGCGCTACCAGGGCGACCTCATGGGCCGCGTGCACCGGTTCCTGGGGCTCGACGTCGGCGTCATCGTCTCCAACCAGGACCCCGCCGAGCGCCGCCTGCAGTACGCCGCGGACATCACTTACGGCACGAACAACGAGTTCGGCTTCGACTACCTGCGCGACAACATGGCGTGGAGCATCGACGAGCTCGTGCAGCGCGGCCACTTCTACGCGATCGTCGACGAGGTCGACTCGATCCTCATCGACGAGGCGCGCACGCCGCTCATCATCTCCGGCCCCTCGTCGGGCGAGGCGAACCGCTGGTACACGGAGTTCGCGAAGGTCGTGCGTCGTCTGAGCCGCGACGAGGACTACGAGGTCGACGAGAAGAAGCGCACGATCGGTGTCCTCGAGCCGGGCATCGCCAAGATCGAGGACTACCTCGGCATCGACAACCTCTACGAGTCCCTCAACACCCCGCTCATCGGCTTCCTCAACAACGCCATCAAGGCCAAGGAGCTGTTCAAGCGGGACAAGGACTACGTCGTCATGGGTGGCGAGGTGCTCATCGTCGACGAGCACACCGGCCGCATCCTGGCGGGCCGCCGCTACAACGAGGGCATGCACCAGGCCATCGAGGCCAAGGAGGGCGTCGCGATCAAGGCGGAGAACCAGACCCTCGCCACCGTGACGCTGCAGAACTACTTCCGCCTCTACGACAAGCTCTCCGGGATGACGGGTACGGCGACGACGGAGGCCGCGGAGTTCCAGGGCACCTACAAGCTCGGCGTCGTCCCCATCCCGACCAACATGCCCATGCAGCGCGTGGACCAGGCGGACCTCGTCTACAAGTCCGAGGCGGGCAAGTTCGACGCCGTCGTCGCGGACATCGTGGAGCGCCACGCCCACGGCCAGCCCGTGCTCGTCGGCACCACGAGCGTCGAGAAGTCCGAGCTCCTCAGCGCGAAGCTCAAGAAGCAGGGCATCCCGCACGAGGTCCTCAACGCGAAGCAGCACGAGCGAGAGGCTGCGATCGTCGCGCTCGCGGGCCGCAAGGGCGCCGTCACGGTCGCCACCAACATGGCTGGTCGCGGTACCGACATCATGCTCGGCGGCAACGTCGAGTTCCTCGCGAACGAGGAGATGAAGAAGCTCGGTCTCGACCCCGTCGAGCAGGCTGACGAGTACGAGAAGGCGTGGGACGCGGCGATGGTCGCAGCCCAGCAGGCAGTCGAGGCGGAGCACAACGAGGTCACCGAGCTCGGTGGGCTGTACGTGCTCGGCACGGAGCGTCACGAGTCGCGGCGCATCGACAACCAGCTGCGTGGTCGCTCCGGCCGACAGGGCGACCCGGGAGAGTCCCGGTTCTACCTCTCGCTCGAGGACGACCTCATGCGGCTGTTCTCGACGGGTGCCGCATCCGCGCTCATGACGCGGGCGGGCTTCCCGGAGGACGTGCCGCTCGAGGCGAAGATGGTCACGAAGGGCATCCAGAACGCCCAGGGCCAGGTCGAGGCGCGCAACCACGAGATCCGCAAGAACGTCCTCAAGTACGACGACGTCATGTCCCGCCAGCGCGAGGTCATCTACGGCGAGCGCCGTCGCGTGCTCGACGGCGAGGACATGGGCGAGCAGATCCAGCACTTCGTGCGCGACGTGCTCACCGCCTACGTCAACGCCGCGACCGCGGACGGCACCTCCGACCAGTGGGACCTCGAGGCATTGTGGACCGCGCTGCGCGCCGTCTACCCCGTCTCGATCACGACCGAAGAGGTCTCCGAGCAGGCCGGCGGCGTCCAGAACCTCTCGCGCGAGCTGCTCGTGCGCGAGGTGATCTCCGACGCGGAGCACGCCTACGCCGAGCGCGAGGCGACGATCGGCCCGGAGAACATGCGCCAGCTCGAGCGGCGCGTCGTGCTCTCCGTGCTCGACCGCAAGTGGCGCGAGCACCTCTACGAGATGGACTACCTCAAGGAGGGCATCGGCCTGCGGGCGATGGCCCAGCGCGACCCGCTCGTCGAGTACCAGCGTGAGGGCTTCCAGCTCTTCGCCGCGATGATGGAGGCCATCAAGGAGGAGTCCGTCGGGTTCCTGTTCAACCTCGAGGTCACCGTCACGACCGAGGGCGACGCGGAGGGTGACGAGGACGGCGAGGTCGAGGTCGAGATCGATCTCGAGGGGGAGGACGAGTTCTCCGACGAGGTCGACGTGCCGATCACGCCGCCGAGCCAGCGCAAGAAGGGCGGGCGCAAGACGCCGGACGTCCCTGCTGCGACCGGTGCCGGTGCTGCCCTTGGTGTGGCCGCGAGCGGCGGTCGCCTCGTGGCGAAGGGCCTCGACGGCCCGCGCCGACAGGTGCCGCTGCAGTACTCCGCTCCGACCGTGGACGGCGACGCACCGAGCATCGAGGACGGCACGCCCGTGACGACCGGCTCGTCCGCGCCGCAGGCGGCGGCCGCCCACAAGGACGGTCAGACGTTCCCCGGCACGCCGCGCAACGCCGAGTGCCCGTGCGGCTCGGGCAAGAAGTACAAGGTCTGCCACGGCCGCAACGAGTAGCGGGTCGCGTACCGCCGCGACTGCGGACTGACGACGGGCCGGCCGCACGCCTTCACGGGCGAGCGACCGGCCCGTCGCCGTGTCGTGCTGCTCGTGGCGGTGGCCGCCGGGTGGAGTCGCTCGGTCGGGCCGTTGGTGCTGCCAGAACGCGCTAGACCACCGCGAGGGTCGTGGCGCGCCAGGACGTGCGGCGTTCCTCGAGTCGCACGACGACGGCGCGCACCCGGCCCTCCATCTCCACGAGCGCCGTGCACTCGGCGACGTGGAGGGAGAGCCGCGTGACGTGGATCCGGCGCAACCGGGCGCAGGCGAGCACGGCGGCCGTCGCATCGGGCTCGAGGCGTTGACGCACCGACGTGCGCGCCCCGTGGGTCGGGGCGAAGGCGGCGAGCTCGGTGAAGATCTGGTCGTCGACCCAGCGGGAGAGCTGGACGAGCGGGCGCAGCCCTCGCATGGCCTCTCCGCCGACCTGCAGGATCGATGCGCACACCCGCGCAGGGTCGGCCGCAGGTCCGGTGAGCGACCGCAACGGAGGGGCGTCCCAGAACTCGTCCCGGTCGGGATTGCCGTGCGCCGATCGGCCGCCCTTCGTGTCCTGACCGTCGGACCCGCCCCGCGTGCCTGTCTCGACGCCCTGGTCCGCCTCGTCCGCCCCAGCGCCTCGGGGTGCGAGCGTCAGGAGTCGGGGAGCACCGAGGGGCGGGTCTACGGCGGGCCGCTCGGCGGGCGGGACATGGGTGACGGTGCGCGGCGACCGCGCCGAGCGCACCGCGGGCCGCAACCGGATGGGCCGTCGCCGCGGCCGCGAGCCGGGAAGCTCGGCGGGCGCGGTTTCGTCGGTGGCCACGGGCTCGGCGGTGGCGACCGGCTCTGCGGCGGTCTGATGTGGGACGGGCGCCGGGGCGAGCAGGGTGCTCATGGCTGCTCCTCGAGGACGGCGGGCACCACGAGCTCCTGCCCGGGGTGGATGAGGTTCGGGTCGCGGCCCACCACGTCGCGATTGGCCTCGTAGAGCGCCGGCCATGCGCGCGCGACCGCGGTGTCGCTCGCGCCGCCGAGGAGGTCGTCGGTGATCGACCACAAGCTGTCTCCGGCGCCGACGACGACGCTCCGTGCGGCGGAGGGCTCGGTGGCCGCGCTCTCGTCGTCGGGCACGTCGTCCTCGTCTCCCGGTCCGCCGTCAGGGCCGGCGACGGGCGTGACGTCGAGGTTCGTCGTCGGCACCCAGCCGAGGTCGGTCGGGTCGGGGAGTTCGCTTGCCGCGGCGACCGAGAGGCCGCCCAGCCCGATCGATGCGCCCACGGCCAGGGCGACGCCGCGGCGCACCAGGGCGGGCCCGTGCTCGGCCACGAGCCGCTCACCGGCGCGCCACCTCCGCCCGCACGCCGCCCCGAGCGCGCAGACGCTGCCGATCAGCAGGTGGGTGCCGAGCCACGCGGCGAGGAGCGCGCCGGCGGCGGTGATCGCGAGGACGACGACGCCGTCCACCGGGGTGGCCGGGGAGAGCCCGCTCAGGAGATCGAAGGCACGAAGACCGAGCACCACAGCGAGTGCGAGAGCGAGCGCTGCGCCGCACGGGAGGGCGAGCCGCGCGAGCGAGCGCCGCACGAGCGACCGCCGCACGAGCAGGGTGGGGGACGTTGCGCTCATGGAATCTCCTCGATCAGGCCTCGTAATGTCGTTTGATGCGGTTTGGTGTTGTTTGAGGACACTAGAGATATCTCAGTCGGTCCGGTTTGTCCACCTCACAACCGCCAGGCGTCGAGACGGCAGCGCTGCACTACGGTGTGCGCATGCGGTGGGAGGCGCTCTTCGATGACCTCGAGGCGCAGTTCGCTGCCGTGGAGCTCGCCGACCGGGCAGCGACCGTGGGGGAGCTCACACGAGCGGAGCGGGCCACGGTGCGCATCGACGCCCGCGTGCGAGCGGCGCTCGGGCGGCACCTGTCTGTGCGTGTGCGCGGTGGCGAGCAGCTCGCGGGCGATCTCGTGGACGCGGCGGCCGAGTGGCTCCTGCTCGCGGACGGCCCCCGGCGCTACCTGATACCGATGCCCGCGATCGCCGTGGTGCGAGGGCTCGGGACGGCCGTGGAGCCAGACTCGGGGAGCGTGCTGCGCAGACTGGGGCTCGGGCACGCGCTGCGTGCGCTGTCGCGGGACCGGGTCGCGGTGCGGGTCAGTGCGCAGGGGACCGAGCTACGGGGGCGGATCGAAGCCGTGGGCGCCGATCACGTGGACCTCGTCGCTCTCGGCGAGGACGGGCGGGCGCTCGCGGACGGCTGGACGGTGCCGCTCGGTTCGCTCGACGTGGTCGCATCGGTCTAGCTCTCGCGCGACTCCTCCTGCTCGGTCGCGATCCGCTCGCGCGTCTCGGCGTACTTGCGCTGGATATACGCCTCCAGCTCGGTCGCCTCGACGCGCCACACCCCCCGCCCGCCGACCTGGATCGCGGGCAGCTCGCCCGACCTGACGAGCGCACGGGCCTGTGCCATCGAGATGTTGAGCTGCTCGACCACGTCGGCCAGGAGAAGGAATCGAGGTGCCATGGGGCAGATCTTGTCACGCAGACCGGGGCCGTCTCAGATATCCACAGGGTCGCTGCGCGATCGGGTTCGCATCGGCCATGATGGTCGCGCTACCGGACAAATCGGACGGAGGGTCCACATGGCGCAGACGACGGCGCCCCCGCGAAGCGCGACCGCACTTCCCGCGCCGCCCGCCACCCGCTTACGGCGCCCGTCGTGGCGAGACCCCCGGCTCGTCGTGGGGCTGCTGCTCGTGGCCGCGAGCGTCGCGGCAGGTTCGTGGGTCGTGACCGCGGCGCAGGCCTCGACGCCCGTATGGGTCGCCCGCGGGACGCTCACGCCGGGCACGCCGCTCACCGCGGAGCACGTCGTCGTCGCGGAGGTGCGTCTCGTGGGGGAGCAGCGTGCGGCCTACCTCGACGCGACCCAACCGCTCCCGGCGGACCGGGTCGTGCTGCGCACGGTGTCCGACGGCGAGCTCGTCCCCCTCTCCGCGCTCGGCGCCCGGGAGGATCTCGACGTCCACCCCGTGGCGCTCACGGTGGCCGATCCCGGCTCGGCCGTGACCGAGGGCGCCGTCGTCGACCTGTGGTTCATCCCGTCGCCGGACGCCGACGCACCCGAGCCGAGCCCGCTGGCCCTCGCCCTCACGGTGGTCGAGGTCGCCAAGCCGAGCGGTGCCTTCGCACAGGGGCAGACGGTGGTGCACGTCCTCGTGCCGCAGGACCAGCTCCCCGCCGTCCTCGCCGCCACGGCCGCGGCCGGATCCGTGCGCGTGGTGCCCGTGCTCGGCGGGAACTGAGGGGCAGCCCGGGATGGCCCGCACGCTCGGCGTCCTCGGCGCTCTCCACGGCCCGGACGAGGTCGCCTTCGTCACGGCGATCGACTCGCTCGCCCCTGCCATCGTGCTCGTCCGCCGCTGCGGTGACGTGGATGAGCTGCTCGCCTCGGCGCAGACGGGGCTCGGGCAGATCGCCGTCGTCTCCGCGGACCTGCCCGGGCTCGACCGGGACGCGGTCGCGAGCCTGCACGCCGCTGGGGTGTCTGCCATCGCGATCGCCGAGCCACCCGAGGGCTGGCTCGCCGAGCGCACGAGGGCCCTGGGGATCGCCGTCGCCGTCGCCCCCGCGGACGCCGTGGCCGCCGTCGCGCAGGAGGCGGCGCGGTTGCGGGCAGGGGAGGGGCCGACGACGGCGCACCACGGCGGCGCGCGCTCCGGCAGCCCGGACGCTGTCGGTGGCAACCATGCTGGTGCCGACGTTGGTGGTCGGGACGCTGGCGATGGGAGCGACGACGGTCGGGACTCCGTGGGTTCGCGCGGGGGTGGACCCCACGCTGGACACACCGACCCGCGCGCCAGCTCTGGCGCGGCGGAGTGGTCTGTCGCGGACGAGCTGCTCGCTTCGGCGGGCGGCGCTCCGCACGGCACCGAGGGCGGGCCGGTACCTGCAGCGCCGGGTTCGGTGGTCGCGGTGTGGGGGCCGACGGGCGCGCCGGGCCGCACGACGCTCGCGGTGAACCTCGCGGCCGAGCTCGCCGCGACGGGACCCGAGGGCGGCGTCCTGCTCGCCGACGCGGACACCTACGGCGGCACGGTGGGGCAGGTGCTCGGGCTGCTCGACGAGGCGCCGGGCATCGCTGCAGCCGCCCGGGCGGCCAGCCAGGGCACCCTCGACCGGACGGCCCTCGCTCTCCTCGCGCCCGTCGTGGCGCCCGGGCTGCGCGTGATCACGGGGATCTCGCGCGCCGCCCGCTGGGCCGAGGTCCCGGGCGTCGCGCTCGACGTCGTGTGGGAGACGGCGCGCACGCTCGCCACGTGGACGGTGATCGACTGCGGCTTTGGCCTCGAGGACGACGAGGCGCTCAGCTACGACACCCGTGCCCCGCGGCGCAACGCCGCGACACTGAGCGCGCTCGCGGCCGCGGATCTCGTGGTCGTCGTGGGTGCGGCCGACCCGATCGGGGTGCAGCGACTCGTGCGGGCCCTGAGCGACCTCGACGGGCTGGGGTTGCCGGCATCACGGGTGGTGGTCGCGAACCGTCTGCGCGCGTCGGCGGTCGGACCTCGACCTGCGGACCTCGTGGGTGCGGCACTCGAACGGTACGCGGGGGTGAGCGACGTACGCTTCGTGCCGGACGACCGGGGCGCGCTCGACGCCGCCGTCCTGCGCGGAGTGGCTCTGGCCGAGGTGGCCTCGGGCTCGGCCACCCGCAAGGCGATCGCTGCGCTCGCGGCGGACCTCGTCGCGTCACGCGGTCGGCAGCAGCGGGATGCGGAGGGTGCCGCGCCGCGCCGTCGATCAGGTCGTCGGGCGGCTGCGCGCTCCTAGCGGGCACACTGGGGGCGTGCGCATCTACCTGCCCGCCACCTTCGCCGAGCTCGACGCCCACCCGGCACCGCTGTCGATCGGGGCGGCACACGGCCCGACGGCCTTCGTGCGTGCCGCGCTGCCCGCCGAGGACGAGGAGGCCTGGGAGTTCGTCGCTCAGCTCGCCGCGGCCGACGACTCGCTCGCCCGGGTCACCGACGACGACGTTCCCCTGCGGCTCGTGATCGTCGCGGAGCTGCCCGAGGCCGCGGTGCGGGCCGTCGACGGTGCCGCCGAGCCGAGCCAGGTGCTGCTCGCCGAGGCCGTCGCCTGGCGCGACGTCGTGTGCGTGCTCGTTGACGAGCCGGAGGCCGCAGCGGACGTGCGGGTGGCTCGGACTGGCGACGCGGAGGCCGCCGCACGCCTCGCCGACCGCGACCTGCTCTGGTACGACGCCAGCGAGCTCGCGGCCGTCCCGCGGCCCTGACGCTCGAGCGGGGCCCGCAGATGTTGGCCACGAACCTCGACGCGGGAGCGCACGACGTTGCCACCCACGCCGGCGCCGCACCCCGGCCTCAGTGCCCGAGCCGCTCCAGCATCGTGCGGTGCAGCAGCCCGTTGCTCGCGATCGCGCCCGGCCCCCACGGCCCATCCGCTCCCGTGAGCGACGTGAACCGCCCGCCCGCCTCCGCGACGATGATCGACGGCGCGGCCATGTCGTGCAGCGCGAGCTCGGGCTCGGCGGCGACGTCGACGGCGCCCTCGGCCACGAGCATGTACGACCAGAAGTCGCCGTAGGCGCGCGTGCGCCACACCGTGTCGGTCAGCTCGAGGAACTCCTCGATGCGCCCGACGTCCCGCCAGCCGCTCAGGCTCGAGTAGCTGAACGAGGCGTCCTCGATCGACCTCACCCCGGAGACGCGCAGCCGCCGCGCGGCGGACATCGAGCGGCCGGTCCATGCCCCGGAGCCCGAAGCGGCCCACCAGCGCCGCCCGATCGCGGGCGCGCTCACCACCCCGGCGACGACGTCCTCGCCGTCCACGAGCCCGATGAGCGTGGCCCACACGGGCACCCCGCGCACGAAGTTCTTCGTCCCGTCGATCGGGTCGATGATCCAGCGCCGCGAGCCGTGCCCCGTCTCGCCGAACTCCTCGCCGAGGATGCCGTCGCGCGGGCGGGTGCGCGCGAGCTGGGAGCGCACGATCTCCTCGGTGTGCCGGTCCGCGTCCGTGACGGGAGTCAGGTCGGGCTTGGTCTCGACGCGCAGGTCCACGGCACCGAAGCGGTCCATGGTGTGGGCGTCGACCTGGTCGGCGATGACGTGGGCGAGGCGCAGGTCGTCGTCGTACACGAGGCGGGAGGTCATGGCGCCACGGTATCGGTGCGAGCCGCGAGCAAACGCCGGAACGAGTCTGTCCGCGCGGCGCGACCGGCCCGCTCCTCGCCGTCGTCGGCGGCCTCGACCCACTCGTCGAGCGCGCAGTCCGGGGCGTCGGCGAGGTGCGTGCACCCGCGCGGGCACTCCGCCGCGACGTCGGCGAGATCCCCGAACGCGGCGAGCAGCGTGTCCGTCGTGACGTGCGCGAGCCCGAAGGAGCGCACGCCGGGGGTGTCCACGACCCAGCCAGAACCCGCGCCGTGCCCCGCGGGCATGTGCAGCGCGACCACGGACGTCGAGGTGTGCCGCCCACGCCCCGTGACGTCGTTGACGATGCCCGTGGCGCGGTCAGCCGTCGGCACGAGGGCGTTGACGAGCGTGGACTTGCCGACGCCGGAGTGACCCACCATGACCGTGACACGCCCGGCGAGATCGGCATGCAGCGCATCGACCCCCTCGATCTCACCGCCCGCGCGCTGCGTCACGATCACGCGCACCCCGAGCGGCTCGTACAGCGCCCGCAGCTCGTCTGCGGGCGCGAGGTCGGCCTTCGTGAGCACGAGCAGCGCGTCCATCCCGGCGTCGTAGGCCGCGACGACGCACCGGTCGATCATGCGTGTGCGCGGCTCCGGCTCGGCGAGCGCCGTGACGATCGCGAGCTGGTCCGCGTTGGCCACGACGACGCGCTCGACGGGGTCGGTGTCGTCCGCCGTGCGCCGCAGCACCGTGGTGCGCTCGGCGACCCGCACGATGCGCGCGAGCGAACCCTCGACGCCCGAGGTGTCCCCGACGACGTCGACCTGGTCGCCGACGACGATCCGCCCGCGACCCAGCTCCCGGGCCTTCATCGCCGTGATGCGCCGGGTGCTGTCCGTGTCGCCGTCCTCGGCCATGAGCAGGGTGTAGCGCCCACGGTCCACCCCCGTGACGAGGCCGCGTTCGGCGTCCGCGTGCTCGGGGCGCTGCTTCGTGCGGGGGCGCGAGCCGCGCCGGCTGGGCCTGGCGCGAAAGTCGCCCTCGTCCAAGCGGCGACCCGTCACCGGCCCAGCATCCCCAGCCACTGCGAGGTGAAGTCCGGCAGCGTCTTCGCCGTCGTCCCCACGTTCTCCACCACGATGCCCGGCACCCGCAGGCCGAGGATCGCGCCGGCCGTGGCCATGCGGTGGTCGTGGTAGGTGAGCCAGCGTGCCGCGTGCAGCGGCTGCGGTGTGATGACGAGCCCGTCCGACGTCTGCTCGCAGCGTCCCCCGATGCGCGTGATCTCCGTGGCGAGGGCCGCGAGCCGGTCCGTCTCGTGGCCGCGCAGGTGGGCGATGCCCCGCAGGCGCGAGGGGGAGTCTGCGAGCGTCGCGAGCGCGGCGATCGTGGGGGTCAGCTCGCCGACGGCGTGCAGGTCGAGGTCCGCGCCGTGCAGCTCCCCGGTGCCACGGACGGCGAGGACCCCGTCGTCGGACAGCGTCGAGGTGCCGCCGAGAGCCGCGAAGATCTCGGGGACCTGCGCCCCGGGCTGCGTCGAACTCGTGGGCCAGCCGGGCACGCGGACCTCGCCGCCGGCCACGAGGGCGGCCGCGAGGAACGGGCTCGCGTTGGACAGGTCGGGCTCGACGAGGACGTCGCGCGCGGTGATGGTCCCGGGGGCCACGCGCCAGATGTCGGGGCGGGAGTCGTCGACGACGACGCCGAACTCCCGCAGCACCGCCACCGTCATCTCGATGTGCGGCAGGCTCGGCAGGGTCATCCCCACATGGCGGACCGTGAGCCCCTGGTCGTAGCGGGCACCCGCGAGCAGCAGGGCCGAGACGAACTGGGAGGACGCCGAGGCGTCGATGTCGACCTGGCCGCCGCGCACCGAGCCGTGCCCGACGACGGTGAACGGCAGGAACCCGGGCTCGCCCTCGTCCTCGACATGCACCCCGAGGGCCTGCAGCGCCCGCAGCACGGGCTCCATGGGTCGGACGCGGGCGCCGTCGTCGCCGTCGAAGCGGACCGCTCCCTGGGCGAGCGCCGCCACCGGCGGGACGAAGCGCATCACGGTGCCGGCGAGGCCGCAGTCGATGCTGGCGCCCGTCTGGAACGTCGCGGGGGAGACTGACCAGTCGGGTCCGACGTCGTCCACCGTGGCCCCGAGCGCGCGCAGCGCGTCGGCCATGAGCGAGGTGTCGCGCGAGCGCAGGGCGCCGCGCAGGGTGCCCGGGCCGTCCGCGAGGGCGGCGAGCACGAGGTAGCGGTTGGTGAGCGACTTCGATCCGGGGACGACGACGGTCGCGTCGAGGGGCGCGTTCGCGGGGGGCGCGATCCAGTCGCCGTCGGTGAGCGGGGCTGCGGGGGTCGAAGGAGCGGTCACGGCCCCCAGCCTAGCGACGGCGCAGGTGGCGGGCCGCGGCGTGCTCGTCATGAGACGGCTGGAGGCCCTTGCCCCGATCACCGGGTGGAACGATGCTTGGCGGCAGGGAGGTGGCGATGGCGCGGAAGGACTCGTGGTTGCACTGGTCCGACGTCGTGCGCGACGGACGGGAGCTTGTCGTCCTGCAGGCCGCGAGCAGCCGAGGAGATGACCCTCATGAGTACCTCGTGGCCGCGGAGTCTCGCCGAGATGCCGTGGAGCTCCTTCGTCCGCACGGTTTCCACGGCTTCCGCTTCCGCGCGGACCAGAACCTCGGTGTTGAAAGGGCCGACGTCGACGTCTGCGTAGCAAGTCTGGGGGTCGTCATGCGTCGGAGGATCAACCATGTCGATGAGCCGCTGAGTGTCGTGGTGCGGCCCGGGGCGGTGTAGGACCGGGTGTTCGGGTTGAGCTCCGGTGCCGCTGTCCGGGCGCGGTCCTTGAGCGGGCGGAGGTAGGAGGAAGTGCCACAGGGCGACGAGTCACTGCCAACCCTGCTGGGCCCTCCGAGGCCGGCAATCGTGTCATGGTGTCTGGTTGGGCTCGCTCTGGTCACTTTCATCTGTGTAGTCGTACCAGTGAGCGACTCGGGCGGACTGCGGGGCCCGATCTGGCCATTCGCGCCTTACATGCTCTTTATGGCTCTATCCTGGATTGCGCTGCTCTCCGCGGCCACCGCCAGGACTGCCGTTGCTGGTGACACGCTGAGGATTTTCGGCCTCCTGTGGGTAGTCGAGATCGACCGCGATGTCATTGCTGACGTCTCCTCAAGGAACGGCGTAGAGATCGTTGCAGCAGACGGGAGTCGCTTTGAGTCGTTCGCCTACGGCAGTTCAGTGGCCCAGATCCTGGTCCCGAGCAGACGGTACGAGCGAGTAGCGAGTCGGATCAGGGGTTGGACGCAGGCCGCTGCGGATCAGGTCCCTCGGGAGCGCTCACCGGAGTATCAGCCCCGTCGGCGGTTGCGGCGTCTTGTTCGCGTCGGCGTGCCCCTGGCTGTTGCCGTCTTCCAAGGACTCGGAGCGCTGATCTGGCTGGCAACCCCGTCCCTCTACCCGCTCTTCACCTTCTAGCCTCGAGCAGAGCGGAGTGGAACAGTGCAGCGGCGATCTGTCCGAGTGCCGGGAGCGGGGCGCCTGGCGAGGCTGTACGGGCTTACTTTGAGCGGCACCCTGCTCCTGGTGGTGCTCTTCCGGCTTGTCGCGAAGCCCGGCGGCTTCCAGGAACTCGCTGCAGGGGCGTACCTCAACGTCCAGGGTCACAGCCCGTTCTTCTCGATGCTCATGATCGCGGCCGAGGAGAAGGAGATCGAGCTGCCATTCACGGTCGACACCCGAAAGCGATGTAGGGCTCTGGTCTCGGTGCTGGGTGATTGAGTCCGTCGATCTCGGTGAGAGCGGCTTCGCGCAAGTTCTGGTCGGTCAGTCCTCGTGTGCAGCGGCCCGCGCCTGGGCACGAGCCTCGCGCGCGTGCTCGACGCGCCACGCGATGCCGGGTCGTCCCTCCCGGTCGACGCCGGCGAGGATCGCGCCACCCGTCGCCGTGAGCGCCTGGACGAGTCGGTCGCGCCGGGCCTCGCGGTCCTCACGGGTCTCGCCGGGCACCCGCACGGGGAGGTTGGCGAGCAGGAGCGGTGCGCTGAGCCCGGCGAGCACGAGTGCGGCCGTGCGCGGCGCCTTGCCGAACACGAGCGAGAGGCCCGCGAGCGCGGTCACGGCGCCGTGCACCTGGACCAGGCGGCGCGCCGTCGGGCCGTCGAGGTAGGTCACGAGGTCGGTGTTGGTCGCGGCACCGGCGCGCTCGGCGATGGGTCGCAGCGTGGGCAGTGCCGTCGCCGCGTGGGTGGCCGGGTGGCGGACGGCGTCGACGCCGCGTGAGACGAACCACGTGGCGAGCATCGCTCGGGCGAGCGGGCGGGCAAGCATGGCCTACAACGCCCCGCCCGCGGCATCCGGGGCGTCGGCCGACTCGCCGCCGTCGCCGATCTGCTCGCGGGCCACGTAGTTCTCGAGGTCGAACAGGTTCGCACCTGCGCGCTCGGCCACCGTGAGGAGCGTCGTCGCGGAGGCGACCTCCTCGACCTGCTCCTTGAGGAACCACAGCAGGAACTGCTCACCGAGCGCGTCGCCCTCGGCACGAGCGGCGGCGAAGAGCGCCTCGATCTGCGACGTCACCTGCTTCTCCTGGGCGAGCGCGAGCTTGATGGGCGTCACGACGTCGTCGAATCCGTTGATGACGTCCCCGCTGCCGGGGATGTCGATCGGCAGGTCGCGGTCGAGCATGTACTGCACGATCATCATCGCGTGGTTGCGCTCCTCGATCGCCTGGCGGTAGTAGTGCCGGGCGAGCTGGGGGAGGTCCTGGGCGTCGAACCAGACGGCGATCGCGATGTACTGCTGGTGGGCGTTGAACTCGTGGCCGACCTGTTCGCGGAGCAGCTGGAGGAACCGTGAATCGCTCATGGGTCCAACCTAACGTGTCACGACCGTATGCCCCACCGGGAATGGGGACGACGGCGCACGCGTTGACGCCGGTGTGACCCTGCTCGCACATCGATCCGCCACTGCACCGCCCCGCGGCATGCGTGCATGCTCCGGGCTAGGCTCGGGGGCGATGACTGAGCCCACGCCGGTCGACCCGGCGACCGAGGACACGGCCGCACGCACTGCCCGCTTCGAGGCGGACGCGCTCGCCTACGTCGACCAGCTCTACGGCGCTGCGCTGCGCATGACGCGCAACCCGGCCGACGCCGAGGACCTGGTCCAGGAGGCGTACACGAAGGCGTTCGCGGCCTTCCACCAGTTCAAGCCGGGCACCAACCTCAAGGCGTGGCTGTACCGGATCCTGACGAACACCTTCATCAACACCTACCGCAAGAAGCAGCGCGAGCCGCAGCAGGCCGGTGGCGAGGAAGTCGAGGACTGGCAGCTCGCCCGCGCCGCCTCGCACACCTCCACGGGACTGCGCTCCGCGGAGGCCGAGGCGCTCGACCGGCTGCCCGACTCCGCCGTCAAGGACGCGCTCGCCGAGCTCGGCGAAGAGTTCCGGCTCGCCGTCTACCTCGCGGACGTCGAGGGCTTCGCCTACAAGGAGATCGCGGAGATCATGGGCACCCCGATCGGCACCGTGATGTCGCGGTTGCACCGGGGCCGCGCCCGGCTTCGCGAGCTGTTGTGGGATTACGCGCAGGAACGGGGACTGGTTCCGGCGGGGACCAAGGAGGACGCATGAGCACGCACGACGACGGTGTCCCGGCCGAACGGGTCGACTGCGCCCAGGCGATCGACCAGCTCTTCGAGTTCCTCGACGCCGAGATCGACAACGAGCGCGGCGACCTGATCCGCGTGCACCTCGCCTCGTGCGAGCAGTGTCTCGCGGAGTACGACGTCGTGGACCACATCAAGGCCCTCGTCAAGCGCTCGTGCGATGAGCGGGCACCCGACGAGCTCCACGTGCGGATCCGCACCCAGCTCACGGTGCTGCGCGCCGAGCTCGGCTGAGCCGGCACATACGAAAGGCCCGGCGCGTGATCGCACCGGGCCCTCGCCGCGTCCTCAGGCGTTGGGACGCTTGCCGTGGTTGGCTGCGTTGCCCTTGCGGCTACGGCGCTTGCGACCGCGCTTGCTCATGAGGTTCTCCTAGGTGTCTGCGGGCGCCGCAGGTTCGCGGCGGGCCCGCCCATGTTCCCACATCCTGTGCGGTGGACCGAATGGAGCCACCTGCAGACCGCCTGAAGCGGGGGTCAACACGCTCAAGTTCGGGGCCCCGTCGCCCGATGAGGTGATGGTGAGCGACCAGCCTCTGTCCGTCATCCCGTTCCTGCACGCGCTCGCAGGGACGAACGGTTCCGACCTGCACTGCAAGGTCGGCTCTGCGCCACGCGTGCGAGTCGACGGCCGGTTGCGCAAGCTCCAGGTCCCGGACCTGCGCCCGATCGACACCGAGAACATGCTCATCGAGGTGCTCCCCGAGGACCTCGTGGACCACTACCGGCGCACGCACGAGGCGGACTTCGCATACTCGCTCAAGGGTGTGGGACGGTTTCGCGTCAACGCCTATCAGGCGCGCGGCACGAACGCGCTCGTGTTCCGGCGGGTCGCCGTGGGGGCGCAGTCGCTCTCCGAGCTCGGCCTGCCCGAGGTCGTGGGTGAGCTCGCGCTCGAGCCGCGCGGCCTCGTGCTCGTGACGGGTCCGACCGGTTCGGGCAAGACGACGACGCTCGCCTCGATGGTGGACCTCGTCAACTCCTACCGTGAGGTCAACATCGTCACGATCGAGGACCCGATCGAGGTGCTGCACTCGGACAAGAAGGCGATCGTCTCCCAGCGCGAGGTGCGCCAGGACACGGCCGACTTCAACTCCGCGCTGCGCGCCGCGATGCGCCAGGACCCCGACGTCATCCTCGTGGGCGAGATGCGCGACGTCGAGACCGTGCGGGCTGCCCTCTCCGCCGCCGAGACGGGCCACCTCGTGCTCTCGACGCTCCACACGATCGACGCCCAGGAGTCGATCAACCGCATCGTCGACTTCTTCCCGCCGCACGAGCAGAAGCAGATCCGCACCGCGCTCGCGCAGTCCCTCAAGGGCGTCATCTCGCAGCGTCTCGTACGCCGCCAGGACGGCTCCGGCCGCGCGGTCGCCGTCGAGGTGCTCGTCAACACCGGGCGTACCGCCGAGGCGATCCTCGACCCGATCGACTCGACACCGATCGTCGACCTCATCGCCGAGGGCGGCTACTACAAGATGCAGACCTTCGACCAGCACCTGTTCCAGCTCATCCGGGACGACGTCATCTCCTACGAGGACGCCTGCTCGATCGCGTCGAACCCGCAGGACCTCACGGTCGAGCTGCGCGCCGCGGGGCTCGTCTCCTGACGATGCTGCACGGTTCCTGACGTGTGACGTCAGGGATCGTTCACCGTCCTGCTCGGCCGCTGTGCACCGTGCTCGGTCTGGTCCGCGATCTCTCGTGGGTGGTCGGCCGGGCCAGCCCTGCAGCGTGACCTCTCCCGCATCATGGTGAACGGTTGCCTACGTGTGGCGCAGGTAACCGTTCACTGTCTTGCTCCCGCTCAGGTTTCGGCTACGGCTGCGTCTGCGGCTCGGGCTCGGGGCCGGCTGGGGTGGGGTACCGGTTGACGCGGACCGAGACGCGATATAACGTGTTTCTCGTAACGAGATATATCGCGAGAGGGAGAGTGTCATGCCTACCGAGTCCTGGGTCGTCGCCGGCCCGCAGATCATCGAGTTGGAAGAGATCCGCGCGCTGCGCGTCGGCCTCGTCGGGGGACGCGTCGACGTCGTCGCGCACGACGACGACTCGCGCGGCGCCCGCGTCGAGGTGCACGAGGTGTCCGGACGTCCCCTCGAGGTGAGCCTCGTCGACGGCGAGCTCAAGGTCGGCTACGGCCACACCCTCGGGGGATGGGAGTCCTTCCTCGACAAGGTGCGCAACTTCTCGGACAAGGACTCGGCCTCGGTGCACATCGCCGTGCCGCGCGACATCAAGGTGCGCCTCGGCACGGTGGCCGCGGAGGGGCTCCTCGCCCACATGCGTGAGGACGCGCAGGTCTCCACCGTTTCCGGCTCGCTCGTCACCGACCACACGCTCGGCGCTCTCACCGCCAAGACGGTCTCGGGCGAGATCGCCGTGCGCGACCACACCGGGGACCTGACGCTCTCGACCGTCTCGGGCGACCTCACCGCCTCGGGCGCGCTCAGCCGCATCACGACCAACTCCGTGTCCGGCGCCGTCTCGCTCGACATGACGACCACCACCACCACGGTGTCCGCCACGACCGTCTCGGGCGACGTGACGATCCGGCTGCCGCAGGGCGTGGGCTTCGGGGTCGAGGCCAAGTCGGTGAGCGGTCGGGTCATCGTCGACGGCGCCGACCACACCTCGAGCCGGCCCGGCCGCACCCACGTCGACACGCGGTCGGGGGGCACGGGCTGCTACGCCACGGTCAACACCGTGTCCGGCAACCTGACCGTGCTGCGTTCGGGTGCGCTGTGACACCCGTCTTCGCGCACGGGCAGCTGCGGCTCTACCTGCTCGCGCTGCTCGAGCAGGGCGCGCGTCACGGGTACGAGATCATCACGGCGCTCACCGACCGGTTCGGCGGCACGTACCGGCCGAGCGCGGGGACGATCTACCCGCGCCTCGCGCGCCTCGAGGAGGAAGGGCTCGTGCGTCGCACCGAGGCCGGACGCCGGTCCACCTACGAGCTGACGGACGTCGGCCGGGCAGAGCTCGACGCCCGGCGTGGCGATCTCGCCGAGCTCGAGGAGAACCTCGCCGAGACGGTGCGTTCGCTCGCGGACCAGGTGCGGGACGACGTGCGCGACTCGATGCGAGGGTTGCGGGCTGACCTCGCCGCAGCCGCTCAGTCCGCGCGTGCCGGTGCCACCGCGACCTCCTCGCCGTCGGACACCTCGAAGGAGCGTGTCGCCGCGCGCATCCGACTCTCGGAGGCCGAGGCGGAGCTGCGGATGTTCCGGGACGAGCTACGCACCGAGCTGCGCACCGCGACGGCGTCGGGGAACCCGCTCAGCCCGCTGACCCTCGACACGATCCGCACGGTGCTCGACCAGGCGCGCACGGCGATCCGCGCGACGCTCACCTGATCGCGGGGTCGTCGGTCTGGTCGCGGGCTGGCCGCCTGGCGTGACCGGACCGACGGCCTCGCACCCTGTGCTCCGGGGTGCGTCGGGGGCTACGGGGTGTCGGTCGGCAGGCCGAGCCAGTGGTGCCAGCCGGTGTGGAGCACGAGCCACGCGAGCAGACCGTAGCCCGCCTGCCCGGGGAGCGCGCCGTCGCCGGACGCGAGATCAGCCTGCCACTGCTCGTGCGAGACGAGCGGGGCGAAGGTCTCGACGTAGGGGATGGCGCGCCGTGTCGTGACGTCGGCGAACGCGGCCGAGAGCTCACCGACCGCCTCGGGCGGGTGCGGACCGCCAGGCGGGGGGCCGACGACGAAAGCATCGAGACCGCGCCGCTGGGCGATGTCGAGGATGTTCGCGAGATTGAGGCGGGAGCGCGCCGGGGAGATGCCAGCGTCGAGGTCGGCGCGACCGAGCCCGATCACGAGCCGGTTGTCCGCAGCGGAGTCGAGGCGCCGGGCGACCTCCGCGTCCCAGCGCTGGCTGAGCTCCGCGGTGGTCTCGCCGGGCACCGCGAGCTGCAGCACGGCCAACGGGGAAGGGGTCCGGGTGCGCGCGGCGACCCGTCCGACCCAGCCGACCCCTCTCGGGTCGCCGACGCCTGCCACCAGCTCGTCACCGATGACGCATACGCGGATCGCGCGCTGGTCCACTGACTTCCTCCCGCACCGTGAGCACTTCAGGCGGGCGTCCGGGCAACCGGGCGCGCCGCCGTCCCAGTGTCCCGCGGGGTCCGGTCCCGGCGACGGCGACGCGCCCGGAAGATCAGCGCAAGCTGCGATACGGCTCGCTCGGCCAGGTTCCGACTCCCCACGGTTGGTGGGACCGCGGGGGAGGCCGGTGGCCGTAGCCGTCGCGGCGCACGTAGCGCACGGTGAGCGCCACCACGAGTGACATCGTGATCGTGAGGATGATGATTGCGGTCATGGCAGAAAGTCTGCGCTCACATGATTTCCGCCGCGAGTGGCAGAACTGCCCCTATCAGTCAGTTTTCTGCCATCATGGAGAGATGCTGAACCGCGTCGTCGCCATCGCCGTCCCCGGCTTCTCCCTCTTCGAGCTCTCCGTCGCCTGCGAGGTGTTCGGGATCGACCGCTCCGACACGGGCGGTCCCAACTTCGACTTCACGGTGTGTGCGCCAACTCCGGGAGTCCTGCAGGCGAAGTCCGGCGGCCTGGACGTCGTCGTCGGCGATGGTCTCGAGGCGACGCGGACGGCGGACGCCGTCATCATGACCGCCTACTCCGCCGACTTCGGCCCCGTGGACGAGTCCGTGCTCGACGCGCTGCGTGAGGCGCACGCCCGCGGCGCGTGGATCGTGGGGGTCTGCTCGGGTTCCTTCGCCCTCGCCGAGGCTGGGCTGCTCGACGGCCGGAGCTGCACGACGCACTGGATGTACACCGAACGGCTCGCGGCGGCGGCCCCGGGAGCGAACGTCTGCGCGGACGAGCTCTACGTCGAGGACGACCGCATCATCACGTCGGCGGGCACCGCGGCCGGCATCGACGCGTGCCTCTACCTCGTGCGCTGCGAGCGGGGTGCGGCTGCGGCGTCCCAGATCGCGCGGCGCATGGTGGTGCCGCCGCACCGCGACGGCGGCCAGGCCCAGTACATCGAGCACCCGCTGCCTACGGCGGCCGACTCGCTCGCGGGCCTGCTCGACTGGATGGTGGATCACCTCGCCGAGGATCTCAACGTCCCCGATCTCGCCGCGCGGGCCTTCATGAGCGAGCGCACGTTCGCCCGGCGGTTCCGCGCGGAGACGGGGACGACGCCCGCCGCGTGGCTCGCCCGGCAGCGGCTCTTGCGGGCGCGCGAGCTGCTCGAGGGATCCACGCTCTCCGTCGACGAGGTCGCGGCGCAGTCCGGCTTCGGCACGGCGGCCGTCCTGCGCCACCACTTCTCGCGCGCACTCACCACGACCCCGCTCGCGTACCGCCGTCGCTTCCGCACCCTCGAGGACGCCCGCCCCGCGAGATAGAGACGTACGCCCTCTCTATCGCGCGGTGGTGAGAGGGAGAAGGTGGGCGGGGTCAGGCGAAGGAACGCTGGACGAGCGCCGACTGCTCCACGAGGTGCTCCTTGGCGGAGCCCGTCGCGGGGGAGGCCGAGGCGGGGCGGGACACGACCCGGATCTCGCGCCCGAGCAGGGGCTGCAGGCCGAGCGCGATGTGCGGCCAGGCGCCCTGGTTCTCCGGCTCCTCCTGGACCCACACGAGCTCGGCGTCACCGAAGGGGGCGAGCGCCTCGTTCAGGGCGTCGACGTCGAACGGGTAGAGCTGCTCGAGCCGGACGAGCGCCGTCGTCGTGCTCTCGAGCTTCTCCCGCGCGGCCCGCAGCTCCCAGTGGAGCTTGCCCGTCGAGAGCAGCACGCGGGTGACGCCTCCGCGCGCGGCGGCCTCGTCGTCACCGATCACGGTGCGGAACGTGCCCGTCGTGAAGTCCTCCGGCTGCGACACGGCGGCGCGCAGCCGCAGCATCGACTTCGGGGTCGCGACGATGAGCGGGCGGCGCGGGCGCTCGTAGGCCTGGCGGCGCAGCAGGTGGAAGTACGACGCGGGCGTCGAGGGTGCCGCGACCGTCATGTTGTTCTCGGCGCACATCTGCAGGAAGCGCTCGATGCGCGCGGAGGAGTGGTCCGGGCCCTGGCCCTCGAAGCCGTGCGGCAGCAGGAGGACGACGGAGGACCGCTGACCCCACTTCTGCTCGGCGGAGGAGATGAACTCGTCCGTGACGGTCTGGGCGCCGTTGACGAAGTCGCCGAACTGCGCCTCCCACGCCACGAGCGCGTCGGGCCGCTCCACGGAGTAGCCGTACTCGAAGCCGAGGGCCGCGTACTCGGAGAGCGAGGAGTCGTAGACCCAGAACTTCGCCTGGTCGCCCGAGAGATACAACAGGGGCGTCCACTCCGCGCCGGTCTCGCGGTCGTGCAGCACGGCGTGGCGTTGCACGAAGGTGCCGCGGCGCGAGTCCTGCCCGGCGAGGCGCACGGGCGTGCCCTCCATGAGCAGGGAGCCGACCGCGAGGATCTCGGCGTAACCCCAGTCGATGTCGCCCTCGCGGGACATCTGCTCGCGCTTGGCGAGCAGCGCCGCGAGCTTGGGGTGCACCGTGAAGCCCTCCGGCGGGCGGGTGTGCGCCTTGCCGATGCGCTCGAGCACGACGGGCGGCACGGCAGTCTGCCAGCCGACCATCGTCCCGGCGTCCTCGAGCTGCGCCTCGGGGCGCTCGAGGCCGGAGACGGGCTCGGACGACGGCGGGGGCGTGAAGCCACCCTCCCGCGTCTCGGTGAAGACGCGCTCGAGCTGGGACTGGAAGTCCTGCAGCGCGGCCTCGGCCTCCTCGGTCGAGATGTCGCCGCGCGCCACGAGCGCCTCGGTGTAGAGCGTGCGCACGGAGCGCTTGTTCTCGATGAGGTTGTACATCATGGGCTGCGTCATCGAGGGGTCGTCGCCCTCGTTGTGGCCGCGGCGGCGGTAGCAGATCATGTCGATGATGACGTCGCGGTCGAACTGCTCGCGGAAGTCGAAGGCGAGCTCGGCGACGCGAACGCACGCCTCGGGGTCGTCCCCGTTGACGTGGAAGATCGGCACCTGCAGACCCTTGGCCACGTCCGTCGCGTAGTGCGTCGAGCGCGACGACGACGAACCCGTCGTGAAGCCCACCTGGTTGTTGATGATGACGTGCACCGTGCCGCCCGTGCGGTACCCGCGCAGCTGGGACAGGTTGAGCGTCTCGGTGACGACACCCTGGCCCGCGAACGCCGCGTCGCCGTGCACGAGGATCGGCAGCACGGAGAACCCGTCGCCGCCCAGGTCGATGCGGTCCTGCTTGGCGCGCACGATGCCTTCGAGCACGGGGCTCACGGCCTCGAGGTGCGAGGGGTTCGCGGCGAGGTAGACGCGCGTGGTGGCGCCCGACTCCGCGGTGAACATGCCCTCGGTGCCGAGGTGGTACTTCACGTCGCCCGAGCCCTGCACGGAGCGCTTGTCGAGGTTGCCCTCGAACTCGGCGAAGATCTGCGCGTAGCTCTTGCCCGCGAGGTTGGCGAGCACGTTGAGACGGCCGCGGTGAGCCATGCCGATCGCGACCTCGTCGAGCCCGTTCTCCGCGGCGCGCGACATCACGGCGTCGAGCAGCGGGATGACGGCCTCGGCGCCCTCGAGCGAGAAGCGCTTCTGGCCCACGAACTTCGTCTGCAGGAAGGTCTCGAACGCCTCCGCGGCGTTGAGCCGGCGCAGGATGCGCAGCTGGTCCTCGCGCGGGGTGCGCGCGTAGCCGGCCTCGAGCCGCTCCTGGAGCCAGCGGCGCTGGCGACGGTCGGACAGGTGCATGTACTCCGCGCCGACCGTGCGGCAGTAGGAGTCGCGCAGCAGGCCGAGCACGTCACGCAGCTTGGCGCGGGTGTGGCCGCCGAACCCGCCCGTGGGGAACACGCGGTCGAGGTCCCACAGCGTGAGACCGTGCGTCTGCACGTCGAGATCAGGGTGCTTGCGCTGGCGGTAGGCGAGCGGGTCCGTGTCCGCCATGAGGTGGCCGCGCGAGCGGTAGGAGTGGATGAGGTCGGAGATCCGCGCGGGCTTGGCCGCCTCGGTGTCCGGGTCCACCGACGCGTCGCGCACCCACCGCACGGGCTCGTACGGGATGCGCAGCGAGGCGAAGATGCGGTCGTAGAAGCCGTCTTCGCCGATGAGCTTGGCCGCGAGGATGCGCAGGAACTCCCCGGAGTGGGCGCCCTGGATGATGCGGTGGTCGTACGTCGAGGTCAGCGTGAGGACCTTCGAGACGCCCATGCGGTGGAGCTGGTCCTCGGCGGTGCCCGCGAACTCGGCGGGGTAGTCCATCGCGCCGACGCCGATGATCGTGCCCTGGCCCTCCATGAGCCGCGGCACGGAGTGGACCGTGCCGATCGTGCCCGGGTTGGTCAGGGAGATCGAGGTGCCCGCGAAGTCGTCGGCCGTGAGCCCGCCGGTGCGCGCGCGCCGCACGAGGTCCTCGTACGCGGACCAGAACTGCGAGAACTCGAGCGTCTCGGCCTTCTTGATGTTGGGCACGAGGAGCTGACGGGTGCCGTCCGGCTTGGGCAGGTCGATCGCGAGGCCCAGGTTGACGTGCGCCGGCGTGACGAGCGCGGGCTTGCCGTCGACCTCCGTGAAGCCGTGGTTCATCGCCGGCATGTCCGCGATCGCCTCGACGAGCGCGAACCCGATGAGGTGCGTGAAGGAGATCTTGCCGCCACGCGTGCGCGACAGGTGGTTGTTGATGACGATGCGGTTGTCGACCATGAGCTTCGCCGGGAGCGAGCGCACCGAGGTGGCCGTCGGGACCGAGAGCGAGGCCTCCATGTTGGACACGACGCGCGCCGCCGAGCCGCGCAGCCGCTCGACCTCGTCGTCGCCGTCCGCTCCCCGCCAGCCGCTCTTGCGGGTGGGGACGCGCTCGGCGTAGGCAGCCGTGACGGGCTGCGCGGTCGCGACGGGAGCGGTGGGCGGCACGCCGTCGGCCTCGGCCTCCGGGGCGCTCTCGGGCTCCTTCGTCGCGGGCTTGGCCTCGGCCTTCGTCTCGGTCTTGGCCTCCGGCTCGGCCGACGGCGAGGAGCTCGCGGCGCGCGTCGTCGCCGTCGGCGTCGTGCCGGTCGTCGCCTTGGCGTCCTCGACGTGCTTGGCGCCCGGCAGGGCGGTCACGGGCGCGGCGGGCTGGGAGTCGGGGGCCACGGCCGACGACGTCGAGGGCACGGCAACCGGGGCGGGCGGCTCGGACGTGTCCGCCGTCGCGGGCTGGTAGTTCTCGAAGAACTCCCACCACGCGGGGTCCACCGAGTTCTTGTCGTGCTGGTACTTCGCGTAGAGCTCCTCCACGAGCCAGTCGTTGGCTCCGAAGAGGTCCCGGATGGTCTCCGGGTCTGCCTGTTGCGACACGTGCGCCCGCCTACTTCCGATGCGGCGCGATGGCCGCGTCACCGTTGAGTACGTCCGGGTACAACCCTAACCCCTGCGACGCCCCCGACCAGGCGGCCGATGCGGGGGAAGTGCGTGCCATCTGTGCAGGTCGCAGCGCTTTCTCTGCCTTTGGCAAAGGGCGGGCAAGCCCTGGCGCCTGACGGCGCCAAGACCTCTCCCGAAGGGTCAGGTGATGTCCTTGCGGAAGGTCGTGAGCCGGCCCACGATGCCGAAGACGACGGCGTACCCGATGAGGATGAGGGCACCCTGCCACCACGCGAGCAGGTTCGACCCCTCGCCCGAGAACGCGTTGTAGAACGACGCGCCGATGAGGGCGTCCCCGGCGGACCCGGGCAGGTACTGCGCGACCGTGCCGCCCCACTCGACGAGATTCGCCAGGACCCGGATCATCGGCTCGACGAACTGGGTGAAGACGAGCAGCAGCACGATCGAGACCACCTGGTTGGGCAGCATCACGCCGAGTCCCACGCCGACCATCGCCCACAGCGCACCCGCGAGCACCGACAGGCCGACGGTGCGCAGCACCTCCGGCTCGCCGAGGTAGGTCGCGTTGCCGCTCAGCGCGAGGATCCCGGCGCCGACCCCGACGGTCGTGAGCGTGCCGAGGATCCCGTAGAGCAGGCCGAGCGGGATGCTCGAGAAGTACTTGGCGAGCAGCACGACGCCGCGCCGCGGCTCGGCGAGGAACGTCGGGGTGATCGTCTGGTGGCGGAACTCTCCCGTGACGGACAGGGCGCCGACGATCACGGGGAACACGTAGCCGAGGGTCGCCGAGAGGCCGTAGATGGTCTGCGCGAGCTGGGTGGGGGAGAAGACCTCCCCGTCGAAGCCGGCGTCGGCGGCATCGCCTGCCGCGACGTTGAGGGAGAACCCGAACACGCCGGCGAGGAAGGCCATGTAGCCGACCATGCACAGCAGGAGGATCCACCACATGCGGGTGGAGAAGAACTTGCGGTACTCGCTGACGAGTGCAGCCCTCATGCCGCACCGCCCGTCGCCAGGGTGCCGGTATCGCCGGGATGGCCGGGATGGGCGGGCCGCGACGTCAGGTCGAGGAACACGCGCTCGAGCCCGGGGTTGTGCAGCGTGAGCTCGTGCAGCTCGAGTCCCGCCGCGAACGCCGCCGCACCGACCTGTGACGTCGTGACCTTCTCGAGCGCGATCGCCCCGGGGGCCGTCGTCGGCCCCTCGGGAAGAGGCGCCCGGAGCCATCGGTTCTCGGCGACGAGGCGCTCGAGCCCCAAGGTGCTGGGAGAGGCGACGACGACGACGGGCTGGGCGAGCTGCGCGAGCTCGGCGAGCGTCGAGGAGTGCGCGAGCCGGCCGCCGCTGATGATGACGACGTCGTCGACGGTCTGCTGGACCTCCGCGAGCACGTGCGAGGAGACGAGCACCGTGCGCCCCTCACGGGCGAGGTGGCGCAGCAGCGCGCGCAGCCACGCGATGCCCTCGGGGTCGAGCCCGTTGGCCGGCTCGTCGAGCACGAGCACGCGGGGGTCGCCCAGGAGCGTGGTCGCGAGACCAAGCCGCTGGCGCATGCCGAGCGAGAAGCCGCCGACGCGCCGCTTGGCCGCGTCGCTCAGGCCCACGAGCTCGAGCACCTCGTCGACGCGCTTGTCGCCCGCGCGGGCCTGGGGGGCCAGCGAGCGCAGGTGGTTGCGGGCCGTGCGGCCCGGGTGGAAGCTCGCCGCCTCGAGCGCGGCGCCGACGAAGCGCGTGGGCTCGGGCAGTGCGGCGTACTGCTGCCCCGAGATCGTCGCGGTGCCGGACGTGGCCCGTACGAGGCCGAGCAGGATGCGCAGCGTCGTGGTCTTGCCCGCACCGTTCGGTCCGAGGAAGCCCGTGACCCGCCCGGGCTGGACCGTGAAGGACAGGTCGTCGACGGCGCGCACCGGGCCGAAGGTCTTCGTCAGCCCCTTCACCTCGACGACGCCGTCGCCGTTCAACGTGCTGGTCCGTTCGGTCGTCGCCGCGCTCATCGGTGCCTCTCGGTGGGTGTCTACGCCGTCCCTACCGTAGTGGGACGCGGAGGCAGCGTCACGCGCATGGTGCAGCCCGTCGGCGTGTCAGCGACCTCGACGGTGCCGCCGTGGAGCGTCACGGCCCAGCGCACGATCGACAGGCCGAGCCCCGTGCCGCCCGTGGGGATCTGGCCCGTCTGCGCCGGGTTGTTACCCCGCGCGAAGCGGTCGAAGACGCGCTCGCGCTCGCCCTTGGCGATCCCGGGACCGCGGTCGATGACGTCGATGACGATCCCGCCGGGCATGACGTACCCGTCGAACGTGATCTCCTCGCCGCGCGGGGAGTGGCGCACGGCGTTCTGGGCAAGGTTCGCGAAGACCTGGTGCAGGCGCTGCTCGTCACCCTGGAGGCTGAGCCGCGGCGGGGCCACGTTGACGACGAAGCGCAGGTTCTTGTCGGGGCGCACGAGCGCGGCGGAGTCCGCGACGTGCTGCAGGAACTCCTCGAGCCGGACCTCGCCGACGTCGAGCGCCGAGGCGCCCGCCTCGAGCCGGGACAGGTCGAGCAGGTAAGTGACGAGCTCGCCGAGCCGCTCGGTCTGCTTGAGAGCGGCGCTCAGTGCGGCCTCGTCGGGCTCGGTCACGCCGTCGACGATGTTCTCGAGCTGGGCCTGCAGCGCCGTCACGGGGGTGCGCAGCTCGTGGGAGACGTTCGCGACCATCTCGCGGCGCAGCGTGTCCGTCTCCTGCAGGTCCTCGGCCATGCGGTTGAAGGCCGTGGCGAGCTGACCCACCTCGTCCTTCGACGTCGCGCGCACGCGCCGGGAGTAGTCGCCGCCGGCCATCGCGCGCGCGGCGGCCGTCATCTCGCGCAGCGGCGAGGTCATGCCGCGGGCCAGGAGCTGGGTCACGACGAGCGAGATGGAGATGGCGAGCGGGAACGTGATCCGTACGCCGAGCTCGTTCCGCAGCCCGAACCACGTGATGAACGCGGCCATCGTCACGGTCGCGCCCACGAGGATGGCGAGCTTGACCTTGATGGACCGCGCGAAGTCGAGGGGCCGCACGTCGGCCCACCGCGAGTGGGTTCGGGAGTGGCGGGGTGTGCTCATTCGTCCGAAGCGGGTGGCTCGAACGCGTACCCGACGCCGTGCACCGTGCGCACGAGGTCCGCGCCGAGCTTGCGGCGCAGCGCCTTGACGTGGGAGTCGACCGTGCGCGTGCCCGAGGCGTCCACCCAGTCCCACACCTCGGCGAGGAGGCGCTCGCGGGTGAGCACAGTCTTGGGGGAGGAGGCGAGCGTGACGAGCAGGTCGAACTCGGTGGGCGTCAGGTGCGCGTCCTCACCTGCACGTGACACGCGGCGCTGTGCACGGTCGATGACCACGTCGCCGGCCACGATCGGGGCGAGGTCGGCCACCGCGGCGCTCTGCTGCGCTGCGGCCTCGCGGGCCCGCTCGGCCCGGCGCAGCAGCGCCTTGGAGCGCGCCACGAGCTCGCGCATCGAGAACGGCTTGGTCATGTAGTCGTCCGCGCCGACGCCGAGGCCGACGAGCATGTCCGTCTCGTCGTCGCGGGCCGTGAGCATGAGGACCGGCACGGGTCGCTCGGCCTGGATGCGCCGGCACACCTCGAGGCCGTCGATGCCGGGAAGCATGACGTCGAGGATCACGAGGTCGGGGCGCAACCGCGCCGCCGCGTCGACGCCCGCCTGACCGTCGCCGACCGCGTGCGCGCGCATGCCCTCCGCGGAGAGCCGACGTGCGACGGCGAGGGCGATCGCCTGCTCGTCCTCCACGACGAGGACGACGGGGCCCTCGCTGGCGGGTCGGCCGGAGGTCGGAGTCGTCGACATGAGGCAAGCGTGGCACAACCTGGCTGCGTGAGCCGGATTTCGACTCCTATGATGGGGACACGATGACACCGTCCCGACGCAGCCGGCGACGCGCGAGGCGCGCGGTCGCTGGGCCCTCGAGGCCGACCCCCGGGCGAAGTCCCTGGGGTCGAGGTGATGCAGTGAGCAGCGCCCGGTGACGGCCGACTGGTGGTTCGTCCTCCTGGGCGTCGCGCTCACCGCGGGGACCGCCGTCTTCGTCGCGGCCGAGTTCTCGCTCGTCACCCTCGACCCCGGTCTCGTCGACCGTGACCCCGCCATGTCCGACCGGCGGGGGCGCTCCGTGCGCCGCGCCCTGCACCACCTGTCGACCGAGCTCTCCAGCGCCCAGGTGGGCATCACGATCACGACCGTCCTGCTCGGCTACACGACCCAGCCCGCGCTCAGCCGGCTCCTCGCCGGGTGGCTCGGCAGCGAGTGGCTCGGTGGCGCGACCGCCACGGTGATCGCCGTCGTCGCCATCCTCGCCGTCAACGGCTTCTCCATGATCTTCGGCGAGCTCGTGCCCAAGAACATGGCGATCGCCCGCCCGCTCGGCACGGCCCGCACGGTCGCGCCGCTGCAGCGGGGGTTCACGACGGCGCTGCGCCCGCTCATCACCGCGTTCAACAACTCCGCCAACGCGCTCCTGCGCCGGGTGGGCGTCGAGCCGCGTGAAGAGCTCTCGGGCGGGCGCTCGGCCCAGGAGCTCGCCGCCCTCGTGCGCCGCTCGGCCCAGGCCGGCACGCTCGAGGCCTCGACGGCGCGCCTCGTCACCAACTCGATCGAGTTCGGCGAGCTCACCGCCGTCGACGTCATGACGGACCGCACCCGGATGACGGCCGTCGAGCGCGACGCCACGGCGGCCGACGTCGTGGCTCTCTCCCGCCGCACCGGCCACTCCCGGTTCCCCGTGACGGACGGGTCCTCCGACGACGTCGTGGGGATCGTGCAGCTGCGCCAGGCCGTGTCGGTGCCGTACGAGCGGCGCGGCGAGGTGCCCGCTGCCGCCCTCATGGGCGACGCCCCGCGCGTGCCGGAGACGGTGCACCTCGGGCCGCTCCTCGTCGAGCTGCGGGCCGCGCCGATGCAGATGGCTCTCGTCGTCGACGAGTACGGCGGCACGTCCGGTGTCGTGACCCTCGAGGACGTGGTCGAGGAGCTCGTCGGCGAGGTCTCCGACGAGCACGACCGCGTGCGCTCCGCCATCGCGCGCCGGCTCGCGGACGGCGCGTGGCTCGTGCCCGGGGTGCTGCGTCCCGACGAGCTCACCGAGCTCACTCAGATCGTGGTGCCCGAGGAAGGGCCGTACGAGACGCTCGGCGGGCTCGTCATGTGGCGGCTGGGGCGCATCCCCGAGGTCGGCGACGTCGTCGTCGAGGGTCGCGTCGAGCTGCACGTCGACCAGATCGCGGGTCGGCGCGTCGAACGGCTGCGCGTGCGCGAGGAGCCGGGGGGTGAGGACTCGTGAGCACCTGGACCGCCATCGCGCTCGGCGTCACGCTCCTCGCCGCGAACGCGTTCTTCGTCGGTGCGGAGTTCGCCATCATCTCCGCGCGGCGCTCCGCGATCGAGCCGCTCGCCGAGGCGGGCAACCGTCGGGCGCGCACGGTGCTGTGGGCCATGGAGCACGTCTCGCTCATGCTCGCGTGCGCCCAGCTCGGCATCACGGTGTGCTCCACGAGCCTCGGCCTCGTCGCCGAGCCCGCGATCGCCCACCTCATCGAGGTGCCGCTCGAGGCGCTCGGCGTCTCCGCGTCGCTGACGCACCCGATCGCGCTCGTCATCGCGCTGCTCATCGTGGTCTACCTGCACGTGGTGCTCGGCGAGATGGTCCCCAAGAACCTCGCGGTCTCCGGCCCCGACCGTGCGGCGCTGTGGTTCGGCCCGCCCCTCGTGTGGGTCGCACGCGTGCTCAACCCCGTGATCTGGGCGCTCAACTCGGTGGCGAACGGGATCCTGCGACTCTTCCGCGTCGAGCCCAAGGACGAGGTCGTCTCCGCGTTCACGGCCGCCGAGGTGCACTCGATCGTCGAGCGCTCGCGGACGGAGGGGATGCTCGAGGACGACGGCGGCCTCATCGTCGGTGCGATCGAGTTCTCCGACAAGTCCGCGGGACAGGTCATGACGCCCCTCGACACCCTCGTCACCGTGGAGCCACATGTGACGCCCGAGCAGTTCGAGCGCCGCGTGAGCCACACGGGGTACTCGCGCTTCCCGGTGCGAGCCGTGGCCGACGACGGCGAACCCGGAGAGCTCAGCGGCTACCTGCACCTTAAGGACGTGCTCTACGCCGACGGCGCGGAGCGGGCCCAACCCGTCGCCACGTGGCGGGTGCGGCAGTTCGCCGTGGTGCGCCCCGAGGACGAGGTGGAGGACGTGCTCGCCGCGATGCAGCGCACCGGTTCCCACCTCGCGCGCGTCGACGGGCCGGAGGGGCCGGTCGGAATCGTTTTCCTCGAGGATATTCTCGAGGAGCTCGTGGGCGAGGTGCGGGACGCGATGCAGCGTAGGAACGGCCGATGACCTGCGGCGACGTGGAGACGGTGCGCGGTGGGCGCCGTCGTCGGACACCTCGCAAGTCGGAAGTTTCCGACACTTGGCGTCTCACCTAGGACCTCAGGGGCTTGGACGCGGTTCCACGATCCGTTATGGTTCTGTGACAGTTCCCACGGGAGGCCCTTGAGTGGCGGCCTCCGGGTGCCGATGAGTCAGATGTAGCAGCCGTGCAGGGGATTGAGACAACCGGGAGGTGATGTGGCGCCGTTCAGCGCTCGTTTCGCTCCGGTCGACCCCTCACCGGCCCCCGACTCGACCCCCGCTCCTGTGTCACGCCGTGCGCGACGTGAGGCCGAGCAGGCCACACGGTCCACCTCGCGCCGCCGTCACACCGACCTGCGCCCGTGGATCGCCCGCGGTGCCGTGCTCGGTGCCCTCATTGCGGTGACGATCGTCGCGCCCTCGACGGGCATGGTGCTCCCCGGCAACGGGACCATCGTGGCCGGTGGCGCTCAGGCGAGCTACGCCCCCGGCGAGCTGCCCAACGTCATCGACGCGCTCGCCGCCGTGCCCGCCTCCGACCGCGTGCCCGACCTCATCGCCTTCACCGAGACCTTCGACGAGCGCTTGCTGCTCGCCGCGTCCCGCAGCTCCGAGCGCGAAGTGATCCCTGGCTGCGACCCGCAGGCGCGCTCCACCGGCAGCAACGGCCTGCTCACGCCCGACGGTCTCTGCAAGATCCCGTGGGCCGAGCGCTTCACGCTGCGCGCCGACGCCGCGACGACCCTCGCCGCGATGAACACGGCCTACCGCGCGCGGTTCGACAAGGACCTGTGCCTGGAGAGCGGCTACCGCACCCTCGGCGAGCAGCGCCGGCTCAAGGCCATCAAGGGCGGCCTCGCCGCGACGCCGGGCAAGTCCAACCACGGCTGGGGCCTCGCGATCGACCTGTGCCGCACCGCCATCGCCGGCGCGTCGCTGCAGTGGCTCTCGGACAACGGACCCACCTTCGGCTGGGTCAACCCCGCGTGGGCCAAGCGCGGCGGCAGCGGCCCCTACGAGCCGTGGCACTGGGAGTACGAAGAGGCCGTCAAGACCGACGGCGAGTACTACGGCTGATCAGCCCCGTTCTTCGCTACACCTCACGCGAGGCTGACCTCAGCGCGGCGCCGATCGTCAGCGCAGCACGAGTCCCCAGCGCACGGAGTGCTCCTCGCCGGGCGCGAGCCGGATGAGCCGATCGCCCGTGCGGAACGCGTCGGCGATGCACGTCATGGGCTCGGCGGCCACGCCCGTGCGGTCGGCATTCGCCAGCCCGTCTCCCGTGCACACCTGCCACGTGTCCATCGACTCGTCCGTCCACACCGCGGCCGTGCGACCGTCCGGCGCGGTCAGCTCGATCCACGACAGCCCGTTGGCGTTGCGCGTGATGTCCACGAACGCGTCGTCGAGCGCGACGCCCTCGAGCGAGCGGTGCTCGGTGAAGTCCCACTCACCCTCGGCCTTCTCGGTGCCCGTGGGCAGGAGCCGCTCGTCAATGGTCACGTGGCGCTCGGCGTCGATGCGCAGCGTGCACTCGTCGAGGCTCGCGCCGCCGGGGGAGAGCCACGGGTGGAAGCCCGTGCCGTAGGGCGCGTCGGTGGCCGAGCCGTTGCGGGTGGTGAGCCGGACCTCGAGGCCGTCGTGGCTGATCGAGTAGGTGATGGTCGCGGTGAGGGCCCACGGATAGCCCGGGTTCGGCACGAGCTCGAGGGCGAGCGTGGCGCTGCTCGCGGTGTGCCCGATGACCTCCCAGCGCGTCCAGCACGCGAGCCCGTGCAGGGCCGTGAGGCGTGGCGCGTGCTCGGTGAGGGGGAGGAGGTACGTCGTGCCGTCCCACGTGTAAGTGCCGTCGCCGATCCGGTTGGGCCACGGGACGAGCACCGCTCCGTGCGAGGCGGGTGGGAGCTCGTCCTCGGCGAACGGGGTGATGACGTCCCGGTCGCCCATGCGGTAGGAGCGAAGGTTCGCCCCGACCTCCGTGATGACGGCGACGTGCTCACCGTCCGAGATCTCTAGCTGCTGACCGGTGGGGGGCTTGTTGTGCGCGCTCACAAGCGCCAACGCTACCGCTGCGCGGGACGCCTGCTCTGCAGCCGCACTGCGCCCCGCAAGCCCACCCCGCCGCGCGCCCGCCGCGTTGCCCGTCGCTCTCTCGCCGCGTTGCCCCGCCAGCCCCCCCCGCCGCGCTGCCCCGCCAGCCCACTCAGCGAGAAGACTTTGGTCCCTGTGAGGGCGCAAAGTCTTCGGCCTGAACCGCGTATGAGTTCGGGGGCGCCCGCCTGCCCGCTCGGCTCTCGCCCGATGGGCTGATCGTCTCCCGTTCGCCCGTTCGCCCGTTCGCCCGTTCGCCCGGCCGCCCGGCTCTCGCCCGATGGGCTGCTCGTCTCCCGCCCGCCCGCCCGGCTCTCGCCCGCCTATCTCTGTCCGTCCGCGCACTCCTTGGTACTGAAGTGACGCAACCACGAGCGTGTCCGGCGTGTCGCCCGGCGTGTCGCGACTTCGGGAGCCACATCTGCCCCAACCAGTGCGCGGACGGACGGGAAGTTGTCCACAGGGTGGGCCGCGGGGTGGCCGTCAGGGCGTTTTGTCCCCTAACGTCCATATCTCACGGAACCGAGCGGGGGGATGGATGATGGACGGCGTCGCGATCCTGGAGGGGGAGGTCCGCGAGCTCATCCGGCGGCGCGGCCTCGACCCGCTCCAGGATCCGCACGGCGTGCACGAGCTCGTCGCCGATGCCGTCGCGGACTACGACGCGCGGTCGTTGCTCGGTGGAGTGCCCCCGCTCATCGACTCGGCGGCGGCCGTGAAGTCGCTCGTGGACGTGATCGCGGGGCTGGGTCCGCTGCAGCGCTACCTCGACGATCCCGATGTCGAGGAGATCTGGCTCAATGGTCCGGCGCAGGTGTTCGTGGCCCGCCACGGCGAGCCGGAGCTCACGACCACGATCCTGACGGATCAGCAGGTGCGCGACCTCGTGGAGCAGATGCTCAAGTCGTCCGGGCGGCGCCTCGACCTTTCGAGCCCCTTCGTCGACGCGACGCTGCCGACGGGCGAACGGGTCCACGCCGTCATCCCCGACGTGACGCGTCGCCACTGGGCGGTCAACATCCGCAAGTACGTCGTCCGTGCCGACCGGCTCGACGCGCTCGTGGCCCTCGGCTCGCTCACCGCCCAGGCGGCCGCGTTCCTGAACGCCGCGGTCGAGGCGGGCCTCAACATTCTCGTGGCAGGTGCGACCCAGGCCGGCAAGACGACGATGCTCAACGCGCTCGCCGGTGCGGTACCCGCCAAGGAGCGCATCATCACGTGCGAGGAAGTGTTTGAGTTGCGCATCGCACACCGCGACGTGGTGGCGATGCAGTGCCGGCAGCCCAACCTCGAGGGCACGGGCGAGATCCCGCTGCGCCGGCTCGTCAAAGAGGCGCTGCGGATGCGCCCCAGCCGGATCCTCATCGGCGAGGTGCGAGAGGCCGAGGCCCTCGACCTGCTCGTGGCGCTCAACGCCGGCATCCCGGGGATGTGCACGCTGCACGCCAACTCCGCACGCGAGGCGCTCGCCAAGATGTGCACGCTTCCGCTGCTCGCGGGCGAGAACGTCTCCGACAGGTTCGTGCTGCCCACGGTCGCCTCCGCCGTCGACCTCGTGGTGCATCTTGAGGTGGACCACCGCGGCCGGCGCCGCACTCGCGAGATCGTGGCGGTGCCCGGACGGGTCGAGTCGGGAGTCGTCGAGACGGCGGACATCTTCCACGTGCGCGACGGAGTGCTCGTCCGTGGAGACGGCTACCCGCCCCACGTCGAGCGGTTCGCGCGCGCAGGCCACGACGTCGCCGAGCTGCTCCGGAACCGGGACTGACGATGGGGGCAACGATCGGTCTGCTCGCCGGCGCGGGGCTCTTCTGCGTCTGGTGGTCCTTCTGGCCCCACGAGCAGCGCACGCAGCACCGCGCGGGTGGATGGAGCGATCGCACGGCTGACCTGCTCGCCCAGGCGGGCGTCTCGTCCGTGACGCCGACGGCGCTGCTGGCCGTGAGCGTCGGCGTCGGCGTCGTCGTGTTCGCCGTCGTGGCGGGCGCGACCGGGGCACCGGCCATCGCGGCGCTCTTCGGGCTGATGGCCGCCGCCGGACCGCGCGCCGCTGTTCGTGGCCGGGCACGACGGCGGCAAGCGCAGCTGCGCGAGGTGTGGCCCGAGGTCGTGGATCACCTGTCGTCCGGTGTCAGGGCCGGACTCGCACTGCCCGAAGCCCTGGCGCAGCTCGCGGAGCGGGGACCTGAGGAGCTGCGCGAGCCGTTCGCCCGCTTCGCTGAGGACTACCGCGCCACGGGCCGGTTCTCGGAGTGCCTCGACGTGCTCAAGTCGCGACTGGCCGACCCCGTGGCGGACCGCATCGTCGAGGCGCTGCGCATCACGCGCGACGTGGGCGGCACCGACCTCGGCCGGCTCCTGCGGACCCTCGCGCAGTTCTTGCGGGACGACGCGCGCACGCGAGGTGAGCTCGAGGCGCGGCAGTCCTGGACCGTGGGCGCGGCCCGGCTCGCGGCAGGTGCCCCCTGGGTCGTGCTCGCGCTGCTCGCCACGCGCGCCGAGGCCGCCCAGGCGTTCAACACGGCGGCGGGGATCGCGGTGCTGATCGGTGGTGCGGCGTCGTGCTTCGTCGCCTACCGGATGATGCTGCGCATCGGGCGGCTCCCCGAGGAAGTCCGGGTGCTGCGATGACCGCGCTCGTGCAGGGCGCCCTGATCGGTGCGATGGGCGGACTGGGACTCCTGCTCGTCGTCGGACACTTCCGTGCGCGCCGCGTGCGCCTCGACGATCGCCTCGCCCCTTACCTGCGACCCGCCCGGACCACGTCCCGCCTTCTCGTCGTGGGCGCCGCGCAGACTCCGCTCGCGACGGTGCAACGTCTCCTTGCACCGTGGATGGCCGACGGCGTACGCCTCGTCGGCCGGTTCGGGGCGCCGACCGAGCTTGTGCGCTCTCACCTGGTGCGCGCCGGTCGCGCCACGAGCGTCGAGCAGTTCCGCGCCGAGCAGGTGGTGGGTGGTGCGCTCGGCCTCGTCGGGGGACTCGCCCTCGCGACTCTCGCGGCGTTCGGGCGCGGGATGGCCGTACCGAGCCTCCTCGTGATCGTCCTCGCCGCGGGCGTCGCCGGGGCCGTCGTGCCCGACGTCGTGCTGCAGCGCCAGGTCGCCGCCCGCGAGGAGCGGATGCTCGCCGAGCTGCCCACGGTGGCCGAGCTGCTCGCCCTCGCCGTCGGCGCCGGGGAAGGCGCGGTGGGGGCGCTCGACCGCGTCGCGCGGAGCACGCACGGTGAGCTGTCGGGTGAGCTGGCCCGGACCCTCGCCGACGCTCGCTCGGGCACACCACTCACGGGGGCGCTCGAGAACCTCGCGGACCGGGCGCGGCTCGCGCCGCTGACGCGCTTCGCTCAAGGCGTGGCGGTCGCGGTCGAACGCGGCACACCGCTCGCCGAGGTGCTGCGCGCCCAGGCGCAGGACGTGCGTGAGGCGGGGCGCCGCGCCCTGATGGAGGCGGGTGGTCGCAAGGAGGTCGCGATGATGGTCCCGGTCGTGTTCCTCATCCTGCCCGTGACCGTCGTCTTCGCCGTCTTCCCAGGATTCACGCTGCTGCAGGTAGGGCTGTAACGACCCCGGCCGCCGGGCCGGAGCACGAGAGGAATGCACCATGACGAGTTCGCTACGGCGCACCGGACACCAGATCCTGGCCCGATGGGTGACCGAGGAGGACCGAGAGCGCGGCGACGTGCCCGGTTGGGTCCTCGTCACCCTCATGACGGCGGGGCTCGTCCTGCTGATCTGGGGCTTCGCCGGACCCGCCCTCAGCGGGATCTTCAACGACGCCGTCTCCCGGGTGTCCGGAGAGATCGGCGGCTGAGTCGCGTGCGGCGCGGCGACGCCGGCTCCGCGGCGGTCGACTTCGTCCTCGTCGCCGGCTTGACCACGGTCGTGTTCATGGCCGTCGTCCAGCTCACTCTCGGCCTGCACGTGCGCAACACGCTCGTCGACTGTGCCGGCGAGGGCGCGCGCTACGCGGCACGCGCGGACCGTGACCTCGCCGACGGCGAGCGGCGCACACGCGAGCTCATCGCGACGGCCCTCGCGCCGGGGTTCGCGGGCACCGTCACGGCGCGGACGGTCGTGCGCGGCGGGCTCGAGCTCGTCGAGGTCGAGGTGCGTGCACCACTTCCCGTGATCGGCCTCATCGGCCCCGCGGGCGGTCTCACCGTTCGCGGCCACGGGCTCGAAGAAGGTTCGGCGTGATGCGCGGCGTGCGTCGGTGCCTCGCCCGGGTGCGACGGTGCTGCACGGAGGGGGCCGACGACGGGAGCGCGATCGTCGAGTTCCTCGGCATCACCCTCATCCTGCTCGTGCCCACCGTGTACCTCGTGCTCGTGCTCGGGCGGCTCCAGGCCGGGATGTTCGCCGCGGAGTCCGCCGCCGCCCAGTCCGCGCGGGCGTTCGTCACCGCCGGCGACGTCGAAGCGGGGCGGGCCGCTGCGCTCGTGTCGGTGCGCATCGCTCTCGAGGACCAAGGGTTCCACGGGGTCGCCGCCGAGGACGCGCTCGCCCTCGAGTGCTCGACGACGCCGTGCCGGGAGCCCGGCAGCACCGTCGCGACCCGTGTGCAGGTCGATGTTCCCCTGCCCCTCGTGCCGTCGTTCGTCCGCGACGTGGTGCCGCTCTCGGTGCGGGTCTCGGCGGACCACGTCGCGGCCGTCGATCAGTACGGGGGAGTCGGATGAGGCGGGCGCGCCGTCGCATCCGGCACGTCGCGCGCGGCGACGACGGCCAGGTGATGCTGCTGTCGTTGTGCTTCGCCCTCGTGTGCCTCCTGCTCGTCACCGTCGTGGCCTCGGCGACGTCGGTCCATCTCGAGCGCAAGAGGCTCGCCGCGCTCACCGACTCTCTCGCGATCGCCGCGGCCGACGAGCTGGACCTCGACGCCTACTATCGCGGCGAAGCACCGGACCCGCTCCAGGAAGGCAAGGTGTTCCTCACCGACGCGAGCGTGGCGGCCGCCGTCGAGGAGCACCTCGCGGCGTGGCCAGGGGAGGGACGTCCGGAGGGGCTCGCCGTCGTGCGCGCCGCGACCCCCGACGGCCGGACCGCCGAGGTGGAGCTGCGTGCCGTCGCCCGGCCCGTGCTGCTCACGTGGGTGCTCGCGCCATGGTCGGACGGCATCGGGCTGCACGCCGCGGCGAGCGCCCGCGCTTGGTAGGCGACACAGCGAAGCGGCCGGCCTCCCGGAGGGGAGACCGGCCGCCAGGTGGAGCAGCGCAACGCGCTCAGTGCTTGAGCGCGCCCTCCATGACGCCGCGCACGATCTGCTTGCCGGCGACGGCGAGCAGGATGAGTAGCGGGATGGTGGCCAGCAGCGAACCCGCGAGCGTGATGCGGGGACGCGGGTACTGGGCGGAGGCCAGCTTGCTGAGCGCGACACCCACGGTGGGGTTGTCCGTGCCCGGGCCGAGCGCGATCAGCGCCCACTGGAACTCGTTCCACGCGCCGACGGCCGTGAGCAGGCCGAGGACGCCGAGCGCCGGCCGGATCACCGGCAGACACATCGTCCAGAAGATGCGGAACGTGTTCGCGCCGTCCATCCGGGCCGACTCCACGATCTCGTCGGGTAACGCGTCCTGGATGTATTGCCTCATGTAGAACACGCCGAACGCCGAGACCAGCGCCGGCACGATGAGTGCCGTGAGCTGCCCCTGCCATCCGAGGCGGGTGATGATGATGTACAGCGCGACGATGCCGAGCTGGTTGGGGATCGTCAGGGTGAGGATGACGATCACCATGAGCTGGTCGCGACCCTTGAACTTCAGCTTGGCGAAGGCGAAGCCCGCCAGCGAGCAGAAGAAGAGGGTCGAGGCGGTGATGGCCACGGTCACGATCGACGAGTACAGGAACGACTCGCCGAACTTGGCGGACTCGAACGACTGCGTGCCGTCCGGGATGTTGCCCATGACGATGTTGAAGTTCGTCCAGAAGTTGTCGCCCGGGGTGATCTGCGGCGGGATCTTGGCGAGCATCTGGTCGTCTCCCGTGGAGACGATGAACATCCACCACACCGGGAAGAACCCGATGATGAGCGTGACCACGAGGAAGATGTAGTTGAACCAACCCGCCGGAGTGTCCTGCGGCGAACGGCTCAGGAGCGTGATGCGGTTCTGCGGGCCCCTGGGCTCCGTGGGCTCCGCAGGTGCCTGGTTGATCACGGGTGCACTCATCGCTTCCGCCCTCCTTCTCCGATGCGTGATGTGAGGAAGGCGTTGAAGCCTGCGATGACGACGATGATCAAGAACAACGCCCACGACATCGCTGCCGCGTAGCCGAGGTTCAGGTTCACCCAGCCCGTCTGGTAGATCAGCTGGCTCACGGTCTGCCACTGCCGCAGCGCGCCACCGTTGGGATCAGGTGTGTCGCCGAAGAGCATCGGCTCCGTGAAGAGCTGCAGACCACCGATCGTGGACAGCACCACGGTGAAGATCACCATGGGGCGGATCATCGGCACGGTGATGCGCCACAGCTGCTGCCACGGGGTCGCGCCGTCGAGCGCGGCCGCCTCGTAGACGTCCTTGGGGATCGACTGCATCGCCGCCAGGTACAGCAGCGCGTTGTAGCCGATCCACTTCCAGTTGACCATCACGGCGATCGCTATCCACGAGGCCCACCAGGTACCTCGCCAGTCGATGCCGTTGAACGTGGTGCCGCTGATCGTGGACTCCACCCCGAACAGGCCGAGGATCGTGTTCGCAAGCCCGTAGTTCTTGGAGAACACGTAGGCGAACACGAGGGACGAGGCGACGATCGGCGTGATGAACGGAACGAGGACGCCCACGCGGAAGATGGACTGAGCCCGCAGCCTGCGGTTGAGCAGCGACGCCACGAACAGCGCGAGCAGGAGCTGGGGGATCGTCGACAGCAAGAAGATGCCGAACGTGTTGGTCAGTGCGTTCGCGAAGAGTCCGTCGCTGAGCAGCTTGGTGTAGTTGTCGAACCCGGCCCAGCCGTTGTCGGCCGGCCTCTTGAGGTTCCAACGGCGGAACGAGACGACGCCGTTGTAGACGAGCGGGAAGATGCCGAAGATGGCGAACAGGATGAAGAAGGGTGAGATCAGCAGGTAGGGCGCGAACTTGGCGTCGAAGCCCCCCCGGAATCGCTGCCATCTGCTGGATTCATCGTGCTGCGGAGATCTTGGCGGTGCGGTGCTTCCCAGCGCACGAGCCTCGGTCTTAGCCGAGGCCTTCGGTGCGGTGGACATAGGTGGCCTCCTGGAGCCGACAGTGACTGGCTGGTGAACAGGCTAGATGCACGACCGGGCGGGGACTAGAGCCATTGGCCTAGCCCCCGCCCGGAGCGCTGACATCTGTTACTACTGATCAGTCGCTGGTGCGGTGATCAGCTCAGCTCAGCGTTGACGTCGGCAACTGCCTTGTCCCACGCGTCGGCTGCAGCGAGCTGGTCGCCCTGGACGGCGTTCAGCGCGTTCTGCATCGCGTTGCGAACCACGGACTCGTTCACGCCGATGTACTGCGGCTGCAGAGCAAGCGCCGAGGTGGCGAAGATCTGACCGTCAGGGGCGTTGTTGAAGAACGGGTCGGTCGAGTTCTGGATCTCGTCGCTCTCCAGGATGGCGAGCTGCGAGGGCAGGTTACCCACGTTCTTGAAGATGCGGATCTGCTGCTCAGGCTGGATCAGCCACTCGATGAGCTTGTACGCCTCGGCGTGGTTCTGCGACTGCGCGGGGATGGTCCAGAAGGAGCCACCCCAGTTGCCGCCACCACCAGGAACCGCGGCGATGTCCCACTTGCCCTCGGTCGAAGGCGCCGAGTTCTTGATGTGACCGCGCATCCAGGCCGGGCACGCGAGGACGGCGAAGTCGCCGTTCTCGAAGCCGGCGTTCCACTCCGGCGACCAGGCCGCGAGGTTCGCGGAGAGGCCGGCGTCGATGACGGCGAGCGCCGTGTCGAACGCGACCTTCGGGCCACCCTCGAGCGCGAGCTCCTCTTCGGGCGTGAAGGACGCGACGGGCTGCTGGCCGAGCACGGGCTGGTAGACGTTCACCGCGTTGTCGACGAACTTCTTGCCACCGGAGCCCTCGACGTACTGCTTGCCGAACTCGATGAAGTCCTCCCACGAGCCACCGATGGCTGCGGAGACGGACTCGCGGTCGGACGGCAGGCCTGCCGCCTCGATGAGGTCGTGGCGGTAGCACATGGCCTGCGGGCCGATGTCCGTGCCGAGACCGATGTTGGTGGAACCGTCGGCCGTGAGCGTCTGGGCCCACTTCCAGTCGAGGTAGGACTCCTCGTACTGACCGGCGCCCAGGTCGAGCAGGTTGACGAACTTGTCCGCCTGCTCGCGGAACTGCACGACGTAGTCGAGGTCGATCGCCTGCACGTCCGGCGCACCGGAGCCCGCGATGAGGTACTGCTGGAGCGCCTCGTGCGTGGCCGGGTGCTCACCCGGGATGAGCTTGATCTTGACGTTCGGGTTCTCCGACTCGTACTGCTCGACGAGCGAGTCACCCTCGGACTGGAGTCCGAAGTCGCCCCAGAAGGCGACCGAGAGCTCGACCGACTCGCCCGAGGGGGGCTCGTCGGTGGAGGTTTCCGTGTCGGTTGCGGTGTTGGTGTCCGACGGCGGGTCGGACGGGTTGGACGAGCAAGCAGCAAGCACGAGAGCCGATGCTGCACCGAGGGCGGCGATGCTTGCCGCCCGACTACGAGACCACTTCATGCCGTATCCCCTTTGGAGGCGTGGATGCGCTCCCACGTTGGAGCGCTCAGCAAACATAGCGCCGCTTCGGGCGGTTGTGGAGTGATACCGGTCACGATTTGGTGACGAAAGGATTCCGGCCGTCGTTGCAAAGTTCGGAGAGCGAGGAAAGTCCGGGCGAGGGCACTCGCACCCCCACCCGGACTCTCCGCGGAGGGTGCTAGGCCCCCCTGACCAGTGCGTTGACGCTGCGCAGCACGCGCGGCGAGACGAGCTCCGCGGCGTCGATCTCGCGGCCCGAGCGCACGTGCAGGACGGCGGACTCGCCGGCGGTCAACGTCACGAGCTGGTCGTCCACGACGGCGTCCGGGTCGAGCTTGTCCACGAGAAGTGCCAGGTCACGCACGAGCGAGTGCGCACTCACGGTCACCTCGAAGCCACCCTCGACGGCCTCCACGTGCGTCGTGAACGGGGTCGGTTCGTACGCCACGTCCTTGTCCTCGGCGAACAGGTGCACGGCGGTCGCGTAGCCCTCGGCGTCGACACCCACCGTGAGGTACTCGCGCGTCGGGTCGCCCGCCGTCGTGACCACGTCACCGAGCGTGAGCGTCGCGACGGCGCGCGGGCCGACCTCGACCTCGTGCGTCTCGCTCGCGAGCTCGGTCCCGTCGAGGGATCGCCGCGCCACGGTGGCCGTCGTCGTCGTCGGCTCGTCCGTGTCGTTGACCACCACGGCGGCGAGCCCGCCCTCGCGCGGCTGCACCGTGACGAGGCGTGGCGCATAGGCGGCGCGCAGGGCGTACCAGAGCGGCTTGAGGCGCTCGTCGCCGTCCACGGCCGCCCAGCTCGTCACGGGCCAGCAGTCGTTGAGCTGCCACACGATCGACCCTGCCGAGCGCGGCCACCACGAGCGGTAGTGCTCGACGGCGAAGGCCACGGCCCGCGCCTGGTTGAGCGACGTGGCCCAGTGCCAGTCCTCGAAGTCCTCCGGGATCGGCAGGTGGGGTGCGAGCCCGCGGTCGAGCTTGCCGTTGCCGTCCTCCGCCTTCTGGTGCAGCAGGAAGGTCTCGGTCTCCTTGCCGAGCTCGCTCGCGGGGACGGCCCGCGTGAGCGTCGCCCACGTCGCCGGGCCCTGCCAGCCGAACTCGGAGCAGAACCGCGGCACGTCCTCGCGGTAGAAGGCGTAGTCGCGCCGGTTCCAGCACTCCCACTCGTGGTGCGTGCCGTGGTCCGGGTCGTTCGGGTGGATGCCGTCGATGGGCTGCCCCGGGGAGTAGGGGGAGTTGTCGGAGTACGGCCGCGTCGGGTCGAGCTCCGCGACGATCGCCGGGAACACCTCCTGGTAGAACTTCAGCCCCCACGAGCGGCCCTGCAGGTCCGCGGGCCAGCCCCAGTCGCGGAAGCCCCACATGTTCTCGTTCGCGCCGTTCCACAGCACGAGCGAGGGATGGGGGGTCAGGCGGGCGACGTTCTCCCGGGCCTCGGCGACGATCTCGGAGAAGATCGGCTCCTCCTCGGCATAGGCGCCGCACGCGAGCAGGAAGTCCTGCCACACGAGCACGCCACGCTCGTCCGCGACCTCGTAGAAGTCCTCGGTCTCGTAGATGCCGCCGCCCCAGATGCGCAGCAGGTTCATGTTCGCGCCGAGCGCCTGGTCGAACCGACGCTCGAGGCGCGCGCGGTCGATGCGCGTGAGCAGGTGGTCGTCCGGGATCCAGTTCGCACCCTTGACGAACACCTCCTTGCCATTGACCACGAACGTGAACCGCGCCCCGTGCTCGTCCGCGTCCCGGTTCACCTCGAGGGAGCGGAAGCCCACGCGGCGGGCGTAGGAGTCGAGGTCGCCGTCGGGGCCGGCGAGAGTCGCGGTCAGGGGGTAGAGCTTGGCCCGGCCGTAGCCGCGCGGCCACCAGCGGTCGACGTCGGGCACGACGGCGACGACGACGGCGGACGTCGCACCCCCGGGCACCTCGACGGACTGCTCCACGCCACCCACCGTCACGGTCAGCGTCAGGGGTGCGTCGTCGTCCCCGAGCCCGGCGCGCTCGATGTCGGCGTGCAGCTCGACCCGGCCCGCGCCGTCGTCGTCCACCGTGACGAGGGGGCGCACGGAGGCGAGACGTGCGGTGCGCCACCGCTCGAGGCGCACGGGCTTCCAGATGCCGGCGGTCTGCAGGTCGGGCCCCCAGTCCCAGCCGAACGAGCACGCCATCTTGCGCACGGAGTTGAACGGGTGCGGGTACGGGCGCGGCCGGAAGCCGAGCTGCGCCTCGACCGACTCCGCGTACTCGAGCGCGGAGGCGAAGTCCACGACGAGCTCGTTGTCGAGGTCCAGCAGCGAGCGCACGTCCACGCGGTAGGAGCGGTGCTGGTTGAACGTCCGGGCGACCTCGGTGCCGTTGAGGGTGACCGTGGCGACCGTGTCGAGGCCGTCGAACGCGAGGTCGACCCGCTCGTCCTCCGCCGCGGGCGTCGCAGCGAACGTCGTCGCGTAGCGCCAGTGCGTGCGGTGCGCCCAGGCGAGGGCCGTCTCGTTGCGCTCGAGGTAGGGGTCCGGGATGAGGCCCGCGTCGAGCAGGTCGGTGTGCACGCTGCCGGGCACGGTCGCGGGAACTGCCCGGCCCTCGATCTCCGCCGGGACGGGACCGGCTGTCGCGGTGAGGGTCCAGCCCTCGTGCAGCTCGTGCGCGGTGAGGTGCGTCATGGGTTGTGCTCGATTCGGGTGCGAACGGACGTTAGTCAGGCACGTGAAGTAAACCCGATCGGGGACCTGGGCGGTAACTCGGGAGCCGGGAGGCCGGTCGGACTCGCGTAGCCTTGACCCTTGTGGCAACCATCGACCTAGCCAGCGAGATCGCGGCCTTGCGGAGCACCCTCGGCACGATCACCGCCGTCACCGACCCGGAGGCGCTGCGCGCGAAGATCGCCGAGCTGTCCGAGAAGGCGTCCGCGCCGGACCTGTGGGATGACACGGACAAGGCCCAGGCCGTCACGAGCGCGCTCTCGCACCGCCAGGCCGAGCTGCGCCACCTCGAGGAGATCGCCCAGCGGGTCGACGACCTCGAGACCCTCTCGGAGATGGCCGAGGAGGCCGACGACGAGGAGACGCGCGAGGAGGTCGCCGCCGACCTCGCGAGGCTGCGCACGGACATGCGTACGTTCGAGGTGCGCACGCTCCTCACGGGCGAGTACGACCAGCGCGAGGCCGTCGTCACGATCCGCTCGGGTGCCGGCGGCGTGGACGCGGCGGACTTCGCCGAGATGCTGCTGCGGATGTACCTGCGATGGGCAGAGCGCCACAACTTCCCCACCAAGGTGCTCGACACCTCCTACGCGGAGGAGGCGGGCCTCAAGTCCGTCACCTTCGAGGTCAAGGTGCCCTACGCCTACGGGAACCTGTCCGTCGAGGCGGGCACGCACCGGCTCGTGCGCATCTCGCCCTTCGACAACCAGGGACGGCGCCAGACGTCGTTCGCCGCCGTCGAGGTCATCCCGCTCATCGAGCAGACGGACCACATCGACATCCCCGAGGCGGACATCCGGGTGGACGTGTTCCGCTCCTCGGGCCCGGGCGGGCAGTCCGTCAACACGACGGACTCGGCCGTGCGCCTCACGCACATCCCCACGGGGATCGTGGTCTCCATGCAGGACGAGAAGTCGCAGATCCAGAACCGCGCCGCGGCGATGCGCGTGCTGCAGTCGCGGCTCCTGCTCGCCCGCAAGGCGGAGGACGACGCCAAGAAGAAGGAGCTCGCGGGGGACATCAAGGCCTCGTGGGGCGACCAGATGCGTTCCTACGTGCTCCACCCGTACCAGATGGTCAAGGACCTGCGCACGGAGCACGAGGTCGGCAACACGAGCGCGGTGTTCGACGGCGAGATCGACGACTTCATCGAGGCGGGCATCCGCTGGCGCCGCGGCGCCCCCCAGGCGTAGCTCGCCCGTCGACCCCGTCGGTCGATGGTTTCTTGAAGAGTTGGTAACGGATATCGGTCCTAACTCTTCAAGCAACGGGCTGCGCGGGGCTGGGCGGGTGCGCGGGGCTGGTCGGGGCCGGCGAGCCGAGTCTGGGCTGTGCGGGGCCGGTCGGGGCCGGCGAGCCGGGTCTGGGCCGGGCGGGGGCGCAAGCCCGGCGGAACTGCCGTTTTGGGCGGAAACTGCCGATCTCACGGGGTGAGGCGGGCGCCGGGCCCGGGTCGCGACGGGGTGGGTCGGCGTGTCGGGGGAGAGTGCCCGGCGGCGGTGCTTAGGCTCACAACTGGCCAGGAGTTCGCAGTGCACTTCCCCGACCCCGAGACTGGCCCGGTTTGCTGTGATCAGGTTCGAGAACGTCTCCAAGGTCTACGCGCGCGGCGCGCGGCCTGCGCTCGACTCCGTCTCGCTCGAGGTCGAGCGCGGTGAGTTCGTCTTCCTCGTCGGCCAGTCCGGCTCCGGGAAGTCCACGTTCCTGCGCCTCGCGCTGCGCGAGGAGCGCCCGACGGCGGGCAAGGTGTTCGTCGCCGGCAAGGACCTGACCACGATGTCGACCTGGGCCGTGCCGCACCTGCGCCGCAAGATCGGCGCCGTGTTCCAGGACTTCCGCCTGCTGCCCAACAAGACCGTGTTCGAGAACGTCGCGTTCGCGCTCCAGGTGATCGGCAGGCCGCGCCACCACATCATGACCGTGGTCCCGGACACGCTCGAGATGGTGGGGCTCGCCGGCAAGGAGAAGCGCCGCCCCCACGAGCTGTCCGGCGGCGAGCAGCAGCGCGTCGCCATCGCGCGCGCCTTCGTCAACCGCCCCGACATCCTGCTCGCGGACGAGCCCACGGGGAACCTCGACCCCTCCACGTCGCTCGGCATCATGCGGCTGCTGGACCGCATCAACCGCACGGGCACCACGGTGGTCATGGCGACGCACGACGACGAGATCGTGGACCAGATGCGCAAGCGCGTCATCGAGCTCGCGGGCGGCGAGCTCGTCCGCGACCAGGACCGCGGCGTCTACGGATCGGCGCGGTAGGGCCCGGCATGCGACTCCAGTTCATCCTCTCCGAGATCGGCATCGGGCTGCGCCGCAACGTGTCCATGGCCGTCTCGGTCGTGCTCGTCACGTTCGTCTCGCTCGTTTTCGTCGGTGCCGCGGCCCTGCTGCAGATGCAGATCGCCAACCTGCAGGCCGACTGGTACGGCAAGGTCGAGGTCTCCGTGTTCCTGTGCCCCGCCGGGAGCCTCGAGATCAACTGCGCCGACGGCGAGGCGACCGACGAGCAGATCCAGGCGATCGAGGACCTCCTCGCCTCGCCCGAGCTCGCCCCCATCGTCGAGCGCGTCTACTTCGAGACGAAGGACGACGCCTTCAAGGCGTTCGAGCGCCGTTACGGGGACGACCCGACGTACGCCGACATCACGGCCGAGGACATGCAGGCCGCGTTCCGGGTCAAGCTCAGCGACCCCGAGCAGTACCAGGTGGTCGCTGAGGTGCTCGGCGGGCGGCCGGGCGTCGAGGAGATCAAGGACCAGCGCGACTACTTCCAGTCGATCTTCGCCCTGCTCGGCGGGCTCACCATGCTCTCCGTCGGGTTCGCGATCGTCATGCTCGTCGCGGCCGTGCTCCTCGTCGCCACGACCATCCGGCTGTCCGCGATGAGCCGACGCCGCGAGACGGGGATCATGCGCCTCGTGGGCGCCTCGAACTTCTTCATCCAGCTCCCGTTCATGCTCGAGGGGGCGATCGCCGCGACGATCGGTGCGGTGCTCGCGAGCGTCACGCTGTGGTTCGGGGTCCAGACGATGACCACCGAGTGGCTCGGCGACTCGCAGGAAGGGCTGCTCGGGAGCGCGAACCTCGTCTCGACGTCGGACGTGCTCACGGTCGCCCCGTTCCTCGTGGGGCTCGCGATCGTGCTCGCCACGATCTCCTCCGTCGTCACCTTGAGCCGGTACACGAAGGTCTAGGGGACACGCGATGACGACGACGACGTACACCGGCATCCTGCGTACCAGGACGCGGCTGTGGGCAGCGCTCGCGGTGATGCTCGCCGTCATGCTCGGTCTCGCCGTGCTGGCCGCCGTCGGGCCCGCCCACGCGGACGACCTCGACGACCAGCGCCGCGCCGCGGAGCAGAAGAAGCGGGACAACGAGGCGGAGCTCCAGCAGCTCTCCCACGACCTCGAGGAGATCGCCGACGACCTCGCCGAGGCGCTCATCGAGCTCAAGAAGATCGAGCAGCAGCTCCCCGACGCCCAGACGGCGCTCAAGGACGCGCAGGACAAGTACGCGAAGGCGAAGCGCGAGGTCAAGGCCCTCGAGGATCGCCTCGAGGCGCAGGAGAACACCGAGGCGGATCTCGTGGACCGCATCGCCGAGGACGAGGCCCGCAGCGTCGAGGTCCGGGCGAGCGTCGGTGCCCTCGCACGGCAAGCGCTCAAGGGCGACCTGTCGACGTCGAGCCTCGCGATCATGCTCGACGCGGCCGACCCGCAGGAGTACGTCCAGCAGTACGGCCTCGTCACGACGGCGATGCGCTCCCAGACCCAGCTCCTCGGCCAGCTCGCGCAGGACGATGCCGCGAACCGCAACGCGAAGGTCCGCCTCGAGGCCGTGCGCGACCGGATCGCGGAGCTGCGGGCGGCCGCCGTCGTGAAGCAGAAGGAGGCGAACGAGCGGCGCAAGGAGGCGCAGGCGCACGAGACGACCGTGCGCGGGCTCATCGACGAGCAGAAGGTGAAGACGGCGTTCATCCAGGCGCGCAAGGCCGACTACGAGGCCCGTGAGGAACAGCTCAAGAAGGACCGCGCGTCCCTCGAGTCCGACATCAAGGACCTCATCGCCAAGCAGAAGGAGCGCGACGAGCGGAACGCGGCGAAGGACCAGAAGAAGAAGAAGCCGGGTCCCGTCGGTTCGGGGATCTTCCAGAACCCGTCGTCGTACAGCCCGATGTACGTCACGTCGAAGTACGGCTGGCGCACCCACCCCGTGCTCGGCTACCCGCGTCTGCACGCCGGCATCGACCTGCGCGCGTACTGCGGGGTGAACATCCTCGCCGGCCGCAAGGGCGAGGTCGTGTGGGCCCGGTATCGCGCGGGGTACGGCAACCAGGTGCTCGTCGACCACGGCGAGATCAACGGCAACTCCGTGATGTCGAGCTACAACCACCTGCAGGGGTTCAACGTCTCGGCGGGTCAGAGCGTGTCCGGGGGGAAAGTCGTCGGCTTCTCCGGCTCGACGGGCACCTCGACGGCGTGCCACCTTCACTTCGAGGTCTACGTCAACGGCAACACGGTCGACCCGTACCCGTACCTGTAGCGCCCGGCAAATCACTCGGCCCGGCGACGCGGCGGCCGGTAGTCTCCTCTACTCTTTGCAGGGGCTGACTCAGGAGGCAGACGTGGCACGGGACCAGGGGCGACAGCAGATCGCCTCGAACCGCAAGGCGAGGCACGACTACGCCATCGAGGACGTCTTCGAGGCGGGCATCATGCTCTCGGGCACCGAGGTCAAGGCGCTGCGCGCCGGACGAGCCTCGCTCTCCGACGGCTTCGTGTCGATCGACGGCGGTGAGGCGTGGCTCGAGGGCGTCCACATCTCCGAGTACTCCCAGGGCACCTGGACCAACCACGCCCCGCGGCGCAAGCGCAAGCTGCTGCTGCACCGCGACGAGATCGACCGCCTCGACTCCCGGGTGCGGGAGAAGGGCCTGACGATCGTGCCGCTCTCCCTGTACTTCCTCGACGGGCGGGCCAAGGTCGAGATCGCCCTGGCGCGCGGTAAGCGGGAGTGGGACAAGCGGCAGGCGCTGCGCGAACGGCAGGACGACCTCGAGGCGCGCAAGGCCATGCGGCGCAAGGAGGAGCGGTGAACGTCGGGTGCCTCGGTCGGACGGCGACCGCCGTCGTCGGCCTCCTCGTCGTCGCCCTCGTCAGTCTCGCCGCCTTCGTCGCGCCGGCCCAGGCCAACGCGGTGCGGGCCGACGACGGCGTGCTCCTGACCTATGGGCGCCAGATCGTGCGGTACGACGTCACCGTCGACATCGACCGCGAGGGCACCGCGCAGGTCTCGATCGACATGGACTTCTCGTTCGGCAACAACCCCGGTCACGGCCCCTACATCACGTTGCCGACCCGCATGGGTTACGACGCCGAGCAGGACCGGATCTACAGGATCTCGCGCATCCGGGCGAGCTCCGCGACGGGGGCACCCGCGAAGGTCTACACCGACCGAGGGACCTATGGCGTCGCGGTCCGGGTGGGCGACGAGGACCGCGGCAACATCCGCGGCGTCCAGCAGTACACGATCAGCTACCAGCTCGAGGGCATGCTCAACGGGGCGGCCGGCGGCGGGACGTTCGACGAGTTCTACTGGAACGCCATCGGGGTGGGCTGGGAGGTCCCGATCTCGAACGCGACCGTGACGGTCCGCGGCCCCGGCACCATCGCGGACGCGACGTGCTTCGCGGGACCGCAAGGATCCACCGAGGCGTGCACCGCCCACTCGTTCGACGGCACGTCGGCGCACTTCGCCGAGTCCCTGCTGCCGGTCGGGCGGCTGTTCTCCGTCGTCGTCGGCTGGCCGGCGGGCACCTTCGAGGGACTCGAGCCGATCCTCGCGCGCAAGCCCTCCGCGCTCGACCCCGTCAACCCCGCCACCCCGGCGGGCGTGGCCGCGGCGATCATCCTGCTCGGGGGTGGGGCCGCCGTGATCACCCGCGCCCGGACGCGTGGCCGGGACCGCGCCTACCTCGGTCTCACCCCGGGTCTCGAGCCCGCGCCCGGCCAGGAGGTGCGGGAGGGGGTGCGCGACCGGCGGCTCCCGGTGGCCGTGCAGTTCGAGCCGCCGCGCGACGTCCGGCCCGGCGCGATCGGCACGCTGCTCGACGAGGTCGCCGACCCGCACGACGTCACCGCGACCCTCGTCGACCTCGCGGTGCGCGGCTACCTGCGCATCGAGGAGGTGCCCCGAAAGAACCCCAAGAAGCGGCCGAACAACTGGCTGCTCGTGAAGGAGAAGCCCGCCGACGTGTACCTCGCGCCGTACGAGACGGTCCTCTTCGACGGGATCTTCGGCGGGCGTGAGCAGGTCAAGCTCTCGGCGCTCAAGACGACGTTCGCCTCGACGATGGCGAGCGTCCAGAGCGGGCTGTACGCCGAGGTCACGGGGCGTGGCTGGTTCCGCACCGACCCTCAGGCGGTCCGTACCCGCTGGAGCGTGAGCGGGGCGGTGCTCATCATCGGGGCCATCGTGCTCGGGTTCTTCATGGCAGCCGTCAGCTCCGCGGACGGCCCCCGCGGCCTGGTGCTCGTGCCGATCGCGATCCTCGGGCTGGGCATCATCGTGGCCAGGGCAGCGAAGTACGCGCCCGCCCGCACGGCGGCCGGCACCGCCGTGCTCGCCCAGACGCTCGGATTTAAGCAGTTCATCGCGACCGCCGAGGCCAACCAGCTGCGCTGGGAGGAGGGCGAGGACGTGTTCTCGCGCTACCTGCCCTACGCGATCGCCTTCGAGGAGACGAAGCGCTGGGCGCGCGTCTTCGAGGACCTCGCGGCGCAGGGCCATTCCGTGCCCACGCCCACGTGGTACGTCGGGAGCCCCACCTTCCACGGCGCGATGTGGACGAGCAGTGGCGGCTTCAGCAACGCGCTCGCGAGCTTCGCCTCGACGGCGACCAGCTCCATCTCCGCACCCGCCCCCGCCACGAGCGGCAGCTCGGGTGGATCGGGTTTCTCCGGGGGTGGCGGCTTCTCCGGTGGCGGTGGCGGTGGTGGCGGTGGCGGCGGCGGGGGCTGGTAGCCCGTGCTCGTCTGTTGCGGCCTGACGACGCTCGACGTCACGCAGGTGGTCGACCGCCTGCCCATGCCCAACGAGAAGCTGACGGGGCGTGAGCTCACCGTCGCGTTCGGCGGTCCCGCGGCTAACGCGGCGGCGACGGCCGTGGCGCTCGGGGTCCCGGCCACCCTCGTGACGGGGGTGGGCTCCGGGCCTGTCGCTCAGGTGGTGCGCGCGAAGCTCGCGGCGGCCGGGGTGCGACTCGTGGACCTGCTCGAGGGGCAGGACGTCGACCCGCCCATCTCGACCGTGCTCGTCACCGCATCGACGGGGGAGCGCGCCGTCGTCTCCGTCAACGACGCCCGGCCGCGCTCCTACGGCGCCTTGCCCGACGGCGTGCTCTCGGGTGCTGGGACGTTGCTCGTGGACGGGCGGCTCGTCGACGCGGCGATCCCGCTGGCCCGTGCCGCCCGGGCTGCCGGGTTGCGCGTCATGATCGACGGCGGCTCCTACAAGCCCGGCACGGAAGAGCTCCTCGCCGAGTGCGACGTCGCTATCGTTTCGGCGGACTTCCACCTGCCAGACGATCGATCGCCGACGACGGCGGACCCCGGGTCTCTCGAGGACCTGGCCGCGATCGCCGCGGGTGGGCCGGCGTTCGTGGCCCGCAGCGCAGGGGAGGGAAAGATCGCGACGCTCGTGGAGGGCGCCGTCGTCGGCGTCGATGTTCCTCGTGCCGCGCGCGTGGTGGACACGCTCGGTGCCGGGGACGTGCTGCACGGAGCCTTCGCGGCGGCGTGGCACGCGTGGCGGGGCGAGGAGCCCGCGGCGCTGCGGTTCGCCGCGCGGGTCGCGACGGCGTCCGTGGAGCACGCCGGTGCGCGCGGCTGGGTGGCCGACGAGCCGGTGCGCGCGGGCTTCGCCGAGGAAATACGTGGGGGAGTGTCGGTGTTGTGACGTACGCTTGACCTTGTCGGACAGGCCCTTCGTGGGGTGCGACCGGCACACAACTGAACAGGGGGGTGATCGGTTTCGACGGTGGTCGTCGAGCCAGGAGAAGCGGGCCGAGGACGCACGGTTATCTCGTTAACGATCCGCGCAAACCTATAGGTGCCAACTCCAAGAGCACCGACTTCGCCCTCGCCGCCTGAGCGAGCCCCGAAGTCCGTCAGCCTGAGTACGCTCTCGACTCAGTAACTGGCGTCAGCTAGAGAGCCACTGCTGGCAGTCCTCGTCGTCGGGACTGCCGGGACTTCTAGACGACTGAGCCCGTTCACGTCTTGCCTGTGTGAACGTGAGGGCCGAGAAAAGCGCATACAGGCTGCGCCCGGAGAAGCCCTGGTTTTTCGCCACCGGACGCGGGTTCGATTCCCGCCACCTCCACCACGACTACGCCGGATCCCTCGGGATTCCGGCGTTTTCGTTGCAATCACGCCGTTCCTGGCCCCCTGGCCCACTTGGCAGGAGTGGGCACTAATTGGCTTTGGTAGGCTCAAGACTAGGCACACAGTAGTCACGAGCGCAAGGGCGGGGTGGTGAGATGTCGAAGGCAACGAAGTTGCCCCGAGGGATCAGCCACTACCGCGGACGCTACCGCGTGCGCCTTTTCGTCGACGGCTACCAGCACGCCCTCGGCGTCTACGACACGCTCACCGACGCCAAGGCCGCACTCGAGATCGCCCGCGGGCAGAAGGCTCGCGGCACCTTCGTGCCACCAGCCGAGCGTCGCCAGCAAGCCAAGGTCGCGGCCCAGGTGGCCGAGCGCGAGTCGCTCACGCTCGAGCAATGGGCGAGTACGTGGCTCGCGGAGATGGATCTCAACCCCGAGCGGTCGAAGGCGACGGTCGTGAGCTACCGCTCGGTGCTCAAGAACCACGTGCTGCCCGAGCTCGGCGGGATGCGGCTCGTCGACCTCACACCCGAACTCGTCGCCGAACACCTCGCAGCCCTGCGCGCCATGCCCTCCGCGCGTCACCCCGGTCGCAAGGTCAACGGCGTCGCGCCGAACGCCGCCCTCGTGCTCCGCGCATGCCTGAACGCCGCCGTGAAGCGCAAGGCCGGCGGGCTGACATCGTTCACCTTCCCCTCGGCGCCCAAGCACTCGCGTGTGCGCCCCGAGGACGTCGACGGCGATGTCGCGACCCCTGCCGAGGTCGCGGCAATGGCGGCCGCGATGCCTGCGCACCTGCGCGTCGCCGTCCCGCTCGCCGCGTGGTGCGCCCTTCGCCTCGGTGAGGTCCTCGGGCTCGAGCGGCGCGACCTCGAGCACCTCGACGACCCGAAGCGCGCCACGCTCCACGTCCGGCGCCAGGTGAACGTCAAGGCCGGGACGATCACGCCGCCCAAGGCCGACTCGACGCGCTCGATCGCCATCCCGGCGTTCCTGCTGCCAGCGCTGCGCGCACACCTATCCGAGCACGTCGGCCCCGAGGCAGACTGCCCGGTGCTGACCAACCCGACCCGGCGAGGCACCCGTGTGTCGCAGACTCGCCTCGACGTCGCATGGCGGGCGGCCCGGGCCGAGGCCGGCCGGGAGGCCTTCCGATTCCACAACCTGCGTCACACCGGCCTGACGGCTTACGCCCAGCAGGGCGCGACGCTCGCCGAGCTGCTCCACCGCGGCGGGCACAGCGACGTCTCGGTTGCGCTGCGCTACCAGCACGCGACCGCCGAGCGCGACCGTGCGCTCACGGCGCGGCTCAGCGCCGAAATCGAAGGGAAGCGAGATGGCTGACGCACTTGAGCAAGCTGAAATCAACGGCCGAGAGATCCCACGGCTCGCCAAGAAAGGTGTGTTCCAGCTGCTCGATGATGCGACGATCCGGTGCCAGTGCCGAACCAAGGGGGGCAAGCCCAGCGGCCCGGTTCTAGCGCGGTTCTACGTGGGACCGGAGGGGGACACGGGCCGCGCTCTGGGATGGGTCTGGGTCCCGAGCTTCCGATACCGCGAAGGAAAGATCCCGCCAACGGCCGCGCCGATAGCGATGAACGCCGGCGACACGGCGTGGACGCTCCATGCACAGTGCGGCGCCTGCCGGGCGTGGTGGTTGGTCTTTCCTGGCGACGTGCCGGAAGCCAAGGAACTCGCCGGCAAGACCGCTGTCATGTCCCACCGTCCAAACGTATCCGCGCGCGAGCCGCACAAGGTCGGCGACCCCACCGTCGCCGGTGTGGTCACGTCTGACTGGACTCGAGGCCCTGGTCCCGTCGTGCTCGTTCGCGTGAAGACTTCGGAGTGGGGAGCCGTCGCTCCTTAGTTGCGACTGTGCGCGTGTCGCCGCGTCTCCGAGCGGACTCCTGCTAACCTGTTGGTGCCTGTCCGGGGTCGGCAAACTCCCGAGGGAATGGCAGCCCTCGACTCATCGTGAGTCGGAGTTTGCCATGTCTCAGATTGCCCCTGACCTCGAAGCCACCCTCACTCTCGATCAAGTCGCGCTGCGCTGGCAGTGTTCGATCGACACCGTTCGCCGCGAGATCGCCCGCGGGAACCTCCGTGCGATCCGCGTCGGTCGGCTGATTCGGATCCGCCCACGCGACCTCGCGAACGCGGAGCGCCCTGTCACGCCCCTCGCTGGCGCCCGAGTTGGCTAGCGCCGCTCCCGCCGGGACGACGCTCCCGGGTGCGCAGGACGGGTACTGGAGGTCACAGCCCGATGAGGCAACGGGAGAGGTCTGCCCGGAGGCCGTTCGTGTCGCCCTGCTCTCGGCTCCGTCGATCGGGGCGGGAATCGCGGCCGTCATCGAAGCAGCGCCAGAGTGGTCCGTCTCGCGTGCCACGCGCTGCGTGCGCGCGATGTGGAACCGTCGCGACGAGCTTGCGGAACGGAGCGCAGAGTACGCCCGGCTCGAGGCGGCCTCATCTGACGCTCCGTTTCGACGTCGTAGCGAACCCGCGCCGCTTCGTCGCCAGGTGGACTGCGACCCGGTCGCCGACCGAGCGACACACAATGTCGTCGAGGGCGGTGTGCGCCGATGAACGCAGACGAAAACCGCCCTACGGGGGCGGCTTCCGAGGCTGGCGGGCCTGGTGTCATCGTACGGCTCAGCGTCGATCTACGCGACGTCGAGACAACTCACGGGTGGCCGACGTTCAAGGGCACTCGCCTCGCGCACCGCCTGCTCGACGAGGCGCTCGCCGCCCCGCGAGGCGTTGAGGTCGTGCTCCGGGTCGGAACGATCCGCCCCGGCCTGAGCATCAGCGAGACCGTGTGGCGTGAACTGCTGAGCAAGTTCGCGGTCACAGTCGAGGCAGATCGACCAACGGTGGCACGTGAGTGGCACGAGTTCACGCGCGCCGTGCTGGGCGGTGATGACCTTGTCTAGCGCCTGGGACACCACCGAGGACCAGGTCCTGCCGGCGACCGCCACCGAACCGCTCGCGGCGATCGCTGCCGTTAGGCATCTCGACCCCTACGACGATCTCGTGATACCGCTCGAGGAGGCGCCAGGTAGGACGGGGGAGGCCACGGGCTGCGCGGTCAGCACCTGGACACCCGCGGCGCTCTCCGCTGTCCTGAGCGGTCTCGCAGACGGCACCCTGGGCAGGCCGTCGCCGACCCTAGGACGGTTCGACGGGCTTGCCGGAGGGCTCTTCTACCCCGGCCGCGTGAACGGGCTCGCCGGCGAGAGCGGAAGCGGAAAGACCTGGACCGCTCTCGTGGTCGTGGCCCAGGAACTCGCCGACGAACGTGCCGTCGTCTACGTCGACCTCGAGGACGACGCTGCCGGGATCGTAGGCAGGCTGCTCGACCTTGGCGTAGATCCTGGTGCCATCGGGGCACGCTTCGCCTACGTCAGTCCGAACGAACGACTCGACATCCCCGGCGCCGAGGCTCTCGCACGGACGATCGAACAGCTGCAACCCACGGTGGTTGTCATCGACTCGACGGGTGAGGCGCTCGCGCTCGACGGGGCGAAGCCCAACGACGATGACCAGGTCGCGCTCTGGTTCCGTCGCCTGCCCCGCGCCATCGCGGACCGCGGGCCGGCCGTGCTCCTGCTCGACCACACGACCAAGGTCGACGTGGACGGGTTGTGGCCGATCGGGAGCCAGCGTAAGCGTGCGGCGATCACCGGGGCGCAGTTCATGCAGCGCACGGTCCGCCCCTTCGACAAGTGGACTCCGGGTCATGCGAAGCTCGTGTGCGCCAAGGACCGCAACGGCAACTATCGGCCCGGGCAGCACGTCGTCGACCTCAAGGTCACACCGACCGGAGGCCGCGTCGTGCTCGAGCTCGTCGCAGCCAGCGACGGCCCCCGCGCGGAGGGCGGCGGCTTCCGACCCACGGGCTACATGGAGCGGATCAGCCTGGCACTCGAGGCCCTGGGGGAGCCGGTGAGCTTCAACGGCGTGTGCGAGCGCATCACAGGCAAGCGGGCGCACATCCGTGCCGCTGTCGATGCGCTCGTCGTCGAGGGCTACCTGACGACAACGCCCGGCCCTCGTGGTGCCACCCTGCACTCCGTCGCCAAGACATTCCGTGAGACGAGCGCCGGGGAACCAGTCGCGGCGAGAAGTGAGTCTCTGACTGGTTCCACCGGTTCCGGTTCCTTAGGAGGGGAACCGGGAACCAGTGGGTTGACCGGTTCCGGGAACCGGTCGGGAACCGGTGGGGAACCGGTCAAGTGTGCGAAGTGCTCACTGGCCCTCGATCCGTGGCTCGTCGACCAAGGGCAGACCGAGCACGTCGGATGCGGAGTCGAGTCATGAGCGCCACAATCCGCGGCGAACTCATCGCAGCTGTTTCCGAGGCGATCGAGATTGGCGAGCACGTGCCATGCCGCGCCGGGGACGTCATCGCCACAGCCGCATGGACGAGCGACCTCCCCGAGGACCAGCTCGAGGCCGCACGGGCGTGCCGATCGTGCGCGGTGGCGCGGCTCTGCCGGGCGTACATCGCAGCGCACCCGCGCGAGTGGGGCGTGTACGGCGGCATCACCGAGGCGGATCGCAAGCCGGCAAAAGGGCGCCCTTGCGGCACGAGCAAGAGGGGGGCCGCCCGATGAGCAGCGTCACGCGACCCGAGCAGGTCGACGATCACGGCACGCGGCACCGCTTCGGCTGCGACGAGCCGGGATGGGTCAGCGACGGCGCCGCCGTCGTCGGGTGGCACGTGGTGCGGTGCGCGGGCTGTGGCGCCGTCCGACTCAAGAGAGGCAGTTCGTCATGAGTGACCGCACAGAAGTCCGTCTGGGGCCCGAGCTCGAACGTGTCGTCAACCTCTACGGTGACGGCCCGGAGGGTGACCGATGGCCGCGATGATCTTCACCAGCGCCAACCCAAACGAGTTCGCTGCATTCCTGGTTGAAGCTGGCGGTGAGGTGCGAGTGCGGTTTCGCCGCTCAGGGTCGCGACCCCAGTGGCGATGCGACGCGTGTGGGGTGCACAGGTTCGCCACATGCGGCCACGAGGTCAGAGCCCGCGACGAGTGGCGCCGCTTGGTTCGCGAGAGGGAGAACTTGCCGTGAGTCACGCCCGACCGCCCGGCGGCTACCGGTTCGGCGAGGGGCGGGACTCCGTCGTGGTCGTGCCCGCCAGGGTCGCAGCGTGGCTCATTCGGCACACGGATCTCGCCAAGGTGCGGATCGCCGCGCGCGGGACCGACCCCGAGCTGTACGCCGTCTTGCACGACGTCTACACCGCAGCCCTGGGATGGCGTGCTTCCGCAACCGCCGGAAGCATCCCGACAGCAACTGCGGAAGTCGAGCCACCATCGAGTATCAGCACGACACAAGCCGCCGGACTTCTCGGGGTGACCGACCGGGCGATCCGTATGGCCATCACCACAGGGCGGCTCCCCGCCGAACGAGACGGGAACCGGTGGCGTATCGACCGCGAGGACTTCGAGCACTACAGAGCCACCCGAGTGGCATGACAGGAAGGTAAGCCCATGGCCACCGTGCCCCACGACAAGATCGAGGCCATCCGCCGCAGGTACGCGGACAAGATCGAGGCCATCCGCAACGAGCAAACCCGCACCGATGAGTGGAAGCTCGCTCAACTAGCCAAGGTGTACGTCACCATCCACTCCCGAGTGGAGGGGGCACAGGCCCGTGCAGACGGTGCGGAGCGTGCCGCTCTCCGCGACGCACAGCACCAGGTGCTCGGCACCGTCGGACTCAAGGGCGACAGCGCCTCTCTCATCATCAGCCAGCGCGACGCCGCCGACCGGGTGGCCAGCATCAAGTCCGTTGACCAAGCACTACACCTCCTCGGTCAAGCCAACGCCACAGGTGACCAGATCCTGGCTCGAGCAGTCGCGGGCCTCGCGCTGCGCAACCAGTGGGTCGACGTCGCGGACGCGTTCCTCAACGGGTACCCCGAGCTCAACGACCCGTACAACCTGCTCTGGGCGAACGAGCACGGCAGCACCTCTTCACTCGCCATGGAGCTGCACCACGAGTCGGCGATCATGTCCCTGCGACCTCGCGAACTCGCAGGCCTGAGCCTCACACGCATCCGTGACCTGGCTGCCCAGGCGGACGCGGCATGACCCCCCAGGGGGGCACCCCGAGCCTCCCTCTCAGCGGACCGCCGGGGAGGGCTGAAAAGTGTGCGGAGGGTTCAAAGATCCCGGCTTTCCGTTACGGGAGGTTCCGCGCTCGCGCTACGGGCGCCCGCGCAGGTGGTGCTCTGAGCGCTGCCGGATCGCGGCGTGGCGTGCTGACGGACTCCCATCAGGGCAGGAGACAGGCGTCGACGCAGGAGAAAGCAATGGCTGACCGGCCGGGCGCCGCCCAACGACAGGGAGAATGCGAGATGACTGACGGTGACAAGCCCCGCGATGAGTTTTCGACGCCGGCCTTCGGGCGTGCGGCGCTCAAGATGTGCGCCGAGTGCCCATGGGCCAAAGCCAACGACGGGCGGGAACACCCCTATGGGTGGTACGGGCGAGAAGGGCACCTGACACACCTCCGGATTCTTCGCTCCGCGAAGCTCGAGGCGTGCCACGTGACCGCCCCTGACAGAGACGTGTATGCGTTCGACTCCGTGCTCGAGGATGCCGGCTTTGTGTGCCCGCCGCGGAACGCGAGCATGCGGGAGTGCTCGGGCGCTGCTGTGGTGCAACTGCGCGAGCTACGGCTGTTCGAGGAACTGGGGTCGCACGAGGCTTACCAGAAGGCGCGCCCGGCCGGGCTGCCGCTCGAGGCGCTCGAACGAGTTCGCGCCCGCCGCGACGGGCAAGCGCAGCCACCACTACGCGCGCCGGACATAGCCGACGAGGACGTTACAGATGCTGTGACGCTGCCTGGACTGAGCCTGCTCGACTACGCGACCACAGAGCAGGTGAACGAGATGCAGGCCATGTTGACGCGGATGTTGGGCACGCGACCGCGCCCGGCCGTGTCTCTCGCCCCGTGCGAGTGCGAGGTGTGCCGCAACCACGACCAGGTGCACGCCAGTGCGCCAATCACCGTGATGGGCGAGAGCATCCCCGTCGATGCAGGTTTGGCGTCACTGCTGCAGGCGATGAACGACGCCGGGGTGCGAACCGTGGCGTCCTGCCAACACCTACGAGAAGCGGTCCAGAGCATCGCGCCGTACCGGCTCGGAGAGCTACTGGAACCACCCCTCGGAAGTGCGCTGCACTACGCCGACACGTTGCGGCGGGATGCGGGCTTTGTGCGCTTCATCATCGACGGTCCGCCCGCCAGCCGGCTCGCCGATCTTGTCGCTGCACGCCCGGTGCTGGGCGTGCAGATGGCCCACGGGGTGGTGCACGTGGACTTTCTGCCCGAGCACCTCGGGCTGTTCCACGAGCTCGTCGAGATGATCTCGTGAGCAGCCCCGATCCCCACGCCACGATGCTCGCAGCTTTGAGGGCCGAGTACGTGACTGCCTACGGCTCTCACGACGTCGCCGAGGACGACCTAGACGGGTGCACCGTCCTCACCGTCCGGTGTCACGGCGAGGAGGTGGGCATGGTCGCCCTGGCCAGCATCGATGAAGAGACCGTGCTGGCTCGCCGCCTGTACGTCTGCCCCCCACACCGCGGCCACGGGCACGGTTGGGAGCTCGCCCGACTGGCTGCGACAGAAGCCCGACGACAGGGCTACCGACACCTTGTCGGCGAGCTCAGCACCGAAGTGCCGGCCTCCCTGGCCATAGCCGCACGACTACGCGCTAGGCCGTCCGCCCCGTTCGGCACCTACATCCACGACCCCCGCTCGCGGTACGTTGACCTGGATCTCGACACCGTCGAGGACTTCGCTGATCAGGCTCGGGCGATCCGGCGCGGGAACGCCGCCGCAGGAACGAGGGCGTCCTGATGGGCGCCAGTCCCGCCCTCGACGGGGTCGAGCAGATGACCGAGAATGGGCATTCCCGGAACACGGTCGTGCATCCCGACGTCGAGCGCTGGCTGACCTACCAGCGCCAGCGCAACCGCACCACCGAGACGCTGCGCACCTACCGCTCGGTCATGGCGGCCTACGTCGACGACCCGCTCGGAGCGAGCCTCGAGGAAGCCCAGGCGTGGTGGGATGCCCTCGACGGCTACGGGGTCCGCACACGCGCCCGCGCGCTGTCCTGCGTGCGCTCCTTCTACCGCTGGGCGCCTCGCTACGTCACGAAGGCCGACCTCGACCGGCTCCTCGCCGGCCTCGACTCCGACCTGCGCCGCGCCGTGGCACTGGGCGCATGGGCGGGCCTACGTGTCTCGGGAGCCGCAGCGCTCGACTGGTCCGACGTCGACACCGAGGCGCGACGCATCCACGTGCGCTCCGGCAAGGGCCAGAAGTCTCGCTCGGTCGGGATGCACCCGATCCTCGACGCCCTGCTGCCCGAGACCGGCGGCAACGTCGTGACGGCCGGCAAGGTCGCCTACACGGCGGGCACGCTGCAGCGCAGGGCGACCCAGGCCAAGCCCGGCGAGAAGATAGGTGCGTCCAAGTTGGACGCACCTAGGACGGCTCCCGTCGGAGCCGTCCGCAGGGTGGCCGCCGTCGGCACAAGCTACTCGGGTTCGACCCTCGACAAGGTGGCTGCCGCAGCCGTGCGGTGATGGACGCATGGCGAGGCGATCGGGATTGCCTTCGACCTCTTGGCTACAAGCATGGTCGTGCCCGCACCGCGACCATGCCCCGGTACGACGAAGCCCCCGCCCTCCCGTGAGGGGACGGGGGCTCCACTCTGGGTCTACCGAGCGTCGCCCTTCGCACCGCACTTCGGGCACGGCTTGACGGGCTGGGCCGCCGCGTACCGCATGATTCGCACGACGATGGTCTGGTAGACGTGCCCGCACGCCGGGCACCTGAAATGAGTAGCCACAGCATCTCCAGCGCTAACCCCGACCCCTCGGCCGGGACGCACCGCGATTGTGAGAGGGGGGGTGACACACGCCCATGGCGTACCTCCGCTCAGGGTGTTCTCCGGAGGTGCCGATACGAGAGGGATGACGACCTCACGGATGCTGCCCGTCGCCCTTGCGATCGCCCTCGTAGGAGGTGTCGCGGCGTGCGGCTCGTCGGCGAACTCCGAGGCTGCCAAGGCTGCATACGACGAGTGCTCCAAGGGCGAGAAGTCGCTCGTGCGCCTGAGTGGCAGCGCCGTCGAGGTGGTGGTCGATGGCGACGACGCACGCGCTTACGCGGGGGTCAACAAGGAGATCGACCGGATGGGCGAGGGCGATGTCGACGCGCTCGGGGACGGGATGAGCGTGCTCATCGCTATCTGGGGCGGCACGCAGTGCCTCGTTGACGAGACCGGGTACCCCGGCTCCTGGGACCAGCTCAAGAGCGGAGAGTCCTGGGACGGATGGCGCTACGAGGAGATCAAGGGAGCGGGCTCTGCGACGACGTTTCGCTTCGTTGCCACAAGTTAGGTGCCGCGGCCGCCGTGCCGAAGTTGCAGGTCGGACGCTCACGCGCACGGGCACAACCGCGCTCGGGAAGCTCGGATGACCGACTATAGGCTCAGGCCACTCACGCCGATGAACGGAGTATGGGCTTCCTCTCCCGCCGCATGTTCGGGACACGGCGCAAGTCCGTCGCGCCCAGGGTGCGCTTCAGCGCGTCTCGCTCCGCGAGCGCACCCACTCTGAGATCTCCGCCGACTTCGATTCGACGGTCGGAGTACCTCTCGCCCGAGGATGAAGAGCGCTTCGTCACGGTCGACGACCGCGGCCTGCCAAACATCCGGCTACAGCGCGAGCGCAGCCAGCTCGTGCTCAAGGTCCCGCAGGGGCTGGTCAACTTCCGCTCGCGCAAGTTGTCCCGGCTCGGGATCTACACGTTCCGCGTGCGAGGGGTCTCCTACCACCACGAGGCCGTGAAGGCGGCGTCGCTCTCACCCGGCTCCAAGGTGCGCCTCGTGCGCGAACCGGACAACGAGTTCGACCCCAACGCCATTGCGATCCACCCTAATCGCGGCCGCAGCCCCATCGGCTACGTGAACAAGCAGAACGCTGCACGCCTCGCCAAGCGTCTCGACGCGGGGGAGGCGCTCGTTGCCATCACGCTCAGCGGCAGCCCTGCAGGGGCCGATGATCAGCCCGTTACTGTGCTCGTGGCTAGTCCGACAAGCCTTGCGCATCTGCGGCGCGGGGGGCGGTAGAGATGGGTCTCTTCAGCCAGCGCGCCCCATTGCCACCGATCCCTCTTGACCCCGAGGAGGAGATCCACGTTGTGGGCTCCGAGTATTACGGCGGCGTCCCGCGCGACGTCGGAACCGGCAAGTGGGTCACGCTCTACCTCGTGCGCGAGCCGACGAACGAGCACGACCGGAACGCGGTCAAGGTGCTGTGGGGTCAGCGGCATGTCGGTTACCTGTCGTCGGCGCGCGCCGAGAAGGCCGCACCGTACCTCGACCGGATCGGGCCGGGGCGCGTGTTCGCCGTGACCGGCATCGCTCGCAAGGAGAGTCGAGGGAGGGGACTACGCGTCTGGCTACCGACCGCGGCCGTCTACCCGCACCGTACCTAGCCGGCGATCCACGGGGTGGCCGCGATTGGACACTCGAGCCTGGAGACGACCCGCATCTACGCCGCGGTGCGGTGTCCGACGACGTGCTCGACAAGGTTGCTGCGGCTGCCGTGCGGTGATCCGCCGCGTACCAGTGCTGACGCCCACCCTTCTGGTTCGCGGTGCGCACGAAGACGCTCAACATTGGATGGGGGCCTGCCGATACTGTCAGCGACAACGAGGGGGTCGCGTGATACCAACCCTGGATGCGATTACTGGTCGGTTGCCGCTCGGGCGGTGGCCGGCAACGTTGGAAGAAGCGAAGGCCTTCGCGTCTCGCGATGAGTCGGAGCTCCGGGCCGCCATCTGGCACGACTGGGAGACCCTGACCACTGCCGTCCGAGAAGCGACGACCGCCATCGCTGCCGTCTGGCTCTCGGGGAGTTACTTCAGCACGACCGAACGGCCCGGTGACATCGACTGCCTCTACGTCGTGGACAGGGCTCTGCTCGAGAGGGCCGGTGGGGACACCGCGACGGCTGAGTTCCTCGCGCTCGTCTCGAAAGCCAAGGAAGCGTTCGGGCTCAAGGTGGACGGCTTCATCCTTCCCTGGTGGCCACGCCCCGGTACGCACAGGGGGTCAGAGGAGCGGAGGAGCGGGTATCTTGAATCTCGGGGGTACTGGGACGACCTTTGGTCGCGAACGCGGGGGACCGATCTGAAGGAGGCGGCCCGCCCTCGGCAGGGCTACCTAGAGGTGATTCTCGATGGCTACCGATAGCGTCTACGGGCGGCTGATGGCGAGCCGGAACGTTGAACTGCGTCCGATCTCTTGGGAAACGGCGGACGATCTCGCGCGAATCAGTGTCGAGTCGCTCTTCTCGTCGACACAACCAGACGCGCGCGCGCTCGCCTCGACAGGCACGCTGCGTCTCGCCGGAGAGGGTGTCACAGGACACCAGGTTGACATCGACCGGTTAGGTGCCTTTGCTGCAGCCTGGCAACGAGCAGTCACCGCAGTTGGAGCGTCTCTCGAAGGCTTCCGCTCGGCCCGCGGGCGGCTCTCGAACGAGCTGGTGTCGAGGACAAAGCTTCTGCTCGTGGCTCCGCCTTCCGGCGGCTCGATCGTCCTTGAGGTGGCGCCGAAGGTCCACGGACTAGACGATGGCACTGGTGTGGCCCAGAGGCCTATGTTCGATGCTCCCCAGGCGCTCGCGGATCGCTCTGTGACCGCACTTCTCGATCTGCTCACCCAGTTGGCAGGAGAGGATCTCGTCGACTTGGACAGCACAGCGGCGAAGTTGCGCGAACTCGGCCCACGTGTAGCAGGATCCGTTCGCGTCCTGGCGGACAGCCTCGCTGAGGGGCACTTGGACATCCACGCCACCTGGCGTGAGCCTGGAGAAGCAACGAAGCGAACGAGTGTCTCATCGGCACAAGCGGTGTGGATCCGCCGCTTCATCGATGGCCGGGATCTTGAGGCTGAGGATGCAACCCTGCGCGCCACAGCGGTCACCGTAAGCAATCGCGAAAGGTGGCTGGTCGAAGTTGAGGGCGAGGTGGAGAGGGTGAATGCTTCGGGTCTGGAACTGGACGAGGTGCGGAAGGTTCGACCCGGGGACGAGATCGCCCTCCGGGTGCGAACCACCGTCACTCTTCAGCCGGACGGGTCGCATCGGGCGCGACACGAAGCAATCGAAGTGCTTGCAGTACACCCGCCGGACTAGTCGCAACGCACCACCGCCCCCACCCAACCGGGCAGGGGCGGCGACATGGCGTGGGCAGAGTCTCTCGCAGTCGCATACGCAGACCCCGACACTCAGTCTTTCGTCGGTGTCAAGGAGCTCTGGACCTAGGTGCCCGGCGCGCCGCGTACATCTCGGGAGCCTTGTTCCGGCGCCACGAACGCCCCCGACCAAGCGGCCGGGGGCGTCGTGGCGAGGGACTCGTCCGTTCACCCTGGCGAGCCGGTGTCGACGGCGGCGACCTTGCGGACCTTGCCGATGGACTCGGGCCTCGAAACCGGGTCCAACTTGGACCCGGTTTCCTTGCTGGGGCGCCAGACCCCCGGAGAAGTTCTCCCACCCCCCGGTCGCGCGCAGCCTTGGGGAAACTTTCACTTAGGTGCGTCCAAGTTGGACGCACCTAAGCTCTACCCTCGGCGACGGTCGCCTGAGCCAGCAGCGCTCCCGCGAGTCGGCGTGCCTCGTCCGGGGTGAGCGACACGTCTGTGTCGTCGGCCGATCGGAACAGGATCACCTCATCGAGGCACCCTGGCGTCCTGCGGAGGTAGACCTCAAGTTCCTCCGTCTCGCGAGCCAGTGCACGCCCGAGCCGGTAGGCATACGGGTCGGGTACCCGGTACTCACTGAGCAAGGGCCCCACCGAGATGCTCTCGCTTCGACACCACTGGTCCGCCCGGCAGAACTCGCCTGGGTGTCCGTCACCGTCCACGCACCACGGTGCGCAAGTCACTGGTGGGAACTGCGTCCTCTCCAGCGCGGCGGCGCTCATGCTGTCACCGCCGCTGCTTCCGTCTCGGCGGCCTCGAGCGCGTCGGCGAAGTCGATCAGCTCGGCAGCGGCCGTCCGCAGGTCGGCTGCGGACATGAACTCAAGGTCGCCGCCCGACGTGACGTAGGCACCCCCATCGCTGAGGGTGAACACGCCGCTCAACTCTTGCGTCTCCCCGCGGCCCATGCGGAAGAACTTGGTGCCGCGGCGCCGGTGCATCCGCGTCTTGGTGCCGTCCCCCTCCGTCATCCACTCGTCGACCTCGGTGGCCCACGACAGTACGTGCGGCTCGGGGCGTGCCGTCAACAGCTCCGTGGCCGAGGGCCCACCGACGTCGACGCTCATGCCGCCACCTCACCGTCGAGCAGGTCCGCAGCCTCGAGGAGTGCCGCAGCGGCCTTGCGCGCCGTGGTGGTGTCGAAGTAGAAGCGCTCGTAGTCCCTGCCGTTGAGGCCGACGTACACACCGGGGATGTAGTAGGTCTCCGCGTCTGCGGAGATCGTGGCGCCGACGCCGACGACGAGGTCGGACAGCGGGAGAGTCCCGGTGTCCGGGCCAGCGAGGTTCGCGGCCTCGGGAAGGGTCGCCGTGAAGCGCTCGTAGTCGGTGAAGGCTGCGATCGACCCGTCGTCCGAGGCCTCGGACGTGACGACGAAGGTCGAGTCGTCGGCCCAGGCTGGCGCGGGGCCGATCGGAGAGAGAATGCTCATGGTCTTGCTCCTTGTACTGGAAGGGGTGGGACTTGCCCCGGTCGACGTCGCTGCGTCGGTCGGGGCGCTTTCATCTTGGTGGGGGCCTCTGACAGGCCACATCGCGACGACGTCCTCGCCGTCGTCGGCCGCGTGGTTCCCGGCGTGCCCGCGGTCGAGGGTGCAGCGCACGGGAACGTCCTCGTCGTCATCGCTGGCGAGGCACGGGGTGCCCGTGTGGCGGAGGGTGGTGCTGATCATGGCGGCTCCGATCTAGTAGGCACCTACTAGGAACAGTGAGCCAGGTTCTGCGTTCCTGCTGGTCAAAGGCTTGGCGGTGAGATTCCCGCCACCTCCACTGACCTGTGCCCGCGTTCGCGTGGGCCAGGCTGCATCGAGGCCGTCGTTCACTCGCCATGGACGACGGCCTTCGTGCGTCTGCGGGGACTCGTGAGTGGCGCCGGGCCCGTGGTGCAGGGCACGGCCCCCGAGCCCTGAGCCGGCGCCACGCGTATCGTCGTCGGCATGGAGCCACCTGCTCGCCTGGCGCCGCTGCTCGCACAGTACGACTGGGCCACCGAGCGCCTCCTTGCACGCCTGACGGGCCCGGACATGGACAGTGGCGACGGGGAGCGAGTCCCCGTCGGGGCGCTGTCCGACGACGAGTACCTCTGGGAGCCGGCGCTGGGTTCATGGTCGGTGCGTCGTCACGTCGATGGTCCGGGACCAGGGGCAACGGCGCTGGTGGGTGCCGGTGACTGGGGCCGTGATGGCGGACGCCCGCACCCTTGGCCTCCGCCCGTCACGACGATCGCGTGGCGGATGGCACACCTGACCGAGATGCTCACCCTTCGTGCGGAGTGGACCATCGGGGAGCACCGTCGCCTGGAGGGGGACCTCCACTACGCCGGCGACGCGGCCGCGGGCGTGCACGCGCTGCGGGAGGGCGTCCTCGCGTGGCGTGAAGCGCTCACGACCGCCGACGACGAGGCACTGGACACGGTGGGCCGCAGCACCTACCCGGACGGGGGAGACGCAGACGAGGCGTTCCTCGACGTCGTGTGGTGGGTCAACCAGGAAGTGCTGCACCACGGCGCCGAGATCGCCCTCCTGCGCGACCTGTATGCCCGCCGCTAGAGCCTCCACGGCCAGCACTACTCCCTGGACTGCGCTGAGCTGACCTCGATCCTCAGCCAGGAAGAGGCCCGCAGATCATCGACGGTCAGGTTGTGGGGACCTGCGACGTCGGCGAGGAAGGTCACGCTCGTCCCGCTGCTCTCGCGACCTTCGATGGGCGCGAGGGCCAGGTCCGGAACGCCGTGTCTGTAGGTCTGGGACCACGACCCGTCGCCGCGGTGGTTGGCGTGGACCAGCTCGCTGCTGAGCGCGGCGACCGTGGACATCCCCCGGCGCGGCAGCCCGTCGGGCAGCAGAGGTGCCCTCGCGGTGTCAGCGAAGCGCACGTCTGCCGTTGCCATCACGGGCTTCCGGACGACCTGCCCATCGCTGTCGTGTCGGGTGTCGGTGCCGCGCCCGTCATCGGTGATCGTGACCCGCCCGTCGGGGTGTGTCGTCACCGTGACGTTTCCGGTGCGGCCTTGGCTCTCCGCCTCTTCGTCGGCATACGCCAGGACCTCGAGGATGAGGTGGCGTCGACCGCCGGCCGCGCCGCCCTCGCCCAGGTGTCGGCGCACCTGCGCCAGGTGTTCGACGTCAAGGTCCTTGTCCCAGTGATGGATGGTCGTGCTCCAGGACGACCGCTCGCTCACCCTGTCGAGGCTAGACCTGGCCTCGAGACTGGACAAGCGATCGGGTGCGTGACGAGCCGGGGTGCGAGGCGACAAGCTCCGCGAGCGCAGGGGTGTCGAGGTCGAGGGCCACAGTCAGTAGCGCTCCTCGTCTCGCATCGCGGCGAGCTCAGCGGACAGATCCGGTCCGGGAGCGTGCCCGCGGAACGTATCCAGCCAGGACTGCCAGGCCGGCTCCTCGCGCCGCACGTAGTCCGCAGCGTCGGCGGAGAACAGGTACGCCCGCACGCCCGCGAACGCAGTGCCCTCGCCCACGTCGTGCGCGTAGACGTTGAGCATCCCGGGTACCGGTGCGGTGAGCCGGACCAGCGCCTGCCGTTCGCCGACCCGCTCGACCGTGCCGGTGGTGCCGCGCACTTCGACGGTCGCGCCCTCGTCGCCCAGCTCCAGAGCGTCGCGCAGCGCGGACCAGAGTGCCTCTGCGTCGCCCGAGTGCGAGGTGGCGGCCTCGAGTCGGGTGGCTTCCTGTCCGGGGAAGTGGGCGAGGTAGAGGCGCAGGTTGTCGAAGAACGGCTTCCAGCTGGACCCCATGTCGTCCCACCACTCCGACTCCCAGTCGGCGCCAGTCCCGAAGCCGGAGCTCGTCACGCGCACGACGCAGGTGCCGCCGGACTGCGCCTCGACCAGGAACTCCGAGGTCAACGGGCTGAGCGCGTCTGGGTCCTTGCCCATGAGGGCGGCCCAGTCCTCCTCGTAGGCGATGCGGTGCGGCGGGTCCCAACCAGTGATCTGGCCGTCCGAGCCCATCTCGGGACCCATGGAGAAGTGCAGGGAGCCGCCCTCGCGCTCGTCCATCTCGGTCGCCATGAACCAGGCGCCCATGCCCTTCGCGGTGGCGATCGCCTGCCAGACCTGCTCCGGGGTTCCCGGGACCTCGACGCTGAACTCCAGGCGGTACGGGACGGTCGGTGTCGTACTCATGCGCTCTCCTCGGGGATGGGATGGGCGGCGACGACGAGCCGGTGCGGGCGACCGTCGTCGTGGTGGTAGCGGGCGGCCAGGTCGAGCACCGCGGCGGTCAGCTCATCGGCGAACGCAGCGCGGTCCTCAGCGGAACGGAAGCCGATCCGGGTGTCGATGGTCAGCGTCGGCAGGCGCTTGCCCGACGCTCCGGCCCGGTGCGCCAAGGTGCCGACCTCGCGCACCAGACGCCCGGCCAGCGCCACGAGGTAGCCCGCCGACAGGCGGTCTGCGTTGGCGTCCGGGTCTGCCGCGGACACGCTGACGGCTGCCGGAGAAACGACGTACGACGACGACGACGCCTGCAGCACCCGCTCGATGATGCCCCCGTGCCTGCGCTCCTCGGACAGCTCCACCAGGCCGTGCGCCTCGAGCGCCTTGAGGTGGTAGTTGATCTTCTGGCGCGTGATGCCGACCCGGTCGGCGAGGCCGGCGGCAGAGGCAGGGGCGGCTAGCTCGGCGAGCAGCCTGGCGCGCACCGGATCGAGCGCGATGGCAGCAGCCTCGGCGCTCTCGATGACTTCGACGTCGTGCATGGAGCCAAAGTGCCATTGACAAGAATCGTTGTCAAGAGTTCCGGACGCAGTCGCGACTCACGACCAACGGTCCCGCACGTTCGGTGAGAGGAGCACTCCCTGGGAGGCTTCACCCATGGGCGGTAACTGGCTGGACCTGACGACGCAGCAGTGGGTACGTGCTACCGGCCGCCGGGTCGACCTGTCCCGTGAGCCCTGGCTGCAGGGGCCGGTAGGGGGCACGGGCACGATCGCCGCGTCCTGGTTGGCCGGTGAGGCCGTCCGCCTCGACGCGGCGATCGACGCCGACACCGAGGTCGCCGGGCTGCTGTCTTCGATGGCCGCACTCAACGGCAGAGGCTTCACCGCCGCAGCCCTGGCGCCGGCGGTGCGTGAGTTCTATGAGCAGACCAGCCGCTGGCGGCTCGATGCGTCGGTCGGCTGGTCGCTCTGGGCGTGGCCTTGCGGCTGGCTGTTGAGCGCAGTCTTCGCGCACCGGCTGAAGCAGCTCGCGCTGCCACTGCGGCCGCACGACCTCGAAGACGGCATGACCAGTGCGGTGACCCCGCTGCGCAAGGATGGTCGTCAGGTCGCTGCTCTGTGGTTTCGGCAGCTTCGCTCTACCGGCTCCGTCGTGTTCAGCGGTCTGTACCGCACCGTCGTGCTGCCCGGCAGCGAGAACCCTGTCGTCAAGGTCGACTTCCCACTTCCCAACGGTCGTCTCGTCGTGCCTCTGACCCCGCGCAACGGTGTCGGGGGTTCGCTCGAGCTGAGCTCCTCGCGCGCCGGCTGGGGCGGTCCGGGCGCCTATCTCGTCGTCGATACCGCTCGCGGCCGCTGGGCGCGGCGGATCGCGGTCCACGAGCACTTCCACGTCTACGTCGACGACGAGGGCGACCTGCACGCCGAGCACCGACTCACGCTGGGTCCGCTACCGGTCCTGCGACTGCACTACCGCCTCGGGCCGAGCTGACAGCGGGTCGTGCACCCCCGACGGGCCTCGCGTAGCGTCGACGGCATGAGCCGAAACATCACCACGTTGCGCGGGCTCGAGCCCCCGGCAACGGCCGAGGAGATCGAGGCTGCCGCCGTGCAGTACGTCCGGAAGGTCTCCAGCATCACCAAGGTCAGCGACGTCACGCGTGAGGCCTTCGATGCCGCGGTCGCCGCGGTCGCGGACGCGACGGCGCAGCTGCTCGCCGACCTGCCTGAGCGCCGTCAGCCGCCGACGACGGTCCCGCCGTTGCGTCGCGAGGAAGTCCAGGCGCGCATCGCCGCGAGGCAGGCTGCTCGCGAGGAGCACGAACGGATGCACGAGCTAGGGATCGAGCACTCGCACTGAGAGTCCCGCGGGCTAGGAGATCACGAGACTCAGCTCGAGCTCGCGGGCCTGGATCTCGCCGAGGCGCCGTACCTCACCCTCGACCTCCGCTGCGGGCACAGGGCCGGCCTCGGCGAACCAGCTCATCGCCAGTTCTCGCCCGCTGACTCGCCACGTGCCGGACACGACGCCGCGCCGGACGACGAGGTTGGCGCCCTTCGTCGCGAGCGCGCGACGCTCGGGTGCGACGATGCGCGGGTCGGCGGTGCCCGGACCCATCACCCACGGGTCGAACCCGGGCAGCAGCCGGACCGAGTCCAAGGGCTCTGCGGTGCTCAGCTCGTCGAGGTCGGCCGTGAGCGCGTAGGCATCCACGCCGTCGACGGACACCGTGGTGACGTCGGCACCCAGGTCGGCCAGCCAGCCCAGGACCTGGCGACGGCGCACTCCGAGCCCCTCGGTGAGCCAGTAGGTGAGATTGTCGACCGTCGCAGGGCCGTACGCCCCGAGATAGAGGGCGACGGCTCGTCGGCCTGCGTCGTCGACGTCGGGCAGCCCGGGCCAACGGGGGTCGCCGCTCAGCAGTCGGAACGTCGACTGTCCGTCGCGGTGGGGCCCGAAGGAGATGTCGCCCCACCAGTGCAGGGGCTTGTAGAGCGTGTCTGCGCCCGCGCCCAACGTGCCGGGTTCGAGGTGCCGCAGTGCCGGGATCGCGAGAAGGTGGTCACGGATCTCGGCCCGGGTCCTTGGCCCGTCCGCCAGCGCGGTGCGCACCGCGTCGCGGAACGGCTCCCAGTCGTCGAGGGCGAAGCCTCCTTGCCGCTGGAACCGGTGCTGCTCCCAGATGCGGGTAGACGAGCGTAGGGCGAGCAGCGCGGCGCCGATCTCGGGGGTGAACACGTACGAGCCGCCGCGGAAGGCATAGCTGCGGACGAGTTCGCCGTCGGCCAAGGCCTTCTCGAGACCGCCGGACGCGGGTGGGCTCTGTCTCACGCGGACCGCGAGGTCGGCGAGGTCGAAAGGCCAGCCGCGCAGCGCGACGACGCGACGCACGACGTCGGTGACGGAGGTGCCCGACGTCGGCCCCAGACCGTGCCGCCCCAGCCGCCACGCCAACGCCCGTGCACCGTCGAGCTTCATCCGCCCAGGCTAGTCGCGCTAGAAGAGCGTTCCCCTGCGGACCAGCTGCACGGCGCTCCACGTGTTGATGCCGATCGCGAACGTGCTGAGGCAGACGAGTGCCCACTCCCGAGGCCCCACCCCGGGAAGGTCGGCCGCGGCGCCGTTCGTGGCGAGCACGGTGATGCCGAAGACGGTCAGGCCCACACTCACCAGTGCGAAGAAGCCCGCGACCACGGCGACCGCGATCTGCAGCCACCGCGGGCCGACGCCCGGATCGATGTCCGCACCGCGTCGCGGACCGGCTGCCAGGCGTCTAGGACGAGGTCTCCCTGCTGCAGGAACCAGGGCTCCCATGTGCGGGTAGCGGAGCGTAGCGCGAGGAGCGACGCACAACGTCAGCGACGGAGGTGCCCGGCGTCGGCCCCAGACCGTGCTGCCCCAACGGCCATGCCAACGCCCGTGTGCCGTCGAACTCCATCTAGCCAGGCTCGCGAGTGTCGGCGGGCTCACCGTAGGACGGGTTGCTGCTCCGTTGAGGCGCCCCTGACCTCAAATCGCTCAGGGGCGCCGAAGCACGTGCAGCTGGGCGCGGTGAGAGACCGCTCTCACTTCGAACGATGCTTCTGACAGAACCGGTACAGTACTCAGTCTGAGAGCGTGGCCTGCATGAATGATGCAATGTCGTAACCATAACGCAACCGATTCAGTTTGACCGACGGCGAGGGGCTTGCCTAGGCTCGCAGTGCCGCGAGGGGCCTCACCGACCGTCCGCAACGACGTGAGACCCGGGCCTGGTACTCCACAAGAGAGAGAAGGAAGAACATGCGTCAGCGAAGCCGCTCGATTCTGGCGACCGGATTGTCCGGCGCCCTCGCGTTCACCATGATCGGGTGTTCGGCGTCTCCGGACAGCACACCCTCGGCAGACGGGACCACCGAGGATCCCGCCAGCGTCTCGGGTTCCATCACTGTCCTGACACACCGGACCGACCTGATCGACAACGGCACCTTCAGTGGCTATGTCACCCAGTTCCAGGAGGAGTACCCCGACGTCAGCGTCGAGTTCGAAGGCATCACGGCCTACGAGGACGAGGTACCGATTCGGCTCTCAAGTGGCGAGTTCGGTGACGTCCTCACCATCCCCCGATCCGTTCGTCCCGACCAGTTCGAGCAGTTCTTCGAGCCGTTCGGCGACCAGGCCGATCTCGAGGGCGACTACCTCTTTCTGAACCAGGTCTCGAGCGACGGAGTCGCCTACGGTCTCGCTCAGGGTGGCAACGCCACGGGCGTGGTCTACAACCGACGCGTCCTCGAGGACGCCGGGGTGGCCGAGCTGCCGACCAGCGTCGAAGACTTCATGTCTGCGCTGGCAGCGATCAACGACAACACTGACGCCGTGCCGCTCTACACCAACTACAAGGACGGTTGGCCCCTCGGCGACCTTCAGCGAAACATCGGCGTCTCCCTCGGGAACGTCGACGCCCGCAACGACATGGTGGCGAGCGATACGCCGTGGGTGGACGGCTCCGACATCTACTACGTCGACTCGTTGCTCTACGACGCTGTCGAGGCCGGTTACACCGAGGACGACCCGCTGACCACAAACTGGGAGGCATCCAAGGTCATGATCGGCAGTGGTGAGGTCGGAATGATGGTTCTCGGTTCGTGGGCCATCTCGCAGATGCAGGCTGCCGCCGAGGACGCCGGCTTCTCCGCCGACGACATCGGCTTCCTCCCGTACCCGAGCGCTACGGACGGTGCGAGCTACGCTTTGGTCGAGGGCGACTACTACTTCGGTATCAACAAGGGCTCGCAGAACAAGGATGCGGCACGCGCCTGGGTCGACTGGTTCATCTCGTCGAGCCCGTACGCCGCAGACGAGGGCTTCATCTCCAGCCTGAAGTCCGAGCCGCTGCCCGCCAACCTTAGTGACCTGACCGACCTGGGCACCGAGATCATCGAGCTGGTCCCCGAAGTTGAGGAAGGCCTGTTCGCTCGGATCGACTCTGAGTCCGAGATCGCGATCACCCAGGGTGGCTACCGGCAGCGACTGGTCGACATCGCACGGGGTGCCGCAAACGGTGACAAGGCGAACTACTTCGCCGAGCTGAACGACAAGTGGGCTGCGGCCCGCGCCTCCGTCACCGGCTGATCGCTCTACAGAGAGAGTCGAGACACCGGACCACGACCGATGAATGCAACGACACCACCCGGCGCCAAGGCAGCCGAGATGTCAGCGCATCCCCAGCTCGCCGGCCGACCTCGCGGTCGGTCGGCGAGCGGCGGGGAGCGCGGACGGCGTCGCGGGCCTACGCTCCGAGCACTGACGCCCTGGCTCTTCCTGCTGCTGCCGCTAGGCCTGCTCTTCCTTCTGACGTATCTGCCGGCCGCCAATCTCGTCTACTACTCGTTCACGAGCTGGGACGGCATCGACCGGACCAAAGAGCTCGTGGGTCTGAGCAACTACGAGCGGCTCGCGACGGACCCCGAGATCTATCGCGTCCTCCTCGTGAGCCTCTACTACTTCGTCGGGGCGTTCGTGCAGATGGCGATCGCGCTCTACTTCGCAACTCTTCTGTCCTTTCAGACTCGTCTCGCCAACTTCTTCAAGGGAATCATCTTCTTCCCATACCTCATCAACGGCGTCGCGATCGGGTTTGTGTTTCTTTATCTGTTCCAACCCGGCGGGACCCTTGATCTCACGCTCGACGCCCTCGGGCTCAGTCGACTGAGCATGCAGTGGCTCGGCGATCCCGACGTAGTGAATGTGTCGTTGGCGGGAACGTCGGTGTGGCGGTACACGGGCCTCAACTTCGTCCTCTTCCTTGGTGCCATCCAATCTATTCCGCACGAGCTGTACGAAGCCGCTGAGATCGATGGCGCGAACCGCTGGCACCAGTTCCGCTTCATCATTGCACCGGGTATCCGACGGGTCGTTGGCCTGTCGTTCATCCTGGCAATCTCGGGCGCGCTCGCAGTGTTCGAGATTCCCTACATCATGACGGGTGGGGCGAATGGTTCCGCAACCTTCGCCATCCAGACGGTGAAGATGGCGTTTACCCACCACAAGGTGGGACTCGCGGCAGCCATGGCGCTCGTCCTCCTTCTGATCGTGCTGTTCGTGACATGGGTGCAGCGCAGGATCTTCCCCGACGAGAGAGTGGACCTGTCGTGAAGCAGCTCACCGCGACGTCAGCGAAGTACGTCAGCCTGATCCTTGCCGCCGTCGTCTCCGTTCTCCCGCTCTCGGTCGTGCTGATCGCCAGCCTGAAGTCGAAGGAGGAGTACGCGCGCACAGGCCCGTTCGAGGCCCCGGAGAACTGGCTGAACCTCGCCAACTTCGCGACGGCCTTCACCAAGGGAAACATGGTGACGGGTTTCATCAACACCGGAATCATCCTGTCCATCTCCCTCGTCGGTGCGATCTTGATGGGCACGATGGCGGCGTACGCTCTCGACCGCTTTGCGTTCCGCGGGAGACGTGCGATCTACTCCCTCTTCCTGGTGGCGAGCCTCATCCCCGCGGTGATCATGCAGGTCGCGACATTCCAGATCATCGCCGGCCTGGGCTTGTTCAACACCCGGGGCGCCGCGATCCTGCTCTTCACCGGAACGGACGTCATCTCGATCTACATATTCCTGCAGTTCATGGCGTCGATCCCGATCTCGCTCGACGAGGCGGCGACACTCGACGGTGCGAACCGTTGGACCATCTACTGGCGAATCATCCTCCCCCTCCTGCGACCCGCGATCGCGACCGTCGTGATCATCAAAGGCATCGCGATCTACAACGAGTTCTATATTCCGTTCCTCTACATGCCGGCGGCGAACCTGGGAGTGATCTCGACGAGTCTCTTCCGGTTCAAGGGCCCCTACGGGGCGCAGTGGGAGGTCATCTCTGCCGGCACGATCCTGGTCATCGTGCCGACGCTGCTCGTGTTCCTCTTCCTGCAGCGCTTCATCTACCGGGGCATTGTCGCTGGGGCGGTCAAGTGACCGGCCTAGCGCACCAGCCCGGCCCGTCGGCGCCGCGTCGGGGTCGTCGACGCACCCATCCCAACCACCGGTCGTCACGCGGCCACACCCATCTCACGCCCGGGATGCACACCGTAGGGGAGTAGAGGAATGACCCAGTCGTCAGCGACAGGCATCACCCGTCCAGACACCGACCTGCCTCCGACGCAGACTCGACGTTCGACGTTGCGCACCTGGCGCCTCCGGCTCGGCGGACAGCGGTCGGAAGTCCCCGACGCCGCCTTGCCGCTCTTGTCCGAGGGCATCGATGTCGAGGTTCCGGAGAGCGTTCTCGGCGCGCTCGTTCGTCTCGAGCTCGTGCCTGACGTCACCGTGGACGGACATGAAGAGCATGTCGCCTGGCCGGCCGAGAGTTCCTGGGTCTACGAGACGACCGTCGGAAAGACGGGGAGCGGCGGCAACGTACGTCTGGTCCTCGAGGGGGTCGACACCCTTGGCACCGTTCGCGTCGACGGGCAAGCTGTGCTCCTGACCGATGACATGTTCCATCGGTGGGTCGTAGACCTCGGTGTCGACGACGGACCGGGAGCCTGGCATGTCGAGGTCGATCTCGAACCGGCGCTACCGGTGGCGCGGGCGGCGGAGGCCGTGAGGCCGCTGCCTCGCGCGGACGTCTACGACCTGCCGTTCAACCAGGTGCGCAAGATGGCGTGCTCGTTCGGTTGGGACTGGGGTCCGACAACCCTCACGTCCGGGCTCTGGCGGAGGACGGTCGTCGAGCGACTGGGAGACGGACACATCGAACGGGCACTGCTCTCGGGACACTGGGAAGAGGGTGCGGTTCTGGGCATGTCGGTCACCACCGGAGGCACTGTCGCGGCCGTACGGCTCCGGATCTGCGATGCTGCAGGCTTCACCGTTCTGCAGCGGGTGCTCATGGCCACCGACGGCGCGGTCAGCGCGACGATCCCCGTGCCAGATGCCCGACCTTGGAATGTCGTGGGTCGGGGTGATCAGCCGCTCTACCACGTCGACATCGAGGCACTGGACGGCGCCGGCTTCGTCCTCGACACCGAGCGACGGCGGATCGGCTTCCGAGATGCCCGGCTGCGCCAGCGACCCGACGGTGGCGGACACAGCTTCGAGTTCGTGGTCAACGGAGACCGGATCTGGGTGCGGGGATTCAACTGGATCCCTGCCCACGTACTTCCGGAGGCGGTCGGCCGGTCCCACGTCCGCGAGCTGGTCAAGGAGGCCGTGGCGGCAGGGGCAAACCTGCTCAGGGTGTGGGGCGGCGGCGTCGTCGAGTCGGACGACTTCTACGACGTCTGCGACGAGCTCGGCGTGCTTGTCTGGCAGGACTTCTCGTTCGCATGCGCCGCCTATCCGGAGGGCGAGGGGCAGTCCAAGCGGGTGCGTCGGGAGGTGGAGGACGCCGTCTTGCGGATCGGGTACCGGACCTCGCTCGCCCTCTGGTGCGGCAACAACGAGAACCTCTGGGGTCACGAGGACTGGGGCTGGATCGATGCCCTTGGCGACGAGCCATGGGGGGCAGGGTTGTACTTCGACCTGATCCCGGGCGTACTCGCCGACCTGGATCCTGGCCGCCAGTACGTTCCCGGCTCACCGTTCTCACCGGATCCCCAAGCGCATCCGAACGATCCGACGCAGGGAACCACCCATCACTGGGACACGTGGAACGAGCTCGACTACACGGCGTTCGAGGAGAAGCGATCGCGATTCGCCTCCGAGTTCGGCTGGCAGGCTCCAGCCTCCTGGCCGACGCTGACTCGCGCCCTCGGAGGACCGCCCACGGGCGGCAACGACGAGCGGCTGCAACGACTCCAGAAGGCGTCGCAAGGGATGGAGAAGCTCGAACGGGGTGTGAAGGAGCACCTTGCGCACCTTCCGAGCGACGGCCGAGGGTGGTACCTGGCCACCCAGCTCGTGCAGGCGCGCGCCCTGCGCACTTCGATCTCCCAGTTCCGCAGTCAGCACGAGTCGTGCTCAGGGGCCCTGTGGTGGCAGCTGGACGACTGCTGGCCGGCTCTGTCCTGGTCGGTGCTCGATGTCCGGGGGCACCGCAAGCTCGCCTGGTGGGCCGCCGGGGAGGTGATGTCGGCACGGGCCGTGCTTCCCCTCGCCGACGGCGTACCCAACGGACTGACGCTCGTCAACGACCTTCCAGAGGCGTGGGCTGCTAGCGGCGTGCTGAGGGTGTTGACCGCGACGGGCCAGACTCTGCACGCGCAGTCCATCGACGTCCAGGTCCCGGGTGACAGGTACGTCGTGGTCCGTCCCCGGGTCCTGCCTGCTCAGGCGGCTATGGTCGTCGTCGACCTCGAAGGACGGCGCGCGGTGCGCTGGCTGCGCCACGATGCCGAGCTGCCGATCAGTCCGTCACAGATCATCCTTCGGCGAGCCGTTGTTCGGGCGGAGGTGGTCGTGCTTGACGTCGAGGCAGTGGATCTCGTGCGCGACCTCGTGCTCTTGACCGAGACCCATCCCGATCTCGAGGATGCCCGCGTCGATCGTCAGCTCACCCTGGTACTGCCGGGCGAGAAAGTCCGGCTGACTGTCTCGGGGCCAGGCGTCGACGGGGTGACCATCGAGGAGTGGGCGGAACTCCTTGGTGCTGGCACGGAACTGAGTGTCTCGTGCTCCTTCGACTGAGTTGCGGCGGATAGGCCCGAGACCAGTGCTGCGCGACCGAGAGCTGTGGTGCTACCTAGCACCGGTGTCGGGGCGTCGCTATGCGCCTCCTGGCGGTGGCCCGGTGGTCCCGCGCACGGTGAGTCCTAGGGTCCCGGTGGGGCCAGATGCTGGCTTGTCGCCGTCGATGAGGTCGAGCATTCCTTGAGCGACACGCATCGCGTGCGCGCGCACGTCGACCGATGTCGAGGTGAGGGGCGGGTACGTGAGCCGGGAGATCATCGAGTCGTCCCACGCGACGATCGAGAGGTCCTCGGGAATGCGAACCCCCATTTCTGCGGCGACACCGAGTGCAGCCGCGGCCATGACGTCACTGTCGTAGACGATGGCAGTGGGCCGTTCCCTCGACGAGAGGAGTTGTCTCGTCGCGTGCTCGCCCTGGGCCTGGGAGAAGTCTGTGGTGATGATCACCGGCGACGACAGCCCCAGGCGGCGCGCCTCCTCGAGCATTGCCTCGGTGCGCAACTTGGTGTGGAGGAAGGAGGGGTTTCCAGCGACTCTGCCGAGACGGACGTGTCCCAAGGCGACGAGATAGCTCACTGACTGACGCATGGCATCCGCGTCGTCGGTCCACATGGCGACGGAGGACTCGTCTGGTTGCGGACCGGCCACCACCGTCGGCATCTCGAGCGTCCGCAGGTGATCCGGTCGCGGGTCGTCGTCGCTCAGGTCCGTGAGGAGAACTCCGTCCACCTTTCGGCTCGCGGCCCACTTCGTGTATGTCGCACACTCGTCGTCGAGGGAGCGGGCCACCTTGAGCACGAGCGAGATCCCGCGTGGTCCGATGACCTCTTCGATGCCGGAGATGAACTCCATGTAGAACGGCTCGAGCCCGAGGATCCGCGCCGGACGATTGATGACGAGGCCGACGGCGCCCACTCGCTTCCCCGCTAGCGCTCTCGCGGTGGAGCTAGGCTCCCATGCCATCTGCTCGGCGATGCCGAGGATTCGAGCTCGCGTCGCAGGAGACACGCCGGGCTTGTCATTGAGGGCGTAGGACACCGCGCTCTTCGACACACCGGCCCGCTCGGCAATCTCTGTGATCGTGGGCCTGCTCATACGCCTCCTTGTGGACCTGACATACCCCTGATCTGCCGACTCGTCGCCGACGGCGACGTCCACAGGTCGGCATCAATATAGACCCGTGGCTCCCTGAACCTATGGGCGCTGGGCCGACTGGCCGCGCTCCAGACACCTCGCCGTGGCTCTCCATCTCCGGCGATCGGGTGACCTCCGGCGCAGTTTTCAGCTTCCGGTCCGCGCCACTCGCCCATTCGAGTGAACCGAATCGGTTCAGAGTACTCATGAGTGGGGACTCACTGGTGAAGCGCTTGACCTGCCTCCAGACCCTCCCTAGTATCTCGATGTACTGAACCGGTTTTGTAGACGGCGGCCGCATAGTCGCGGACCGTGTCACCGACCGGGTCGATCAACTTCGGGCACCTGACAACATGGAGGTTGGCAATGGACGCGCCAGTGTCGGTTTGGGCGAGACTCGTGGGCTCAGGATCCGGAGGTCAGGGTGCTCGGCAGTCTGTTGCCGGCTCTCCGCATCGCACTCCAGGGCCTCGCCGCCAGTCTTTCGCCGCCTGGTTGGTGACGCTGGCGCTGGCGTTCGGCGGCGGTCTGGCCGTCGCCCCCTCGGCGGTCGGCGCGGAGCACGAGCTGTTCGAGTCGAAGAACGCCGGACGCTCCGTCCCGGCTTTCGACGTCCCGTTGAACGGAGAGGTCGTCCCGAACAAGAACACCAACTACATCGAGTCGCGTGACGGCGCGTTGTGGGATGGGGACGAGCGCCTCAAGTTCGTCGGCTACAACAGCCCGAACTACGCGTTCCTCGAAGATCCGAACTGGCACGCGATCGACGACTGGGAGATCGAGGACCTCGTCAAGAGCGTCGCGCAGAGCAACTCGAAGGTCGTGCGCGTCTACTCGATGGGCTTCCAGATCCTGCCGAGCTACAACGGAAACGCCAACTGGACCGAGCGTGGTGCCTCGCTCACCCAGGCGCCGAAGCACATCGGATGGAACCCTGCTGCACCGAAGGTGGAGACTACGCACCCGGCGCCGGCGAGCTACACCGCGGGCGACTACTTCCTGTACGAGCCGGTGTGGGAGAAGGTCGACCGCTTCCTCGCCACCGCAAACGCCTACGGCGTGCGGGTCATCTTCCCCTTCATCAACGAGTGGGACTGGTTCGGTGGCCGCGGCGCCTTCGCCAACTACTACGGCCTCAACAACCAGGGCGCGAACTTCTACGGCACGAACGCCAACAGCCTCTTCATGGGTGAGATGTACGACCGCCTGACCGGAATGATCATGGACCGCACCAACACCGTGACCGGTCTCACCTACCGCGAGGACCCGGCGGTCATGGCCTGGGAGACGAGCAACGAGTTCACCGGGGCAGACTCGCAGTGGACGATCAACCGCGGCATCCACCTGCACGACGAGAAGAACATCAACCAGCTCTTCATGGACGGTACCTACACCCAGGGTGCCCAGGGCGCGTCGCAGATGAACGCCTACCGCGTACGGGCCGACTCCGAGTATGTCGACATCATGAACGATCACTTCTACGCGAACACCGTGCCGAACTTTGTCGCCGCAATGGTTCCGCTCGCCCAGATCGCGAAGGCAGCAGGTAAGCCGTACCTGGTCGGTGAGTACGGGCTCACGAGCGCCGACGAGATCGACCACATGCTGCGCGCGGTGCTCGAGCACGACGTCGACGGAGCGCTCATCTGGAGCCTGCGCTACCGCGATGCCCGCGGTGGCTACTACTGGCACCGTGACGACCAGAGCGGCTACAACCTCAACTTCAACTCCTACCACTGGCCCGGATTCCCCGAGAACTCGTCGTTCGAGGAGAACCGCGTGGTCGACACGCTCTACCACTACTCCTACGCGATCAACGGACAGGAGTCCGTGCCGCCACCGGTGCCCGACTCGCCGCCGCTCCTGTTCGACATCACCTCGCCGTCGGTCATCAACTGGCGGGGTACCACGGGTGCGAACTCCTACGACGTCGAGCGGGCCACGAGCCCGACCGGGCCGTGGGCGACGGTCGGTCGCGACCTGACCGACTCGATGTCCGTCGTGCGTGAAGGACCGCTGTTCAGGGACGTGACGACCGAGGACGGCCGGAGCTACTACTACCGTGTCCGCGGCCGCAACGTGAAGAACCCCGCCGGGCACTCGCCGTGGTCGAACGTCGTCGGTCCGGTGCAAGGCGACTCAGTCTCGTTCGGCGCCAACGTCGCCGCAGAGCTCGACCCGGGGTTCGAGGACGGAGACGTCATCGCGCCGTGGGCCGCTGACAGCACGACGCCCGGCCTGTCCTACCGCAGCGGCGGCGTGGGGGCCAACGTGGGTGTCGCCGAGTACAGCTCGGAGGACAAGCACTCGGGCGAGCGTTCGGTCAAGCTGACCGGGACAGGAGAGCTCTGGTTCAAGACGCCGGTGTCTCCGCGCAACAGCTACGTCGCGTCGTTCTGGATGAAGACGACGAGCAACGCCACGAAGTACACCGTGCTGAGCCGCGAGTACAAGGCGGGCGAGGGCAACGGGTACGGGGACGTGGACCCGTACGAGTACCGGGGCCCCGGTCCGAGCGGACCCAACAACGTGCTGGCATTCAGCGACTACAACTCGCGGGCGATCCTGCCGACGCTGGACAAGGAGTTCCGCAACTCGATCTCGGACATCGCGACGATCAACGACGGTGAGTGGCACTACTACACCGTGACGTTCAACGGTGGCGACCTCGACATCGCGAAGGGCGTCACCGAGGCCAACCTGGTGTTCAGCAACCGGGTCGCCGGCACGACGATCCACGTGGACGACATCAACATCCACGAGACGTTGCTGGCCAACAACGGCTTCACGGCGTGGGGCGTCCGCTGGGACGCTCCGGAGCCCTGGAAGTTCAGGTCGCTCACGACGTCGAACAACGCTAGCCTGACCGCGCTGCTCGACCCCGTGGCCGGGACCGGCAAGGCTCTGAGCCAGAACGTCCGGGTGCGTCCGCACACCGACTACTCAGCGACGTTCTTCGCCAACAACTCCTCGGACGGCGTCAAGTTCGGTGTCTCCGGCGAGGACGGCGAGTTCATCCTGGCGCCCCGCGACGTGCCGCGTTCCTCCGGCCTGCGTCCGAGCACGTACGTGTTCAACTCGGGCGACAGCGAGTTCGTCACGGTGGCGTTCTACGACGCCGTGAAGAGCAGCGGCACCTTCCGCGTGGACGAGATCGACGTGATCCCGACCGCGCACGCGACGAACGCACCGCCGCCGGTAGCCACCGAGCTTCCGGACGCCGTCGGGCCGGGGTGGAGCGTGTTGCCGGGAGGATCCTTCGCGGTCGACGCAACTGACTCCGGCAGCGAGTTCCGCAGGTCGGTGGCAGTGACGCCGGACACGGACTACTACGTCCGATTCCAGGCGTCGAGCGCCCAGGGTGGAGTCACGTACTTCGTCACGGACGGGTCCGGGCAGAGTGAGGTCTACACGACCTCGGCGTCGGGTCGGATCACTGAGTATGCGGTGCCGTTCCGCACCGATGCCGATGCCAGCCACCTCTCGCTCGTGGTCCAGGACACGGCCGCTTCTGGTACGCACACCTTCACGGATGTCGCGTTCTTGAGCTCGGTGCCTGACGTCACGGATCTCACGGCAATCGAGAACGGTGAGAGCACGCTCGGCGCACAGAACCTCTTCGAGGCCCAGTGGCAGACCGAGGGCATGTCGCTCGCGCTCGACCCGCTGTACGCGGCCTCGGGGATGAACGGCGTGCGTGTCGACTACAGCCCTGGCTCGCGAGCAACTCGGTTCTTCACCGAGCCGCGGGACCTGTCCGGCCACGACCGCCTGATGCTGTGGTTGGGGTCGACGGAGGGCAGCACTGGCACAGCCCTGCTCACGCTCGAGGATGTGGACGGGCGCGAAGCAACGTGGCAGTTCGCGCTCTCGAGCGTCGGCGGGTACTACTACGAGCCGTTCCCTGCGGGCTTCGACCGCAGTGCAGTGACTCGCGCCGAGCTGTCGGTGCACGGTGGGCGCGGCGGGACGTTCTACTTCGACGACATCGCGGCGGGCTCCCCGTTCGTGGTGGAGAGCGGAGACGGGCCTTCGGCCTGGCTACGGACGATGGGCCGACCCGGCGAGAACCTCGCCACCGGTCGCACGGCGTCATCGACGATCAGCACCGGTTCTGCTGCGGCGGAGGGGATCGACGGCGCTACGGCACGCAGCGTGACCTACAGCTACAACAACGGCAGCAACCGGAGCATCAAGACCCACTCACAGATCGGCAGGACCCTGGGGGCAGCCGACTGGCGCGCCCGCGAAGCGCTCCAGCTCTGGGTCAAGCGTGGTGCAGTGACCCCGGACTCGGACACGAAGATGGCAGTTCGGCTGTACCTGTCGAACGAGCAGTACGCGGAGGCACCGCTGCTGCTCAATGAGGTGGCGGAGGACGGCCAGATCGTCACAGTGCCGTTCACGGACTTCACCGTCTACCCGACCAGGACGGCGTTCGACCCGTCAGCGTCGAGCGTCCACTCGGCCTCGCTGGTGTTCAGTCAGGACGGCCTGTTCGTCGCGGACGTGCCTACCGTCGGTAACGCCACGATCGGTTCTCCTGTGGTCAACGACGTGGTGTTCCTCGACGACGTGCAGTCGGTCTCGAGCGGCTTCGCCGCGTTGACCGCACGCCCGAGCGACTCGGCTGTGACGCTGCGTTACTCCGAGCCGGACTTCTTCGGCTACTCAGGTGTGACGGTCGACGCTCTCGTCGACGGCGAGGTCGTCGCCTCGGTCGAGGCCGCGCCCGGTGAAGGTGAGGTCGTCGTCGACGGACTCGCCAACGGTGTCGAGCACTCCTTCGTCCTCCGCGCCATGCGAGGGGCAGAGGTCAACGGCACGGCGAGCATCGACGTCATCCCCGGCGGCGGTCTCGCCCTGGCGGCACCGCAGTACGTGACCTCGGGCGAGGGCTTCACGACCGTGGTCTCCCTCGACGGGTTCAGCGGTCCGGTGTTCGAGGGCAGCGTCACGCTCGCCCTCGACGGCGACCACATGACACCGGTCTCGGCGACCTCGCGAGTCGCTGGCATCGCGATCACAGGTACCTCTATCGACGAGGGCTCGATCACCGTGAACTTCGCGGCGACCGACGACGACGGGTACACCGGCACGGGGGACATCCTTGACGTGGTCTTCGCTACCTCGGCTGGAGCCACTTCGGCGATCAGTACGCCGCTGGTCGGAGACGCGGCCGTCAGCGTGACTGTGGACGAGCCGGCGCAGCCGGTTTCGACGCAGAGTGCCACTGTGACCGTCGTCGTCGACAACGCTGCGCTCGTCGCGGCCATCGACGCCGCCACCGATCGGTACGAGAGCGCGCCGTTGTCCGACTACCCCGCCGCCGCCTTCACGGCACTCGCCCGAGCCATCACCTCGGCGAGGGCGGTGGCGAGCGATCCGCTGAGCAATGCAGCAGCTATCACTGGTGCCATCTCCGCGCTCAAGACGGCGGTCGCAACCTTCACGTCGAGCAAGTTCGTGGCGCCCAAGGTGACGAAGCACCCAGTCACGGCCAAGGCCAGGCTCGGCGCTTCGGTGACTCTCACCGCAGCCGCGAGCGGCAGCCCGTCGCCGACCGCACAGTGGCAGCGTCGTGCCAAGGGTTCCACGGTGTGGCAGAACGTGGCTGGGGCCACGGGCACCAGCCTGAAGGTCAAGGCCGCCAAGGCGGTCGACGGTAGTGCCTATCGGGTGGTGTTCAGCAGCCCTGCGGGTACGGCGACGACCAACGCCGCCTCGGTCACCATCGTTCGGGTCAAGCCGAAGATCACGGCTCAGCCCAAGTCGTCGTCGAAGGTGAAGCCCGGAAAGACCGTCAAGTTCACGGTGAAGGCCACCGGTTACCCGGCACCCAAGGTGACGTGGCAGCGGCAGAAGGCCGGATCGAAGAAGTGGACCAAGGTCAAGGGCGCTACCGGTAAGACCCTGCGCGTCGTGGCTAATCACGCCACGCACGGGTCGAAGTACCGGGCCGTCGTGTCCAACGCAGCGGGCAAGACCACGTCGAAGGCGGCCAAGCTCACCGTCGTGATGGGCAAGGCGAAGTTCGTCGCACAGCCCAAGAACCAGAAGGTCAAGGTGGGCAAGAGCGCGACGTTCACGGCCACGGTGGCTGCCAGGCCCGCCGCACGCCTGCAGTGGTACGTCAAGGCACCGGGCAAGCGGACCTGGAGCAAGGTGGCTGGCGCACGCAAGGCGACGTTGAAGGTCAAGGCGACGCAGGCGCGCCATGGCTCGCGCTACTACCTGTCCGCGACCAACTCGAAGGGCACCTCGAAGTCGAAGCAGGTGATGCTCAAGACGGTGCGGTGACCCGCGGCATCAGGTGGACGGGGCCTCGCAGCGGCAACGCTGCGGGGCCCCGCACTTGTCCGCTAGTGTCCCGTTTCCCGACGCTGAACCGGTTGCGTGCCTACACGCGCACTGCTAGCCTCAAAACGGACGAAACGTCCACATGGTGCCTTGGGCGCCAGAACAGACAACAAGGAGGTTGCTGTGATGAAGGCTACGTCGCGCACGGCTGGGAGACGTCTCATCTCCTCGTTCGCAGCGCTGGGGGTCGCAGTTGGCGGCCTTACCGTCATCGGTGCCACGTCGGCTTCTGCCGCACCCGTTGGACCACCCGATTCGGGCCTCAACTGCTCTGAACTGGTTAAGCCCATCGACCCCAACGCGACCGCCGAGACTGTCGCGCTGTTCCAGAACATGTACTACCACGCCGGTGACTTCACGATGTACGGGCACCAGGAGGATCAGGCCGCGAACGCGACGAACAGCCTCGGCAACCCGAACCCGTCACATGCCTACGGCACCTCGGCCGTCTACCAGCGGGTGGGGGTCTATCCGGGCGTCTTCGGCTGGGACATCGGGCACATCGAGCTCAAGAACGACGTGGCGGACTGGGGGACGGCGCAGGGCACGGGCCGGCCTCCGGCGTATCGAAACGGCAGTGTCGAAGCGGGCACGGGCGCGACGTCGGCGAAGTGGAACTACACCGGCGCGGGGATCGACGGTATCCCCGTCCCGCACATGGCGGAGTGGATCAGGGAAGGTGCCTCGTGGGACGGGATCAACACGATCTCGGTCCACTCGCTGAATCCTGTGACCTATGGTGTCTACGACTACAACCTGTACAAGCCGGGCCGCTGGGCGGACCACTCAGAGGGAACCGCAGCCAGCATGGTGCTTCCCGGCGGGGAGCTCAACGCCAGGTACCAGTCGTGGCTGGATGCGTACGTCGACTTCAACGAGCTGCTCAAGGACGATGACGGCAACTACATCCCCATCATCTTCCGGCCCTACCACGAGCACTCCGGTGACTGGTTCTGGTGGGGTATCGATGACATGGAGCGCGGCTGGCGGCCGGCTCAGGTCTCCGAGTTCGTCGAACTCTGGCGGTACACGGTCGACTACTTCCGTGCGGCGGGGGTTCACAACTTCCTCTACGCGATCTCCCCTGACAGAAGCAGGATGGGTGAGCCGTCCTACCTGATCCGGGATCTCGTCGGCAACTCGGACGTCAAGGAACTGATCGACAAGTACATCGACCTCAGGTTCACCGGAGCGGGCAACGCGACCGTGCGGGCAACTGCTCACACGGCGCTGACCAGCTACTACAACGAAGCCAACGCTCCCGGATTCGACGAGTCCTCTCCCCGCTGGGAGGAGACGATCGCGCTGAACTTCCAAGCCGTTCCTCTCGACCTCCACCCGGAGACGGGCGCGGTGCAGAACAATGTCAGAACCGAGTTCGACACCTGGCTCGCGAGGGACGCGGACACGGGCACGAGCCGGTTCGAGGACTACTTCTGGAACAAGTACCTCGAGGGATTCCCCGGAGCGGACTACGTCGACGTGTATGCCCTCGACAACTACTGGGAGAACGGCAACGGCCACAGCTACAACCCGTACCGTGGTGCCACGGCGAAGCTCAAGGAACTGTTCGTCGCCAGCATCAACACGGTGGCGAAGCACGCCCGCGAGGACGGCAAGCTCGTCGCACTGACAGAGGGCAGCTTCAGCGGTGCCGAGCTGATCAACCGCATCCGCAACAACGGCTCGGACACACTTGGTGACAAGTACCCGTACGCCAAGTACACGTCGTACGCCATGACGTGGTGGGGCAACATCAACGACGCCACGTTGGTCCAGGCAGCGCAGCACCCAGAGTTCCGCTGGGTGACCGACGCCGAGATCCAGCCCATCGAGAACGCCGTGCCCCGCTGGTACACCGACCAGGTCGGCTGCTTCGGCCAGTCTGGTGATATTGATGTGGATCTGGAGGTTCCGGAGTTCGCGGGTGGTCTTGGTCTGGAGTTCTCGGAGACGTCGATGTCGTTGACGGATGCTGAGCTGTCTGCGGACAAGGCGTGGATCGTTGGTAGTGGTGCTCTGCCGCCGGTGACGGTGGAGGACACTCGTCCGGGTGCC
>Ga0160457_1000118_pt1 | contig 101854 bp, 87 predicted proteins | sample HID1972M_E6MG_FD_108242 | JGI IMG/M metagenome (GOLD analysis project Ga0160457, IMG submission 108242) | Enriched pill bug-associated microbial communities from UW Madison campus, WI, USA - HID1972M_E6 MG | ecosystem: Host-associated > Arthropoda: Insects > Digestive system > Unclassified ...
AGCGAGGACGCTCAGCACGATCCTCGTCTTCTTCTCCACCGGAATCTGAGGTGGTCTTCCCATGTCGGACTCTCCGTTCAGGACTCAACTAACAGCCCTGCCACATAGTCTGACGCGCGACAGGGGCACCCGCATGGGTGGTGTCGTCGTCACCGTTCCCCTCCCTTCGTCAGCCGAGATGCAACGTATGTACCAGTATGCCAGATTGCGGTGATGAACACAACCCCTGAAACCGGGTCAATGTGGATGAATCCATGCTCCCACGAGCCACCGACAACGAACCGGCCCGCGGTTGGGATCACACCGCGCGCAACGTCCACGGCGCCATCTCGGAGCGGCACCAAGTCTGATTGGCGCCAACTCCGAGCAACGGCTTCTCAGAGCGGGGCTACCTCAGAGCGGGACTACCTCCGCGCGAGGATGTGGTCCCGCGTGCGGGTGGTGAGCTCGTCGAGCAAGGTGCGGCGCCACGCGGTCCACACCTTCGGGCCGAGGGAGGCGGTGTCTGCCTCGGTCAGCGCGCGCAGCAGCTCGAGGGCCAGCACGTCGTCGGCCACGGCGTCCGCGAGCTCGGCGACCGTCGCCGGATCCTCGAGATCGCGCGTCGTGGCGAGCGTGGAGAGCACGAGGTGCTGGCGCACGAGGAGAGTCACGAGGGCGGCGTCGCCGTCGGGCACCCCCATCCGTCGCAAGATCTCAGGGGCAAGGCGCGCACCCTCGGCGGCGTGGTCCGTGACTCCCGGTCGCTTGCCGATGTCGTGCAGCAGGGCCGCGAGCGCGAGCACCTCGGGCTGTCGCACGAGCTTGCGCAGCCCCGCGGTCTGAGCGGCCGCCTCGACGAGGTGCCGGTCGACCGTGTGCCGGTGGATGGGCGCGCGCTGCGGCCGGTTGCGTACGTGCTCCCACTCGGGGATCCAGCGCGTCACGAGACCGGCGAGATCGAGGGCCTCCCACACCGGCACCTGTGCCGGGCCGGTCGCGAGGAGGGCGTGCAGCGATGCGAGCGCGGCGGGAGGCCAGGGCTCGGGCAGCGGTGGCGAGTCGATGAGCGAGCCGATCGTGACGGGCGAGAGCGTCAGTCCCGTGCGCGCGGCGGTCGCGGCGGCACGCAGCGCGAGCACGGGGTCGTCCGCGGGCCGGATCCCCGCCGCAAGGACGAGCTCGCCGTCGTGCTCGACGAGCCCCTCGGCCACGGACCGCAACCGGGGAGCGCCACGGCGGCCACGCACGAGCACGGGTCGACGGGGCGTCTGGAGAGCCTGACGCGCGCGGCGCAACGTCGTGTCCAGCGCGTAGGAGATGGTGCGCCCGGCCTCCGCGAGGTGGGCGAGCAGCTCGTCGGCGTCGGCGAGTCCCATGCGGTCCGCGACCGCGTCGGCGTCGACGAGGAGCAGTCGGTTGGTGTGCCGCCCCGCGACGCCCTGCAGCTCGTCGCGCACGTCGAGCAGGTAGGCGTACGCCTCGTCGACGGCGCCGTGCGGGCGGTCGGCGATCCACGTCGCCGCGAGCGCGAACAGCACGATCGCGTCCCGGATGCCGCCGCGCGCCTCCTTGAGGTCCGGTTCGATGAGATAGGCGAGCTCGCCGTGGCGCTCGGCACGCCGGCGCGCGGAGGAGGCGAGCTCGGGCAGCCGACGGCGCGTCGAGTCGCGCCAGTCCGCGAGCACGGCCGACTGCGCCCGGTGGATGACGCCACCGTCGCCCGCGACGAGCCGCAGGTCGAGCAGCCCGACGGCCGCGGGGAGATCCTTCGACGCGATCGTGCGGCACTGCGTCAGCGTGCGCACCGAGTGGTCGAGGTCGAGTCCCGCATCCCAGATCGGGTACCAGAGCTGCTCGGCGACCAGGGCGATGTCCGCCGCGCGATGGGTCCGACCGTCGTGGACGAGCAGCAGGTCCAGGTCGCTCGCGGGGCCGAGGTCGCCTCGGCCGAGCGAGCCGACGGCGCCCAGGGCGATGCCTCCCGTCGTCCGCAGCTGGCTCGTGGCGTCGCGCCACAGGGCCACGAGGGCCTCGTCCACCAGTCGCGCACCCTCGTCTCGCCGAGCGACACGGGCGGAAGCGGCGTCGCGGGCGGTCGCGGTTCCGCCGTCGTCGGCCACCCCGCCTCCCCCGACCCCGACGAGCGGGGCCGCGGCGAGCTCGAGCCTGGCGCGGCGGAGGTCCCGCACCCCGATGGCGGGGTGCGGGACCTCCTGCGAACCACTCCCGACCGCATCGAGCGGTCGATCCTTCATGGTGCTAGAGCGCCTCGTCCCCGTGCTCGCCGGTGCGGACCCGGGCGACGTCCTCGACGGGGACCACCCAGACCTTGCCGTCACCGATCTTGCCGGTCTGCGCAGCGCTCACGATGGCCTGCGCGATCCCGGTGGCGTCCTCGTCGGCGACGAGCACGTCCACCCGGACCTTGGGGACGAGGTCCACGGTGTACTCCGCACCGCGGTAGACCTCGGTGTGGCCCCGCTGCCGGCCGTAGCCGCTCGCCTCGCTCACCGTCAGGCCGCGGACACCCGCCGCCTCGAGCGCGGACTTCACATCATCAAGCTTGTGCGGCTGGATCACCGCGGTGATGAGCTTCGTCATCACTTCACCTCCGAGGTTGCCCGGGCACCGATGGTCTCGTACGCGGCCTCGCCGTGCTGGTCGAGGTCGATGCTGCGCTCCTCGGCCTCCTCGGAGACCCGCCAGCCGATCGTGTACTTGACCGCGAGACCGAGGATGAGGGTCACGACCGCCGAGAACGCGATGGCGACGGCGACGATGATCGCCTGGACCGCAAGCTGGCTGAAGTCACCACCGTAGAACAGGCCACGGTCGTCCGTCGCGACGAGACCCAGAGCGAGCGTGCCCCACAGGCCGGCCACGAGGTGGACGCCCACGACGTCGAGCGAGTCGTCGTAGCCGAACTTGTACTTGAGCCCGACCGCGAGGGCCGAGAGGACACCGGCCACGCCACCCACGAGGATCGCGCCGATCGGCGAGACGTCGCCGGCGGCCGGGGTGATCGCGACGAGGCCCGCGACGATGCCGGATGCGGCACCGAGCGAGGTCGCCTTGCCGTCACGGATGCGCTCGGTGAGCAGCCAGCCACCGATCGCTGCGGCAGTCGCCGTGGTCGTGTTGACCCAGGCGAGACCAGCGACCGCGTCGGCACCGTAGGCCGAGCCGCCGTTGAAGCCGAACCAGCCGAACCACAGCAGGGCGGCACCGAGCATGACGAACGGCAGGTTGTGCGGGCGGATCGGCTCCTTGCCGAAGCCCTTACGCTTGCCGACGATGATCGCCAGCACGAGTGCCGCGACGCCGGCATTGATGTGGACGACCGTGCCTCCTGCGAAGTCGATCGGGTCGGCGATCGACGCGAACGGCCCCTCGTCGCTCAGCAGACCACCGCCCCACACCATGTGGGCGAGCGGGAAGTAGCTGAACGTGGCCCACAGGCCGGCGAAGATCAGCCACGCGGAGAACTTGATCCGCTCGGCCAACGCGCCGGAGATGAGAGCAACGGTGATGATCGCGAACGTGGCCTGGAAGCCGACGTCGACGATCGTAGGCATGAAGATCGTCTCCGCATCGTCGAGATACGCGATCTCATCGAAGCTGCCCCCGAGCCCGAACTGGTCGAACGGGTTCCCGACGATGCCCCCGACGGACTCGCCGTAGGACATCGACCAGCCCCACAGCACGTAAATCACCCCGACGACCGCCATTGCGCCGAACGACAGCATCATCATGTTCAGCACGGACTTGCCGCGCACCATGCCGCCGTAGAAGAACGCAAGTCCTGGTGTCATCAGGAGAACGAGCGATGCCGACGTCAGCATCCACGCGGTTACTCCGGTATCCAACATATGAATCGCCTCTCCCTCGCCGGCCCCTCGACCGGTCGGGGACAACGTTCACGGAGAGCCGTTTCCACCGGCAGCCACGCGTGTTACAGCGGTGTGACAACCGGGTCCCCCGCGTAAACGTTGCGTGTCGCGGGTGTCCGCGCCTCGGACCCGGGCGTCTCAGTCGCCGAGCAGCCCGTCGACGAAGTCGCCCGGCTCGAACGGGGCGAGGTCGTCGGGCCCTTCGCCGAGACCCACGAGCTTGACGGGCACGCCGAGCTCGCGCTGCACGGCCACGACGATGCCGCCCTTGGCCGTCCCGTCGAGCTTCGTCAGCACGATGCCGGTGACCCCCGCGACCTCGGCGAAGACGCGCGCCTGGTTCATCCCGTTCTGGCCCGTGGTCGCGTCGAGCACGAGCAGGACCTCGCTGATGGGCGCCTCCCGCGAGATGACGCGGGCGATCTTGCCGAGCTCGTCCATGAGCCCCGCCTTGTTCTGCAGTCGACCCGCCGTGTCCACGAGCACGACGTCGGCCCCCTCGTCGCGACCGCGCCGCACGGCGTCGAACGCGACGGAAGCGGGGTCGGCACCGTCCTTGTCGGAGCGCACCGTGGCGACCCCCACCCGGGAGCCCCACGTCTCGAGCTGGTCCGCCGCCGCGGCGCGGAACGTGTCGGCCGCGCCGAGCAGCACGTGCTTGCCCTCGGCCACGAGGACGCGTGCGAGCTTGCCGACCGTCGTCGTCTTTCCCGTGCCGTTGACGCCGACGACGAGCACCACGGCCGGTGCGCCGTCGGCCCCGTCGAGGTGCAGCGAACGGTCGAGGGTGGGGTCCACGAGCTCGACGAGCCGCTCGCGCAGCAGTGCGCGCACCGTAGCCGTGTCCCGTGCCGCGCCGACCTTGACCTCGGTGCGCAGCGCGTCGACGAGCTCACCCGTAGGTCCGGCGCCGACGTCGGCGAGCAGGAGGGTCTCCTCGAGCTCGTCCCACTCGTCCTCGCCGAGCGTGTCGCGCGAGAGCACGTCGAGGAGCTTCGCGCCGAGCGGGGAGCCCGAGCGGGCGAGCCGGGCACGAAGCCGCTGCAGCCGACCCGCGACGGGCTCGGGGGTCTCGACCGCGGGGGCGGTAGGCGCTTCCGGCTCGGCAGACGGCGGGGCCTCGGGGTTCGGCGGCGCATCGACGACCGGCGGCTCACCGAGCCCGGTGGGCGCAGCGGCCGCGGGTGCGCCGTCGTCGGACACCGTCGTCGACGGCGTGCTGGGCGCCTCGGGGCGCCCTTCCCCCTGATCGCCTCGACCGCGGCGGGCGAGGAGGCCGACGAGGGCGCCGACGACGACGAGCACCGGCACACCGAACAGGACGAGGTCTGGAATCTGGTCGATCACCGGCTCAGTCTCGCAGGCTCACGCGCGATGGGACGACCTAGCGGCGGGCGCGGGCCGTGACGCCGTCGACGACGCTCTCGATGGTGTTCGCGAGACCGTCGGCCGCGACGTAGGCGTCCTGGTCGGTGGCCGTCGCCGCGAAGAAGTCCTCGAGGCTCGAGTCGACGGGCTCGACGTCGGGAGTGCGCTCGGAGCGGCCGGCCCCGAGACGGTCGGACAAGCCGGACCGCAGGTCACGGAAGAAGGCGCGGAACCCCTGCCCTTCCGGGCTCGCGAAGGCGGCGGCCACAACGACGAGGAGGGAGACGATCACTGCGACAACGACGGGAATCACGAGAACACGCATGCGACCAGTGTCCGTGACGATCCGAGCCCTTGCACTCGCGGGAGGGGTCCGCCGCGAGGCCCGCACACAACCTTCACCTCACGCCGCTACGCTCGCCTGACCAGTCCCGACCGGAAGCGACCACCATGCTTGCTCGCAGTCGAGCGACCGCCGCCCTCACGTGTGCGGCCGCGCTCGTCCTCGGCGCGTGCGCGGGAGCTCCGGGCGCCCAGCCCGGCCCGGGCCCCACGGCCACGGCCACGGCCACGGCCACGGCCGAGATGATGGTCGACTACCCGTACTACGAGCTCGACGAGATGGTCGACCAGGCCTCGCTCATCGTCGAGGCGACCGTGGTCTCCTCGGAGTACGTCGTCGAGACCCCGACCTACGTGCCCGGCGACAACCCCGAGGAGGACCCGCTCTACGGGCTCTCGGAGGCGGAGAAGGCCGAGGCGCTCGCGAACGTCGACGCCTTCGTCTCGACCGCCGTGAGGCTACGGCTCGACACCGTGCACCGAGGCGATCTCTCTCCGGGACAGGAGATCACGATCATGCAGACCGGGGGCGTGCTCGACGGCGTCGCCTACGTCGCTCACGGCGAACCGATCCTCGAGCCCGGCGACGGATACCTCTTCTTCGCGACGAGCCGACCCGACGGCGCGTTCCACACGCTGGCCGGGCCCGCGGGCATCTATGCGGTGTCCGACGACGGCAGCTTCACGGCGACGAGCCCCGGCCCGGCCCCTGCGGACCACCTGACCGCTGCGGACCTCGCGGAGCTCCTGGACTAGTCCGAGTCCTCGCGCATGCGCTGGCTCACGACGGTCGTCACGCCGTCGCCGCGCATCGTCACGCCGTAGAGCGCGTCCGCGATCTCCATCGTGCGCTTCTGGTGCGTCACGACGATGAGCTGGGAGTCCTCGCGCAGCTCGGAGAAGATGTCGAGCAGCCGGCCGAGGTTCGCGTCGTCGAGCGCCGCCTCGACCTCGTCCATGACGTAGAACGGGCTAGGGCGGGCCTTGAAGATCGCGATGAGCATGGCGACGGCCGTGAGCGAGCGCTCCCCGCCCGAGAGCAGCGAGAGCCGCTTGACCTTCTTGCCCGCGGGCCGTGCCTCGACGTCGATCCCGGTCGTGAGCCAGCTCTCGGGCTCGGTCAGCACGAGCTGGCCCTCGCCACCCGGGAAGAGCCGCGGGAAGATGCGCTCGAACTGGGCCGCGGTGTCCCGGTAGGCGTCGGCGAAGATCACCTCGACGCGCTCGTCGATCTCGCGCACGATCTCGAGCAGGTCGACGCGGGTCTTCTTGAGGTCCGCGAGCTGCGTCGTGAGGAACTGGTGCCGCTCCTCGAGCGCGGCGAACTCCTCGAGCGCGAGCGGGTTGACGCGCCCGAGCAGCGCGAGTGCGCGCTCGGCGGCCCGCAGCCGCTTCGTCTGCTCCTCGCGGTCGTAGGGCACGGTCGTGGGCGAGCCGGCGTCGAACTCCTCCCCAGGGGGCAGGTTGACGGGCACGGGCTGGTCGGGCCCGAACTCGGCGAGCAGGTCCGCCGGGTCCGTGCCGAGCTCCTCGACGGAGCGCGACTGGAGCTGCTCGAGCCGGAGCTGCTGCTGCGCGCGAGCGACCTCGTCACGGTGCGCCACGTCGGTGAGCTGGGCCATCTCGCGGCCGAGCTCGTCCGTCCGGGCGCGGACCTTGGTCAGCTCGCCCTCCCGCACAGCACGCGCCTCCTCGGCACGTTCCCGCTCGGCGCTCGACCGCGAGAGTGAACCCTCGATGAGCACGAGCGCGCGCCGGGCGCCCTCGGAGACAGCAGCAGCGACCGCCGCCTGGCGCGACCGCACGAGCTCACGTTCCGCGGCCCGCTCACGCGCCTCCCGCTCGGACTCCGCGGCGCGCTCGAGCGACTCGGCGCGGTTCGCGAGTGCCCGCACCCGCTCCTCGAGCGTGCGCAGGGCGAGCCGCGCCTCCGTCTCGCGCGACCGGGCAGCGGCGGCGAGCTCGGCGAGCCGGTCGCGCTCCTGCGTGCGAGCGGCGATGACGTCGGCCGACTCCGCCGGATCGGCCTCCGCCGCCTCGAGCCGGGTCACGAGCTCGGCGAGCTCCACCTGGTCGGCCTCGAGCGTGCGGGACGCCTCCTCGAGGGACGCCCGCGCGCGCTCCGCCTCGGCGTTCGCCGCGCGCACGGCCGCACCGAGCTGACCGAGCTGCTCCGCCACGGCCGCGAGCGCGGCGTCGGACTGGTGCAGCCGGTAGAGCGTGTCCTCGTGGACCTCTTCCGCGGCCGCGAGCTCCGCCTGGGCGGCCGCCATCGCGAAGCGCGCACGCTCACCACGGCCCACGGCGTCCTCGTGCGCGGTGCGGGCCTCCTCGAGCGCGGCCTGCAGGTGCAGCACGCTCGGCGCCCCCGCGGAGCCACCCGCGGCGCGCGTGGTCCCGAGCAGGTCGCCGCCGCGGGTCGCGACGAGCAGCTCGGGCCTGGCGGCGAGGACCTCCTGCGCACCGACGAGGTCGTCGACGACGACGACGCCCGCGAGCAGTGCCGCCACGGTGGGACGCAGGTGCGCGGGTGACTCGACGAGGCTCGTCGCGACGACGGCGCCGGCAGGCAGCGGACCGGCCACCTCCGCGGCATCGGAGCCGGCGGGGATGACGAGGTGCGCGCGGCCGGCGTCGTCGTCGCGAAGTCTGCGGATCGCGTCGACGGCGGCAACGACGGACTCGACCGCGACGGCGTCGGCGACGGGGCCGAGCGCCGCGGCGATCGCCTCCTCGCTGCCAGGTGCGACCGAGAGCAGCGCCGCGAGCGAGCCGAGGGTGCCGCCGTCGCCCGCGCTGAGCAGGGCGCCGGCACCGTCCTTGCGCGTGAGGCTCAGCTCGAGCGTCTCGATGCGGGCCGCGACGGTGGCACGGTCGCGCTCTGCCGCGGTGAGGTCGGCCTCGAGCTCGGCGAGCCGGGCCTTCGCCGCCTCGACGCGCTCGGTGGCCTCCTCGTGCGCCTTGTCGAGCCCTTCCTCGCCCTCCTCGACACCGGCGACCTGGGTCTCGAGGGCGGCGAAGTCCTGCGAGGACCGGGCACCGCGGTGCTCGGCCTCGGCGAGGGTGGCCCGCAACCGGCCGACCTCCGACTCGGTGGCCTCGAGGCGGCTGCGGCGGGCGGCGACCTGGCCGGCAAGGCGTGCGAGGCCCTCGCGCCGGTCGGCGACGGCCCGCAGCGCCGTCGCGAGGGAGCGCTCGGCCTCGGCGGACTCGTTCTCGGACGTGGTGCGGTGCTCGACGGCGGCCTCGAGCGCGGTGCGCGCGGAACCCGCCTCGGCCTCGAGCTCGGCCTGGCTGGCACGCGCCCGCCCGGCCTGCGCGTCGAGGTCCTGGGGGTCGCTCGCCGGGACGGCCTCTGCCTGTGCGGCGCCGAGCAAGCGGCGGCGCTCGTCCGCGAGGATCTGGGTCGAGCGCAACCGCTCGCGCACGGCGGAGAGCCGGTACCAGGTCTCGCTCGCCTCCGTCAGGGCGGGGGCGGCGCGCGCGGCCTCCTGCTCGAGCGCACCGAGCTGGCGGCGCGCGGCGTCGAGCGCCTCGGTCACCTCCTCGCGGCGGGCGAGCACGGCGGACTCGTCGGCGATCTCCTTGGCCATCGCCTCGGTGAGCTGGTGCAGGTCGTCCGCGAGGAGCCGCGCGCGGGCGTCACGGGCGTCGGTCTGGACCACCTGGGCCTTGCGGGCCACCTCGGCCTGCTTGCCGAGCGGGCCGAGCTGGCGCCGGATCTCACCGGTCAGGTCGCCGAGGCGCGTGAGGTTGGCCTGCACCGCCTCGAGCTTGCGCAGCGCCTTCTCCTTGCGCTTGCGGTGCTTGAGGATCCCGGCGGCCTCCTCGATGAACCCGCGGCGCTCCTCGGGGGTCGCACGCAGGATCGCGTCGAGCTGACCCTGGCCCACGATGACGTGCATCTCCCGGCCGAGCCCCGAGTCGGAGAGCAGGTCCTGGATGTCGAGCAGGCGGCACGACTGACCGTTGATCGCGTACTCGCTGCCGCCGCTGCGGAACAGCGTGCGGGAGATCGTGACCTCGGTGTACTCGATCGGCAGGGCGCCGTCGGTGTTGTCGATCGTGAGCGCGACCTCGGCGCGGCCGAGCGGCGGGCGGCCTGCGGTGCCCGCGAAGATGACGTCCTCCATCTTGCCGCCGCGCAGCGACTTGGCACCCTGCTCGCCCATGACCCACGCGAGCGCGTCCACGACGTTCGACTTGCCGGAGCCGTTCGGCCCGACGACGGCGGTGACCCCCGGCTCGAACTGCAGGGTCGTCGCCGAGGCGAACGACTTGAACCCCCGCAGGGTCAGGGTCTTGAGGTGCACACCGGAAGCCTAGAGGCACGGGCGCGCACGACGTCGCATCTGCGCAGTTCACGCCTCCAGGTCGAGGCGCCGGCGCAGTACGTCGATTGCGGTACGCGCCGCCGTACCTGGGGCGTCGTCCGTAGCCGCCACGCGTTCGAGGTCACCGAGGTGCTCGTGCTCGCCGACGACGGCGAGCCCCCGTGCCGCCGCGACCCGCACGCGCGGCGTCTCGTCACCGAGGAGCGGCACCAGCGCGTCTGCTGCTGCCCCGATCTCCCGCAGTGCGACGAGCGCGGCCGCGTGCTCGCGCACCCGCCAGGCGGTGTCCTCGAGGGCGCGGACGAGTGCGAGCTCGACCTCGGGGGCGTCACGCCAGACGTACCGCAGCGCGCGGGCGCCCCACACGCGGGACCAGTGGTCCGCCTCGCCGGCCGCAGCGCGGTCGACGACGTAGCGCGTCGCGCCCGGCCCACCGAGCAGGTCGAGCGAGGGCCAGTCCTGGTCACCCGCACGTGCCGTGCCCTCGAGCAGCTCGAGGCACCAGTCCACGACGTGGTCGGCACCATGATGGGAGACAGCCTCGGCGATCCAGTCCGCGGGTCGGCCGCGGCCCTCGGCGCGCTGCGGCAGGGCCACGATCAGGTCAGGAGTGCGGAAACCAGAGCGCGATCTCGCGCGCGGCCGAGGTGGGCGAGTCCGAGCCGTGCACGAGGTTCTGCTGCACCGCCAGCCCCCAGTCGCGGCCGAGGTCGCCGCGGATCGTGCCGGGCGCCGCCGCCGTCGGGTCCGTGGCTCCCGCGAGCGCGCGGAAGCCCTCGATGACGCGGTGCCCCTCGACCACGAGCGCGAGCACAGGCCCTGAGCTCATGAACTCCACGAGCGGGGCGTAGAAGGGCTTGCCCTCGTGCTCGGCGTAGTGCGCCGCGAGGAGCGCCTGGTCGGGCGTGCGCAGGTCGATGGCCACGAGGCGGTAGCCCTTGGCCTCGATGCGGCGCAGGATCTCTCCGCTCAGGCCGCGGGAGACGCCGTCGGGCTTGACGAGGACGAGGGTGCGTTCGGTCGACATGACTCGGCAGACTACTCGCCCCGCCTGCACGTCACCGAGCCGACCGGCATCCGGCGCGCGCCTAGACCCGAGGGTCCGGGGCGATGCCGTGCGCGACGTCCCACTCGGCCCGCTCGCGGTCGATCCGCCCGCCGAGGCGCAGCGCCGTGACCCACATCGCGAGGAACACGATCCCGATGACGATCATCTGCGGGATCACGAACGCCCCCGCGAGGACGATCCCCTGCACGACGCTCCCCGCGATGTAGCCGCCCGGCTGCCCCACGAGCCGCGAGAGCACCACGAGCACGACCATGAGCACCCCGCCCGTGACCCACACGGTCACGGGATCCGCGACGCGCAGCCCGAAGGCGACGAGCGTCGCGAACAGCACGAGGAAGGCCTCGAGCAGCAGGGTGGTCGACGCGAACTGGCGCTTCGCCGGGGCCTTGCGGCGCTCCGGCTCGCGAAGCTCGCCGTCGGCGGAGGGGCTGGGCTCGGTGGACACCGCGCCAGATTACCCGGGCGTGCTGGTCTCGGCGTCGGCCATCACGGCCTCGCCGCGCGCGACCATCCCGGCCTCCGTCGAGAGCTTGACCTCCCGCAGGAAGAGGGTGAGCACGAACCCGACGACGACGATCGGCACGAGGTACCAGAAGGCCGGCGCGAGGGCATCGGCGAACGCGTCGATGACACCCGTCTTGAGCGGCTCGGGCAGGGCCGCGACGATCCCCGGGGTCAGCGAGCTCGCCCCGCCGTCGCCCGCGGGCACCCCGGCGAAGAGCGGCTCGAGGCGCTCGGTGAGCCGCGTCGTGAAGATCGTGGAGAACAGCGCGACGCCCACGGCGGCGCCGATCTCGCGGAAGAAGTTGTTGGCGCTCGTCGCCGTGCCGATCTCGTGCGGGTCCACGGCGTTCTGCACCGCGAGCACGATCGTCTGCATGACGAGGCCGAGTCCCGCGCCGAGCACGAAGATCATGGCGCCGAACACGAGCATCGAGATGTCGCCCGTGAGCCGGGTCAGGGCGATGAGGCCCACGACGACGACGGCCATGCCCGTCACGGGGAAGACCTTGTACCGGCCCGTGCGGGAGATGAGCAGACCGGAGCCGATCGCGGTGAGCATCATGCCCGCCATCATCGGCAGCAGGAGCCAGCCGGACTCGGTGACACCCGCGCCCGTCGACATCTGCAGGAACGTCGGCAGGAAGGTCAGCGCTGCGAACATGCCCATGCCGATGACAAGACCGACGCTCGTGGCGATCGCGAACGTGGGGTTGCGGAACAGGTGCAGCGGCAGGAGGGGCTCCTCCGCGCGCCGCTCGACGAAGACGAAGGCCACGGCCGCGACGAGCGTCATGACGACGAGCCCGACCAGGCCCGGGTGGGACCAGTCGAAGTCGCGGTTGCCGGACCAGCTCTGCCACGACGTCGCGAGCACGAGGCCCGACGTCGCGATGATCATGAGGAACGTACCGGCGAAGTCGATGCGCTTGGAGGAGCGGTGGCTCGGGAGCTTGAGCGTGAACCACGCGACGGCGAATGCGGCCGCACCGATCGGGAGGTTGATCCAGAACGCCCAGCGCCACGTGAGGGACTCCGTGAACCAGCCGCCGAGGAGGGGGCCGACGACGGCGGACAGCCCGAACACGGCACCCATGGGACCCATGTACTTGCCACGGTCCTTGGCGGAGACGACGTCGGCGATGATCGCCTGCGACAGGATGATGAGGCCGCCACCGCCGAGGCCCTGGATCGCGCGCCACGTCACGAGCATCGGGAACGAGCTCGCGAGCGCGCCGCCCACGCTCGCGAGCGTGAACAGGCCGATCGCGATGAGGAACGGGTAGCGCCGCCCCCACACGTCGCCGGCCTTGCCGTAGATCGGCATGACGATGGCGATCGCGAGGATGTAGGCGGTCATGAGCCAGCCCTGGTGCTCGACGCCGTTGAGCTCGCCCACGATCGTGGGCATCGCGGTGCCGAGGATGGACTGGTCGAGCGAGGACATGAACATGCCGGCGAGCAGGGCGCCGAAGATGGCCCAGACGGCGCGCTGGGTCAGGACGACGGGAGGCTTGTCGACGGGAAGGGTGGGGGTGGCCACGGGAACTCCAGGAGGTGAGGGGCGCGCCGCGAGGGGCGGACGTTCGGGGGTGGTGGTGTCGTCGTGTGCGGTGCGGGGGCGCCGCGGTGAGGTCTAGGTCGCGTCGGGGCTGGGACGCGGCTCGCCGAGCAGCTCGCGGATCCGTGACCGGACCGCCGGCAGGTGATCGGTCAGCCGCGAGCCGTCCCCGGCGCACTCCCACAGGTGGGAGGCGCCGCGCAGCAGGCACACGATGGCGATCGCGCCGAGCGTGTCGACGGGCTCCGGATCCGTGCGGCCGGCGCGTCGGGCGAAGAGGCCGACGAGCGCACCGCGGTACTGCTCGCCCATCGCCATGTGCTTGGCGTGCAGCTGCGGGTTGGTGGCCGCGAGCCGCATGGCCGTCGCGATCCGGCCCGTGTTGTGCTCCCAGTAGCCGAGCACCGAGTCGAGCAGGGCGGCCACGTCCGTCGCGTCGTCCCCCGTGGGACCGCCGCTCGCGAAGACCTCCGAGGCGCCCTCGTCGGTGGGCCACGGGTCGAACACGAGGATCGCGTCGTCCTTCGTCTCGAAGTAGTTGAAGAACGTGCGGGTCGACACTCCCGCCGCCGCGGCGATGTCGTCGACCGTGACGTGGTCGTAGCCGCGCTCGAGGACGAGGCGGTGCGCGGCGTCGATGAGCTGAGCCCGGCGGGCCGCCTTCTTGCGCTCGCGCAGGCCCGTGGGCCGCTCGGTGTCGAGAGTCTGTTGCACGAGATGCAACTTTACGCCTCGTGCAATTTTGCATCAACTGCAATGGTAGTGACCCTCGTCACTCCCCCGGCGTGCCGGCCTCGACGGCCCTCGCCGCGGCGTCGATCACGCGCGACCCGTGCGGGAACCGACCGGAGAGCTGGGCCGCTGCGGCATGGGCCAGGGCGGCCTTCCCGACGCCACCGGCCCCCACGACCGCAGGTGCGTGCTGCAGCGCTGCGTGAGATCGTCGAGCCCCGCATCACGTCCGAACAGCCGCATCGCACCGCCCTGAGGCATTCCATGCAGCACGACCGAACCACACCCGCCCAGATCGCCGCCCCGATCGTCCTCGCGGACGCGGGGATGGAGACCTCCCTCATCTTCGACGACGGGCTCGACCTGCCCGAGTTCGCCGCGTTCGTGCTGCTCGAGCAGGCCGAGGGTCGTGACGCACTGGCCCGCTACTACGACCGGTACGTGGCCGCAGCCTCCCGGCTCGGCGTCGGCGTCATCCTCGACACCCCGACGTGGCGCGCCAACCAGGACTGGGGCGCACGGCTCGGCTACGGACCGACGCACCTCGAGCGCAGCAACGTCCTGGGGGTCGAGCTCGTCCTCGCAGCGCGCCGCCGGGCCGCGGCCACGGCGACAACGGTCGTCATCAGCGGTTGCGTCGGCCCGCGCGGCGACGGCTACCAGCCGGACGACCTCATGTCGGCGGCCGAGGCGCAGCGCTACCACGCACCCCAGGTGCGGGCCCTCGCCCGCAGCGCTACGGACCATGTGACGGCGTTGACCATGACCTACCCCGCCGAGGCGATCGGCATCGCGCTCGCCGCACGGGAGGCCCAGCTCCCCGTCGTCATCTCGTTCACGGTCGAGACGGACGGCGCCCTGCCCACCGGCGACTCGCTCGGAGCCGCCATCGACGAGGTAGACCGGGCCACGGGGTCGTACCCCGCGTACTACATGGTCAACTGCGCGCACCCGACCCATTTCGCACACGTGCTCGACCCCGGGTCTGCGTGGACCCGCCGGATCCGGGGCGTGCGCGCCAACGCGTCGACGCTCAGTCACGCCGAGCTCGACGAGGCCACCGAGCTCGACGCGGGCGATCCCGTGGAGCTCGCGGCGCACTACGTCGCGCTGCGCGAGCTCTTGCCCGCGCTCAAGGTCGTCGGCGGGTGTTGCGGCACGAATCACGAGCACGTCGCGGCGCTCGGTACCGCGCTCTCAGCCGGCGGGATCTAGGACGCGGGGCGGGCGCCGGGGTCAGGTCTCAGCGCTCGCCGAGCCCGCTCGCGATCGCGGCCACGACGGCGTCCCGCGCCTCGGACGCGCCGGGGCCGACGGCGACCACCTCGAGCTCGGCGCCACCGTCGGCCGCGAGCTTCATGAGCTCGAAGACGGACTCGGCCGGCGCGCCGTTGACCGTGACCGAGGCGTCGAAGCCCGCCACGAGCCGCGCGAGGATGGCGGCGGGCCGAGCGTGCAGGCCCGTCGTGTTGCCGAGGACCACCCGGGAGGACAGGGCGCCGGACTCTCCGCCGTCGGACACCGCTCCGTCCTCAGGAGACGCCCCACCCTCGGAGACGGCTCCGCCTTCAGGGGCCTCCCCGGCGCCGGACACGTTCCCGTTCCAGATCAGGGCGGCGCCACGCGCTGCGGCGGCGACGTCCTCGAGCCCCGCGCCACCCGCGGCGCGCACCGCCGCGGCGACCGCCCCCTCGACGAAGGGGCCGCCCGGCACGCGAACGCGCCCGGACTCGGCGTCGTCGAGCAGCTCGAGCACGAGCTCGGCGGTCAGCACCGCGGAGCCGAGATCGCCGAGGACGACGACGTCGCGCCCGTCGTCGAGCAACCGTGACACGGCGGCGCGCACCGCGTCGACGTCCGTGCCGAGCGACTCGAGCCCGTCGACCCAGAACCCGCCGACCGCCTCGACGGGCACGTCGGGAGCCATCTGCTTCGCGACGCTCGCCGTGCCGCGGGCCAGCTCGGCGGCGTGCGCCACGAGCACGATCCCCACGCGCGCCGTCATGCCGCCCTGCTCACCGCGGCGACGGCCGCATCGTGCGCGGCCTCGATGACGAGCGCGGTGGACGCCGCGCCCGGGTCCGCGACACCGATGCTCAGGTCGCCGAGGAAGCTCGCCCGGCCCCGGACGGCCGCGAGCTGCGCCGTCGCCTCGACCCCGCGGCGGGCGGCAAGCGTCGCGGCACGCAGCACCTCGACCGGGGTGGCCCCGTGCTCGGCGGACTGCGCGGCCGCCTCCGCCGCCGGGAACCATGCGTCTGCCATCGTCTTGTCCCCCAGCGCGGCACCGCCGCGGTCGCGGACACCCTCGAGGCACGCCTCGAGGAGAGCGACCATCCCCTCGGCGTCGAGCTCGGTGCGGGCCGTCGCGCGTGACGCGCGCAGGAACGCGGTCCCGTACAGCGGTCCGGAGGCGCCGCCGACGGTCGACATGAGGGTGGTCGCCGCGATGCGCAGCACCTCACCCACGTGCTGGAGCGGCGTCGGCTGCTCGTCGAGCTTCGTGATCACCGCCGTGAAGCCGCGGGCGAGGTTCTCGCCGTGGTCGCCGTCGCCGATCTGGCGGTCCAGCTCGCTGAGCTCCTCACGGTGCGCCACGACCAGTGCGGCGGTGCGCCTCATCCAGTCCAGCGCCCAGGTCACGCCCAGCGTCATCTCTCTCCATCCGTCGCTCCCGCTGCGGGCAGCGGCGCACCGAACAGTGGCGATCCCCGCCGCGGTCGCCCCCAGTATCACCGCCCGCGCGCGGAAGGTCGAACTAGGGCCGACCGAACAGCGTCCGCGCCTCGGCGACGATCGTGATCGAGCCAGTCACGAGGACGCCCGCACCGAGCGACTCGTCCGCCTCGGCCAGCTCGACGGCCCGGTTGAGCGCGTCGTCGAGGCGTTCGGCGACGTGCACCCGGTCCTCGCCGAAGACGTCGACGGCGATCTCGGCGAGCTCGTGCGTCGGCACCGCGCGGTGCGAGCCGGACTGCGTCACGACGATCTCGGCGAGGTGCGGCTCGAGGACGGAGAGGATGCCCTCGGCGTCCTTGTCGTCGAGCACCCCGACGACGCCGACGACGCGGCGGAACGCGAACGCCTCGTCGAGCGCCTCGACGAGGGCCGTCGCGCCCGCCGGGTTGTGCGCCGCATCGACGATGACGGCGGGCGAGTTGCGGATGAGCTCGAGTCGCCCTGGGGAGTCGACGTCGGCGAACGCGAGCTCGACGACCCCCGGCTCGAGCGCGGCTCCCCCGGTCACCATGGCCTCGACCGCGACGAGCGCGAGCAGGGCGTTGCGCGCCTGGTGCGCACCGTGCAGCGGGAGGAAGATCTCCGTGTACACACCGCCGAGCCCGCGCAGCGCGACGAGCTGACCGCCCACGGCGACCTGACGGTCGAGGACCTCGACGTCGACCCCCTCGCGGACGTACCGCGAACCGTGGCGTGCCGCGGCGGCCATGAACACCGACTCGACGTCCTCGTGCTGGGCCGCGCTCACGACCGTGGTGCCGTCCTTGACGATGCCCGCCTTGACCTCGGCGATCGACACGAGGTCGTGGCCGAGCCAGCGCTCGTGGTCCATCGCGACGGGGGTCACGATCGCGACCTCGGCGTCGGCCACGTTCGTGGAGTCCCACTCCCCGCCCATGCCGACCTCGAGGATGGCGACGTCCACGGGCGCGTCCGCGAAGGCCGCGAGCGCCATGACCGTGAGGACCTCGAAGAAGCTGAGCCGGCTCTGGCCCGCCTCGGCGAGCTCGGTGTCGACCATCTCGACGTAGGGCGCGACGTCGTACCACGCGGCGACGAACGCCTCGGGGGTGAGGGGCTCGCCGTCGATCGCGATGCGCTCGCGCACCGTGGTCAGGTGGGGGCTCGTGAACCGGCCGGTGCGCAGCCCGTACTCGCGCAGCAGCCGCTCGACCATGCGGGACGTCGAGGACTTGCCGTTCGTGCCCGTCAGGTGGACCACGCGGTAAGCGTGCTGGGGGTTGCCCAGCAGGTCGACAGTGCGCTGTACGCGCGCGATCGTCGGGTCGAAGTCGTGCTCGGGGGCGCGGTCGAGGATCTGGCGGTAGATGCGGTCCGCCTCGGCGAGCGACTGCGGGTCCTGCTCGGGGCGTTGCGTCATGCGGTCATTGTCGCGCACCCGGCGCGGACGTCGGATACCTTCTTCCCCATGTCTTCTTCGTCCCGCTTGCGCATTCTCGCGCTCGTCTCGCTCTCCGCCATGGCGTTCGCCGTCGTCGTCCCCGCTCAGGCGGCCCCGTCGGACGGCGCACCGTCGGCGGTCCGGGCGGGCGTGGCGAAGCCAGCGGCAGTGAAGCCCGCTGCGGTGAAGTCGGCCAAGGTGAAGAAGAAGGTCATCGGCAACGGGACGCCGAAGTCGTGCACGTACGCGAAGCTCGCCAAGGCCGTGAGGTCCGGGGGCGACATCTCGTTCAACTGCGGGCCCAAGCCGTTGACGATCGTCGTGAAGAAGACCCTCGTCACGTGCAACACGCACAACTGCAAGGACGCGTGGCAGGGCGGCAAGCGCGTGACCAAGGTCCGCATCAACGGGGGCAACAAGGTCACGTTGAGCGGCGGCGGCAAGCGCGGCATCTTCTACTCGAACACGTGCGACCACAAGCTCGGCTGGATCGACGCACACTGCAACACCCAGTCCACCCCCCACGTCGTGTTCCGGAACATCGCCCTCAAGAACGGGAACGCCACCATGGGCCCGGCGGGCTACGACGGCGTCACCGGCGGGGGCGGTGGCGGGGCGATAGCCATGCGCGGCGGGCGGCTCACCGTCAAGAACGCGACGTTCACCAAGAACCGCTGCGTCAAGTCGCACTCCGACGCCGGGGGCGGCGCGATCCGCGTGACCGGGCAGACCAAGACGGCGCGCGTCCTGAAGTCGACCTTCAAGTCCAACCGCTGCGCGAACGGTGGGGCGCTGTCGAGCCTCCACGCCCCGATGCTCGTCAAGGACTCGACCTTCACGAGCAACCGCGCGACCGGCAAGGGCGCCTCGAGCGGCAAGGGCGGCAACGGCGGCGCGATCTACTTCGACGGCACCCGCCAGAACGTACGCGTCGAGGGCACCACGATCCAGAAGAACGTCGCTCCCGAAGGTGGGCCCGGCATCTTCTACGTCAGCAACGACCGCTCCGGCTCCCTGACCGTCAAGAACGCGCGGATCACGAAGAACACGGGTGCGCGGTTCTGGACCGGCAAGACGAAGAGCATCTTCTTCCTCGGCAAGAAGTTCACGAGGACCGGCTCGAAGATCAGCTGAGCAGCGTCATCCGACGGCCCGCACCACCACCGCGAGCTCCGCACCCGCCACGACGACGAGCTCGACGGCGAGAGTCTCGCGCGCGATGAGCTCGGAGTGCGCCTCGACCGCGGCGACCCGGTCAGCGGGCACCGTGAGCTCGAGCGCGATCCGGTCCGAGACCTTGAGGTCGGCGGCCTTGCGGGCGTCCTGCACGGCACGCACGACGTCGCGCGCGTAGCCCTCGGCCTCGAGCTCGGGCGTCACCGTGACGTCGAGGAGCGCGAACCCGCCCCCGGGCAGCACGGCGGCGGTGAGTCCCTCGGCCGCGGCGTCGGCGTCGACCGTCGTCGTGAGCTCGTACTCCCCCGCAACGAGGGGGACCTCGCCGTCGGCCGTGCGCACGGTGAGCGCACCGTCGGCGTCCTGCGACCACGCCCCCGCCTTGGCGGCCTGGATGACGCCCTGCACGGCTCGGCCAAGGCGCGGGCCGGCCGCGCGCGCGTTGACGACGAGCGTGCTCGTCACACCGAAGCGCGCGACCTCGTCGTCGGTGAGCGAGTCGAGGTCCACCACCCGCACCTCGCGCACGTTGAGCTCGCGGGCGACGATCTCCGTCAGGTGGTCGTCGAGCCCGCCGGGCACGACGGCGGTCACGGACAGCAACGGCTGTCGCACGCGAAGCCCGGCCGACTTGCGCAGGGCGAGGGCCGAGGAGACGACCTCGCGCGTGCGCTCCATCGCGGCCACGAGGGCGTCGTCGTGCCCGAATCCGCTCGCGCCCGGCCAGTCGGTCAGGTGGACGCTGCGCCCGCCCGTGAGACCGCGCCAGATCTCCTCGGTCAGGAGCGGGGCGAGGGGCGCCATGACGCGGGTGAGGGTCTCGAGCGAGGTCCACAGCGTGTCGAAGGCGTCGGCGTCCTCGGCCCAGAACCGGTCGCGCTGAGTGCGCACGTACCAGTTGGTCAGGACGTCGATGTGGTCGCGCACCACCTGGCACGCGGCGGCGATGTCGTAGACGTCGAGGTACGCCTGCGTCTGCGCGACGAGGTCACGCGTGCGGGACAGCACATAGCGGTCGAGCACCGGCAGCTCGGCGAACCGCGCCGGGTCCACGGGACCGGCCTCGATCCCCTTCCCGCCGTCGGCCGAGGCCGAGTACAGCGTGAAGAAGTAGTACGTGCTCCACAGCGGCAGCAGCACCTGGCGCACCGCGTCGCGGATCGACTCCTCCGCCACCACGAGGTTGCCGCCGCGCAGCACCGGGCTGCTCATGAGCGTCCAGCGCACGGCGTCCGAGCCGTACTTGTCGTACATCTCGAGCGGGTCCGGGTAGTTGCGCAGCGACTTGCTCGCCTTGCGGCCGTCGTCGCCCAGCACGATGCCGTGCGAGACGCACGAGCGGAACGCGGGCCGGTCGAAGATCGCCGTGGCGAGCACGTGCAGGGTGTAGAACCAGCCGCGCGTCTGGCCGATGTACTCGACGACGAAGTCGCCCGGGTAGTGGTGCTCGAACCAGTCCGCGTTCTCGAACGGGTAGTGCACCTGGGCGAAGGGCATCGAGCCGGAGTCGAACCAGACGTCGAGCACGTCGGGGATGCGCCGCATCGTGGACGCGCCCGTGGGGTCGCCCGGGTTGGGGCGCGTCAGGTCGTCGATGAAGGGGCGGTGCAGGTCCGTGACGGGCACGCCGAAGTCCGCCTCGAGCTCGGCGACCGAGCCGTAGACGTCGATGCGCGGGTACGCGGGATCGTCGCTCACCCACACGGGGATGGGTGTGCCCCAGTAACGGTTGCGGGAGATCGACCAGTCGCGGGCGTTCTCGAGCCACTTGCCGAACTGGCCGTCCTTGATGTGCTCGGGGACCCAGGTGATCTCCTGGTTGAGCTCGACCATGCGGTCGCGGAACGCCGTGACGCGCACGAACCAGCTCGACACGGCCTTGTAGATGAGCGGGTTCCGGCAGCGCCAGCAGTGCGGGTAGGAGTGCTCGTACGTCTCGTGGCGCACGACGACGGGACGGCGCTCGTGGCCGACGGCGGCGAGCGGGCCGGTGCCCGCCTTGAGGTCGGCGATGATCGGCTTGTTGGCGTCGAACACCTGCAGACCCGCGTAGTCGGGGACCTCGGTCGTGAACTTCCCGGCGTCGTCGACGGGGACCACGGGCGCGATGCCCGCCGCGTCGCAGACGGTCATGTCGTCCTCGCCGAAGGCCGGGGCGAGGTGGACGAGTCCCGTGCCGTCCTCGGTCGAGACGAAGTCCGCGGCGAGGATGCGGAAGGCGCCGTCGTGCCCCTCGAAGTACGTGAACATCGGGGCGTAGGCGCGCCCGGCGAGGTCGGCGCCCGTGAGCCGCTCCACCACGACGGGTTCCTCGCCCAGCTCACGCGCGTAGGCGGCGAGGCGCGAGCCGGCGAGCAGGACGCGCTCTCCCGCGAGCTCGCCGTCGGCCGGTTCGACCACGACGTACTCGATCTCGGGCCCGACGGCGATCGCCAGGTTGGACGGCAGCGTCCAAGGGGTCGTGGTCCAGATGAGCGCGAGCTCGCCGGTCTCGAGGCGCACCCCGACGGTGAGCGCCGGGTCCTGGCGGGAGGCGTAGACGTCGTCGTCCATGCGCAGCTCGTGGTTGGACAGCGGTGTCTCGTCGCGCCAGCAGTAGGGCAGGACGCGGTAGCCCTCGTAGGCGAGGCCCTTGTCGTAGAGCTGCTTGAAGCCCCAGATGACGGACTCCATGAAGGACAGGTCGAGGGTCTTGTAGTCGTTGTCGAAGTCGACCCAGCGAGCCTGGCGCGTCACGTAGTCGCGCCACTCCTTCGTGTAGCGCAGCACGGACTCGCGGCACTCGGCGTTGAACGCCGCGATGCCCATCTCCTCGATCTGCGACTTGTCCGTGATGCCGAGCACGCGCTCGGCCTCGAGCTCTGCGGGCAGGCCGTGGGTGTCCCAGCCGAAGCGGCGCTCGACGCGGTGGCCGCGCATCGTCTGGTAGCGCGGCACGACGTCCTTGACGTAGCCCGTGAGCAGGTGGCCGTAGTGCGGCAGGCCGTTGGCGAAGGGCGGGCCGTCGTAGAACACGAACTCGTTGGCGCCGTTCTCGCCCGCGTCGCGCTGGTCGATGGACGCCTGGAACGTCCCGTCGACGTCCCAGTAGGCGAGCACGTCGAGCTCGAGCCGGGGCAGGTCGGGCGAGGCGGGGACGGAGTCCTCACGGCGGTGCAGCGGGTAGGCCATCGGGTGGTGCTCTCCTGCGGTGGGCGCCCTTGCGGGTGCTGCTCGGCACGGGGACGACGCCCCCCTTCGAGGAACACCGCGGTACCACCCCGCTTGCCGCTGCTCGCTCGCGCGCGCCTCGACCGCTTCGTTGGGCTGTGACGGGCCTACCCGTCCGGTTCTAGTGAGGCGCACTTCTGGTGGGTCGTGCGCCCGTTCTTCCGGAGGCTCGCCGGTGATGGCCGGGTCGACGCCTGTGCGGAGAAGTCTACCCATGTGTCTAGACAGTCCCTAGGAGCGGTTGACATTGACGCGACGTCAATGTCTAGCGTGGTTCGGGTCAGAGGTTCGGGAGGCCGCCGGTGGGCCTCGATGCGGGAGGGAGAGGCCATGGACCTGTCGATCCAGGAGGTCGCCAAGGTTGCGGGCGTGACGAGCCGCACCTTGCGCCACTACGACGACGTCGGGCTCCTGCCGCCCACGCGCATCGGGGCCAACGGCTACCGGTTCTACGACGACGACGCCCTCGTGCGACTGCAGCGCATCCTGCTGCTGCGCGAGCTGGGGCTCGGACTCGACGAGATCGCCTCGGTGCTCGACCGGGAGACGGACGAGGTGATCGCCCTGCGCGCCCACCTCGACTGGCTCACCGCCGAGCGCGAGCGGCTCTACCGGCAGCACGCGGCGGTGGCCCGGACCATTCATTCCCTGGAAGGAGGTGGCGGGATCGTGGCGAAGGACATGTTCGACGGTTTCGACCACACGCAGTACAAGGACGAGGTCACCCGGCGCTGGGGCAAGGACACGTACGAGGCATCGAGCTCGTGGTGGACCTCGCTCAGCGACGAGGAGCGCCGGGCGCGGCAGGCCGAGACGCAGGAGCTCACGCGCGCCTGGGCCGACGCCGCCACGTCGGGGATCGCACCCGACTCGGACGAGGCGCAGGCCCTCGCGCAGCGGCACGTCGACTGGCTCTCGAGCATCCCCGGCACGCCGGGTCACGACTCTGGCGAGGTCGACACCGGATACCTGCTCGGCCTGGCCGACATGTACGTCGCCGACCCCCGGTTCGGTGCGAACTACGGCGGCGAGACGGGCGCGACCTGGGTACGGGAGACGATCCGGGTCTGGGTCGACCGGCACTAGCGCGCGGTGTAGCGCGAACGCTACGGTCGACGTCCCGTCGCGAGCCCGGACGCGGTGGACGCACCAACGGAGAGCAACGAGATGAGACCACTGCGGTACTCGATCAACGTCACGCTCGACGGCTGCTGCCATCACGAGGCCGGGCTCCCCCGGACGAGGAGTCGATGCAGTACTGGACCGCGGAGCTGGAACGAGCCGATGCCCTGCTGTTCGGCCGGGTGACCTACGAGATGATGGAGTCGGCGTGGCGGAAGCCGGCCACCGGCTCGTGGCCCGACTGGATGGGTGAGTGGCAGATCCCGTTCGCCGAGACCATCGACCGGGCGAAGAAGTACGTCGTGTCGAGCACGTTGAGCACGGTCGACTGGAACGCCGAGCTGGTGCAGGGCGACGTGGGGCAAGCCGTTCAGCGGCTCAAGCAGGAGTCGGGCGCGGGTCTGTGGGTGGGTGGCGTGACACTCCCTCTCGCGTTGGCAGACCTGGGACTGATCGATGAGTACGAGTTCGTCGTGCAGCCGGTCCTCGCCGGGCACGGGCCGACGCTGCTCGCCGGACTGCGCGAGCGCATCGAGCTCGAGCTCGTGAACCGCCAGGAGTTCCGGTCGGGGGCGGTCGCCCTACGACACCGCCCCAGGGCGGGGTAGGTCAGATCTGATAGTCGCCGCTCAGCGCGTGGTACGCGCGGTCGTGGTAGATGAGCGGCGTGCCCTCCCGCGAGGAGTCCGACTCGACGGCGTGCACCGTGACGAGGAAGCTCTCGCCGACGGGCACCCGCTGCGCCACGACGCCCCGCACCCAGGTGAGCGCACCGTCGAGCACGGGCTCCCCCGTCGCGAGCTGGTGGAACGGCACGCCGTCGAACCGGTCGACCCCGCTCGTCGCGAACCGTTGCGATGCGGCGACCTGCTCGAAGCCGAGGAAGTTGACCACGACGGTGGGCGCGTGGCTCAGCGCGGGCCACGAGGACGACGTCGCGAGCACCGAGAACGCCAGGATCGGCGGGCTCGCCGAGACGGAGATGACACTCGTCGCGGTGAAGCCGACGAGCGTCCGCTGCACCGGATCGACGAGGGTGACGACGGCGACACCCGCGGGGTGCCGGCGGAATACCGCCTTGTACTCCTCGGCCGTGAGGCGTCGAGCGTCCTCGGCCTCGGCCGCCCCGGCGTCGAGCGCGGGCAGCGGCGACGCGAGCTCCCGGGCGCTCATCGGGCACCCCCCGCCCCGGCCGGAGCGAGCACGTCCTGAGCGCCGTGGCGCACCGCGGCGGACAGGACGGCCGCGTGGCCGGCGAACCAGCCGTCGAGGGCCTCGTCGATCGCCGCGAGCTGCGGTTCGAGGAGCGCGACCGCCGCCGTCGGGACCGCGGCACCGAGCTCGAGCAGCACTGGCCGCAGGTGGATCTCGCCCGCCACGGAGTGCGCCGGGCTCGCGGAGACGACGAGCGGCACCGCGACGACGCCGCGGAGCGCCCCGCCGCCGTAGAGGTCGAGGAAGGACTTGAGCAGCCCCGTGTAGCTCCCCTTGTAGACGGGGGTCGCGACGACGATCACGTCCGCGCCCGCCACCTGCTTCAGCGCCACGTCCGCGGCGGGATGCTCGCGAACGAGCAGCTCTCCCGCGAGTCCTGCGAGCTCGATCACAGCGGGTTGCCCCGCGCCGATCAGGTCCGCGACGCGCTCGGCGACCCGCGCACCCGCGGTCGCGGTGCGAGAACCGGGCCGAGGGTTTCCGACGACGACGACGACGCGCGTGCCCGCCGTCTGACCGATGCCAGTGCTCTCACCTGCATCGGTGCTGTCACCATGTCCGTTGCTGCTCATGCGGGTACCCCCTCGTTGATCTGTGCCGCGACGTCCGCCGCGAGCTGTTCGTGGGGCGTCCTGCCGCTGAGCAGGAACTCCCCCACGGCCCTGGCCCGGAAGATCTCCGGGTTGTGGGACGACACGGTGCGCGCGTTGCGCCAGTGCCGGTCGAGTGCTCGGTGCTCGGCCGTGGCCGAGGCTCCTCCCACCCGGAAGATGTCCGTCGTGGCGCGCAGCACCTGCTCGACCACGACGCCTTGGGCGGTGAACACGGCCACGTCGGCGCGTGCGACGTCGTCGGGCGTGGCCGTGCCTTCCCGCTCCAGCCCGAGCACGGGCTCGACGGCGTGCGCCGCAGCCACGACGCTCGCGCGGGCCGCGAACACGAGCCCCGCGACCTCGCCGAGCACCTGCTGCACCTGCGGGTCCTGCGCCGGTGTCTGGATGCGCGCCGTGAACGCCGAGCGGGTGCGCCCTCGCACGAACTCGACGGTGTCGTCGAGGGCGCGCCGGCCGATGCCCGCGAGCGTCGCGAGGAGCACGAGCTGGAACACGGCCGCCTGGGTCGCAGGCGGTCGCTCGCCGCGCGGGTAGACCGTCACGTCGTCGTCCTCGACCGCCGCACCCGCAAAGATCGTGGTGCCGGATCCCGTCAGGCGCTGCCCGAAGCCGTCCCAGTCGTCGATCCGCTCGACCCCCGAGCCGTCGGCACGCACGAGCGCCGCGACCGAGTCCTCGCCCGCGGCACCCGAGGTGTAGATCCAGTCGGCGAAGATCGAACCGGTCGAGTAGTACTTGCGCCCCTCGACCCGCCAGCCGTCCGCCGTCTGCTCGAAGCGTGTCTCCGGCCGCCAGAAGGGCGCGGCACCGGGCTCGCTCTGCGCGTTGCCCACGAGCTCGCCGTCGGCCAACCGCGCGAGCCAGCGCTCCCGCGTGGTGCTCGGCGGGCTCGAGAGCACCTGCTCGACGAAGGCGATGTGCCCGCGCAGCAGCTGCGGGAGGTTCGAGTCGGCGCGGGCGAGCTCGACGAGGAGCTCGAAGAACTCCGTGAACCCGAGTCCCGAGCCGCCCGCATCGACGGGCAGTCGCAGCGCGCCGAAGCCCGCCCCACGGAGGTCCCGCACGGCACCCCACGGCAGCTCGCGGTCACGTTCGCGTGCCGCTGCCCCCGACGCGATCTCGGCGAGCAGCGGCGCGAACCGCCCTGCCACCACCTGCCCGGCGCTCATCGTGTTGCCGCCAGATCGGCCTCGATCGTCTCGACCTCGAGGTTCGCCCCGCCGCGGTAGCGCGCGCCGTGGTGGGTCTCGGGCAGGCGGGTGCGGCCGGCGCCGAAGAGCCGCTCGCGCAGCGTCGACTCCTCGTAGCGCGTGCGGTAGAGCCCGCGCCGCTGCAGCTCGGGCACGACGTGCTCGATGAAGTCCTCGGCCGTGCCAGGTGTCAGGAGCTGCTGCAGGTTGAAGCCGTCGAGGTCCGTGTCGCGCACCCACCCCTCGATCGCGTCGGCGACCTCGACGGGCGTGCCGACGGCGAAGAACGGGCCGCGGTCGAGCCGCGTGAGCCGCTCGAGCGCCTCGCCCACCGTCTGGTCGGTGTCGAAGAAACGGCTGCGCACGCTCTTGTCGCGGCCGGCGGCCCGCTCCTTGGCGACGATCTGCGAGAGCGGCGTGCTGGGCGGATAGGAGGCGAGGTCGACGCCGATGCCACCCAGGTGGGCGAGGTACCCCTCCGCACGGGAGAGCGCGTGGTACTCCTCGAGCTTGCGCTCCGCGGCCTCGCGCGTCGGTCCGACGACGATCGCGGCCATCGCGTACGCCTTGACGTCCCGGGCGTCCCGGCCGTTCTCGACGGCCCGACGGCGCACGTCGGCGACGTTGCGCCGGTAGCTCTCGATGTCCCAGCCGCCCACGAAGATCGCCTCGGCGTGCTTGGCCGCGAACGCGCGACCGGCGTCCGAGCTGCCCGCCTGGAACAGCACGGGGGTGCGTTGCGGCGAGGGCTGGACGAGGTGCGGCCCGGCGACGGCGTAGTTCTCGCCGACGTGGTTGATGTACCGGACCTTGCTCGGGTCGGTGTACACCCGGCCCACGCGGTCCTGGATGACGGCGTCGTCGTCCCACGAGCCTTCCCAGAGCTTGTAGACGACGTCGAGGAACTCGTCGGCGATCTCGTAGCGCTTGTCGTGCTCGACCTCCTCGGCGAGCCCGAAGTTGCGGGCGGCGTTCGGCAGGTAGCTCGTCACGATGTTCCAGCCGAACCGGCCCTTGGTGAGGTGGTCGAGGGTGCTCGCACGGCGCGCGAACGCGAACGGCGGCTCGTAGGTCGTCGAGAACGTCGCGGCGAAGCCGAGGTGCTTCGTTACCGCGGCCATCGCGGGGATCACGAGGAGCGGGTCGTTCGTCGGGATCTGCACGGACTCGCGCAGCGACGTGTCGATGCTGTCGAGGTAGGTGTCGTAGGCACCGATGACGTCGGCGAGGAAGACGGCGTCGAAGAGCCCCTCCTCGAGGAGCTTCGCCTGCTCGGTCCAGAACTCGAGGTCGTTGAAGCGGTGCCGGGTGTTCTCGGGGTGGACCCACAGTCCGTGCGAGATGTGCCCGACGCAGTTCATCTCGAAGAGGTTGAAGCCGATCTGCTTGGTCATGGTCGTGTCCTTCCGGTGCACGGGTGCACCACGGTCGCGCCGGGCGCGGGGGCAGGCAGGGAAAGGCCTCGTCCGAGGCCGTGCGGAGGGAGTGCGCGCGGGCAGCCCGTCGAGGAGCAGGGCCGCGCGGATCTAGTCCCGACCGCCGGGAAGCTCGCGGGGCCCCGCCGAGGGGCGGGGGCGGCGAGCCGTCAACAGGACGGACAGGGGCACAGGCGACACGCCACGGGGACGCGCAGCAGCGCGTTCCCGGCGGGGCGGTCGTGTGTCATGCGGGGAAGACTCCCACCATGACGGCGCCACGGCCCATCGAGCGTCCATATGTCGGGATGGGCGTCGTTGAGGCTTCCAGGTCGAACGGGACCTTTGTCCGCATCGTGGACGCTCCGTGGGTGCTATCTGGACGGGTGTGCCACTGTTCCGGCCATGACCTCCGACCGGACGATGACCGCTGCGCACCCGTGCGTGGCCGCTTCGCCGTGTCGTCCGGGCACCTGTCCGACCTGTTGACCGCTCGCCGGCGTCTCGGGTAACAACCCCCGCCGCGCGAGCTTCCAGGCCGTAGGACCCGGACCTGTCTCTTCCCCACCGTGTCGGTGTCGCGCCGCGTAGGCGTCACACCGCGCAGCGCTGGGCACGAGCAGCTCGGGTTCGCGCGGCACCCGATCCCGGCGTCGGCCACCGCCCACGCCCGTCCCACCACGCAACCGAGGAACACCCATGTCTGCCCGAGCCCACACCCCTGCCCCCCGTCGCGCCTACCCGGCCGCTCTCTTCCCCGCCCTCGCCGCGACCGCGGCGCTGCTCGCCGGCTGCACGGCGACGACCCCCGCCCAGACCAGCGCGTCCACGACCGACCCGGCCGTGAGCACGACGGGCGACGCTGCGCCGGCGACCGGCGGCACGATCCTCTACGGCCACCAGCAGGAGCCCGCGTGCGTCTTCGGTGGCTGGATCGAGCAGGCATACCTGTCGTACAACGTGCTCGACTCGCTCGTCTCGCTCGATGAGAACCACGAGGTCGTGCCGTGGCTCGCGGAGGAGTGGTCCGTCTCGGACGACCAGCTCACGTGGACCTTCCGCCTCAAGGAGGGCGTGCAGTTCACCGACGGCTCGCCGCTCACCGCCGAGGTCATCGCGTACAACTTCGACTACTGGCTCGCGGGCGGCAACTCCACGGCCATCGCGTGGCTCCAGGGCTACTACGAGTCCGCCGAGGCGCTCGACGAGCTCACGGTGCAGATCACCCTGTCTCGCCCGTACCCGCGGCTCTCGGACAACCTCACGCAGGGCTACTTCGGCATCCAGTCCCAGGTCGCGCTCGAGACGCGCAGCGACGAGGAGAACTGCGAGAAGCCGATCGGCTCGGGGGCGTTCGTCGTCGAGCAGTGGAACCGCGGCGAGAACATCGTGCTCGTCCGTAACGAGGACTACACGTCGTGGCCCGCGAACGCGCGCCACGAGGGCCCGGCCTACGTGGACCGCGTGGACTGGAAGTTCGTCTCGGACGCGACGACCCGCGTCGCGACGCTGCGCAGCGGTGAGACCGACGCGATCTACGACGTCCCGGCGATCGACTGGGCGCCGCTCGACACCGAGGGCTTCGAGCTGCACAAGTACGTCACGCCGGGACGCCCGCAGCAGCTCTCGTTCAACACGCAGGTGGGGCCGTTCACGGACGAGCTCGTGCGCAAGGCCTTCGCGTACGCGACCGACCGCCAGCAGATCGTCGAGACGATCGGCCGCGGTGTCATCCCCTACGAGGGCAACGGCGGCGTGAGCCAGTCGACGCCCGGGTACAGCCAGGCGGCCGCGGACCTCTACACGTACGACCCGGACGAGGCGAACCGCCTGCTCGACGAGGCGGGCTGGACCGAGCGCGACGCCGACGGCTACCGGGCGAAGGACGGTCAGACGCTCACGATCGTCCTCCCCTACGGCATCGGCTCCATCATCAACGCCGACGGCGCCTCGATCCTGCAGGGCATCCAGGAGCAGGCCAAGGGGGTCGGCTTCCACGTGGACCTGATCCCGGTGCCGCAGTCGGCCCTCTTCGCCGGGGCGTACTCGACCCCCGAGGAGCGGGACATCTACCCCGGCTACTGGACGGCCGTCACGGCGGGCATCCTGCACATCAACTGGCGCCAGAACCTGCCCGAGAGCCCGAACTACTGGAACGCCTCGTTCTACAACGACCCCGTGCTCGAGCAGATCATCCTCGACGCGAACTCGACCGTCGACGTCGAGGCGCAGAACGAGCTGTACCGCGACGCGCAGGACTACATCGCCGAGCACGCGCTGTCGATCGGAGTGTACGCGCGGCTGAGCTCCCTCGCGGTGCGCGACGGGCTCGTGGACGTGTGGCAGGAGAACGCACAGGGGGGGCCGGTGTTCCATGACGCCTACCTCGTCGACTGAGCTCACGCTCCCCGCGGTCGCTGCGGCGTCCGCGGGGGGCGCCCCTGGCGTCGCCGGCGACGGCGGCGGACGGCGGACGCTCGCGGTCGGGCGCCGCATCGTGAGCAAGCTGCTCGCCGCGGTCCTCGTGCTGTGGGGCGCCGCGACGGCGGCCTTCGCCGCCCAGCTCGCCCTGCCCGGCGACCGCGCCACGGTCATCCTCAACGTCCGAGCTGGTCAGGCCATCCAGCGCACCCCTGAGGAGCTCGCGGCGATCAACGAGCAGTACGGGCTGACCAACCCCGTGGTGGTCCAGTACCTGAACTACCTCGGTGGGCTCGCGCGCGGCGACCTCGGCGCTTCCTACCAGCAGTACCGGCCCGTGTGGGACGTCATCGGCGAGCAGATCGGCGCGACGTTCGCCCTGACGTTCACCGGTATCGGGCTCGCCTGGGTGCTCATGGTGCTCTGGGTGACGCTCACGGCGGGACGCCGCCCCCAGGTCCGGGCGCTCGGCACGTTCGTCGAGACGGTCACGGCCGGGCTGCCGCCGTACTGGCTCGGCATCGTGCTGCTGCTCGTGTTCGCGCTCGGGCTCGGCTGGTTCCCCGTCATCGGCGGGTCCGGGCTGCAGGGTCTCCTGCTGCCGGCCCTCACGCTCGCGATCCCCCTCGCCGGGTTCATGGGCCAGGCCACGCGCTCGGCCTTCGAGACGGCGCTCACCCAACCGTTCGTCATCTCGGCACGCATGCGCGGCATGGGGGACCTCGCGGTGCGACTGCGGCACGTGCTGCGCCACGCCGTCCTGCCCGCCGTGACGCTCTCGGGCTGGGCGCTGGGAGCCACCATCTCGGGCGCCGTCGTCGTCGAGACGATCTTCACGAGGCCCGGGATCGGCAAGGTGCTCGTCGCCGCCGTGAACTCCCAGGACCTTCCCGTCGTCACGGGCATCGTCGTGGTCATCGCCGCGGCCTACGTCGCCGCGAACCTGCTCGTCGACGTCGCCTACACCGTCATCGACCCGAGGCTGAGGACATCATGACCGCCACCGCCCCGAGCACCACTCCCCCGGTCCCGCCGTCGGACACCGCGACCTCGACCACGCCACCGCGGACACGGCGCGTGCCGCGGCTGCGCTGGTCCGTGGCGCTCGCCGTCGGAGTGCTCGCCTTCTTCGCCCTCGCCGCGATCGCCCCCGGCCTGCTCGCGACCCACGCGCCGACGGCGCTGGACCTCACGAGCTCGCTGCGCCCACCCGGCGTCGACCACTGGTTCGGCACGGACGAGTCCGGCCGCGACCTGTACTCGCGGGTCGTGTTCGGCACGCGCGAGTCGCTCTCGATCGGCCTCGGTGCCGCGGCCGTGAGCCTCGGGCTCGCGCTCGTGCTCGGCTCGCTCGCGGCCCTCGCCGGCCGGTTCGTCTCCGGCTCGGTGAACCGGCTCGTCGAGATCCTGTTCGCGTTCCCGACTCTCCTGTTCGCCCTCCTCCTGGTGGCGATCCTCGGCCCGTCGGCCACGACGCAGATCATCGCGGTGGGCGTCGGCTCGGCACCCGGGTACGCGCGGATCGTGCGGGGCCAGATCCTGGCCGCCCGCCAGTCCGGGTACGTCGAGGCGGCCACGGCGCTCGGGCATCCGAGGGGACTGATCCTGCGCCAGCACATCATCCCCAACGCCGTGCGACCCCTCGTCGCGATCTTCACGCTGTGCGTCGGGCAGTCGATCGTGTGGGCGTCGAGCCTGTCCTTCCTCGGGCTCGGCGTCGCCCCGCCGTCCTCGGAGTGGGGCGCCCTGCTCGACGCCGGTCGCAGCTATGTGACGCACGCCCCGTGGCTCATCGTGATCCCCGGGCTCGTGATCGTCGTGCTCGCCCTCGCGGCCACGACGATCGGCAAGGACATCCAGGCACGTCTCGAGAGTGGTGACGAGTGATGACGACGACAGCCCTCAACCCCGCCGCGCAGACCGACGAGGCTTCCCGACCGCCCACCCGGTTGCGCGTGACGAACCTCAGGGTCGGCTTCACGAAGGGCGGCCACGAGCGCCGCGTCGTGCACGGGCTCTCCTTCGAGCTCGCCGCGGGCGAGTGCGTCGCGATCGTGGGCGAGTCCGGTTCCGGCAAGAGCGTGAGCGCGCGCACCCTCGTCGGGCTCACGGGCGCCGGCGCCACCGTCGAGGCGGACGAGCTCTCGCTCGACGGCGAGGACCTGCGCAGCTTCACCGACCGCGACTGGCGCCGCGTGCGCGGGAGCAAGGTCGGCTTCGTGCTGCAGGACGCGCTCGTCTCGCTCGACCCCTTGCGCCCCGTGGGCAAGGAGATCGGCGAGGCGCTGCGACTCCACGGCTGGGGCGACCGCTCCTCGCGCCGGGCCAAGGTGCTCGAGCTGCTCGACTCGGTAGGAGTGCCGTCCCCCGCGAACCGGGCACGCCAGCGCCCCGACGAGCTCTCCGGCGGACTGCGCCAGCGTGCGCTCATCGCCTCCGCGCTCGCGCTCGACCCCGGCGTGGTCGTCGCGGACGAGCCGACGACGGCGCTCGACGTGACCGTGCAGGCCCAGGTGCTGGACCTCCTCGAGGAGACCAAGCGGCGCGGCAAGGCAATCATCCTCATCAGCCACGACCTGTCCGTCGTGGCCCGGCTCGCCGACCGCATCCTCGTGATGCAGGGCGGGCACATCGTCGAGGACGGGCCGGCCCAGCAGGTGCTCACGGCGCCCCGCCACGAGTACACGCGCAGCCTCATCGCCGCCGTGCCGGGCACGCACACGCGGGGACGGCTGCTCGGATCCCAGGTCCCACCCGTCGTGTCCGTGCCGCCGCGCCCGGCCACGCCGGAGGCGGAGTACGCCGGCCCCCTGCTCGAGGCCACCGACCTCGTCAAGCGGTTCCGCAGCCCCGACGGTTCCGTCCACACCGCCGTCGACCAGGTCTCCTTCACGCTCGAGCGCGGCGAGACCCTCGGCGTCGTGGGCGAGTCGGGCTCCGGGAAGAGCACGACGGCGCGCATCGCGCTCGCCCTGACGGAGGCCGACGGCGGGAGCGTGCGGCTGCTGGGCCAGGAGTGGACGTCGCTGCCGGAACGCCGCCGCCGTCGCCTGCGCCGCGAGATCTCCGTGGTCTACCAGGACCCGCTGAGCTCCTTCGACCCGCGCTGGGACGTGCAGCGCATCCTCGAGGACGCGATCAGCTCGACGGACCTCCCCTCGCGCGCGGCCCGGCGCGAACGGGTGGCCGAGCTGCTCGCGCTCGTCGGTCTGACCCCGGCCGTGCTGGGACGCTCCCCGCTCACGCTCTCGGGCGGGCAGCGGCAGCGCGTCGCGATCGCGCGTGCGCTCGCGCCGTGGCCGTCCGTCGTCGTGCTCGACGAGGCCGTGTCCTCACTCGACGTGTCGATGCAGGCGCAGATCCTCGACCTGCTCGTCACGCTGCAGGCCGAGCTGGGGCTCAGCTACCTGTTCATCTCGCACGACCTCGGGGTGATCAGCCACCTCGCCGACCGCGTGCTCGTCATGAAGGACGGCGTGGTCGTCGAGCGCGGCACCGTCGACGACATCTTCGCCCGCCCGCAGCACGACTACACGCGTGAGCTCATCGGTGCCCTGCACCCCATCACGACCAGCCACCCCCTCACCACCACCGAAGGATGACCACCATGACCACCGCCCGACCCCGCCTGCGCCTCAACGCCTTCGTCATGAACACGACCTCCCACATCCACCACGGCCAGTGGCGGCGTCCCGACGCCGGGCAGGTCGACTTCGAGGACGTCTCGACGTGGATCAACCTCGCGAAGCTCCTCGAGGCCGCGAAGTTCGACGCCATCTTCTTCGCCGACGTGAGCGGCGTGTACGGCGACGCCGACGCGGACTTCGACGTCTACATCCGCGAGGGGTTGCAGATCCCGAGCAACGACCCGCTCGTTCTCGTGGGCGCGCTCGCGACGCACACCGAGCACCTCGGGCTCGCCGTGACGTCGAACGTGGCCCAGAACCATCCCTTCAACTTCGCCCGCCAGATCTCGACGCTCGACCACATCTCGCGCGGCCGGATCGCGTGGAACATCGTCACGGGCCTGCAGGACAACGGCGCGCGCAACTTCGGCCTGCCGCGGCTGACGGACCACACGGACCGCTACGCGTGGGCCGAGGAGTACGTCGACCTCGCCTACAAGCTCTGGGAGGGCTCGTGGGACGACGGTGCGGTGCTCAAGGACCGCGGCGGCTCGTACTCGGACCCGAGCAAGATCCACAAGATCAACCACGTCTCCGAGCGCTACTCGGTGCAGGGTCCCCACCTGCCCTCCCCCACGCCGCAGCGCACCCCGGTGCTCTACCAGGCGGGCTCGTCGCGCTCCGGCCGCCAGTTCGCGGCGCGCAACGCCGAGGCCGTGTTCGTCATCGCCCCGAGCCCCGAGCTCGCCCGCCAGCAGATCACCGAGACCCGCGAGCTCGCCGTCGAGGCGGGCAGGCGCCCCGAGGACATCACGTTCTACCAGGGCCTGAGCTTCGTCATCGGCGCCACCGAGGAAGAGGCATGGGCCAAGGCGGCCGAGTACGAGAAGTACGTGAGCGTCGAGGGCTACCTCGCGCACATCGCGCTCGTCGACAAGACGGGCCGCGTCTACGACCCGAAGACCCCGCTCAAGGACGTCGACACCAACACGGCCAAGGGCTTCGGCGAGTGGGTGTCCAAGGCGATCACGGACCGCGAGCCGCTCGTCGAGGACATCGCGTTCCTCATCTCGCGCAGCACCCGCGTCGTGGGCACCCCCGAGCAGATCGCCGACCAGCTCGAGGTGTGGCAGGACGCCGGGGTCGACGGCATCAACGTCGTCAACTGGGTGATCCCCGGCTCGTTCGAGGAGTTCGCCGAGCACGTGCTACCCGTGCTGCGTGAGCGCGGCCTCGCCCAGAGCGAGTACGCACCCGGCACGCTGCGCGAGAAGCTCTTCGGCTACCCCCGGCTCAACGAGCGCCACCCCGCGGCCGGCTACCGCGGCGCGTTCGCCGACCAGGAGGCCGTGCTGGCCCCGACCGCGGGCTGAGGCCGACGAGGGGCCGGTCGGTGCATGCCACGCCGACCGGCCCCTCGCCGCACTCCGTGCTGACACTCCACCTCCACCCCCGAGTTCGTCACCTGTGCGCGAGTTCGCGAGTCCAGGCTCACGAACTCGCGCATTCCTCACGAACTCGCGGGGCGGTGGCTAGCGTGAGGGCGTGAGCACCGTCGATCCGTTGTGGCCGCGCGCCGGGGGGTGGCCGCCGCTCGACCAGATCGCGCCCGACGCCCCCGTCGATCTCGCCCTGCTCGGTGTGCCCGCGTGGCGCACCTCCCTCTCCCCGACCGGCGCGCACGCCACGCCTGGCGCGGTCCGCGACGCGCTCACCCGCTACAGCCCGGCGCTCATGCCCGACCGGTCTCGCGGCAGCACGGCTACGCCCATGCCCGACGGCGGGAGCCAGGCCCGCGGAACGACAGGAGTGTCCGACGGCGGCCGCCTGGCCAGCGGTGCGGCGAAGCTGCCCGACGGCGGGACGCCGGGACCGCGCGATCTCGGCGAGCTGGTGTGCGTGGATCTCGGCGACATCGCCGAACCGGACGGGCCCGACGGCGAGTCCCGGACCAGTGCGCGGGTCGCGGCTGCCCTCACCCGGGCCCGGACCCTCGTCGCAGTGGGCGGGGACAACTCCATCACGGTGGCCGTCGCGCGCGGTGCCTGGGGCGATGACCTCGCCCGCGCGGGCCTCGTCACTCTCGACGCGCACTTCGACCTGCGGGACGGTGTCTCGAACGGTTCGCCTGTGCGACGCCTGCTCGAGGCAGGGCTCGACGGGCGGCGCGTGGTCCAGATCGGCATCGCGGACTTCGCCAACTCCGTCGACTACGCCCGCCGGGCCGCCGACCACGGCATCACCGTGGTCCACCGCGACGAGCTGCACTGGCGCCCCATCCAGGACGTCATGGCCGAGGCCCTCGACATCGCCGGCGCGGGCGGTGGCCCGATCCACGTGGACCTCGACGTCGACGTGTGCGACCGCGCCGTCGCGCCGGGTTGCCCCGCCTCCGTGCCCGGTGGGATCGCCGCGTGGGAGCTGCGCGCCGCCGCACGGGCCGCGGGCGCCGACCGACGCGTGCGCTCGGTCGACATCACCGAGGTCGACGCACTTGCCGACGCCCCGGACGGCCGCACCGTCCGCCTGGCCGCCCTCTGCGTCCTGGAGGTCGCCGCTGGTCTGTCAGCGCGTGCCGACGCGTAGCTCCCCGGCCAGCCATGTGCGGGTCACGAGGGGGACGCCGGGGCGGTAGGCGAGGTGGCGGTAGGACGGCGCGTCGAGCTGGACCAGGTCGGCGCGGGCGCCCACGGCGATGCGCCCGACGTCGGTGCGGTCGAGGGCGCGGGCTCCGCCGGCCGTCGCGGCCCACAGCGCCTCGGCCGGAGTCATGCTCATCTCCCGCACCGCGAGCGCGATGACGAACGGCATCGACGTCGTGAAGCTCGACCCAGGGTTGCAGTCGCTCGCGAGCGCGACCGTGACACCCGCGTCGAGGAGCCGCCGGGCGTCCGGGTAGGGCTGCCGGGTCGAGAACTCGGCCCCGGGCAGGAGGGTCGCGACGGTGGCCGATCCCGCGAGCCCCGCGACGTCGTCGTCGGACAAGAAGGTCGCATGGTCCACGGACGCCGCGCCGAGCTCGACCGCCATGCGCACCCCGTCGCCCGGCCCGAGCTGGCCGGCGTGGATCCGGGGGCGCAGTCCCGCCGCGATGCCCGCCTCGAGGATGCGCCGCGACTGCGCGACGGTGAAGGCGCCCTCCTCGCAGAACACGTCGATCCACCGCGCGTGCGGGGCGCACGCTTCGAGCATCTCGCCGACGACGAGGTCGACGTAGTCCTCCGACCTCCCGGCGAGCTCGAGCGGGACCACGTGCGCGCCGAGGAACGTCACCTCGTCCGTAACCTCGCGGGCGAGCCGTACGAGGCGTTCCTCGTGCCCGACGTCGAGGCCGTAGCCGCTCTTCACCTCGAGGGTCGTGGTGCCCTGGGCGAGCGCCTCGGCGACGAAGCCCGAGAGCCGCGCGCGCAGGTGCTCCTCGGTGGCCACGCGGGTCGCCGCGACCGTGGTGCGGATGCCACCGGCCGCGTAGGGGCGCCCGGCCATGCGCGCCTCGAACTCGGGTGCCCGGTCGCCCGCGAAGACGAGGTGGGTGTGGGAGTCGACGAAGCCGGGGATCACGGCCGAGCCGCCGACGTCGACCACCCGGTGCTCGCCGCCGGGCACGTCCTTGCTCGCCCCGACCCAGGCGATGCGCTCGCCCTCGATGAGCACGGCGGCGTCGCGCACGATGCCGAGCGGTCCGCCGGTGCGACCCGCCGCGGGCTCGTTGGTGACGAGCTCGCCGATGCCGGTGACCAGGGTGCGCATCTAGCCCTCCGTCATCGGGGTGCGCACCCCGCGCTCGAGCGCCACCTCGACGGCCCGGTCGTACCCGGCGTCGACGTGGCGCATGACGCCCGTGCCGGGATCGTTCGTCAGGACACGCTCGATCTTCTGCGCGGCGAGGACCGTGCCGTCCGCGACGACGACCTGCCCGGCGTGGATCGACCTGCCGATGCCGACGCCGCCGCCGTGGTGGATCGACACCCACGTCGCACCGGATGCCGTGTTGAGCAGGGCGTTGAGGAGGGGCCAGTCGGCGATCGCGTCGGAGCCGTCCGCCATCGCCTCGGTCTCGCGGTACGGGGAGGCGACCGAGCCGGAGTCGAGGTGGTCGCGGCCGATGACGACGGGCGCGGAGAGCTCGCCCGAGGCGACCATCTCGTTGAAGCGCAGCCCTGCGAGGTGGCGCTCCCCGTAGCCGAGCCAGCAGATGCGTGCGGGCAAGCCTTCGAAGTGGACCTTCTCGGCGGCCTGGGTGATCCAGCGGCGCAGGTGCGCGTCCTCGGGGAACAGCTCGAGGACGGTGCGGTCCGTCGCGGCGATGTCCGCGGGATCGCCCGAGAGCGCGACCCAGCGGAACGGTCCCTTGCCCTCCGCGAAGAGCGGGCGGATGTAGGCGGGCACGAAGCCGGGGAAGTCGAAGGCGCGGTCGAAGCCGCCGAGCTGGGCCTCTGCGCGGATGGAGTTGCCGTAGTCGAACACCTCGGCGCCGCGGTCCTGGAAACCGACCATCGCCGCCACGTGCTTGGCCATCGAGGCGCGGGCCGCCACCGTGAACGCCTCGGGGTCGCGTCGCGCCTCGGCGTGCCAGTTCTCGAGCGAGACGCCCTCGGGCAGGTAGCTCAGCGGATCGTGCGCGCTCGTCTGGTCCGTGACGATGTCGACGGGGGTGCCGCGGGCCAGCAGCTCGGAGAAGACGGTCGCGGCGTTGCCCACGACGCCGACCGAGAGCGGCTCGCGCGCCTCCTTGGCCGCGAGCGCGCGGGCGACGGCCACGTCGAGGTGGTCGGTGTACTCGTCGAGGTAGCCGTGCTCGACCCGGCGGGCGAGGCGGGTGGGGTCGACGTCGACGACGAGCACCGCGCCGCCGTTCATCGTCACCGCGAGGGGTTGCGCGCCGCCCATGCCACCACAGCCGCCGGTCAGGGTCAGGGTGCCGGCGAGGGTCGCGTCAGCGGGCAGGGCGTCGCCGTCGGGCACGCTGCCGCCGTCGGACAAGTCGCCGCCGTCGGACAAGTCGCCGCCGTCGGCCCCGCGCCTTGCCGCGAGCGACCGCGCGACCGCCGCGAACGTCTCGAACGTGCCCTGCAGGATGCCCTGCGTGCCGATGTAGATCCACGAGCCGGCCGTCATCTGCCCGTACATCGTCAGGCCGAGGTGTTCGAGGCGGCGGAACTCGGGCCAGGTCGCCCAGTCGCCCACGAGGTTGGAGTTCGCGATGAGCACGCGGGGTGCCCACTCGTGGGTGCGGAACACGCCGACGGGCTTGCCGGACTGGACGAGCAGCGTCTCGTCGTCGGCCAGCGTCGTCAGCGTGCGGACGATCGCGTCGAAGGCCTCCCAGCTGCGCGCCGCCCGGCCCGTGCCGCCGTAGACGACGAGGTCCTCGGGGCGCTCGGCGACCTCGGGGTCGAGGTTGTTCATGAGCATGCGCAGCGGCGCCTCGGTCTGCCACGAGCGGGCAGTGAGCGTGGTGCCGCGAGCGGCGCGGACGGCGGGACGGGGCGTCATGCGGACCTCCTCAGAGTGTCGGATCGCCGTGCGGAGCGACCGCGACGGCCCAGGATCAGGAATGGGTTCACGCGAGCTCACCGACGACGGCGCGGGCCGCGTCGAGCACGGCGCCGGAACGGACGAGGCCGACGACGGCGTCGATCTCGGGGCTGAGGAACCGGTCCGGACCGGGACCCTCGACGTGCTCGCGGACGAGGTTGCGCACGGCACCCGTCGCCGGGGCCGGTTCGAGGGGGGCGCGCAGGTCGAGGGCACGGGCCGCGGCGAGGATCTCGATGGCGAGCACGCGCTCGAGGCCGTCCACGGCGCGGCGCAGCTTGCGGGCGGCGGCCCAGCCCATCGAGACGTGGTCCTCCTGCATGGCCGACGACGGGATCGAGTCGACCGAGGCGGGCACGGCGAGCCGCTTGAGCTCGGAGACGATGCCTGCCGCGGCGTACTGGGCGATCATGAGCCCGGAGTCGACACCGACCTCGTGGGCGAGGAACGGCGGCAACCCTTGGTTGCGGGACTTGTCGAGCATGCGGTCGGTGCGACGTTCGCTCATGGATGCGGCGTCGGCCACGGGGATCGCGAGGAAGTCGAGCACGTAGGCGAGCGGCGCGCCGTGGAAGTTGCCGTTCGACTCGACGCGGCCGTCGAGCGTGACGACGGGGTTGTCGACGGCGCTCGCGAGCTCGGCCTCGGCGACTCGGTTGGCGTGATCAAGCGTGTCCCGGGCAGCGCCGTGGACCTGGGGCGCGCACCGAAGGGCGTAGGCGTCCTGGACGCGTGTGCACTCCGGGCCTTGGTGGCTCGCGACGATCGGTGACCCCTCGAGCATGGCGCGCAGGTTCGCGGCCGAGTCCTGCTGGCCGGGCTGGGGACGCAGCCGTTGCAGGTCAGCCGCGAACGCGGCGGCCGTGCCGAGCAGCGCCTCCACGGACATCGCGGCGGCGACGTCGGCCGTGCGCAGGAGCCGTTCGAGGTCCGCTGCGGCGAGGACGAGCATCCCGAGCATGCCGTCCGTGCCGTTGATGAGGGCGAGCCCCTCCTTCTCGGTGAGCCGCAAGGGCTCGATCCCGGCGGCGGCGAGGGCTGCACCCGCGTCCACGAGCCCGCCGTCGGCGTCCCGCACCGTGCCCTCGCCCATGGCCGCGAGCGCGCAGTGAGCCAGGGGTGCGAGGTCGCCGGAACAGCCGAGCGAGCCGTACTCGTAGACCACGGGCGTGATGTGGGCGTCGAGCATCGCGGCGTACGCGCGGGCCGTCGTGGGTCGCACGCCCGTGCGCCCCGTCATGAGGGTGGAGAGGCGCAGCACCATGAGCGCCCGGATCACCTCGCGCTCGACCTCGGCGCCCGTGCCGGCAGCGTGGGAGCGCACGAGACTCGCCTGGAGCTGGGCGCGGCGGTCGGACTCGATGAACGTCGTGGCGAGGGCCCCGAAGCCGGTCGAGATGCCGTAGTGCGGCTCGGTCTCGTTCGCGAGCGCGTCGATGATGGCGCGGCTCGCCTCTACTTCCGCGAGCGCGGCGGGGTCGAGCTCGACCGGGGCGCAGTCACGCGCGACCGCGGTCACGTCCGCGGCGGAGAGAGGTCCGACGCCGACGGTCACGGGGGCTCGGTCTCTGGGCGGCGCGCCGCCGTCGGCCCCGGCCGGTCCTCGCGGGCCGACCGTGCGTTCCTGGGTCATCGTCGACCCTCCTTCCACCGTCCTCCCGACGCTAACTCACCGGCTGGCGCGGTGGTGGTCGCATGCGGTGCCGGTGCGTGCCCATTGACCCCGGACGCCGCGTGGGCGAGGGTGGCTTGAAGGACTGCACCCGAGACCGCGAGGGAGTCGCCGTGGGAGACGTCATCGCAGACACGCCGACAACAGCGAGCGCCCGGCGCCACGTGCCGCTCGGCGTCGGCGCGTTCATCGTGTTCGCCGGGCTGTGCCTGGCATCGATGGTGATCTCACCGATCGTCGCCACCGCCGTCTTCACGCTGGGTGGGACGGGGCTCGCCGTCGTCGCCGCCCGCGCGCCACGCTCGAGTGTTCGTCGCTACTGGTGGGCCGGTGCAGCCCTGGGGATCTTCGCGGTGCTGATCTTCTACTGCACGAGCGCGTTGATCCACCTCGAGCCGTCCCAGGTGTCCGACAGCGGCTGACCGGCCGCCCCACCATGAGCTGTGCCTTCTTCAACCCTCGTCGACTGACGGCGGCCAGGTTCGTGGCGGGTCCGGTGACGGTGTGCGCGCAATACCGTCGTCAGTGACTTCGATCTGACCGTCATCGAAGAGCCGCACGACCGTCCCCGGGCACACTGCTCCGGGATACAGCTCCCTGACCAGACCCGTGGCTTCAGCGACGACGAGACCGTCGCCTCGGCACTCCCCCTCCTGCCCCACCAGATCCCACCCCGTGACGAACAGCTCCTGCATCCTGTCCAGCGAGTTGAAGACCTGCGGCCACACCGCAGGTGGATCACTCAGCGGTTCGCGCGGGTGGCCGTCGTCGGAGACACTGACGCGCCCGTCGGAGAACAGCCGCACCGTCGTGTTCGGGCAGACCGCTCCGTCAAACCCCGCGAGCACTTCACCGTCCGCACCACTGACCACCACGGAATGCCCCAGGCACTCCTCATCCGCCAATGTGCGCGTGTCTCGACCGGCAGACACCAGCACCCGCCCGCTTCCGAGCAAGTGCACCGCCACCGGCTCGTCGGTATCGTTGATCACCTTGGTGCGTGCGGGCTTCGCGTCGTACACGAAGCAGCCGCTCAGCAACACCAGCGCCGCCGCGCCCACCATGACCGCGCGGATGATCGTTCCCCTCATGGTGCCTGAGTGGTGTCGGCCCGACGCCCACAACGCATCATCGCCCCCTGCCTCACGACGGCCACCTCTCATCTTCCACAGAAGTCAATGGGTGCCTCACCTTGGCAGAGGTCTCTTGCTCCGAGGTCACGTCACCGTCTCACCTCGACGACGAACCAGCGACGGTCATGAGCACTAGCGGTGCGTGGGGAAGCCGAGGTCGATGCCGCCCGTGCTCGGGTCGGGCCAGCGGGTCGTGACGACCTTGCCGCGCGTGAAGAAGTGCACACCCTCGACGCCGTGGGCGTGGGTGTCCCCGAACAGCGAAGCCTTCCAGCCGCCGAAAGAGTAGTAGGCGACGGGCACGGGGATCGGCACGTTGACGCCCACCATCCCGGCGGTGACCTCGTTCGCGAACCGGCGGGCCGCCCCGCCGTCGCGCGTGAAGATCGCGGTGCCGTTGCCGTACGGGTTGGCGTTGACGAGGGCGAGCCCTTCGTCGTAGCTCGCGACCCGGAGCACGGACAGCACGGGCCCGAAGATCTCCTCGGTGTAGATCGACATCTCGGTCGTGACGTGGTCGAAGAGCGTGGGGCCGAGCCAGAAGCCGTCCTCGCGCCCCTCGACCGCAACACCACGTCCGTCGACGACGGCACGCGCCCCCGTGTCGATGCCCGCCTGCACGTAACCGGCGACGCGGTCCCGGTGCTCGCGCGTCACGAGCGGACCCATGTCCGGCGGGTCGGCGTCCGCGCCGTCGCCCACCCGGATGCCGGCCATGCGTTCGGTGATCTTGGCGACGAGCTCGTCGGCGACCGGCTCGACCACCACGAGCGCACTGATCGCCATGCACCGCTCCCCCGCGGAGCCGAACCCGGCACTGACGGCGGCGTCGGCGGCCTGGTCGAGGTCGGCGTCGGGCAGCACGAGCATGTGGTTCTTCGCCCCGCCGAGCGCCTGGACCCGCTTGCCGTGCGCCGTGCCCGTCTCGTAGACGTAGCGTGCGATCGGCGTCGAGCCCACGAAGGACACCGAGTCGACCTCGGGGTGGGTCAGGAGCGCATCGACGGCTTCCTTGTCGCCGTGCACCACGGAGAACACGCCGTCGGGCAAGCCCGCCTCGGCCCACCGCTCGGCCATCCAGACGGCGGCGCTCGGGTCCTTCTCGCTCGGCTTGAGGATGACGGCGTTGCCCGTGGCGATCGCGATCGGTACGAACCACAGCGGCACCATGGCTGGGAAGTTGAACGGTGAGATGACGGCCGCCACACCGAGCGGCTGGCGGATCGAGTGCACGTCCACGCGCGTCGAGACGTTCTCGGAGTACATGCCCTTGAGCAGCTGGCCGATGCCGCACGCGAACTCGACCACGTCCTGCCCGCGCGAGACCTCGCCGAGCGCGTCGGAGTGCACCTTGCCGTGCTCGGCGGTGATGATCGCGGCGAGCTCGTCCTTGCGCGCCGCGAGCAGCTCGCGGAAGCTGAAGAGCACCTCGGTGCGCTTCGCGAGGGACGCGTCACGCCAGGCGGGGAACGCGGCGCGGGCGGAGCCGACGACGGCGGACACCTCGGCCGCGCTCGCGAGCGGCACCTGCCCGGTGACCTGGCCGGTCGCGGGGTTCGTGACAGGGGCGGTGCGCCCTTCACCGCGGCGCGCGGCGCCGTCGATCCAGTGCGGGACGGGGGTGCTCATCGCGGTGCTCCTCGACTCGATGCCGCCTCCACGCGGCGCGCTGGGACGAGCCTAGATCGTCGCCTCGCTCGCGCGGGCAGGTTCTGCGGGCCACCTGCGGGCCGGGCCGCGGCGAACACGTTCTCACCAGGGTCTTCACTACCGCGGCCCCGCCCCTACGCTCGTCCCAGCGCGCTGCTGGCCACGACCTTCGACGGGAGTCCCATGGCCCACATCGACAGCCCCGCCGTCCGCAGAGCGGCGGCATTCACGCTCGCCACCGCCGTCCTCGACCTCGTGATACTCACCCTGTTCCACGTGGTCCAGCCCGACGTCGACGTCGTGAGCTCGGCGACCAGCGACTACGTGCACGGCACGCTCGGCGTGCTCTCGCAGGTCGCCGCCTTCGCCGTGGGGCTCGGCGCGCTCGCGCTCGCGTTCGCTGCGCTCAAGGCCACTGCGCCGAGCGGTCGCTCGCGCACCGGCGTCGTGCTGCTCGCCGTCTTCGGCCTCGCGAAGGTGGCCCAGGCCTTCTTCCCGATCGACGCCGAGGGCGCTGCGACGACGTCGGGCGAGCTGCACAACCTGCTCGGCAACCTCGCCTTCTTCACGCTGCCGTTCGCCGTCGTCCTGCTCACGCCGCTGCTCGCGCGTCGGGCCACGCGCCGCGCCACGCTGCTCGTGACATGGGCACCCGTCGTCGCGACCATGCTCGTGCTCGCGGGCGAGCCGCTCGGGGCGTTCGGCCTGCTGCAGCGGCTCTACCTCGTGGTGGCCGCGCTGTGGTTCGCCGTCGTCTCCCTCTGGTTGCTGCGCGCCCCTCGCGCGTAGTGCTGCGAGGATGGGCCCGGTGAGCACCAGCCCGGTCCATACGGCCAACCTTGCCGACCGCATCCCCACCACACCGGACCCGGACTCCCTCTTCGAGGCGTTCACCGGGTGGGCGAGCGACCAGGGCCTGGAGCTCTACCCCGCCCAGGAGGAGGCCGTGCTCGGCCTCGTGACGGGCGCGCACGTCATCCTGTCGACACCCACGGGCTCGGGAAAGTCGCTCGTCGCCCTTGCCGCACACTTCGTCGCGCTCGCGCAGGGGCAGCGCACCTACTACACGGCCCCGCTCAAGGCCCTCGTCTCGGAGAAGTTCTTCGCGCTCGTCGACGCGTTCGGCGCCGCCAACGTCGGAATGATGACTGGCGACAGCGCCGTCAACCCCGACGCACCGATCATCTGCTGCACCGCGGAGATCCTCGCGAACATCGCCCTGCGCACGGGCGGCGGCGTTGCGGAGGCGCCAACCCATCACGACGACCCCGTGGTTCCCGGCGACGACGCCGTGGGCCAGGTCGTCATGGACGAGTTCCACTTCTACGCCGACCCGCAGCGCGGCTGGGCGTGGCAGGTGCCCCTCATCGAGCTGCCGCGCACGCAGTTCCTGCTCATGTCCGCGACGCTCGGCGAGGTCGACTTCTTCACCCGGGACCTCGAGCGCCGCACGGGCAGGTCGGTCCTGCCCGTGACGTCGACCGACCGTCCCGTCCCGCTCAACTACTCCTACGCGGTCGAGCCGGTTCACGAACTCGTCGAGGAGCTCATCCACACGGGCCGGGCGCCGGTGTACCTCGTGCACTTCACGCAGGCCGCCGCCGTCGAGCGGGCGCAGGCGCTGCTCTCGGCCGGCGTCGCCACGCGAGCGCAGCGCGACGCGATCGCCGCGGAGCTCGCCGACGTCAGCTTCGCCACCGGCTTCGGCACGACCCTGTCCCGGTTGCTGCGCCACGGCGTGGGCGTGCACCACGCGGGGATGCTGCCGCGCTACCGCCGCCTCGTGGAGCGGCTCACCCAGGCGGGACTGCTCACGGCCGTGTGCGGCACGGACACCCTGGGCGTCGGCATCAACGTGCCGATCCGCACCGTGGTCCTCACCTCGCTCGTGAAGTTCGACGGGGAGCGGCAGCGGCACCTGTCCGCCCGGGAGTTCCACCAGATCGCCGGGCGGGCCGGGCGGGCGGGCTTCGACACGGCGGGCGACGTCGTCGTCGTCGCTCCGGACCACGTCATCGAGAACCGCCGCCTGCTCGAGAAGGCGGGCGACGACCCGAAGAAGCTACGCAAGATCGTCCGCAAGAAGGCGCCTGAGGGCCAGGTCAACTGGACCGACAAGACCTTCGAACGGCTGCGGGACGCCCCGCCCGAACCACTCACGTCGTCGTTCGCCGTCTCGCACGCCATGGTGCTCAACGTGCTCGCGCGCGAGGCCGACCCGGTCGACTCCATGCGCCACCTCCTCACCGCCAACCACGAGCCGCCGGAGCGCCAGGGCCGCCACGTGCGCCAGGCCGTGAACGTCTACCGCTCGCTGCGCGCGGCCGGGGTCGTGGAGCGGGTGCGGCGCGAGGACCGCCCGGGGTGGACGGTGCGGCTCACGCGCGACATCCCGCAGGACTTCGCCCTCAACCAGGCGCTCTCGCCGTTCGCGTACGTCGCGTTCGACCTGCTCGACGCCGAGGCCCCGACCTACGCTCTCGACGTCATCTCCGTGGTCGAGGCGACCCTCGAGAACCCGCGTCAGGTGGTCGCCGCGCAGGAGAACGTCGCCCGGCGTGACGCCGTCGCCGCGATGAAGGCCGAGGGCTACGACTACGAGGAACGGATGGCGCTCCTGCAGGACGTGACCTACCCCAAGCCGCTCGAGGAGGTGCTCGAGGCGGGCTTCACGATCTACCGCCAGACCAACCCGTGGACGGCCGACCTGCAGATCGCGCCGAAGTCCGTGGTGCGGGACATGGTCGAACGCGCGATGACCTTCGCCGAGTTCGTCTCGACCTACCAGCTCGCGCGCTCCGAAGGCGTGCTGCTGCGCTATCTCGCCGACGCGTACCGCACGCTGCGCCAGACCGTGTCCGCCGAACGCCGCAACGAAGAGCTCGAGGACCTCATCGCGTGGCTCGGCGCGCTCGTGCGCGGAACCGACTCGAGCCTGCTCGACGAGTGGGAGCGGCTCGCCGACCCGCTCGCCCCGCACAGGAGCACGGCGTCCGACGGCGAGGTCCGCCCGCCCGGCGCCGACCGCTTCACCGCCGACACGCGCACGCTGCGGGTCCTCGTCCGCAACGCGCTCTTCCGTCGCATCGAGCTCGTGGCGCGCGAGGCGTGGGACGGCCTCGCGGGACTCGGGGACGTGGACGACGACGGCGCCCCCTGGACCGCTGCGCGCTGGCACGAGGCCCTGGATGCGTACTTTGACGAGCACGACGACGTCGGCATCGGTCCCGAGGCGCGCGGACCCGAGCTGTTCCGCGTCAAGGAGGTCACGGGACCGCGTGGCCCCGTGGCGTGGCAGGTGCGTCAGGTGCTCGACGACCCCGCGGGCCACCACGACTGGTTCATCGACGCCCGCGTCGACTTCCCAGCGTCCGACGCCGCCGCCGACCTCGTGCTCCGCATCACGTCCGCCGGGCGCCTCTAGCCCGCCGGTAGAGTGCCGCCGTGGCCAAGCGCGCACCCTCGGGAACTCCGGCCCTCGCCGCCCTCACGGCCGCCGGGGTGGCCCACACCGCCCACCCGTACGAGCACGATCCCGCCTCGACGCTCGGCTACGGGCTCGAGGCCGCCCACGCCCTGGGCGTCGAGCCGGACCGGGTGTTCAAGACCCTCCTGGCCGTGGTCGACGGGGAGCTCACGGTCGCCATCGTGCCGGTGACGTGCACGCTCGACCTCAAGTCGCTCGCCGCCGCGCGCGCTGCGAAGAAGGCCGTGATGGCCGAGGTCGCCGTCGCCGAGCGCGTGACGGGCTACGTCGCCGGGGGCATCTCCCCGCTCGGCCAGCGCCAGCCCCACCCCACCGTGATCGACGAGTCGGTCGAGTTCTACGACACGGTGTTCGTCTCGGGCGGTCGTCGCGGCCTCGACGTCGAGCTCTCCCCCGCCGACCTCGTCCGCCTCACCGACGCGACCCTCGCCGACATCGCACGCGCGTAGTCACCAGCCGGCGAAGACCGCGGAGCTGGGGACGATCCGCTTGCCCAGGGGCGTCAGGGTCACCGGGATGATCTTGAGGTTGGCGATCGCGAGCGGGATGCCCACGATCGTCACGGCGAGCGCGACCGCGGTCGTGATGTGCCCGATCACGAGCCAGATCCCGGCCACGATGATCCAGATGACGTTGCCGATCGCCGAGCCGAGCCCCGCGCTCGGCTTGTCGACGACGGTGCGCCCGAACGGCCACAGCACGTAGTTGGCGATCCGGAACGACGCGACTCCCCACGGGATCGTGATGATCAGCACGAAGCAGATGAGCCCGGCCGCGACGTAGCCGAGCGCGAGCGGGATGCCCGCGAGCACGAGCCACACGACGTTGAGGATGACGTTCAGGACGCTCTTCATGGACCTATCGTGCCTCCTCGGCGGAGCTCACCGCACCGCTGGCCGCTGCGGGTCGGTGTTGTCCACCACGATGTCGGCGCGCCGGGCGGGGTCGCGCTCCGCGAGGTACAGCAGCTGGCCGTCGCGATAGCGGGAGTTCGCGGGGTCGTCGGGATCGGCGGGGCACCCGTCGCGGACGGCCATGCGGGCGAAGGTCTCCTCGAACGGCATGTCGAGGAACACGACGAGGTCCCACGCACCATCGAGCGCTGCCGACTGCAGAAACACACCATCGACGACGACGGCGTCCCCCGCGGCGATGCGCTCCGGAACGACGGCCGTGTCCGTGCGGTGGTCGAAGACGGCGGGCGTGATGAACCCGTCCCCACCCGGGCCAAGGGGGTCGACGACGGCCGCCCGGAGGGCCTCGACGTCGAAGGAGTCCCGGTAGAACCCCTCGGCGGAGTCGCGCCCGCGGCGGTACCGGTCCGCGCGTGGACGGTGGAAGCCGTCGATCGAGATCCGCACGGTCGCCCGGCCCGCCCGGTCGAGGAAGGCGGCGAGTCCGTCGGCGAACGTCGTCTTGCCCGCGCCGTCGACGCCGTCCACCGCGACGAGAGGTGCGCGATCCGGCCCCTGGGCAACGATGCGCTCCGCGATCAGTGCGAAGACGTCGTCGCGGGAATCCATCCAGGAAGTGTGCCACCGCCGAGCTCGCGGTCCACACTGGCTAGGGTGGCGCCATGACCTCGGCGGGCGAGTACACGGAGCGGCTCGCTGCGGCTCGCGAGCGCGTCACCAGAGCCGCCGAGGACGCCGGTCGTGATCCCGGCGACGTGCGCATCCTCCTGGCGAGCAAGACGCAGCCGGCGTCGGCCGTCCGTGCGGCGCTCGAGGCCGCGGCAGAGCTCGCCCTCCCCGTGCTGCTCGGTGAGAACCGGGTCCAGGAGCTCGTCGCGAAGGCGCCCGAACTCGCCGACCTCGCGCCCACGTGGCACCTCATCGGCCCCCTGCAGTCCAACAAGGTCAACCACACGCTCGCGTGGGCGCACGGCATCGAGTCGGTCGCGAGCCTCGAGCTCGCCGAACGCATCGCCCGGCGCGCGGGGGCGACGGACCGCACGGTCGACGTGTTCGTCCAGGTCAACGTCTCGGGAGAAGAGTCGAAGTCCGGCGTCGACCCGGCCGACGCCGCCGCGCTCGCCGCCCAGGTCGCAGCACTCGGCGCCATCCGACTGCGGGGCTTCATGACGATCGGCGCGAACACCCCGGAGGCCGCCGTCGTCCAAGAAGGCTTTGCCACCCTCCGCGCCCTGCGCGACGGCGTCGTCGCGAGTGGCGCACCGGGAACCGAGTCGGCCAACGAGCTGTCCATGGGGATGAGCGGCGACCTCGAGCTCGCCGTCGCCGAGGGCGCGACGATCGTGCGGATCGGCACCGCCGTCTTCGGGGCACGACCGGCGGGGCCGACGGCGGCCGAGTAGGCCGACCCGCTCCCCCGGCTCACGTTCCGGTCCGCACCCCGGTTCGCACGCGGTTCACGCGCGTGTGACAAACACGCTTGACACACCCACCACAGTCAAGCATCCTTGTCATGTCAAACCACCTTGACATACCGGAAGGAGTCCCGTGAAGAACGAGATCCGCCGCCTGCGCGAGGAGCAGGGCCTGTCCCAGGCCGCGCTCGGCGCCACCTTGGGGGTGTCCCGCCAGACCGTGAACTCCCTCGAGACGGGCCGCTACGACCCGTCCCTGCCACTCGCGTTCACCATCGCCCGGCACTTCGGGCTGACCATCGAGGAGATCTTCCATGACGAACACTGACGCCACGCGGCCCACCACCTCGACCCGCTCGGCGGTCGTCCCGATCGCCCTGGGGCTCGCGACCGGGCTCGTCGCCCTCGTCACCGGCGCGTTGCTGCTGCGCACCTACGGCCCCGGCAACATGTGGGCCGGATACATCGTCGGCGCCTCGATCGCGCTCGTGGGGTTCGGCTTCGCACTGTGGCGCGTGTGGCGGCACCCGGGTTCGACCACCACGGCGGAGCGCGCGGTCACCACGATCGCAGACGAGCGGGACCGTGCGGTGTCGACGCGGGCGGCGGCCGTCGTCGGCGCCACCGCACTCCCCCTGACGGGCGTGGCCGCGATCGTCATCGCCGTCGGCGTCGACCCCGTCGCGACGATCGGGGTCCTGCTGTGGGTCGAGCTCGCCGTGCTCATCACGGCGTTCGCGGTCGCCAACCGTCGGATGTGACCGGCTACGGGACGCGCGTGGTCCACTCCGGGGTGCCGAACTTCGAGGCGACCAGCTCCTCGGCCCGCGCGCGTTCCGCCGCCGTGACCTCACCGTCCACGGTCGAGTACCTGGAGCGGAAGTGGTTCTTGAACGCCTCGATGACGTCGGCCCGCGGCATCCCGGTCTGGGAGCGCAGCGGGTCGACGCGCTTGTTGGCGCTCTTCGTGCCCTTGTCCGAGAGCTTCTCGCGGCCGATGCGCAGCACCTCGAGCATCTTGTCCGCGTCGATGTCGTAGGCCATCGTCACGTGGTGCAGCACCGCACCGCTCGCGAAGCGCTTCTGGGCGGCACCGGCGATCTTGCCCGTCGGGGAGGCGATGTCGTTGAGCGGCACGTAGGTCGCGTCGATGCCGAGTTCGCGCAGCGCACCGAGGACCCAGTCGTCGAGGAAGGAGTAGGAGCGCTCGAAGCTCAGGCCCTCCACGAGGGAGGCGGGCACGGTGAGCGAGTACGTGATCGTGTTGCCCGGCTCGATGAACATGGCGCCGCCGCCCGAGACGCGCCGCACCACGGTGATGCCGTGTCGCTCGGCACCCGCGGGGTCGACCTCGTTGCGCAGGGACTGGAACGAACCGATGACGACGGCGGAAGCCCTCCACTCCCACAGCCGCAACGTCGGTCCGCGCTCCCCCGCCCCCACGGCCTCGGCCTGCGCCTGGTCGATCGCCATGTGCATCGCGGGGCTCTGCGGCCCTTCGTGCACGATCTCGAACGTGTGGTCCTCCCACCGCGTCGCGTGACCGAGCGCCCGGCGCACCGCGATCGCGACCGCCTCGGCGTTGAAGCCCACGAGGATGACCTCGGGCCCGAGCACGCTCTCGACGACCTGGGTGAGCTGGGCGACGCTCGCCGTCTCCGGCATGCCGAGCAGCGCGCCGTCGATCGACTCGAGCGCGTCGTCGGGCTCGAGGAAGAAGTCGCCGCTCACCGCGGCGTGGGAGATGCGCCCCTCCGCAACCTCGACATCGACCGCCACGAGCTTGCCACCGGGAACCTTGTACTCGCCTCGCATTCCCTCACCTTAGGCTGGCCAGATGAGCAGCACCGAACGCCCCGAGCACTCGCAGGGCGGCACGTATTCGGTACCGGGTCAGGAGTTCGAGCGCGACACACGCTACATCACGACCCGCATCACTCGCGACGGCCAGGACGGCTACCCCGTCGCACCGGGCCGCTACCGGCTCGTCGCCGCGCGCGCGTGCCCCTGGGCGAACCGCGCCATCATCGTGCGCCGCCTGCTCGGCCTCGAGGACGCGATCTCCCTCGGGCTCCCCGGCCCCACCCACGACGAGCGCTCGTGGACGTTCGACCTCGATCCCGGCGGGCGCGACCCCGTGCTCGGCATCGAGCGGCTCCAGGAGGCGTACTTCGCCCGGTTCCCCGACTACCCGCGCGGCATCACGGTGCCCGCGATCGTCGACGTCCCGAGCGGCGCCGTCGTCACGAACGACTTCGCGCAGATCACCCTCGACCTCTCGACCGAGTGGAGCGAGCACCATCGCCCCGGCGCCCCCGACCTGCTACCCGATCACCTGCGCGACGAGATGGACGCCGTCAACAAGCGCATCTTCACCGAGGTCAACAACGGGGTCTACCGCTGCGGCTTCGCAGGCTCGCAAGCCGCGTACGACGCCGCCTACGAGCGACTGTGGACGGCGCTCGACTGGCTCGAGGAGCGCCTCACCGCTCGTCGCTACCTCATGGGAGACACGATCACCGAGGCCGACGTGCGGCTCTTCACGACCCTCGTGCGCTTCGACGCCGTCTACCACGGCCACTTCAAGTGCAACCGCAACAGGCTCACCGAGATGCGCGCCCCGTGGGCGTACGCGCGGGATCTCTTCCAGACGCCGGGCTTCGGTGACACGGTCGACTTCACCCAGATCAAGGAGCACTACTACGTGGTGCACACCGACATCAACCCGACGCAGATCGTGCCGCGCGGTCCCGACCTGAGCGGCTGGATGAGCCCGCACGGCCGCGACGCCCTCGGCGGACGCCCCTTCGGCGACGGCACCCCGCCCGGCCCGGTCCCCGAGCCCGAGCGCGTCGACCCGGCCCACACCCCGCTGCGCCCCTGACCCCGCGCCACCGCCGCGATCGACTTCGCGTGCAGAAGGTGGGATCTAGTGCGGCGGGAGCTAGCGGCGCTCGAGCAGGGTGATGTCGCGGACGGCGCCGCGGTCGGCGGACGTGGCCATGGCGGCGTAGGCGCGCAGGGCCAGTGAGACCTCGCGCTCGCGCGAGCGGGGGCGGTAGCCGCCGTCGGCCTCGAGCGCGGCACGGCGACGGTCGAGCTCCGCGTCGTCGACCTCGAGCCGGATCGACCGGCCCGGGATGTCGATCGACACGATGTCGCCGTCTTCGACGAGCGCGATCACGCCCCCCGCCGCGGCCTCGGGCGAGACGTGGCCGATCGACAGGCCCGACGTCCCGCCGGAGAACCGGCCGTCCGTGACGAGCGCGCACACCTTGCCGAGCCCGCGTCCCTTGAGGAAGGACGTCGGGTAGAGCATCTCCTGCATGCCAGGCCCGCCGCGCGGCCCCTCGTAGCGGATGACGACGACGTCGCCCTCCCTCACCTGCTTGCGCAGGATCTTGTCGACGGCCTCGTCCTGCGACTCGCACACGACGGCCGGACCGGTGAACGTCCAGATCGAGGCGTCCACGCCGGCGGTCTTCACGACGCAGCCGTCGACCGCGAGGTTGCCGCGCAGCACCGCGAGGCCGCCGTCCTGCGAGTAGGCGTTCGCCGCGTCGCGGATGCAGCCGCCCTCGGCGTCGGTGTCGAGCGCCTCCCAGCGCGCGGACTGCGAGAACGCGGTCGACGAGCGCACCCCGCCCGGGGCGGCGTGGAACAGGTCCTCCGCCTCGTCCGACGGCGAGCCGCCGCGCACGTCCCACTCCTTCAACCAGGTCTCGAGCGACGGGGCGTGCACGGCGTGGACGTCGGTACGCAGCGCGCCGGCCCGGTACAGCTCGCCCAGGATCGCGGGAATGCCACCGGCGCGGTGCACGTCCTCCATGTAGTACGTGCGCGAGCCCGCGACGTTGGGGGCGACCTTGGCGAGGCACGGCACCCGGCGCGAGACCGCGTCGATCTCGTTGAGCCCGAAGTCGACGCCGGCCTCGTGGGCGGCGGCGAGCAGGTGCAGGATCGTGTTGGTGGAGCCGCCCATGGCGACGTCGAGCGCCATGGCGTTCTCGAAGGCCGACCGGGTGGCCACGTTGCGCGGCAGCACCGACTCGTCATCCTGGTCGTAGTAGCGCTTCGCGATCTCGACCGTGAGCGCACCGGCGTTCTCGTAGAGCGCCTTGCGCGCGGTGTGCGTCGCGAGCACCGAGCCGTTGCCCGGCAGGGACAGGCCGATGGCCTCCGTCAGGCAGTTCATCGAGTTGGCGGTGAACATCCCCGAGCACGAGCCGCACGTGGGACACGCGGCTTCCTCGATGCGGGCCAGGTCCGCGTCCGAGACGTTCTCGTTCACGGCCTCGGAGATGGCGTCCACGAGGTCGAGGGTGCGCACGGTGCCGTCCACGAGCGTCGCCCGGCCGGACTCCATCGGGCCGCCCGAGACGAACACCGTGGGGATGTTCAGGCGCAGCGCGGCCATGAGCATTCCGGGCGTGATCTTGTCGCAGTTGGAGATGCACACGAGGGCGTCCGCGCAGTGCGCGTTGACCATGTACTCGACGGAGTCGGCGATGAGGTCACGGCTCGGCAGGGAGTAGAGCATGCCGCCGTGGCCCATCGCGATGCCGTCGTCGACGGCGATCGTGTTGAACTCGCGCGCGATCCCGCCGGCCGCCTGGATTGCTTGCGAGACGATGCGTCCCACGGGCTGCAGGTGCGTGTGCCCGGGCACGAACTCGGTGAAGCTGTTCGCCACCGCGATGATCGGCTTGCCGAAGTCGTTCCCGTCGACGCCCGCGGCGCGCAGCAGCGCTCGGGCGCCTGCCATGTTGCGGCCGTGGGTGACGGTGCGTGATCGAAGCTGGGGCACGACGGTTCCTCTCGCGGGTGACGCTCGACTCCACCGGACACGATGCCGGTACCGGCTCCGCGACGGAAGACGGCGCTCATGCTAGTACCAGGACCACTAGCATGACGCCATGGCCGCACCCGACACGCAGTCCACACCGGACCAGCGCCGCCGCGAGCTCGGTGAGCTGCTGCGCTCGAGACGCGAGCAGGTCGACCGGGCGAGCCTCAACCTCCCGCCCGCGACGCGCACCCGCACCCCGGGGCTGCGCCGCGAGGAGGTCGCCTTCCTCTCGGGGGTGAGCCTCACCTGGTACACCTGGCTCGAGCAGGGCCGCGACATCAACCCCTCGCGTCAGGTGCTCGACGCCGTGGCCCGCACGCTGCGCCTGTCCGCTGCCGAGCATGGCTACGCGCTGTCGCTCGCGGGCTTTTCCGCCCCACCGCCGACGACGGGGCCGGCCGACGACGGCGTCACCCCGCACCTGCAGCGCCTCCTCGACCATCTCGACCCGGCACCCGCGTTCGTGCTCGCGGCGGACTGGCGCATCGTGGGCTGGAACGCCGCGTACGCGGGGCTCGTGCCGCACGTCGCGGACCTCGAGCCAGCCGAGCGCAACCTGCTGCTGCTCGTCTTCACCGACCCGTGGGTGCGCGCGCTGCTCCCCCACTGGCCGACGGACTCGCGCCGGTTCCTCGCGGAGTTCCGGGCGGAGGCCGGGCCACGCCTGGGCACTCCCGAGGTCGTGGACCTCGTCGAGCGCCTCACGGCGCGCTCCCCGGAGTTCCGCGCGTGGTGGGACGCGCGCGACGTCGAGGGCTTCACGACCCGCGAGCGCCTCTTCTCCCACCCGAACGCCGGCGAGCTGCGGCTCGAGCACCACAGGCTCGCACCCGAGGACCACCCGGGGCTGCACCTCGTCCTCTACACGCCCCGCGACGAGGAGACCCGGGACCGGCTCGCCCACCTCACGGCCACCTGAGAGAGCGGCACCGGCCCGACGCCTCGCCGTCGGACAACGCCCTTGCCCCTCGACACCCGTGTCCGACGGCGGACCACCGGCGACCTAGTCCCGACGCTCGATCCCCGCGCGCAGCAGTCCGTAGGTGACCGAGTCGACGAGGGCCTCCCACGAGGCCTCGATGACGTTGGGGCCGACACCCACCGTGCGCCACGTGGCCTCGCCCTCGGTGTCCATCGTCTCGACGAGCACCCGCGTCACGGCGTCCGTGCCGTGCTGGGTGTCCATGATGCGCACCTTGAAGTCGATGAGCTCGAAGCGCTCGATCTCGGGGTAGCTCGGTGCGAGCGCCTGGCGCATCGCGTGGTCGAGGGCGTTGACGGGGCCGTTGCCCTCGCCGGTCGCGACGACGCGCGAGCCGGCCGCGCGGAGCTTGACCGTGGCCTCGGCGTCGGCCTCGTGCACGGCACCTGGGAGCGTCTCGACGATGACGCGCCAGCTCTCGACGTCGAAGTAGCTCACGGGCGAGCCGGCGAGCTCGGCGCGCAGCAGCAGCTCGAACGAGGCGTCCGCGGCGTCGAAGGTGTAGCCCTCGGCCTCGAGCGCCTTGACGCGGTCCGTCACGCGACCGAGCAGGTCGCCCTGGCCCGCGAGGTCGAAACCGAGCTCGCGCCCCTTGAGCTCGATCGAGGCGCGGCCCGCCATGTCGGAGACGAGCATGCGCATGTCGTTGCCCACGGCCACGGGGTCGATGTGCTGGTACAGGTCCGGGTCCACCTTGATCGCCGAGGCGTGGATGCCCGCCTTGTGGGCGAAGGCGCTCGCCCCGACGTAGGGCTGGCGGGCGAACGGGGCGATGTTGGTGATCTCGGAGACGGCGTGCGCGATGCGGGTGACCTCGGCGAGCCCGCCGTCGGGCAGGAGGGACAGGCCGGACTTGAGCTCGAGGTTCGCGATGATCGTGAGCAGGTCCGCGTTGCCCGTGCGCTCGCCGTAGCCGTTGACGGTGCCCTGGACGTGCCGGGCGCCGGCCTCGATCGCGGCGAGCGAGTTCGCCACGGCGCATCCGGAGTCGTTGTGGGCGTGGATGCCGAGGATCGCGTCGTCGGACCCGGTCCCCGTCGCCTCGCGCAGCTCCGTGACGATCTGCGTGACCCACGAGGGGACCATGCCGCCGTTGGTGTCGCACAGCGCGACCACCTCGGCCCCGGCCTCGAAGGCGGCGAGGACGGCGGAGGTCGTGTAGTCGCGGTCGAAGCGGTAACCGTCGAAGAAGTGCTCGGCGTCGACGAACACCCGGCGGCCCTGCGAGGTGAGGTAGGCGACGGTGTCGCGGATCATCTCGAGGTTCTCCTGCCCCGTCGTGCGCAGGGCGCGCTCGACGTGGCGGACGTCGAACTTGCACACGAGCGTGACGACGGGCGCCTCGGAGTCGAGCAGGGCGCGCACCTGGGTGTCGTCGGCGGCACGCGTTCCGACCTTCCTTGTCGAGCCGAAGGCCGCGAGCTCGGCGTTCTTGAGGTCGAGCTCCTTGGCAGCACGCTTGAAGAACTCGGTGTCCTTCGGGATGGCACCGGGCCAGCCGCCCTCGATGAACGCCATGCCGAGCTCGTCGAGGAGCGGGGCGATCGAGAGCTTGTCCGCGACGGACAGGTTCATCCCCTCCTGCTGCGCACCGTCGCGCAGCGTCGTGTCGTACACGTGGAACGGGCTCTGGCTCACGATCGATCTTCCTTCGTCGGATGGGCGCGCGACGGCCACGGTCACGTATCGGATGACTGCCGGCGGGGGTGGTGCCGGGCGACGTGGTCGACGCTGTGGCCCGGGCGGGGGTGGTGCCCGGTCCAACAAAAAGACCCCCCGGGGTACGGGAGGTCTGCGCGCTTGGCTGGTGCCGAGCGCGCTAGCTGATAATGAGGGTGAACTGGGTCACGGGGCGATCATGCCACACCGACGGGGCGCAGGGGAACTTTCACCCGCCACGGGATGGTCACGAAGCGGACAGTCCTGTCACGCAGGCGACAAACCCGACATACGATCTTCCGGGCGGTCCGTACCGGAACGCCCCGATCTGTCGTCAGCCTCAAGGAGCTCTCAGTGCGTACGCACTCCCGCATCGTCGCCGCCGGTGTAGCCGCGGCCCTCGCCCTCGGTCTCGCAGCCGCCCCCGCCACTGCCGCTGATCAGGCCACCGACAGCGCAGCATCGCCTGCTGCGGCCGCCACGTTCAGCAAGGTCTCGATCTCCGGGCTGAAGAAGAAGGTCAACCTGCCGAAGTCGGGCACGCGGACCGTGAAGTTCACGGTGAACATCTCCGGGACCGCGAGCGACGGTGGCGTCACCGACGTGAACGGCGATGGCTTCGCCGTCGACTACAAGGCCCATGACGCCAGCTTCGCCGGGGCCAAGGTCGTCAGCGTCAAGTCCAACGTGCACAAGAAGACGCGGACCGTGCCGCGGGTCAACTCGCCGGTCAAGGTCAGCACGGGCAAGAACTCGTTCTCCCTGGCGGTCCACAGCTATACCTCCCCCGGTCTCTACGAGGTGCGGGTCCCGATCACGCAGAACGACTGGACGGGAACCACGCGCGTGTCGGTGACCAAGGTCGCCAAGCTCCGCTTCGAGCTCCTGGCCACCGGAGCGGTCTCCAAGGCGAGCACCACCTACTACGCCCCGAGCTGGAAGCCCGGAAAGACCGCCACGTTCACCGTCACCGCGCCCGTCTACCTGAAGGGCGCCAAGGCCACCATCTTCTACAAGAAGAGCGGCGCGAAGAAGTTCACCAAGGTCAAGAGCGCGAAGTTCAAGGCGAAGAGCACCGCCTACCGGAGCACCGCGAAGATCAAGACCAAGGCTCTCAGCAAGTCCGGCAAGTTCTACATCAAGGTCTCGGCCGTGAAGTGGGCCAAGGGATACAAGACGAAGACCGACAAGATCGTCGTCCGGAAGCGTTGATCGCGGCAGACTGAACCCACGCGACATCACGACGGGCCCCGGGGAGCAGTTCCCCGGGGCCCGTCGTCGTCCCCGGTCCAGAGGCAGACGCGCTGATCCGGTGAGCCGGTTCCGGGCGCGGCGGTGTCCGGTTCGTGGTCGAATGGCGATGTCGAAGGGCAAACGCCGAGCGAGGAGCGCACGCGATGACATCTGACCCGAACGACCCGACCACCCGCCTCCCAGCACAACCGCCGTACGAGCCACCGGTGACACCGGCGGCCGCAGTGCCCGCAGGAGAAGTACCTGTGGCGCAACCGACGGCCCCGCAGCACGCCGCTCCGGTGCCACAAGCCGCAGCCGTGCCGATCGCCGTCGCCCCCGAGCCACGGATCAACTTTGCGCGCTACGCGGGAGGGGCGCTCGCCGCCGTCGTCGTGTGCGCGCTCATCGCGTGGGTGCTGCACTACGTGCTGACCGACCTGGCGAACCTGACCGTGCTCTCCCCACCCGACGTGCTGGGCACCTCCGACGACTCGACCGGAGGTCAGCGCGGCGCGTACGCGTTCGACACGGCCCTCATCACCGTGGCCGCAGCGATCGTGCTCGCGCTCCTGGCTCTCGGCGCACCCCGGCCTCGACTCTTCTTCGGCTGGCTCGTCGTGCTGCTCATGATCGTCGCGGTCACGCTGCCGTTCACGCGCGTCTCCGAGCCGGGCGACGCGATCGCGACGGCCGTGCTGCACCTCGTGGTGATCGCCGCGATCTGGAGCCTGCTCGCCGGCGTGGCGGGCCGGGCGATACGGCCCGGCGCCGCCTGACCGAACCCCGCCCGACCGAACGCTGGATGCGCCGGCTCAGACGAGCCGGTGCATCCAGTGGTGCGTGTCCGTCGCGCGGCCGTACTGGATGTCGGTGAGCCGCGTGCGCAGTGCCATCGTCACTGCGCCGGCCCCACCGTCACCCACGGTGAGGTCGAAGCCCTCACCCGCGAGGCGGCCGATCGGGGTGAGCACGGCGGCCGTGCCGCACGCGAACACCTCGCTGATCGTGCCGTCGGCGATGCCCGCCTGCACCTCGGTGAGCGGGATCGGGCGTTCCTCGACCGGGCGGCCGTCCTCGGCGAGGAGCGTCAGGACGGAGGACCGCGTGATGCCTTCGAGGATCGTCCCGGACTGCTCGGGCGTCGCGACGTGGCCGTCGGCGAAGACGACGAACACGTTCATGCCCCCGAGCTCCTCGAGGTTGGTGTTCGTCGCGGCGTCGAGGAAGCACACCTGCTCGCAGCCGTTGTCGTAGGCGATCTGCTGCGGCAGCAGGCTCGCGGCGTAGTTGCCGCCGCACTTGGCAGATCCCGTCCCGCCGGGCCCCGCGCGGTGGAAGTCGGTGGCGACCCAGATCGCGACGGGCTGCACCCCGCTCGCGAAGTAGGGTCCGACAGGCGAGGCGATGACGAGGAACTCCGCCTCGAGCGTCGAGCGCACGCCGAGGAACGTCTCCGAGGCGTACATGAACGGCCGCAGGTACAGGCTCGACTCCTCGAGGTCCGGCACCCACGCGACGTCGAGGCGCACGAGGGACTCGATGGCCCCGAGGAAGTCCGCGTCCGACAGCTCCGGCAGCGCGAGCCGCTGCGCCGAACGGCGCAGGCGCGCCGCGTTCGCCTCGGGCCGGAACGACCACACCGAGCCGTCGGCGTGCCGGTAGGCCTTGAGGCCCTCGAAGATCTCCTGGCCGTAGTGCAGCACCGCTGATGCCGGATCGAGCTGGAGCGGTCCGTAGGGCTCGACCCGCCGGTCCTGCCAGCCGTCGGCGGACGTCCAGGAGACGCGCGCCATGTGGTCGGTGAAGACGGTGCCGAACTTCGGCGCGGCGAGCAGGGCTGCCCGCTCCGCGTCGGAGGCGGGCGTGGTGGTGCGGTGGATCGTGAACGTTGCCGCTGCGTTGTCGGCGATCGTGCTCATGTCGCTGGCCTCTCCGAAGGACGTAGGTTCGAACGCTACCGTTCCCACGACCGGGCGGGGAGCCCTATCCGGCGACGCGCGCCGCGAGCTCCGATCCCACCTCGGCCGTGCTGCGTACTCGACCCGCACGCTCGGCGATGTCGGCCGCGACGGCCGCGTGGATCCGCGCTGCTGCCTCGGGCTGACCGAGGTGCTCGAGCAGGAGTGCCACGGACAGGATCGTGGCGGTGGGGTCGGCCTTGCCCTGGCCCGCGATGTCGGGCGCCGAGCCGTGCACGGGCTCGAACATCGAGGGCGCGGTGCGGTCCGGGTTGATGTTGCCCGAGGCGGCAAGGCCGATGCCGCCCGTGATCGCCGCGGCGAGATCCGTGAGGATGTCGCCGAACAGGTTGTCCGTGACGATGACGTCGAACCGTGCGGGGTCCGTGACGAGGAAGATCGTCGCGGCGTCCACGTGCAGGTAGTCGACCGTGACGTCCGGGAACTCGGCGCCCACCGTGTCGACCGTGCGGCGCCACAGGTGGCCGGCGTGGACGAGCACGTTGTGCTTGTGCACGAGCGTGAGCTTCTTGCGGGGGCGCGCCGCGGCCTGCGCGAACGCGTAGCGCACGACCCGCTCGACGCCGAAGGCGGTGTTGACGCTCACCTCGTTGGCGACCTCGTGGGGGGTGCCGACGCGGATCGCCCCGCCGTTGCCGACGTAGGGACCCTCGGTGCCCTCACGCACGACGACGAAGTCGACCTCGCCCGGGTCAGCGAGCGGGGTCGCGACGCCCGGGTAGAGCTTCGAGGGGCGCAGGTTGACGTAGTGGTCCAGCTCGAAGCGCAGCCGCAGCAGCAGCCCGCGCTCGAGCACGCCGCTCGGCACGTGCGGGTCGCCCACGGCGCCGAGCAGGATCGCGTCGTGCTCGCGGATCGCCGAGAGGTCGGCGTCGGTGAGGGTCTCCCCCGTCGCGTGCCAGCGGGCTGCGCCGAGGTTGAAGTCCGTCGTCTTCACGACGAGGTCGGTGCCGCGCAGCGCGGCCTCGAGGACCGCGAGGCCCTGGGTGACGACTTCGGAACCGATGCCGTCACCGGCGACGACGGCGAGACTCACGTGCTGGACCATGCGCTCCATCCTACTCCGCGTCCTACATGGCGGACAGCCGATCTCATCTTCTGGACCCGACGCGGCGAGGGCCGAGAAGACGACGGGAAACGCGCGGACGCCCCGACCGCGAGGGTCGGGGCGTCCGGTAAGTCAGCCGTGCGGCGAGTCGATGCTCACCGCGAACGGGCGATCAGAGAGGCGTGATGTTCTCGGCCTGGGGACCCTTGGGGCCCTGGGTGACCTCGAACTCGACCTTCTGGTTCTCCTCGAGCGAGCGGTAGCCGCTCGTGGTGATGGCCGAGTAGTGGGCGAAGACGTCGGCGCCGCCGTCGTCCGGGGCGATGAAGCCGAAGCCCTTCTCAGCGTTGAACCACTTCACAGTTCCGGTTGCCATGGCAGTCTCCTTCAGGAGTTTGGGGGAACGACCCGCGTTTCCGGGCCGTGGTCATCGCGGTGTGTCGTCCGCTCCTGGAAAGGAGAGCCCACAGGGTGGTTTCCCACCCAGAGCGCTCAGGCGTGCAAGCACTACAACTTGATGAACGCCCCTACCCTACAGGGTCGACGGACATTTTGGGCTCAGCGGCCGGCCTTTCCTTCTTCGTAGTCCGAGTCCGTCGGCTTGATCCACGAGAACATCTTGCGCAGCTCGCGGCCCGTCGCCTCGATCGGGTGCGCCTCGCCCTTCGCGCGCAGCTCGGAGAACTCCGGGGCGCCCGCGTCCTGGTCGGCGATGAACCGCTCGGCGAAGGCTCCGTTCTGGATGTCCGCGAGGACGGCCTTCATGTTCTCCTTCACCTGCGGGGAGATGACGCGCGGGCCCGAGACGTAGTCGCCGTACTCGGCCGTGTCGGACACGGACCAGCGCTGCTTGGCGATGCCGCCCTCGACCATGAGGTCGACGATGAGCTTGAGCTCGTGCAGCACCTCGAAGTAGGCGACCTCGGGCTGGTAGCCCGCCTCGGTCAGCGTCTCGAAGCCGTACTGGACGAGCTGCGACGCGCCACCGCACAGGACGGCCTGCTCGCCGAAGAGGTCGGTCTCCGTCTCCTCAGTGAAGGTCGTCTTGATGCCGCCGGCACGCAGGCCGCCGATGCCCTTCGCGTAGGACAGCGCGAGCGCCCACGCCGCTCCCGAGGCGTCCTGCTCGACGGCGACGATGACGGGCACGCCGCGACCGTCGGCGTACTCGCGCCGAACGATGTGGCCCGGGCCCTTGGGGGCGACCATGAGGACGTCGTGGCCGGCCTCGGGGGCGATGTAGCCGAAGCGGATGTTGAAGCCGTGGCCGAAGACGAGCGCGGCGCCCTCGTTCAGGTTGGGGGCGATCTCGTCGCGGTAGATGTGCCGCTGCACCTGGTCGGGCGCGAGGATGACGACGACGTCGGCCTCCTTGACCGCGTCCACGACGCTCACGACGCGCAGGCCCTCGTTCTCGGCCTTGACGCGCGAGCTCGAGCCCTCGCGCAGACCGACGCGGACGTCGACGCCCGAGTCGCGCAGGTTGAGCGCGTGCGCGTGGCCCTGTGAGCCGTAGCCGATGACGGCAACCTTCTTGCCCTGGATGACCGACAGGTCGGCGTCGTCGTCGTAGAACATCTCTGCCACGGTGGAACTCCTCGTTCTTGGGGTGCTGGGTGCTAGGGACTGGGTCAGGGGTACCGGAGGTGAGTCTGCCGCAGGTCAGGCCGAGCGGGTGACTCGTTCCAGGGCACGGTCGGTGATGGAGCGGGCGCCACGGCCGATCGCCACGGTGCCGGACTGCACGATCTCGCGGATGCCGTAGGGCTCGAGGGCCACGAGCAGCGCCTGGAGCTTCTCGGGGCCACCCGTCACCTCGATCGTCACGGCGTCGGGCACGACGTCGACGACGTGCGCCCGGAAGAGGTTGACGACCTCGAGCACACCGGAACGCTGCGTCGCGTCGGCGCGCACCTTGACGAGCAGGAGCTCGCGCTGCACGGAGGCCTTCTCCTCGAGCTCGACGATCTTGATGACGTTGACGAGCTTGTTGAGCTGCTTCGTCACCTGCTCGAGCGGGAGGGCGTCGACGTCGACGACGACGGTGATGCGGGAGATGTCGTCGTGCTCGGTCGGTCCCACCGCGAGGGAGTGGATGTTGAACGAACGCCGGGCGAACAGCCCCGCGACGCGTGTGAGCACGCCGGGCTTGTTCTCCACGAGCACGGACAGCGTGTGCCTGCTCATGCTGCACCTTCTTCCTGGGTCGGTTCGGACAGTTCGACGGCGGCGTCGAGGAGCGCGTCGACGTGCAGTGCCGTGGTGTCCAGGAGCGGCACCGCGGCGTCGGGGGCGGACAGGATCATCGGCAGCTCCGTGCAGCCGAGGACGACGGCCTGCGCCCCGCGCTCCACGAGTCCGGCCACGATGCCCCGCAGCGTCTCGCGCGAGGAGTCGAGCACGTGGCCGTGGGCGAGCTCGGAGTAGATGATGCGGTGCACCTCGGCCGCCTCGGCCTCGCCCGGGGTGAAGGTCGAGACGCCCGTGCCCTCGAGGCGACGCGGGTAGAGGTCGGAGGACATCGTGTAGGCCGTGCCGAGGAGACCGAGCCGGGTCACGCCGAGCTCGCTCGCCGCCGCGGCGACCGTGTCGACGACGTGCACGACGGGCAGGCCGGACCCCGCGACGACGTCGTCGTAGAGCAGGTGCATCGTGTTGGCGAGGATGCCGACGACGCCGGCCCCCGCACGCGCGAGCAGCTCGCCCTCCGCCCTGTACCGGCGACCGAGCTCGGCCCAGTCCCCGGCGCCCTGGAGCGTGGCGACCTGACCGAACTCGACCGAGCGCAGCACGAGGTCGGCGCTGTGCAGGCCGCCGAGCCGCTGCGCCACGCCCGCGTTCAGCTGTCGGTAGTAGATCGACGTCGACTGCCACGTGGTCCCGCCGATGAGACCGATGCGTCGCATCAGTCCTCCCGGTCCCACTGCGGCGAGATGCCGCGCGCGTACTGCACCTCGTCGTTGCTCACCCCGGCGGCGACCATGGGCCACACCATCGCGTCCCGCGAGACGGTGAAGTCCACGACGACGGGCTGGTCGTCGATCTCGAGCGCCCGCTTGATCGTGTCGTCGACGTCCGCCGGGCTCTCGCACCGCAGCCCGACACAGCCGTAGGCGTCGGCCATCTTGACGAAGTCGGGGATGCGCTTCGTGCCGTGGCCCGTGTGCAGGTCAGTGTTGGAGTAGCGCGACTCGTAGAACAGGGTCTGCCACTGGCGCACCATGCCGAGCGAGGAGTTGTTGATGACGGCGACCTTGATCGGGATGTCGTTGATCGCGCACGTCGCGAGCTCCTGGTTGGTCATCTGGAAGCACCCGTCGCCGTCGACCGACCACACCGTGCGGTCGGGCTCGCCGACCTTCGCCCCCATCGCGGCGGGCACGGAGTAGCCCATCGTCCCGAGGCCGCCCGAGTTGAGCCACGCGTTGGGCCGCTCGAACCTGATGAACTGCGCCGCCCACATCTGGTGCTGGCCGACGCCGGCCACGAAGATCCCCTCGGGTCCCGTGAGCTCACCGATGCGCTGGATCACGTACTGCGGCGCGAGCAGACCGTCCTCTGTCTCGGTGTAGCCGAGGGGGTACGTCTCGCGCCAGTCGTCGGCCTGGTGCCACCAGGCCGCGAGGTCGGGCTTGCCGTGCTGGCCGTGCTCCTTCTCGAGGGCGGGCAGGAGGTCGGCGATGACGTCGCGCAGGTCGCCGACGATCGGCACGTCCGCGACACGGTTCTTGCCGATCTCGGCGGGGTCGATGTCCGCGTGCACGATCGTCGCGTTCGGGGCGAAGGACGAGAGCTTGCCCGTCACGCGGTCGTCGAAGCGGGCGCCGAGGGCGACGATGAGGTCGGCCTTCTGCAGGGCGAGGACGGCGGGCACGGAGCCGTGCATCCCCGGCATCCCGAGGTGCTGGGGGTGCGAGTCGGGCAGCGCACCGCGCGCCATGAGGGTCGTCACGACGGGGGCGCCCGACAGATCGACGAGCCTGCGCAGCTCGGCCGCGGCGCGTGCGCGGACGACACCGCCGCCGACGTAGAGCACGGGCCGGCGTGCCGTCGCGAGCAGCCTCGCCGCTTCCCGGACCTGCTTCGCGTGCGGCTTGGTCACCGGGTGGTACCCGGGCAGTGAGATCTCGTGCGGCCAGGAGAACGTCGTCGTGGTCTGCATCGCCGACTTCGCGATGTCCACGAGCACCGGACCGGGCCGGCCCGTCGAGGCGATGTGGAACGCCTCGCTGATGACGCGCGGGATGTCGTCCGGGTTGGTGACGAGGAAGTTGTGCTTCGTGATCGGCAGCGTGATGCCGACGATGTCGGCCTCCTGGAACGCGTCCGTGCCGATCGAGCTCGCCGCGACCTGGCCCGTGATCGCGACGAGGGGGACGGAGTCCATGTGCGCGTCGGCGATCGGCGTCACGAGGTTCGTCGCACCCGGGCCCGACGTCGCCATGCACACGCCGACCTTGCCCGTCGCGGACGCATAGCCCTCGGCCGCGTGGCCGGCACCCTGCTCGTGGCGCACGAGGATGTGGCGCAGCCGCTCGGAGTCCATGAGCGGGTCGTAGGTCGGCAGGATCGCGCCACCGGGGATGCCGAAGACGACCTCGACGCCGACCTCTTCGAGAGAGCGCACGATCGACTCGGCCCCCGTGACCTCGACCGGCGCGACCGCGTGCGTCGCGGCGTGCACGGGGGGCGTCGGGGTCGCGCTGCGCGGTGTGGGAATCACGCGGGGCGCCGGTGGGGTGCTGCCCTGATCCATCTCATACTCCCTGGCGTCGGTGCTGGGTGCTGCCTGGTGAAGCGGCCGTGCTGGTGCTGCGGAACTGCCGAGCGGAACTGCCGTAACAAGACGAAAACCCCTCGGCCCGAAGGCTGTCGAGGGGTGCGCACGCAGGTGGACCGGCGGGGGTGCCTACCTGGCGCGCCCGGGAAGTACTACGACGGTCTGCTGCACGACGAGAACACTACGCCTGCGTAGGTTCGTTTGTCACGCGACCCGGGGTCAATCTCACGATGTGGTTCACCGTCTCATATCTCAGACCGCTCGCGGCCCCGTGGGGCCGGGCCGGGGTCGCACGGCTCGGCATCTCAGGAGACGTCCCGACGTCGGAAGACGAGCAGCGCGACGACGGTGAGGACGACGGCGACGCCCCCGAGAACGAGACCGCCCTGCAGTGCCGAGATCGGGAACTCCGTCCACTCGCACACGCGGCGTCCACTCTCACCGAGCGAGCAGACCTCGGCGTGATAGACCGTCCCGCCCTCCGTGAGCGCCCGCAGGTTGTTCGACATCGTCCAGCGTTGCAGCCCCGTGCTGACGGCCGCGAACGTCAGCTCGACGATCACGAGCCAGCCGATCGCGACCCCGATCGCGGCGGCGAGGTGACGAAGCAGGAAGGCGAGCGCGACCGCGATCACCGCGACGAGCGCGCCGGCGAGCGCGAACCGCGCTCCCCCGGCAGCCAGGTCCTCCCACAGCACGGCGGTGACTTCGCCGGTCGTGGCGTACGCGGCGAACGGGAGGTAGGTGGCGAAGACGGCGATCACGTAGGCGATGCCTGCCAGGACGCCCGCACCGATGACCGCAGCACCGAGCTTGGCGAGGTAGACGCGAACCCGGCGAGGCTCGAAGGTCAGCCAGTTGCCGATCGCGCCCGTGGAGAACTCTGCCGCGACGAAGCTCACGACGGCGACCGCCAGGCCGAAGAGCACGCCGAGGGTCACGCCGCGCAAGATCTCGTGCCCCGACTCGGCGAAGGTCGTCTCCCAGAACCAGTCGGTGATCTGCGGCTCCTGGAGCGCCCACTCACACTCCCAGTCGACGTCCGGGTCAACCTCTCGCTCGACCGCTTCCCCGGCGAGACAGTCCTCGTACAGCTCTTCGTGATCGGCGAGCCACTGATCGTGGTAGCTCTCGAAGTCCGCGACGACCTGCGCGCGCTCGGCCTCCGACATCGGCGTCGCGGGCCCGAGCGCCAACAGCGCCGCGGATGCGGCCAGCGCGAGCACCGCGACGATGATCCACCGCACCGCGGGTCGCGAGAGGAAGCGGTCGAGCTCGACCCCGAGGAGGCGCATCACTGCTCCCCTCCCCCGGCGCGACGTCGGGAACGTCGCGAGCCTTCCTCCGGCGGTGGCGGCGTCCCGGGGCCGAGCCCCTGGGTGAGCTCCAGGAACACGGACTCGAGGTCGACGCGCTCGCCGACGAGCTCGTGCACGTACAGCCCGTTGCTGCCGAGCAGCCACGTGACCTGTGCCGGGTCGGGGACGCCGGATGCGTGGATGGTCCCGCCGTCGTCCACCGTCGCTTCGATCCCGGCCTCGCGCAGGATCTGCGCCGCACGCTCCGGTTCCCGCACACCCACGCGCACGGAGGCCGCCGAGCGGCCCGCGACGAGGTCGTCGACCCGCCCGCTGGCGAGCAGGCGACCACGCGCGATGATCGAGACCGTGTCCGCGACCTGCTGCACCTCGGCGAGCACGTGGCTCGACACGAGGACCGTCTTGCCCTGGTCGGCGAGACCGCGCATCGTCTCGCGGATCTCGCGGATGCCCGCGGGGTCGAGGCCGTTGGTCGGCTCGTCGAAGATGAGCAAGTCGGGGTCCTTGAGCAGCGTCGCCGCGATCGCGAGGCGCTGCTTCATGCCGAGCGAGTAGGTGCGGTAGGCGTCCTTCTGCCGGTCCGCGAGGCCCACGTCGTGCAGCACCGTCGCGACGAGCTCGCGCGGCGCACCGATCGCGCGGGCGAGCAGGTCGAGGTTCTTGCGACCCGAGAAGGACGGGAAGAACTTGGGCTGCTCCACGATCGCGCCGACGCGCCCCACGATCGAGGGCAGGTGCTCGGGCACGGCCTGGCCGAAGATCTCCATCGACCCGGAGTCGGCGCGCACGAGGCCGAGCAGCATGCGGATCGTCGTCGTCTTGCCCGAGCCGTTGGGGCCGAGGAACCCGTGCACGCCACCCACCGGCACGTCGAGGTCGAGCCCCTCGACACCGACGACGCGTCGGCCGGTCACCGTGGAGTAGGTCTTGCGCAGCCCGCGCGTCGAGATCGCGAGGTCCGGTGCTTGCGTCGTCGTCCCCGTCATGTGTCCCCCTCCGGTGCGCGGCGAGCCCACCTGCTCGGCATCCGAACCCTATCGACGGCCAGCGCCCGCGGATGCCGGACACTCCGACCGGGGACTACCAGTGCTCGGCCCCGGCGAGGTCGGTCGGGGCGGGATCCACGCCCAGCCGGTGCCGCAGCACGCTGAGGTCGAGCGTGCGCTCGAGCGCGAGGTGGCTGATCGCGTATCTGCTCAGCCTCGGCTCGCGCGGTGGGGTCCCGGGTCCCCGCGGGTCGAGCCACGCCGCGAGCTCCGCGACTCGCGCGAGAGCCGAGGCGACCGGGAGCGGCACTCCCATCACCTCGACGTCGGGCCGTCCCCGGCGAGCGAGCAGCTCGAGCAGCACGTCACGCAGCACGACGGGATGCGCGTCGGCGACGTTCGCGACGAGCACGCCCGGGCCCGCGCCGAGTGCATCGGTGCCGGGAAGGTCAGTGCCCGGCGCATCCGTGCCAGGCGAGCCCGCGCTCGGCGGGTCCGTGCCGGGCGGGTCCGTGCCGAGCCGAGGCACGACGAGCTCGCGCACATCGAGCTGCGCGGCCGCACGCACGGCGGCGAGCAGGTTCTCGATATGGGTGAGCGACTGCAGCGTGCGCCCGTCGCCCGCGATGACGAGCCGCCGCCCCCGCACCGCCGACTCGACGCGGGGCAGCAGCGTCGTGTCGCCCGGACCGTACACGGCGTGTGGCCGCAGGACGATCAGGCCCGCGCCGGCCCGGTGCGCGCGAGCGAGCAGGTACCGCTCGGCGGCCGCCTTCGACGCGGCGTACCCGCCGAGGTAGCGCCGCACGGGCGCCTCGTGCTCGCGGCCCTGCACCGTGGGGACGAACGGGTCGTAGACGCTCGCCGAGGAGACGTGGACCAGGCGCGCGCCCGGGAAGGACTCGAGCACGGCCGCCGTCCCTGCGACGTTGGCGCGGGCGAAGTCCGAGGGTCGGCCGCACTCCCCCACGCGCGCCGCCGCGTGCACGACGACGTCCACCTCCGGCGCATCCGCAAGCGGGCCCGAGGTGAGGTCCCAGCGGCGCCACGTCACGCCCTCGCTAACCACCGGCCGCCGCGAGAGCGCCAGCACCTCGTGGCCCCGCGCCGCGGCGTCGGCCACGACCGCCCCGCCCACGAACCCCGAGGCACCCGTGACGGCGATGCGCATCAGTCCACCTCCGCGAGCGCCGCGGCGAGTGCGCGACGGTCGGGCTTGCGGCTGCGGCCCGTGAGCGGGATGGCGCGGACCTCGACGGCGACGTCGGGCAGCGCGCCGTGATCGACCACCGCCGGCAGTGCGGCGCGCACCGAACGGACCAGGTCGGAGTCCGGCACGAGCTGGACCTCGGTATGGCTAGCCGATGACGGCGAAAGACCGGCCGCCGTCACCACGAGGGCGACCCGTTCGTCGCCGTCGTCGCGGGGCAGCCCCACGAGCACCGCCTCGTCGACGCCCGGCAGCGCCGCGATCCTCGGCTCGAACAAGCCGGGGTAGATGTTGACCGTGCCGCGGATGATCATGTCCCGGGTGCGGCCGAGCAGGGCGATCCGACCCTCGGCGTCGATGCGGGCGAGGTCGCCCGTGCGGTGCTCGGAGACCGGCGCGTCCACGGGGCCGTCCGCCGAGGAGCCACCGAGGTAGCCGCGCATGAGCGAGGGACCGCGCACGACGAGCTCGCCCAGGGCGCCCTCACGGAGACGGTCGCTATCCGCCAGGTCGACGTCGGTAGCCGGGTCGATGTCGGTAGCCGGGTCGACGTCGGTAGCCGGGTCGACGCTGGCGGCCGCGTCGGCATCGTCAGCCGGAGCCGCGACACGGGCCTCGACCCCGGGCAACGGTGCGCCGACGAGGTCGCCGTCGCCGTCGTACGCAAGCTTGTCCGCTGCCTCGACTGCTGCGATCGGCAGCATCTCCGTCGCGCCGTATACCGCGACCCACCGCACCGCGGGCAGCACGTCGCGCGCCCTCGCTAGCAGAGCCTTGGTGACAGGCGCTCCCCCGACGAGCACCGTGCCAGAGACGGCTGCTACTTCCCCTGCCTCCGTCGCGTCGAGCAGCGCCGTGACATCAGCGGGCACGAGGTACGTCGACGCCGCGGCGTGCGCCCGGTCGCCACCCCAGCCGCCCTGAGCGACGAACCCCCGCACGTCGCGCCCGGGCGGCCGGCTCGGGATCGACCAGGTGGCGCCGGCGATGAGCGCGGGCAGGCCGAGCAGCATCTGGTCGGTGTGGACCACCTCGCCCGCGTCGAGTGCGTGCACGCCTGCGAGGAGTCGGCTCGCGGCGGCGAGCGAGCCGACGGAGTGCACGACCGCGCGGGGCTGGGCCGTCGTGCCCGACGTGAAGACGACGAGCGCCTCGTCGTCGAGACTTACCAAGGGGGCCGAGTTGTCCCGGTGCGAAGGAACACCGCCGTCGGTCACTCCGCCTGTGGTGGGTGCGCCGGTCGTGCTCGCTCCGGTCGTGCGCCCGCCGCCGACCAACGCGCCCGACGTGTGCGCCCCGGTATCGCCAAGGGGCGCCGCAAGTCGGGCCGCCCTGCGCGCACCACGCGGCACCCCGGGCAGCCACGCGCCCGAGTACACGTGCCGCACCGGGAGGCGCGCGTAGTCGGGCAGCAGGAGCCCCCGCGAGCGCGCGAGGGCACGCAGCGGGCCGCCCGAGAGGGCGTAGAGCAGCGCCTCGGTCGCCGCGAAGCGTGGCGCCGCCGCGGCGCAGCGGGCCGCGAAGAGCTCGGGCGTGGAGCCGGGATCGACGAACACGATCGAACCACCGGCAAGCACCGTACCCAGTGCGAGGACGACGCCTTCCGGGCGGGGGCGGATCGAGAACAGGACCCGGTCACCGCGTTCGAGGCCCGTCGCGCGCAGCGCCGCCGCAGTGGCCGTCACCTGCTGCGCGAGCTCGCCGTAGGTCACGTCGCGCGAGGCACCACGAGGGCGACGCGCGGGTCGGCGACCCGACCACGGGCGCGCGGGCCACCACCGCAGCGCGATCGCCTGCGGGCTCCGCTCGCACTGCTCGAGGACGTCCCCGACGAGGTGCCCGTTCACGCCGCCTCGTCCGGTTGCGTCGCCCCGCTCGGGCGCGACGACGGGTCCGAGTCGCCCACCCGGTCCGCCGTCTCTATCGCGTCCGCCGGACCCGCCTGCCCCGCCGACCCGACCACGCCCGTCGAACCGACCACGCCCGTCGAACCGGCCGCACCCGCCGAGCCCGCTGGGACTGCTGGGCCCACCGCGACCACGAGCCTGCGGTAGGCGGGGATGAGCACGCCCCGTGCGACCCGGCGGTCGACGACGCGCAGCGACGCACCCGCTGCGGCGACGGGCGCGAGCGCGTCGAGGACGGCGTCGACCTGCGCGAGCGCGAGCGGCATGCCGAGGCAGAAGTGGGGACCGGCGCCGAACCACAGGTGCCGGATCGCCGGATCCACGGGAGCTCCGGGGTCGAAGGGGCCGCCCGCCCGGCAGCACGAGATCGTGGCGATGACGATACGGTCGCCGGGCCGCACGGCCACCCCGGCGACGGTGGTCGCCGCGCGGACGGACCGCAGCATCGCGGGCGAGGGCACGGTGGTCCGCAGCGCCTCCTCCACGACCCTGGTGCGCAGCTCCGAGCCGCGCGGGGCGCGCAGCAGTCGGTCGAGCCAGCCCGAGTCCGCCGCGATCGCGACGAGTCGCGGCACGAAGGACTGGATGGTCTCCGTCCCGGTCAGGACGAACGCCCCGACGGCGCCGAGCGCCTCCGACTCGCTGAGCCCCAGCGTGGCCATCCGGCCCGGCACCGTGCTCGGGTCGCCGGCGCGGTAGGCCTCACCGGCCCGCGCCGTGATCCGGCCCAGCACCCGCCGGGCCCGCCGCACCTGACCGGGTGTCAGGCGCCGTCGGTGCAGGCGCACGAGCCCGACGATCTCGCGCGCCGCGGCGAAGGACTCCCGCACGGCGGCGTCCGTGGGCGGCAGGCCGGTCATGCGGCAGATGACGGTGCCCGCGAGCTCCTCGACCTCCCGGACGAGGTCGACCTCCTCGCCCTGGAGCAGCCGCTCCGCGAGCCTGCCGAGCGCCGCGTCGGCCTCGACCTGCGCGAGCTCGCCCACGGCCCGTGCCGTGAACAGCCCCGACAGGGCGCGCCGCAGCGCCGCGTGCTCGGCGCCCTCCATGTTGAGCAGCACGGCAGGGCCGAGCACGGGGGTCCACAGGTCGGCGGGAGAGCCCGGACCGAGCTTGGAGAAGTGCTCCGTGTCGAGCAGCACCCGCCGAGCGAGGGCCGCGTCCGAGACGACGACGCCGATCCCCGGGACCCGCACCACGGGAGCCCGCCGCGCGAGCGCCCGCATCGCCGGATAGACGACCGGGTGGGCCGCCCGCTGCACCCGCTCCTCGCGGCGCATCACGCTCATCGGATGTCCACGACCTCGGGCCGGTAGCGGTGGTCCGCGTACCAGGCGAGCGTCCGCACGAGCCCCCAGGCGTGCGCCCGGCGGGTCGATGCGGCGACGACGACGTCGGGGTGCGCTCCGTAGGCCGTCGTGAGGCGTCGCACCGCGTTCACGAGGGCGCGGTCCTCGTGCACGTCCTCGATCGCGGTGCGCGGGAAGCCGCCCGCCCGCTCGTACAGCTGCGCCGTGATGGCCATGTTGCAGCCCGGCGTCATGACGTAGGGGCCGAGGTAGCCGGCGTCGCGGTTGCCCGGGCGGAAGCGGCCGAACGCGCTCGCGAGCCAGACCGCCGCGCGCAGCACGCCGTCGCGCACGGGCGAGACGGGCAGGTCGTCGCGGCGCGGCACGAGGCGACCCGCCACGAGCTCGTCGCCCGTCGCGAAGGCGGCGCGCACCCGGGCGGTCCACTCGGAGGGCGGGAGACAGTCGGCGTCCGTGCGCGCCAGGTGGGTCGCGCCGGCGGCGATCGCGGCACGCATGCCGGTGTCCGCGGCGGCGCCCGTCCCCTTGACGGCCTCGCGCACGAGCCGCCAGCGTCCCTCGCCCCACCGTTCGGCGAGCCCGAGCACGAGCTGGTCCGTGCCGTCCGAGGACCCGTTGTCGACGATCACGAGATCGAAGTCATTGTCGACCTGGTCGCGCAGCGCCTCGAGGGTCGCGGTGATGCCCGCGGCCTCGTTGAGAGCCGGCACCACGACGGCGAGGCGCATGCTCACAGCCGGAGCACCATCGCGCCGATGCTGATCCCTCCCGCGAGACCGATGAGCACGACGACGTCGCCGGGCTCGACGCGCCCCGTCTCGAGCGCGGTCGCGAGCTGGAGGGGCAGCGTCACGGACGCGACGTTGCCGTGCTCGGCGACCGTGACGATCGTGCGGCCCTCGGGCAGCCCGAGCGCCACGTGCACGTCCTCGAGGTAGGCGACGGCCACCTGGTGCACGGCAACGAGCGCGACGTCGTCCCAGGTCAGGCCCGCCCGGTCGAGCGCCTCGAGCACGACGGCCGGGCCGAGCGAGAGGAACGCCTCGCGCAGCCTCGACCCGTCGATCTCGAAGTAGGTGCGCGACAGGTCGCGGGGGTGGGCCGTCCCGCCGCCGGGCAGCATCCCGACGTCCCACTTGGCGGAGTCCGCGCCGAACGCGCTCGCCAGGATCCCCCGTGGCGCCGGCCCGTGCTCGTCGCGGGCTGCCCGCTCGGGCGCCGTCGTCGGACGCACGAGGAGCGCGGCCCCGGCGTCGGACATCGTGAACCCGGCTGCCGAGAGCAGGTACGTCTCCCGGTCCGGGATGTCCCACCGCACGGCACGCGAAGGTGCCTCCCCGCTCACCACCAGGACGTTCGAGTAGCGACCGGCCGCGACGAGCGCCTCGGCGACCTCGAGGGCGTTGAGCACGGAGTTGCACGCGTTCTTGACGTCCATGACGGGCGCCGTGATCCCGAGCTTCGCCGCGACGATGTGGCTCGTGGCCGGCTCGACCATGTCCTGGCTCGCCGAGGCGAAGATCAGCAGGTCGACGCCGTCGGCCCCGACGCCCTGGCCGGCGAGCAGCTTCCCCGCCGCGGCGACGGCGAGGTCGGACGCGTCCCACTCGTCCGGCAGCCGGTGCACGCGCTGCACCCCGGTGAGCCGCGAGACCATGGGGAGTCGCGGCGTCGAGCCGGGGCTGCGGCGGTGCAGCTCGCGCTCCGCCGACGCGACGTCCACGACGTGCTCAGGCAGGTGGACCGCGACTCCCGCGACCATGGCGGCGGGGGTGCGCCGCGACGGTACGACGTGATTCGGCTCGATCCGCATGGCGGGAGCCTAGGCCACGGCCGGTGCGGGCATCGCCAGTGCGCCCAGGTTCACCCCCTCGGTCGCTCGCTCCCGATGGCCCATCCCGCACACTGGTGCGGTGCTGACCACCCGCCACGAGCTCGGCCTCCTGCTGCGCGCCCGCCCCGCCATGGCCGGGCTGCTCGTCGCGGGACGAGTCATGGCCCGTGCACGGCGCCCGCTCGTCAGGGTCCCGCAGATCGGCTGGGTCACGGCCGACCCCGAGGTGGGCCGGCAGATCCTCGGTGACCACCGCTCGTTCACGATCCTCGGTGAGGGCGGCGTGGGCCACCTGTGGGCGCAGATCCTCGGCGACTGGGTGCTCGACCTCTTCGACGGGCCCGGTCACCACGACGTGCGCTCACGCTCGCGCGAGCTGTTCACCGAGGCGGGTTCCGCGGCACTCGTCGAGCAGGCGTGGCACGGCCCCCTCGACTCGGCCCGCGCCGAGCTGCGCGCCGGCGGTGAGGTCGACGTCGCGCTCCTCTCCCGCGTGCTCGTGGGTCGGATGATGATCTCGCTCCTCGGCATCCCGGCCCCGGAAGGGCACCCCGACCCCGCCACCTGGCCGTCGGACGAGGACGCCGCCCGGGCGTTCGCCACGGGAGAGCGGCTCGCGTCGATCGCGCTCGGCAGTGCGGGCAGCACCTACCTGACCCCGGAGCAGGTTGCGACCGGTCGCGAGATCGTGGCCGAGCTCACGCGCGGCGTGCCCGAGGGCTGGCGCACCGCACCCGCCCACCAGCTGCTCGGGCGCTGCCGCGAGCTGGGTCTCGGCCTCGAGGAGACGACGGGCCTCGCGAGCCTCCTCATGGTCGCGGGCACGGAGACCTCCGCGAGCGCGATCGCCCGCACGACCGCCCTCCTCATCGACACCGGCGAGCAGCACCGGCTCCTCGCGAGCCTTGCTGCGGGTAGCGATACGAGCCACGGGCCAGGTGGCGATCCGGCCCGCGGGCCGGAGAGCGATGTGGGCCGCGCGCCAGGTACCGGCGCGGACACCGACGCGATGACGGGCGCCGTCCGCGAGGGGCTGCGCATGACGAGCCCCGCCTCGGTGATCGGCCGCGGCGTGGCGGCCGACGTCGAGATCGCCGGACGCCGCCTCACCGCGGGTGAGCGCGTCATGATCCTCACGTGGTCCGCGAACTCCCACGTGGGGCCGTACCGCGTGAACCGTCCCTACGTGCGCGAGACCCGGCAGCTGTGGTTCGGTGCGGGCCGGCACCTGTGCCTCGGCGCGGCGCTCGCGCGCGCGGAGATCGCGGCCGTGCTCCACACGCTGTGGGACGACGGCGTCCCCTTGCGCATCACGGGCCGCCGGGCGCAGCGCCGGGTGCTCATCCCCAACTACTCGCGGCTCGTCGTCACCCGCGCGCCGGCGGACCGGTAGCAAGCTCGACGTCCGCGACGACCGGCAGGTGGTCGCTCCCCCGACGCTCCGCCTCCCCGGTGGGCACCCGCACGGCCCGCACCGTGACGTCGGGGCTCACGAGCACGGCGTCGATGCGGTGCTGCGGACGGTGCGCGGGGAAGGTGAGGTCCCCCGTGGGATCGGCGTCGGACAACGCGGGCGCGAAGCGTGCCCACACGGGGCCGGACGGCGGTTCGTTGAGGTCGCCGAGCAGGACCGTGGGCCCGGGTCGCCCGGCGAGGTGGTCCAGGATCTCGTCGGCGTGCCGCAGGCGTTCGGCGGGGTCGAGAGCGAGGTGGAGGACGACGACGCGCAGCCCGCCGAAGCTCGCCACGACGACCCCGCGGCGTGCCCACCACCGGCGTACGAGCCGTGCGCCCCGCCAGCGCAGTCGTAGGACCTCGACGTCGTCGGCGGGGCCGAGGCGCGGAGCGGCGAGGAGCGCCGTCGTCCGGGCGCCCCTGCCGGCGAGGACGACCTGCAGCCCGGCGGCCCGCGCGAAGCGACGCAACCGTGCCCGACCCCATGCCGTGCGCGGCGGCTCCTGCACCCCGAGCACGTCCGGGTCGGCGGCACGCACGACGGCCACCGCAGCGCGGGGGTCGCCTGTGAGCCGCTGGAGGTTGTAGGACATGACGCGCAACAAGGTCACCGCCACACTCCGCCCGGTCCCGACCGAGACCGGCACCACGTCGCGGGCGTCGTCCTCACCCGGCGCTCCTAGACGAGCACGGCACCCGTGCTCGCCGACTGCACGAGCTTGGCGTACTTCGCGAGCACACCGCGCGTGTAGGTGGGCGGCAGCGGGGCCCACCCCTCGCGCCGCGCGGCGAGCTCGGCGTCGTCCACGAGCAGGTCGAGGGTCGCGTTGGCGACGTCGAGCCGGACGCGGTCGCCGTCGCGCACGAAGGCGATGGGTCCGGCGTCGACGGCTTCCGGCGCGACGTGACCGACGCACAACCCCGTCGTGCCTCCGGAGAACCGCCCGTCCGTGAGGAGCAGGACGTGTTTGCCGAGCCCGGCTCCCTTGATCGCGCCCGTGATGGCGAGCATCTCGCGCATGCCGGGACCACCCTTCGGCCCCTCGTAGCGGATGACGACGACGTCCCCCGCGGTGATCGTGCCGTCCTCGAGGGCGTCCATCGCGGCGCGCTCCCGGTCGAAGACGCGCGCCGTGCCCTCGAAGACGTCCGTGTCGAAGCCCGCGGACTTCACGACGGCGCCGTCCGGGGCGAGCGAGCCGCGCAGGATCGTGATGCCGCCGGACTTGTGGATCGGGTTGTCGAGGAAGCGCAGGATCTTCCCGTCGGGGTCCGGCGGGTTGATATCCGCGAGGTTCTCCGCCATCGTGCGACCCGTGACGGTGAGGCAGTCGCCGTGCATGAGGCCGGCGTCGAGCAGCGCCTTCATGATGACGGGCACGCCGCCGATGCGGTCGACGTCGTTCATGACGTAGCGCCCGAAGGGCTTGAGGTCGCCGAGGTGCGGCACGCGGGCGGCGACGCGGGAGAAGTCCTCGAGCGTGAGCTCGACCTCGGCCTCGTGCGCGATCGCGAGGAGGTGCAGGACCGCGTTCGTCGAGCCGCCGAAGGCCATGACGACGGCGATCGCATTCTCGAAGGCCTCCTTCGTGAGGATCTGGCGCGCCGTGATGCCGCGGCGCAGCAGCCCGACGACGGCCTCGCCCGAGCGGTGGGCGAACGAGTCGCGACGCCGGTCCGCGCTCGGCGGGGCGGCCGAACCCGGCAGCGACATGCCGAGCGCCTCCGCGACCGAGGCCATCGTGTTCGCCGTGTACATCCCGCCGCACGCGCCCTCGCCGGGGCAGATCGCCCGCTCGATGAGGTCGACGTCCTCGCGGCTCATGAGCCCCCGCGCGCACGCCCCGACGGCCTCGAACGCGTCGATGATCGTGACGTCCTTCTCGGTGCCGTCGGAGAGCTTGACGAAGCCCGGCATGATCGAGCCCGCGTAAAGGAACACGCTCGCGAGGTCGAGCCGGGCGGCGGCCATGAGCATGCCCGGCAGCGACTTGTCGCAGCCAGCGAGCAGCACGGAGCCGTCGAGGCGCTCGGCCTGCATGACCGTCTCTACCGAGTCGGCGATGATGTCGCGGCTCACGAGCGAGAAGTGCATGCCCTCGTGGCCCATCGAGATCCCGTCGGACACGGAGATGGTGCCGAACTCGAGCGGGTAGCCACCGGCCGCGTGCACGCCGGACTTGACGGCCTTGGCGAGCCGGTCGAGCGAGAGGTTGCACGGCGTGATCTCGTTCCACGAGCTCGCAACACCGATCTGCGGCTTGGCGAAGTCCTCGTCACCGAGGCCGACGGCGCGCAGCATGCCGCGGGATGCCGTGGCCTCGAGCCCGTCGGTGACCGTCCTGCTGCGGGGCTTGATGTCGGGCACGCTCGTCATGGGCTCCTCCTCGGACCTGACGGGGCGCTCGTGCCCCGCCTGGCCCATCGTGGCACGAGGTGCGCCCGAGGTGCCGTGCCGACGCGTCCTGCCGGGAGTGCCCTAGCCGATCGCGGGTTGCGCGACCGCCGCAGCAGGGGCGACCTCGACACTCGCGAGACGCGCGTCCTCGGCCGTCACGCGGTGGACCTCGCCGACGAGCGTCGTGGCCGCCTGCGTCTCGCGCGTCTCGCAGTCCGGGCCCACCCAGAGCTCGAGCGCCCCGGGCTCGACGACGCGCACGAGGTCGCGGTCGGAGAACGCGACGCGGGTCGTCGGCACCTGGAACGTCACCTGGGCGCGTGCGCCGGGCTCGAGCTCGACGCGCCCGAAGGCGACGAGCTGCGCCACCGGCCGGGTCACGCTCGCGACGGGGTCGTGGACGTAGAGCTGGACCACGTCGGTGCCCGTGCGCGGACCCGTGTTCGCCACCTCCACGGTGGCCGCGATGGTGCCGTCCGTGGCCACCTCGTCGGCGACCGTGAGGCCCGTGTGCTCGAAGCGCGTGTAGCTCAACCCGTGGCCGAAAGCGACGGGGGGCGTCGTGTCGAGGTTCGTGACCGAGGTCGTGCCCCCGAGCCTCGGGTGCAGGTAGGAGTACGGCGAGGCGCCGGCGCTGCGCGGCATGCTCATCGGCATCCGGCCCGACGGCACGACGGCGCCCGAGAGCACGGCGGCGAGGGCCGTGGCGCCCTCCTCGCCCGGGAAGAACGACTGCACGACGGCGGCGCAGCGCTCGAGCGCCCACCCGACGGCGTACGGCCGGCCCGTGACGAGCACGAGCACGACCGGGGTCCCCGTGGCGAGCACCGCCTCGACGAGCTCGCGCTGCACACCCGGCAGCTCGAGGTCGTCGACGTCGCAGCCCTCACCCGTGGTGCCACGGCCGAACAGTCCCGCGTGGTCGCCGCCCACGAGGACGACGACGTCGGCCTCGGACGCCGCGGCGACCGCCTCGTCGAAGCCGGACCGGTCGTCGTTCTGCACGTCGCAGCCGCGCGCGTAGGTGATCTCGCTCGTGGGGAGCTCGGCGCGCAGCGCCTCGAGCACGGTCGGCGCCGCGATGCCCTTCTCGGCGTGCGGGTGGTGGTCGAGCACGTGGTTGATGAACGAGTAGCAGCCGAAGAGCGCCTCGAAGCGGTCCGCGTTGGGCCCGACGACGGCCACCTTGGCCGGTGCCGGCCGCGCCGCACCCGTCTCGTCCGCCGCGAGCGGGAGCGTCCCGTCGTTGCTGAGGAGCACGAGGGACTCCTCGGCGAGTCGTCGGGCGATCGCCCGGGCCGCGGGCGGGTCGAGGTCGACCGGTCCGCTCGGCTCGGGGCCGTCGAAGCGCTCGTCGAGCAGGCCGAGGTCTTCCTTCTGGTTCAGCAGACGCACGAGGGCGCGGTCGACGAGCTCGACGGGCACCTTGCCGGCGCGGATCGCCTCGAGCAGCGGGGGCCCGAAGGCGTCCTGGCTCGGCAGCTCGATGTCGACACCGGCCTCGAGGGCCTGGTGCGCAGCGTCGCCGAGGTCACCGGCGACGGCGTGGAGGTTCTGGAGGAACGCGATGCCGAAGTAGTCGGCCACGACGGTGCCGTCGAAGCCCCACTCGCCGCGCAGCAGGTCCGTCAGGAGGCCACGGTCCGCCGCGGCGGGGACGCCGTCGACCTCGGCGTAGGAGTGCATGACCGAGCCGACGCCGCCGTCGCGCCACGCCATCTCGAAGGGCGGCAGCAGGACGTCCGCGACCTCGCGCGGCCCGGCGTGCACAGGAGCCAGGTTGCGCCCCGCGCGCGAGTTCGAGTACCCGACGAAGTGCTTGAGGGTCGCGATGATGCCCGTCGACTGCAGGCCGCGCACGTACGCGGTGCCGATCGCGCCCACGACGTAGGGGTCCTCCGAGATGCACTCCTCGACGCGGCCCCAGCGGGCGTCTCGGACGACGTCGAGGACGGGGGCGAGACCCTGGTGGACGCCGAGCTCACGCATCGACGTGCCGATCTGGACGGCCATCTCCTCGACGAGTTCCGGGTCGAAGGTCGAGCCCCACGCCGGGGGCACGGGGTAGGCGGTCGCCCGCCAGGCGGCGAGGCCGTTGAGGCACTCCTCGTGGACGAGCGCCGGGATGCCGGGGGCCGTGCTCTCGACGAGCTTGCGCTGGGCGCGGTGGAGCCACGTCCGCCGCTCGCCGGGATCGACGGGGTGCGTGCCGTAGACGCGGGTCAGGTGACCGATGCCGTGGGTCGTGGCCTCGTCGTAGGCACTGTTGCCACCCATGACGTCGGCCATCGGCGCGACGACGTTGCCGCCGTGGTCGACCCAGTGCCCCGAGATCTGGGCGAGCTTCTCCTCGAGGCTCAGCGCCGCGACGATCTCGAGGACCCGAGGGGACGGCTCGCGGCCGGGCCGGGCCGGCTCCGGGCGCACCTGGTCATCACTCACAGAAGTTCCTTACTCACAGGGACCCTGCCGGGGGGTGTGGTCCTCACACCCCCCGACGAGGTGGGGGAAAACGTGTACTCAGCCCTTGACCGCACCCTGCAGACCGCTGACGATCCGGTTCTGCATGGCGAGGAAGAACACGAGCGCGGGGATCATCGCGAGCGACGTGAACGCGAGGACGCCGGCCGTGTCGGACGAGTACTGCGACGAGAACTGCGCGACGCCGAGCGGGAGCGTGTAGTCGTTCACGTGAGCGCCTCCTGCCCCGAGGACGAAGAGCGGCAGCAGATAGGCGTTCCAGCTACCCACGAACGCAAGCACGCCCACCGTGACCAGCCCTGGTCCGGAGAGGGGCAGCAGGATGCGCCAGAAGAAGCCGACCTTGCTCGCGCCGTCGATCGACGCAGCATCCTCGAGCTCGGCGGGCACCGCCCGCAGGAACGGCACCAGGATGATGACGGTGATTGGTAGCGCGAACGCCACCTGCGGGACGATCAGTCCGAGCACCTGGCCGTAGAGACCCAGGTCGCGCAGCATGATCGACAGCGGCAGGATCGCGATCGTGAGCGGGAACATCAGCCCAGCCGTGAACAGCGAGTAGAGGGCCTGGCGGCCACGGAACTCGTACCGCGCGATGACGAACGCCGCCATGACGCCCAGGATGACCACGCCGAGCGTCGTCCCCACGGCTGCGAGGGTGCTCGTCCACGCCTGGCCCCAGAAGCGAGCCGACGTCAGGACGCTGACGTAGTTGCTGAGATCCCACGGATCGGGCCAGCCTGCCGGGTTGGCAGTGATCTGCAGGTTCGAGCGGAACCCGCCGATCATGACGTACCCGATGGGCGCGACCATGATGCCGCACACGATGAGCGCGACGAGGTAGACGAACGGCTGAGCCAAGCGCCTGCGAAGACGCTGACTCGACGACTCCACGATGCCGGGAGCGAATGCTGAGGCCATGACTACCCCTCCCTTCCCGTGAGCGAGCCTTCAAGGTCCCGACGCAGCGCGAACCGCTGGTAGAGCAGTGCGATCGTCAGCGAGATGACGAAGAGGATGACCGCCACGGCGCTGCCGAACCCGATCTGCGAGCGGTTCTGGCCGTAGAGCACCATGTACGTCGCCATCGTGTGCGTCGACTGGAGCGGACCGCCGCCAGGCGTCAGCAACGAGACCATGTCGAAGAGCTGGAGCGACCCGATGATGGACAAGAACGCCCACACTCGGATCGTCGGACCGAGCAACGGGATCGTGATGTGTCGCTGGGTCTGCCACCAGCTCGCACCGTCGATCGCGGCCGCCTCGCCGAGCTCCTCGGGAACGCCTTGAAGTCCCGCGAGCATGATGAGGATCGCGAACCCGACGTACTTCCACGTCAGGACACCGAACACCGTCCACATCGCCACGTTCGGATCAGCGAGCCACAGCTGGCGCAGCTCACCTAGTCCTACCGCGTTGAGCATGGCGTCGAAGGGGCCGAAAGTCGTCGGGTTCGGCGGTGCCCGCAGGATGAGCCTGAAGGCGAGACCGGCGATGACCTCGCTGATGATGTACGGAACGAAGATCAGCAGCCGGATCAGCCCACGCCCGCGCAGCTTGCGGTTGAGCATCAGCGCGATGCCGAGCGCCAGCGGGCCTTGGATGATCAGCGAGGCGATCAGCACGAAGAAGTTGTTCTTGACCGCCGTGTGGAAGACGGGGTCGGCCAGGGCACGCGTGTAGTTGTCGAAACCGATGAACCGCTCGAGCGGTCCCATCCCGTTCCAGTTGAAGAAGCTGTAGTACGCAGCGAGGATCACCGGTACGAAGACGAGACTCACATAGACGATGAGCGCCGGGCCGGTGAAGAAACCGATCTCCAGCCACTTGCGGCCCGAGCCGCGGGGCTTCTTCCTGGCGTGTGAGGTACGGGCCGGGCCCACGGGAACCGTGGGCCCGGCCTGGGTGAGAGATGTCATCGGACTAGAGCGTGTCCGCCGCGGCCTTCATCGCGTCGACGATGCCCTGGGGCGAGCCCTGGCCACCGAAGAGGTTCACGATGTTCTCGTTCATAGCGCCGCCCACGACGCCGCCGTAAGCGGTGTCGAGCCAGAGCTGGACGAACGAGGCCGAGGCAACGCCCTCCTGCACGAGGTTCAGGTTGACGTCCGTGATGGAGTCCTGGGCAGCGTCGACGGTGGGGATGCCGGCGCCGCTCTCACCGAAGCGCTGCTGCACCTCGGGGCTCAGGATGTACTTCAGGAGGTCCACCGCCGCGTCGGGAGCGTCCTTCGCGACCGCGAACCCGTCGCCGCCACCGAGGGCAGCGGTCGGGTCGCCGGCAGCGCCGTCGATCGCCGGGAAGTTGAACCAGCCGAGGAACTCGGGCGGAGTCGCCTCTTCGTCGCCCGTCTCGTCGCGGAGGATGCCGCCCATGACACCGGCGTTCCAGTGACCCATGAGCTCCATCGCGGCGTTGCCGGTGGCCACGAGACCAGCCGAGCTACCAGCACCCTGCTGGGCGGAGGTGGCGAGGAAGCCCTCGTTGAACGGCTCGGAAGCGATGAACTCCTCGAGCAGCTCGCCGGCCCGCACGAAGCACGGGTCGTCGAACGTGAGCTCGGCCTGAGCAGCGGAGAGCGCGGCAGGCGAGCAGGACTTCAGCGCGAAGTGGTACCAGTAGTGCGCTGCCGGCCAACCGTCGCCCGCACCCACGGCGATCGGCGCGACGCCGATGGCCTTGAGCTTCTCGATGGCGTCGTAGAGCTCGTCGAGCGTCGTGGGCGTCGCCGTGATGCCCGCGTCGGCGAAGAGCTCCGTGTTGTACCAGAAGCCGGAGATGCCGAACGTGAACGGCAGGGCGTACGTCTTGCCGTCGAGCTGCCAACCACCGACCGACGGGCCGATGGCCGCGACCTCCTCGTCCACGAGGCCCGTGAGGTCCTTGAGGTAGTCCGCCGCGACCTGGTCGCGGATCTCGCCGCCACCCCAGGCCTGGAAGATGTCAGGGGCGTCGCCCGAGAGGAGGGCGTTGGGGATCAGGGTGCGCTGCAACTCTTCGTTCTGGAAGCCCTGCACCTCGACCGTGACGCCGGGGTTGTTCGCCTCGAACTCACGAGCGACGCTGTCCCAGAGTCCGGCGAGGGGCTCACCGGTGCCGTTGTGCCACCAGCGAAGCGTGACGGGGTCGACCGGCTCGTTGGGCTCGGTGGTCGTCTCGCCCGGCTCCGTGGTGGGCTCGGGGGTGGTGTCAGGGGTGGTGTTGCCAGTACATGCGGCAACCAGGAGCGCCATTGCCGCCATGGAGGCGGCGACAGCAACCTTGCGGTTCCGTGCCATGGGATGAGATCCCTTCGTCGTCGTTGACCTACGGACAGGTTTGACCTTGCGGACAAGTGGACTATGGCAGCGTGAGGTTCGTCTCGTCAAACGATTTCGATAACGTTTTCCTCACGATAGGCTCTCGACATGAACGCGCGGAGAAGAGTCACCATCACGGACGTCGCCCTGAGGGCGGGCGTCTCCGTGGCCACGGTCTCGAAGGTCGTGAACGGACGCTACGGTGTGGCGGCAGCGACGGCCGAGCGGGTCCGCGAGGTCATCGAACAGCTCGGCTACTCCTCGAGCCTCGTCGCACGTTCCCTCCGGTCGACGCAGACCGGTGTCATCGGCATCCTCGTCGCCGACTTCGAGCCGTTCTCGGCCGAGGTCCTCAAGGGTCTCAGCGCCGCCGCGGGGGGCTCCGGCTACGAGCTCCTCGCCTGGTCGGGCTACTCGGGCCACGAGCTGCGCGAGGGCTGGGAGCGGCGCTCGCTCAACCAGCTCGCTGGCACGCTGATCGACGGCGCCGTCGTCGTCACCCCCACGGTCGTGGACGCCGACGCCGGGATCCCCGTCGTCGCCGTCGACCCTCACACGGGACCCTCCGGGCTCCCGATGATCGACTCGGACAACTTCCACGGCGCGCTCGTCGCGACCGAGCACCTGCTCGAGCTCGGGCACCGCCGCATCGGCTTCCTCGCAGGACGCCCCGGGCTGCAGTCCGCCGAGGAGCGCGAGCGCGGCTACCGGACCGCCCTGGAGAAGGTGGGGATCGAGTTCGACCCGGGCCTCATCCGGATCGGTGGCTACCGCGAGGAGACCGCCGACGGCGCGGCGCGCGAGCTCCTGACGCTCCCCGAACCGCCCACGGCCGTGTTCGCCGCGAACGACATCACCGCGATCCGCACGATGAAGGTCGCCGTCGATCTCGGCCTGCGTGTGCCGGACGACCTGTCCGTCGTCGGCTTCGACAACGTGCCCGAGTCGGCGCTCGCCGATCCCCCGCTCACGACGATCGAGCAACCCCTGCAGGAGATGGGTGCCGAGGCCTTCCGGTTGCTGCTCGCCCTGCTGCGCGGGCAGGCCGAGATCGACACGCACGTGCGCCTGCCCACGTCGTTCGTCGCGCGCCGTTCGACGCAGCGCCTCACCGCGACCTGAGGTCTCCCCGCAACCTGAGCCGCGGTGACCAGCCGCCGCCCGAGCCGCCGGCTCAGATGTTCGCGCTCCGGTACTCCTCGTCGAGGACACCCATGACGATCACGTCGCAGTACCGCTCGCCGTCTCGACCCGCGTCCCGCAACCGGCCCTCCGCGACGAACCCGAGGTTCTCGTAGAGCGACTGGGCGCGTGCGTTCGTCGACAGGACGTCGAGGCCTACCCGGTGCAGGCCGAGGGTGTCGAAGGCGAGACCGAGCATGAGCTGGATCGCCTCCGTCCCGTAGCCGCGCCCGCGGTAGGCCGGCCGCATCGCGAGGCGCAGGCTCGCCGAGCGGACCACCCGGTCGAGGTCGTTCAGCACGATCTCGCCGAGGTACTCGTCCGAGCCACCCGTCGTCACGGCCATGTCGACGCGCCCGACGGCGCCCGCGACCGTGGCGCACCACTCGTCGATCTCGGCGCGGGTGAACTCGCGGGTCGTACCGGTGAGCCGCCGCCCCTCGGGGTCGCTCACCGACTCCCACATCGCGTCCGCGTCCTCGGCCCTGATGGGCCGCAGCCTGACGAGCTCCCCCTGGAGCGCCTCGACGATCATGCGTGGCTCCTAGCCTTGGTTGACCCGTTCCAGGATCAGCTCGCGCACGCGCGCCGCGTCCGCCTGTCCCCGGGTCGCCTTCATGACGGCCCCGATGATCGCTCCGACGGGACCCTGGTTGCCGCCGCGGACCTTCTCCACGACGTCGGGCTGGGCGGCGAGCGCCTCGTCGATCGCGGCGAGCAGCGGGCCGTCGTCGGACACGATCTCGAGCCCGCGCGCGACGACGATCTCCTCGGGCGAGCCCTCCCCAGCGAGCACGCCCTCGAGCACCTGGCGCGCGAGCTTGTCGTTGATGCGACCGGCGTCGACGAGCGCCTGGAGCTCCCCGACCTGGGTCGGCGTCACCGTGAGCTCCTCGAGCGAGACGCCCTGCTGGTTCGCGGTGCGCGCGAGCTCGCCCATCCACCACTTGCGCGCCGCGGCGGGCGCGGCACCGGCGGCGATGGTCGCCTCGATGATCTCGACGGCGCCCGCGTTGACGACGTCGCGCATCTCGGCGTCGGCGAACCCCCAGTCACCCTGCAGCCGACGACGGCGCGCCGCGGGCAGCTCGGGCAGCGAGGCGCGGATCTCCTCGACCCACTCACGGCTCGGGGCGAGCGGCACGAGGTCGGGCTCGGGGAAGTAGCGGTAGTCGTCGGCGTCGGACTTCACGCGGCCCGACGTCGTCGCCCCCGTGTCCTCGTGGAAGTGGCGCGTCTCCTGGACGATCGTCCCGCCGGCGTCGAGCACTCCCGCCTGCCGTGACACCTCGAAGCGCACGGCACGCTCGATCGAGCGGAAGGAGTTGACGTTCTTCGTCTCGGTGCGCGTGCCGAGCGGGGAGTCCGCCGTCGGGCGCAGCGAGACGTTGATGTCCGCCCGCACGTTGCCGCGTTCCATGCGGGCCTCGGAGACCTCGAGCGCGCGGAACATGTCGCGCAGGGTCTGCACGTAGGCGCGAGCCACCTCGGGTGCGCGCGCCCCGGCGCCCTCGATGGGCCGCGTCACGATCTCCACGAGGGGGATGCCGGCACGGTTGTAGTCGACGAGCGAGTACTCGGCGCCGTGGATGCGACCCGTGGAGCCTCCGACGTGGGTGTTCTTGCCCGCGTCCTCCTCCATGTGCGCCCGCTCGATCTCGACACGGAACACCGAACCGTCCTCGAGCTCGACGTCGAGCCAGCCGTCGAACGCGATCGGCTCGTCGTACTGGGAGATCTGGTAGTTCTTCGGGACGTCCGGGTAGAAGTAGTTCTTGCGCGCGAACCGGCACGTCTCGGCGATCTCGCAGTTGAGCGCGAGGCCGATGCGGATCGCGAACTCGACGGCCGCCTTGTTCGTCACGGGCAGCGAGCCGGGCAGGCCGAGCGAGACCGGGGAGACCGAGGTGTTCGCCTCCTCGCCGAAGACGGCGGGGGCGGGGCAGAACATCTTCGTCCTCGTGCCGAGCTCGACGTGCACCTCGATGCCGAGCACCGTGTCGTAGCGGGCCGTCGCGTCCTCGTAGGGGACGAGGTCCGTCGTCGTGGTCACCTGGCCACCTCCAGCTCGGGGGCATGGTCCAGCAGAGGGCCACCCCACGACGCCTCGAGGAGCGCCTCGAGCGCGGCGCCCACCCGGTAGACACGGTCGTCGGCGCGCGCGGGGGCGAGCACCTGGAAGCCCGTCGGCAGGCCGTCCTCGGCGAGACCGTTGGGCAGCGAGAGCCCGGGGACGCCCGCGAGGTTGGCGGGGATCGTCGCGACGTCGTTGAGGTACATCGCGAGGGGGTCGTCGAGCTTCGCACCGAGCGGGAAGGCCGTCGTCGGCGCCGTCGGCGAGACGAGGACGTCCGCCTGGGCGAACGCGGCGTCGAAGTCGCGCTGGATGAGCGTGCGGACCTGCTGGGCCGAGCCGTAGTACGCGTCGTAGTAGCCCGCGGACAGGGCATAGGTGCCGAGGATGATGCGGCGCTTGACCTCGTCGCCGAAGCCGGCGCCGCGGGTCGCACCCATGACGCGCTCGGCCGTGACCAGGCCCTCGGTCGGCTCGACGCGCAGGCCGAAGCGCATGCCGTCGAACTTCGCGAGGTTGCTCGACGCCTCGGCGGGCATGATCAAGTAGTAGGCGGCGAGCGCGTAGTCGAAGCTCGGGCACGAGACCTCGACGATCTCGGCGCCCGCGCCGCGCAGCAGCTCGATCGACTCGGCGAACCGGGCGCTCACGCCGTCCTGGTAGCCCTCGCCACCGAGCTCGGTGATGACACCGACGCGCACGCCGGACAGGTCGCCGGCGGCCCCGGCGCGAGCGGCCGCGGCGAGCGAGCCGACGGGCTCGGCGAGCGACGTCGCGTCGCGGGGGTCGTGGCCCCCGATGAGCTCGTGCAGGAGGGCGGAGTCGAGCACGGTGCGGGTGACGGGCCCCGCCTGGTCGAGCGAGGACGCCATGGCGATGAGGCCGTAGCGCGAGACCCCGCCGTAGGTCGGCTTGACGCCCACGGTGCCCGTGACGGCGCCGGGCTGGCGGATCGAGCCGCCCGTGTCGGTGCCGATCGCGAGCGGCGCCTCGAACGCGGCGACGGCCGCAGCGCTGCCGCCACCCGAGCCACCGGGGATGCGTGTGAGGTCCCACGGGTTCGACGTGTTGCCATAGGCCGAGTGCTCGGTGCTCGAGCCCATCGCGAACTCGTCCATGTTCGTCTTGCCGAGGATCGGCAGCCCCGCGGCCTTGAGGCGCTCGACGAGCGTCGCGTCGTAGGGCGGGATCCAGCCCTCGAGGATCTTCGAGCCCGCCGTCGTGGGTAGGCCCTTCGTGACGACGACGTCCTTGACGGCGATCGGCACGCCCGCGAGCTCGGCGAGCTGTTCGCCGGCTGCCCGACGGCGGTCCACCTCGGCGGCCGTGGCCAGGGCGCCCTCGGCGTCGACGTGCAGGAAGGCGTTGACGGCGCCGTCGACGGCCGCGATGCGATCGAGGTGCGCGCCGGTGACCTCGACGCTCGAGACCTCGCCCGCGGCGATCCGTGCGGCGAGGTCCGCGGCGCTGGCCCGGGTCAGGTCGGCGCTCACGCGTCCTCCCCCAGGATCTGCGGGACAGCGAACTTGCCGTCCTGCGCCGCGGGGGCGCCGGCGAGGACGTCGGCGACGGCGAGGGGCGCCTCGGGCGCGTCCTCACGCATGACGTTCGTCAGGGGCAACGGGTGGGAGGTGGCGGGCACGTCGGGCGTGGCGACCTCGCTGACCTTCTCGACGCTCGCGACGATCACCTGGAGCTCACCGGCGAGGCGGTCGAGCTCGGCGTCGGACAGGTCGATCCGGGCGAGGGCGGCCACGCGGGCGACCTCGTCTCGATCCAGGGTGGGCATGCGGCGAGTCTAGTGGGGCGCGCACCGCGGTCCGGGCACGACGGCGGGCGCTGGGCTGGCGGCCTGTGGGTGTGCGGTCGCTGGGCGCGCCGTCGCTGGGCACGCGGTCGGCGGGCGCGCAGTCGGTGGGCACCCGGCAGCCGGGCGAGGCCGACCTACTCCTCGTAGGAGCAGATCGCCTCGACCTTGGCGCCCGAAGGCGAGCTGGGGTCGAAGCGGTAGCCGAGCCACTCGTGCACGAGCCGGGCCGCGAGGGCGGGGCCGATGACGCGCTGACCGAGGCACAGCACCTGCGCGTCGTTCGAGAGCACGGAGCGTTCGACGGAGTAGGAGTCGTGGGCGGTCACCGCTCGGATGCCCGCGACCTTGTTGGCCGCGATCGCGACGCCCAGTCCCGTGCCGCAGACGAGGAGTGCCCGGTCCGCGTCACCCGCCGCGACGATTCTCGCTGCCTCGACCGCGACGTGCGGGTAGTCGCGGGACTGGTCGGCGCGCACGCCGACGTCGACGACGGCCGCGACACGCTCGTCGGACCGCAGCTGGGCGGCAAGGAGCTCCTTGAGGTCGAACCCCGCCTCGTCGCTGCCGACGACGACGGTCAGCGGAGGGAGCTCTTCGGTCTGGGTCATGATCGGGCCTCCTCCGCGCCACCATCGGCGCTCTCGTCCGTGCCTTCACGAGCGTGGTCGTCCGAGTCGCGGCCCGAGCCCTCGTGCGCGAGCACCCGGCCGACGGCGGTCACCGCGAGCGCGAACGACACCGCGCCGGGGTCCGCCGTACCGACGCTGCGCGCGGCGAGCGGCCGAGCCCGACCGATGCGCGGTGCGAGGTCGGCGGTCGCGGCCGCGGCGGCCCGGGCGGCGAGGTCCACCTGATCCAGGGCTTCGCTGACCGTGGCGCCCTGGGAGGCGGCCAGCTCGAGCTCGGCAGCCACGGGCAGCGCCACGTCGAGCATCGTCTTGTCACCGGCCTTCGCCCCACCGAGCGTGGCGACGGTGTCGACTCCCGCGCGGAAGGCCGCCGCGATCCCGTCGAGCGTCACCGGCAGCTCGAGGCGGTCCGCGACGGCGCGGAGCATCGCGCCCCACAGCACGCCGGAGGTACCTCCCGCGCGGTCGGCCCACGCGGCACCCGCGGCGTCGAGGGCTCCGCGCGCCCCGGTCCCGTCGTCGACCGCAGAGCGCGCAGCCTCGAGCGCCGCGCCGACGCCGCGCACCATGCCGCGGCCGTGGTCGCCGTCACCGGCGACGGCGTCGAGGTCGCCGAGCTCGGTCTCTGCGCGGCGCAGCGCCTCGTCGAGCGCACTCAGGGCGTCGACCACGCGGGGCGCGGCGGCGAGGTCGGCGCGCGAGGCGGCCGGAGCGGCAGAGGTGCTGCTTCCCCGGGTACGACCGGACACGTCGGCGCGGGCTGGTGCAGCAGGCGGCGCGCCGTCGTCGTCGACGCCGCCCGGGATGCCGTCGTCGGCCACGGGCTCGGTGCCGACCTCGCCGACCGCGACCGCGCTCGCACCTCCCGCAGCCCCACGCGACTGCGCCCCCTTCCCCACCTCACCCGGCGCGAGCCGGAACGCGGGCGTGTCGCACGGGGCGAGCCAGAGCCGCTCGAGGTCGTCGTCGAGCCACGTGAGCGTGAGGGAGCAGCCCGCCATGTCGAGGCTCGTGACGAGCTCGCCGACCTGCGGTCCCACGATCGTGAGGCCGGTCGCCTCGAGCAACGGCAGCACCCTGCCCCACAGCACGAACAGCTCTTCGTACTTCGTGCGCCCCAGTCCGTTGAGGATCGGTGCCACGCGCGCGGAGGCACCCGGCGGCGTCTCCGCGAGGAGCCGCTCGACGAGCAGCGTCGCGAGCTCCGTCGCCGTCGGCATAAGTGCGTCACCGATGCCGGGTTCGCCGTGGATGCCGACGCCGAGGCCCATCGTGCCGCCCGGCACCGTGAAGAGCGGTTCGCCGGTCCCGGGCATCGTGCAGCCGTCGAACGCCACGCCGAGGGTCCGCGTCGCGGCGTTCGCCCGCTCGGCGATCTCCACGACGGCGTCCAGCTCCGCACCCTCCTCCGCGAGCGCGGCGGCGATCTTGAAGACCGGGAAGTCGCCCGCGATGCCGCGCCGTCTGGCGGCGTCCTCGGGCGGGGCGCTCGCGATGTCGTCCGTGACCACGAGGTAGCGCGTGGGGATGCCGCTCGCGTTCAGCTCGGTCTCGGCGAGCGTGAAGTTCATGACGTCTCCGGCGTAGTTGCCGGTCAGGACGACGGCACCCGCGTCCGTCGCGCAGCCGCGCACGACGCCGAGCACGTCCGTCGTCGACGGCGAGGTGAAGACGTTGCCCACGACCGCGCCGTCGGCGAAACCCGGTCCGACGACGCCGCAGAACGCCGGGTAGTGCCCGCTGCCGCCGCCGACGACGACGGCCACCTTGCCCGGCCTCGTCGACGCGGCCCGGACCACACCGCCGGGCACGGCGCGCACGTACTGCGGGTTGGCGGCGACGAAGCCGGTGAGCATGTCCTCGGTGAAGCGGGCCGGGTCGTCGGCGATCGGTCGCACCATGTCAGTCCTCCCCCGTGGGCGGCGTGGTGGTCGAGCGGGAGCGAGCCGGGCCGGTCATCCGTCAGTCCTCCGCCGCGAGGATCGTCGCGATGATCGAGTCGTCACGCGGTCCGAGCCCGGCGGCCTCGCCGAGCCGGTAGAGCTGGTCGGCGCCGGACGCCGTCGGGGTCGCGAGGCGGAGCTGGCGGGTCAGGTCGGCGACGATGCGCATGTCCTTGCCGATGACGTCGAGCCGCGAGCGCAGCTCAGGTTCCTCGCCGCGCAGCTGCTGGGCGATGCGGGGGCCGCGGTCGGCGAGCATGAACGAGGCGGCGGCGCCCTGGCCGAGCACGTCGATCACCCGGTCGAGATCGAGCCCCATGCGGTGCGCGAGCGCGAGAGCCTCGGCCGCTGCGGCGGTATGGATGCCGCACAGGAGCTGGTTCACGGTCTTGAGCTGCTGCCCCTGGCCAACACGGTCCCCGACGACGTACAGGGTCGAGGCGAGCGCGTCGAGGACGGTGCGGGCCGCGGCGACGGCCTCCCCGGGCGCTCCGACCATGATGAGCAGGTCACCGACGCCCGCCCGGACGGGACCACCCGAGACGGGGGCGTCGACCGCGTGCACGCCCAGCTCCGTGAGCCGGGCCGCGGCAGACACCACGGCGTCCTCACCGACCGTCGAGGTCACGACGACGACGGACCCGGGGGCGAGTGCGTGCGCGGCGCCGTCTTCGGCGAACAGCACCGCCTCGAGCTGGGCCCCGTCGCGGACGGAGATGACGGCGACGTCGGCGCCCTGGCACGCTGCCGCCGCCGACGCGGCACCGCTCGCCCCGGCCTCGGCCGCGAGGGCGCGCCGGACGGGAGCGATGTCGAAGCCGCGCACCTCGAACGCGGGCGCCTCGTGGCTCGCGAGACGGGTGGCCATCGGTAGTCCCATGGCCCCGAGTCCCAGCACGGCGACGGTGGTCACGACGGCACTCCTTCGTCGGGGAGGTGGGTTGCCCGGCCGGTCGTCGGACCAGTCGTCGGGCCGGTCGCCGGACTTGCTGCCGGGCCGGTCGCTACCGGGGGGTCCTGCGTCGCACGGGCGAGGACCCACTCGCGCGCCTCACCCGTGGCTACCGCGAGCAGGCGGCGCAGGTACCGCGCGTTGGCGGCGCTCACCGCGAGCCCGTCGCCGCCGTAGTGCTCGACGCAGAACGGTGCGGCGAAGCCGAGGTCGAGCGCCGTCGTGATCGCCTGGCGGTAGTTGATCGAGCCCGACTCCATCGGGGCAGGCACGGCGACGACGGCGCCCGTGGCAGGCTCCTCGTCCCGCAGGTAGCTCTTGATGTGCCAGTAGTTGGAGACCGGGGCGCACGCGGCGACGGCGGCCTGGAAGTCCTCGATGGGCTGGTGCAGCCGGTAGAGGTTGCCGAGGTCGGGGTTGAGTCCCACGTTGTCGAGACCGATGTCCGTCACGAGCCGGACGGCCGAGGCCCCCGAACCGAGGAGCGTGTCCTCGTACATCTCGAGGCTCAGCTCGAGCCCGAGCTCGGCGGCGTGCCGGCCCAGCTCGCTGAGTCGGTCGACGGCGAGCTGCCACGTGTCGGGGTCGTTCGGGTCACGCGGTCCGGGCTCGGTCCAGAACCACAGGGCCTCGCGCTGCGCCGGCAGGAGCGGGCGGTGCAGGCCCACCGAGACGATGCGGCACCCGAGCTCAGCAGCGGCGTCGATCGTGCGGTGGGAGTAGGCAAGGTTATCCTCGCCGCGGTCCGGGTCGATCACCGAGCGACGGATCGCCGAGAGCGCGATGGGGTCGAGCCGCACCTGGCGCAGGACGTCGGCGAGCTCCGCGCGCCGGGAGGGGTCGAGGTCACCGGCCCGCAGCCAGCCGTCCGTCAGGTCGACGTGCTCGAAGCCCTCGAACGCGACCTGAGCGAGCTGGTCGAGCCACGTCTCGGAGGGCGCGTCCTGCGAGTCGGAGAAGGGCAGCATCGCCGCCGCGATGGGCCAGCTCGAGCTTGAAGGGCTCGTCGTGCTTGAGGGTCTCGCCGCCACTGCGGTCACTCCAGGTCTGCTCCATTGCCAGGACCGGCGCGTCTCGTGCCCCGCGCCGGAGCAATTGTGTCAGAGGTCGAACTAATGCGGTGGGGAAGGTGCTGCGATCTCGAGGTATCCGCGGGACCGAGCAAGAGCCTCAGTCCACCGCCCGCGCGATGAGATCGAGCAGTGCGCGGGCATAGGCGTCCGCCGGCGTCGCGGCCTCGAAGACGGCCTCCGCCCCCTCCCCGGCGCTCGTGGTGACGGCGAAGCCTGCGTCGCTCGTGCGCATCGACACGAAGGCCGGGCCGAGCAGCTCCCGCAGCTGGTGCTCGGCGGGGAGCCACAGGGCGTCGTCCTTCGTGACGGAGTCGAGCGCCCACTCCGTGGTGCCGTTGAAGCCGAGCACCGTTCCCGTGGGGTACTCGTGCACCTGGACCGTCATCTCGCTCACCGTGAAGACGTCTCCGGCGAGCTCGGGCTGCAGGATCGTGAACCGGTCACCGGGTGCCGGGCTCCACCGCAGACCCGCGTGGCGCAGGTCGGCGGCGAGGGCGAGCGAGATCACGCCGGCGGTTCCCCGTGGAGTGCGCCGTCGGTACTCTCCGGGATGGTCGAGCCCGGCGCCGCTCCCTGAGCGCTCCCGGGAGTGATCGTGTCCGACATCGCGCCGTCGAGCTCGGCGTAGCGGTACGCGCCCGCCACGACGAAGCCGAGCCGCTCGTGGAACTCGATCGCCGCGGTGCTGCGCACGAGCACCTGGGAGAACGCCCGGTCCGCCCCGCCGATGCGCGCCTCCGCGAGGGCGCGCGCGGTGAGGACGCCGCCGATCCCGTTGCCCCGGTGCTCCGCCACCACGGTGAGGCACGACAAGCCCGCCCAGACGGGGACATCCGAGCCCGGACCGCGGCCGACCGGCACGACGCACACGCGCGCGACGCCGACCACCTGCCCGTGCCGGGTGGCGGAGACGTACCGGGCGGGCACACCGGTGAGGATCGCCCGGCCGACCTCGCGCTCGGCCTGGTTCTCAGCCGCCCTGCCTCCGAGCCAGACATCGTGCCAGGCGTCGTCCGGAGCGTCGGTCACGTCGATCCCGACGCCCTCAGGTGGATCTACGCCGGGAAGGTCGCCGCTGAGCGAGCGCACCAGGACGAAGGTGGCACTGACGTCGCGGTAGCCACGCGCAGCCAGCACGCGGTCCGCCGTCGTCGTCGGACCTGACGCGTCACGCCCCGATGACCCGCCGCCGCCCGCCCCCGCGGTCGCCACGGGTCCGTCGACCCGCACGCACGGGGTGAGCCCGGCGAGGCGGTAGTCCGCCTCCACGGCGCCGAGTCGTCGTGCGAGCGCGTGTGAGTCGGCCGTGTCCCACGACCCGCTCGCGAGCACGGCGCAGTTCGCCCGGCGAGTGAGCCCGCCCGACAGTCCGAGCTGGAAGCCCTCGACCTCCTCGACGCGGAGAGGCGGCCACGTCGCACGTTCGACGGCCGGGCCGGGCGCCTCGGCGGCCTGCCACGTGAAGACGCGGAGGTGGATCTCCACGTGCCCCCAGTCGCGCTCGGGCACGCGCGTCCAGCCGAGACGGTCGTAGAGCCGCTGTGCCGCCACCATCGCGTCCATCGTGGACAGCACGACGCGGCGGTAGCCGAGCAGCACCGCTTCGCGCATCGTCGCCCGCATGAGCGACTCGGCGATCCCGCGCCCGCGCGCTTCCGGTGCCACGGCGAGCATGCGCAGCTCGAGCTCGCCGGGTTCAGCGATCTCGGCGTACGACGTGCCGTAGGGCGCGAGCGTGATGGAGCCGACGACGACGTCCGGCTCGGCGGCGGGTTCGCCCTGGTTCGCGTCGTCGTGCCCGCTCCCCACGCCGCGGGCCGACTCGCTCGACGCAGCGGTGCTCGGCGCACCGGCTGTCTCGCCGGTCCCGTCTGCCCCGGTGCGAGCCGACTCCTCTGGCGACGCGCGCGGGACTAGTGCGACGAGCAAGATGGCCTCCTGGGCGCGGCGCCGGGCGTCGGTGAGCTCGTCGAGGTAGGCGTCCTCGGGGTCGACGAGCCGGTCGGCGCGGTAAGCCTCGGCCGTGAGCGCGCCGGCGGCCTCGATCTCCTCGAGGCTCGCGGCTCGGCGGATCGTGACCCTCACAACGCGCTCACCTGCCGCTCACCCCTCGCTCGCCGGTGGGTCCCCGAGTCCCGCCGGACCTTCCGCGAGCAGCACCTCGAACTGGGCCTCGTCGAGGATCGTGAGGCCGAGCTCGCGCGCCTTGGTCTCCTTCGAGCCGGCGCCGGGGCCGACGACGACGAAGTCCGTCTTCTTCGACACGCTCCCGGCCGCCTTTCCCCCGCGGGCGAGGATCGCTTCCTTCGCCCCGTCGCGCGAGAAGTTCTCGAGGGAGCCGGTGACGACGATCGTGAGACCTTCGAGGGTGCGCTCGACCGACTCGTCGACCTCGTCGGCGAGCTCACGGCCCGAACGTGCCCACGCGGCCGCCCACGCATCGACGATCTCCCGGTGCCACTCCACCTCGAACCACTCGGTCACGGCGGCGGCGATCGTGGGGCCGACGCCGTCGACGGCGGAGAGCTCGTCGAGGCTCGCCGAGCGGATCGCGTCGAGCGAGCCGAACGCTACGGCGAGCGCGCGGGCCGCCGTCGGGCCCACGTGGCGGATGGAGAGGGCCACGAGCACGCGCCACAGGGGCTGCGACTTGGCCTTCTCGAGCTGCTCGAGCAGCCGCACCGTGTTGCTGGCCGCCACCGACTCCTTCTTCGCGGTGGGCTTGGTCCAGAAGTAGAGGCGGTCCTCCCACAGGCCGGTCGCCTCGCCCTTCTTGCGGATCTCGCGCCACACCCGGATGCGGGCGAGATCGTCCGCGACCAGGTCGAAGATGCCCGCCTCGGTGCGCAGCACGGGCTCCTGGCGGGCGGGCAGCTCGGCCGGTGGTTCGGCGTCGACGTCTCCCCCGGGTCGGTAGACCTCGGGCGAGCCGGGCCGCTCCGCCTCGGGATCGGTGAGCGCGCCCGCCGCCTCCCAGCCGAGGGCCTCGACGTCGAGGGCGCCGCGGGAGGCGAGCGCGAAGACCCGCTCGCGGATCTGTGCGGGGCAGCGCTGCGCGTTGGGGCAGCGGATGTCGACGTCGCCCTCCTTCGCGGGGGCGAGCGGCGTGCCGCACGAGGGGCACGTGCTCGGCATGACGAAGTCACGCTCGGTGCCGTCGCGCAGCGCGACGACGGGGCCGAGGATCTCGGGGATGACGTCGCCCGCCTTGCGGAGCACCACCGTGTCGCCGATGAGCACGCCCTTGCGGGCCACCTCGCTCGCGTTGTGCAACGTGGCCATCTCGACCGTCGACCCGGCCACCACGACGGGCTGCATGACCCCGTACGGCGTGACCCGGCCCGTGCGCCCGACGTTGACTCGGATGTCGAGGAGCTTCGTGTTGACCTCCTCGGGCGGGTACTTGTACGCGATCGCCCAGCGTGGGGCACGACTCGTGAAACCGAGGCGGCGCTGCAGGGAGATGTCGTCCACCTTCACGACGACGCCGTCGATCTCGTGCTCGACGTCGTGGCGGTGCTCGGCGAAGTGCTCGATCACACCGCGCACCGCCTCGATGCCGCGCACCACCTGGTTGTGGGGCGAGACAGGGACGCCCCAGCCGGCGAGCAGCTCGTACACGTCGGACTGGCGCCGGATCTCGGGGCGATCCGCTTCGGCGACCGTGCCCCAGCGCAGCGCCCCGAAGCCGTGGGCGTAGACGCGCAGCGGCCGCGAGGCCGTGACTCGGGGGTCCTTCTGGCGCAGCGAACCGGCGGCCGAGTTGCGGGGGTTGGCGAAGGGCGCCTTGCCCGCAGCGACCTGCGACTCGTTGAGCTCCGCGAACGCCGCGACGGGCAGGAAGACCTCACCGCGGATCTCGATCTGTTCGGGGTGCGTCGCGGGGTCTCCCGCGAGGACGTGCGGCACCCCCTCGATCGTGCGGACGTTGAGCGTGACGTCCTCGCCCGTGCGCCCGTCGCCACGGGTCGCGGCCCGCACGAGCCTGCCGCGCTCGTAGAGCAGCGCGATCGCGAGGCCGTCGATCTTGAGCTCGCACAGCAGGTCGAGCTCTGCGGCGTCGTCGAGCTCGAGGCCCTTGGCGATCCGGTCGTTCCACGCGAGGACGCCGTCGATCGAGAAGGCGTTGTCGAGGGAGTACATGGGCTCGACGTGTGGTGCCGGCGCGAAGTCGGTCGAGAACCCGGCGCCGACCTGCTGCGTCGGCGAGTCGGGGGTGCGCAGGTCGGGGTGGGCCTCCTCGAGCTCCTCGAGCCGGCGCACCAGCTCGTCGTACTCGCCGTCGGACACCGTGGGCGCGTCACGCACGTGATAGGCGAACTGATGCTCGCGAATGTGCTCGGCGAGCTCGGTCCATCGGGCGCGGGCGGCCGCGTCCGCGGGCTCGACCGGTGCGCCGTCGGTGGCGCTCGTTGCGGCGCTCGCTGCGGCACTCTCGGTGGCACTGACTTGGGGGGCCTCGACGTTCTCGCTCACGGTCCCATCATGGCGCCTACCACTGACGTTGCGCCCGACGGTCACGGTCGTAGGCTTGACCGGTGGACGGCGACGACGCACCCCTGGCGACCCTGCTGCGCGGCGGCGATCGTGCCGGGCTGCGCTACTCGCGGGGGTTCGACCACCGGCCCGGCGCAGTGTGGCGGGCGCTGACCGAGTCCGAGTCGCTGCGTCACTGGCTGCCCACCGACATCGTGGGTGAGCGCCGGGTGGGGGCACAGATCACGCTGCCGTTCTGGCCGGACACCGTCGAGAAGTACGGGCTTCAGGACCAGGCGGTGCTCCACGGGAAGGTGGAGCGCTGGGAGCCGCCGGAGGTCTTCGCGTGGACGTGGGACACCGACGAGCTCCTCTTCGAGCTCGAGGACGTCCCCGCCAGCGGGGATGCGCCCGGAAGGACGCTGCTGACCTTCACGACGTGGCTCGGTGACGGATCCCCGGAGGCGCTCGTCGATGTCGGCGCCGGCTACCACTCGTGCCTCGACCTGCTCGCGGAGCTGCTGGACCGCGGTCCGGGTCACTCGACCGCCGAGGTCGACCCCGCGCTGCTCGAGGCCCGCTACGCGGCACACTTCGGTTCTGGATAAGGGTGCGCGAAGTCCCGCCGTCGGCACCTACGCTGCTCGGCATGGACTCATCGCACGACTCGACCCCTCCCACCCCCGACGAGCTCCTCGCGGGCGAAGCCGCCGATCACACACCCGGCGGGAACGACCCGCACGCCTGGCTCGAGGACGTCGAGGGCGCCGAGGCTCTTGCGTGGGTCGGTGAGCGCAATGCCCACACGGCAGCGACGCTCGAGGTGGGACCCGGCTTCGCGGCGACCCGGGAGGCGATCCGTGAGGTGCTCGACTCCCCCGACAAGATCCCGCAGGTCACCCGGCGCGGGGAGTGGTTGTACAACTTCTGGGTCGACGCCGAGCACCCCCGCGGGCTGTGGCGGCGGACGACGCCGGAGAGCTACCGCACGGACTCGCCCGAGTGGCAGGTCGTGATCGACGTCGACGCGCTCAACGAGGCCGAGGGCGAGGACTGGGTCTGGCACGGCGCGAGGGTGCTGCGGCCCGACTACCGACTCGCGCTCGTGGAGCTGTCGCACGGCGGGTCCGACGCCGACGTCACCCGCGAGTTCGACCTCGCGACCTTCGAGTTCGTCTCGCCCGACGACGGCGGCTTCTACCGCGCGGAGGCCAAGGGCGAGCTGGTATGGATCGACGCCGACACGGTGTTCGTGGCCACCGACTTCGGGCCGGGCGCGCTCACGGACTCGGGCTACCCCCGCACGGTGCGCCGTTGGCGACGAGGCACACCGATCGAGGACGCCGAGCTCGTGTACGAAGGTCTCACCACCGATCTGTACATCTCGGCGAGTCACGACCACACCCCGGGCTTCGAGCGCGACTTCGTGGCTCGCGCGATCGAGTTCTACGCGGCCGAGGAGTATGTGCTGAGGGATGACGGTTCGCTCGAACTCATCGACGTGCCGACGTCGGCGGAGATCGGTGTGCACCGGGAGTGGCTCACGATCGAGCTCCGCGAGGACTGGGCGCCCGTCGCTGGCGGCCCGACGTACCCCGCCGGCTCGCTGCTGGCCACCGTGCTCGACGACTTCCTCGCCGGGGACCGCGCCGTGACGGTGCTCTTCACGCCCACCGCGACGACCTCGCTCGCGGGGGGAACGTGGACCCGCCACCACCTCGTCGTGACCGTGCTCGACGACGTCAAGCACCGTCCCGAGGTGCTCACTCCCCCGGTGCCCGCCGTCGGCGGCGTCCCGTGGAGGAAGAGCGAGCTCGCCGGGGTGTCACCGATGGGGACGATCGCCGTCGGCGCCGTGGACAGCGTCGAGAGCGATGACCTGTGGCTCGTCACGACCGACTTCCTCACGCCCTCGACCCTGTCGCTCGCCACCGCGGGCGGGGTGGCCGAGCCCGAGGTGCTCAAGGCAAGCCCGTCGTTCTTCGACGCCGAGGGGCTCGAGATCACGCAGCACTTCGCGACGTCGGACGACGGCACGCGGGTGCCGTACTTCCAGGTCGGCCCCTCGGTGCCCGGTCCCGGCCCTGCGCCGACGCTGCTGTACGGGTACGGCGGCTTCGAGATCTCGCTCACGCCGTCGTACTCCGGAGCCCTCGGTCGCTCGTGGCTCTCGCAGGGCGGCACCTACGTGCTGGCCAACATCCGCGGTGGCGGCGAGTACGGGCCGTCGTGGCACCAGGCGGCACTCAAGGAGAAGCGGCACCGGGCGTACGAGGACTTCGAGGCCGTGGCACGTGACCTGGTGGCCCGTGGCGTGACCGATGCCGCCCACCTGGGGATCCAGGGTGGTTCGAACGGCGGACTGCTCACGGGGAACATGTACGTGAGGTCTCCCGAGCTGTTCGGTGCGGTGGTCATCCAGGTCCCGCTGCTCGACATGGCCCGCTACTCGCGCCTGCTCGCCGGTGCCTCGTGGATGGCCGAGTACGGCGACCCCGAGGACCCCGCGCAGTGGGAGTACATTCGCGGGCTCTCGCCCTACCACCTGCTCGACGAGGTGGCCGAGTACCCCCCGGTGCTGCTCACGACGTCGACCCGCGACGACCGGGTCCACCCTGGGCACGCCCGCAAGTTCACGGCGAAGCTGCTCGCTGCGGGCAAGGACGTCACGTACTACGAGAATGTCGAGGGCGGCCACGGCGGCGCCGCCGACAACGCGCAGGCGTCGCACATGACGGCGCTCGTCTACGAGTTCTTCGCTGGGCGGCTCGGGTTGGGTTCGCCCGGGGCGTGACGATCGGTCAGCGCTCTCGGGGGAGCTAGAGCACTTCGCGCTCTCCAGGCATCTCGAGCAGTTCGTCTCTCTGCCACCAGTCGTCTCTCGGTCACCAGTTCGTCCCTCGGTCACCAGTCGTCTCCCTGTTTCCAGTCGGACCGCGGAGTCTCATCGGGCGCGCCACGCGCCGGTGTGCAGTTACGAGGTGTCGCGCCTCGGGATCTCGTCGGGTTTCGGGATCTCGTCAGGTTTGGGGATCTCGTCTCGACTCGGGATCTCTTCCGGGTTCCGAATCTCGTCTGGCTTTGGCGTCTCGGGGTGTCGGGGGGTGTGTCCGGGGTCGTCGGGGAAGTGGCCGGTGCCGTCGGGTTGGTAGGTGCCGGGGGTGCCGAGTTGCCAGCGGGTGATGCCGTGGGTGTCGGTGGTCTTGTCGCGCGTCAGACTATGTGGCAGGGCTGTTAGTTGAGTCCTGAACGGAGAGTCCGACA